>Ga0065707_10082487_pt1 | contig 14595 bp, 12 predicted proteins | sample SwiRhicommuniRL3_FD_59094 | JGI IMG/M metagenome (GOLD analysis project Ga0065707, IMG submission 59094) | Switchgrass rhizosphere bacterial communities from Rose Lake, Michigan, USA - RL3 v2 (version 2) | ecosystem: Host-associated > Plants > Roots > Rhizosphere > Soil | place: East Lansing...
GGCGACGACGAGCCGCTTACCGGCCGGCGGGGCGACCACGGCCGCGTCGTCTCCGACGCTCAGCAGCACTTCACTGCGCTGTGCATTTCGCGTGAAGTAGCGGGCAATGATGTCGAATTCACCCTGGCCCATCGACGCCTCCGGTGACTAGGACGGCGCTTGCTGCTCGGCCGTGCGCAACTGTTTCGCCGCCCGATCGAGCACGGCGTTGATGTACTTGTGCGCATCGGTAGCGCCGAAGCGCTTGCACAGATCCACGCCCTCGTTGATGACCACGCGATACGGCACATCGGCGCGTTGCTGCAACTCGAATACACCGATCATCAGGATGGCGCGCTCCACCGGATCGAGTTGTTCGAGCGGCCGATCGATGAGTCCGGCAATGATGGCGACGATCTGCGCATTGCCATCGACGCAGCCGGCGACCACGTCGGCGAAATATTCGGCGTCCACGCCGGCCGCCTCATCGCTCTCGCCATACTGCTTGATGAGGCCCTTCGCATCCGAGGCATTCAACTGCCACTGATACAGAGCCTGCATCGCCAGTTTGCGTGCAATCGACCGGCCGCGCGTGCCGCGCCCCGATCTTTTTTCCGGCGGAGTGGTCATGCTTGAGTGAACCGCTGGCTTCGCATGGGAGCGAATGCCGTGAATCGAAGGGCCGCGACCTTGCGAACGGGGCGCCGCCCTGGTCTATTGATGGGTGCGTCGACTGACCTACTGCGGACCGATCTTGCGCAGCACGTTCGCGAGCTCGATGGCCGTGACGGCAGCGTCCGCGCCCTTGTTGCCGGCCTTGGTTCCGGCGCGTTCGATCGCCTGCTCGATGGTATCGGTGGTGAGCACACCGAACGCGACAGGAACGCCCGTATCGGCTGCAACCCGGCCCAAGCCGCCAGCGCACTCGCCTGCCACGAAATCGAAGTGGGCGGTGGAACCCTTGATCACCGCGCCCAACGCGATAATGGCGTCGTACTGCTTGCTCAACGCCAGCTTGCGAGCCACGACCGGCATGTCGAAGGCGCCCGGCACCCGCACGATCTCGATCTGCTTGGCGGCGGCGCCATGGCGTTTGAGCGAATCGACGGCGCCCTGCACCAGCTGGTCGACGATGAATTCGTTGAAGCGGGCCGCCAGGATGGCGAACCGCAGGTCGCGTGCGAGCAGGTCGCCTTCGAGAATTTTGAGATCCATGGGACAGCCGGGGTCTGGAGGGCTAAGTGGCCGGAAGTATAGCGGAATCCGCCGGCCTCAGCCGTGGACGTACTCCACGACTTCGAGATCGAACCCCGACAGGCCATGCATTTGCTTGGGAGCCGACAGCACCCGCATCCGGCTGACGCCCAGATCGCGCAGGATCTGCGCCCCAATGCCGTAAGTTCGCAGCACCTTGCCAGCGGGAGCCAGGACTCCGCCGTCGGGGCGTTTGAGGGCCGTCACCGCATCCATCAGGTCGCGCGGTGTCTCTTCGGGACGCAGGATGACCACGACGCCCCGCCCTTCTTTCGCAATCCGCTGCATCGCGGCCCGCAGCGGCCAGCCCAGCGTATCGTCCTGCACACCGATGGCGTCACGCAGTGTGTCCTTGAGATGTACACGCACCAGAGGTGCATCGCCGGCATCCAACGAACCGCGGATCAGCGCCAGGTGCACCGTCCGGTTGACGTGGTCTTCGTAGGCGCACATCCGGAATGGACCGAACTCGGTCTGGATCTCCTGCTCGGAAATGCGCTCGATGGAACGCTCCTTCTCCAGCCGGTAGCGGATCAGGTCCGCGATGGTGCCTATCTTCAAGCCATGATGCTGCGCGAACTTTTCCAGGTCGGGACGGCGCGCCATGGAGCCATCGTCGTTGAGCACTTCGACGATGACCGATGCCGGCTCGAGGCCCGCGAGGCGTGCGAGGTCGCAGCCTGCTTCCGTATGTCCAGCACGCGTCAGGACGCCGCCCGGTTGAGCCATCAACGGGAAGATGTGGCCCGGCTGGCGCAGGTCTTCGGGACGTGCATCGCGACGCACGGCCGCTCTGATGGTCTGCGCACGATCGTGTGCGGAGATCCCCGTGGTGACGCCCTCGGCTGCTTCGATCGACAGGGTGAAGTTCGTGCGGTGGTCTTCATTGGTATCGCTGACCATCAACGGCAACCGCAGTTGCCGACAGCGATCGCGCGTCAACGTCAGGCAGATCAGCCCTCGTCCATAACGCGCCATGAAATTCACATCTTCGGCACGCGCCATTTCCGCGGCCATGATCAGGTCGCCTTCGTTCTCGCGGTCTTCGTCGTCCATGATCACGACCATCCGGCCGGCGCGGATGTCGGTCAGGACTTCATCGATGGTATTGAGCTGCATGCGTGTTCGCCAGACGTAACGGATAGCTCGCCATGATAGCGGGCTTATGCGGGGGAAGTTTACTAGAAATGCGGGATCGGCTCCGACGCAACGCTATTCAGAATCACGACGGGGAGGATGCCACCTGACGGCGTCGTAAGCTTCGGTTGACGCATCGCGCGTTCCCGCGGCATGGCGGAACTCTCGATGGCAGGCTTTCTCGAAGCGGTAATGGAAGAAGGTGGAGACGATCCCGCTTTCATCGCGCACTCGCTCTGGTCAATCTGACCCCGTCAACCTCTCCAGGTAGCGCGCAATGATATCCACCTCGAAATTCACGCGAGTGCCGACGACGTAGCGATTCAGGATGGTCGCATCGAGCGTGTGCGGAATGAGATTGACCGCGAACGTCGCCGGACCGACTTCGTTGACGGTGAGGCTGACGCCATCGACGGTGATCGAACCCTTGCGGGCAATGTAGCGGGCGAACGGCTTGGGCACTTCGATCTGCATGCGAGTGGAGCGTGCGTCGGTTTCGAGTGCCGTCACCGTCGCGACGCCGTCGACGTGACCGGTGACGTAGTGCCCGCCGAGCGCTTGTCCGGCGGTCAGAGCTCTCTCGAGATTCACCAGCATACCGACCTGCCAGCCACCGAGAGTCGTGACGTTCAGCGTTTCGTGCGATACGTCGGCGATGAACGCATCGTCGGTCAGCCGCGTGACGGTGAGGCAGCAGCCGTTGACGGCAATGCTGTCGCCGATGGCCACGGTGTCCAGGCCCAGTCCTGGAGCTGCGATCTGCAGCTGGACGTCGCCCCCGTTCGCTTCGATCGAATCGACTTCGCCGATGGTTTGAATGATGCCGGTAAACATGCCCGTCTCGAGTAGTAGGACCAGGATGACAGCTTGGGCAGCAGGCTCAAGCAGGAAAGTAGCGCAGTCTGAGATCGTCCCCGACCTGCACGCACTCGTGCAACCTGAATCGCCGCGCATCGCTCAGCCGCTCCAATGCAGGCAACTGCACCATGGCTTTCGCCTCGGAACCGAGCAGCATGGGCGCGAGATAGACCAGGACTTCATCGGCGAGCCCGGCGGCGATGAAGCTGCCGGCAAGCGTAGGTCCCGCCTCCACGAGCACATCGTTACACAGGCGACGCCCCAACTCGCGCAAGACCGCGGCGAGTTCCACTCGACCGTTCGCATCCGCCGCGACACCGATCACGCTCGCTCGCATCGAGCCTGCATGTGGGATTCGATCGTCACGCGTGAACACCAGTGTCTCGCCTGCTTCCGCGAACATGCGAGCATTTGCTGGCATGCGCAGTTTCGAATCCAGCACGACACGCAGGGGCTGCCGCCCGAGCAGATCGATCCCGGCGTCGCGCACGGTGAACTGTGGATCATCCGCGAGTACGGTATCTATCCCGGTGAGCACGGCACTCACTTCGGCACGCAGCCGATGAACATCGGCGCGGGCAGCAGGGCCAGTGATCCAACGACTTTCGCCCGTCGCCAGTGCTACGCGACCGTCGAGGCTGGCAGCGATCTTGACGATCACCCGTGGCATGCCGGTCGCATGGCGCTTTTCGAAACCTGCGTTCAGCGCATGTGCGGCTTCTGCCAGCAATCCTTCATCGACCTGAATACCCGCCTCACGCAACAGCCTCACGCCATCGCCGTGAACCTGCGGATTGGGATCGAGCGTCGCGCAGATCACGCGTCGCACGCCCGCTTTGATCAAAGCAGTCGTACACGGAGGCGTGCGCGATTGATACGAATGCGGCTCCAGCGTCACGTAGACAGTCGACCCTTGTGCCGCCGCACCGGCTGCGTTCAAGGCCAACGGCTCAGCGTGGGGTTCGCCCCATTTGCGGTGCCAGCCCTCGCCCACGACCTGCTCGTTCTGCACGATCACGCAGCCGACGCGTGGATTGGGATGAGTCGTATAGCGGCCGAGTTCGGCCAGGTCGAGCGCACGCCGCATCATCCGTCGATCGAAGTCAGTGAATGAGTTCACGCGCGGGCGCTCATTTCTTTTTCGCGTTCTCGGGCGGCGTCCACAATGCCAGTTGCGCCTCGGTTTCCTCTCGCGTACGCCGATGCCGCATGCGCTCGATCTCTTCGCGGAATGCATCGACGTCCTGGAAGCTGCGATACACCGACGCGAACCGCACGTACGCCACTTCGTCGAGACTGTGCAATTCCTCCATCACCAGTTCGCCGACGCGGCGCGAAGGAACTTCGCGTTCGCCAAGAGCCCGCAACTTCTGGCAGATGTGCGCCACGGCGACATCCACCTTGTCGCTGGGCACCGGCCGCTTCTCGAGTGCTTTCAGCATGCTGTTGCGCAGCTTCTGCTCATCGAACGGCTGGCGGCTCGCATCGCTCTTCACGATGCGAGGCATGACCAGCTCGGCGGTTTCGAACGTAGTGAACCGCTCGCTGCAATGGAGACATTCGCGGCGACGCCGTATCTGCTGGCCTTCGCCGGCCAAGCGCGAATCGATGACCTTGGTCTCCTCGTGATTGCAGAACGGGCAATGCATTCAGCCAGGCTCAGCTCATTTGCCGGTCGCTGGCCCATATACAGGGAAGCGTGCACAGATATCTGTGACCTTACGGCGAACGGTGGTGATCGCATTCTCGCTGCCATTCTCGTCGAGCACGTCGGCGATCCAGCCGGCGAGTTCGGTCACTTCGGCAACGCCGAAGCCGCGGGTCGTCGCCGCTGGAGTGCCGATACGCAAGCCGCTGGTGACGAACGGAGAACGCGGATCGTTGGGCACGGCGTTCTTGTTCACGGTGATGTGGGCGCGGCCGAGCGCCGCATCCGCATCCTTGCCAGTGATGGTCCGGTCGATCAGGTCGACCAGGAACAGGTGATTGTCGGTGCCGCCCGAGACGATCTTGTAGCCGCGCTTGCTGAGCGTCGAGGCCATGGCGCGTGCATTGTCTAGAACGCGCTGCTGATACGCAGTGAACTCCGGCTGCAATGCTTCGAGCAAGGCGACTGCCTTGGCGGCGATCACGTGCATCAACGGCCCGCCCTGCGTTCCCGGGAATACCAGCGAGTTCAGTTTCTTCTCGATGTCAGGATTGCTGCGCGCGAGGATCAAGCCTCCGCGTGGGCCACGCAACGTCTTATGCGTAGTCGTCGTCACGACGTCGGCGTGCGGCACGGGGTTCGGGTAAATACCAGCAGCAACCAATCCCGCAACATGCGCCATATCGACCACGAGGTAAGCGCCGACACTGTCGGCAATCTTGCGGAAGCGTGCCCAGTCGACCACACGCGAATAGGCCGAGAAGCCGGCGATGACCATTTTCGGCTGGTGCTCCTGCGCCAGCCGTTCGACCTGAACGTAGTCGATCTCACCGGTCGTTGCATCGAGGCCGTATTGGAATGCCTTGAAGATCTTGCCCGAGAAATTCACCTTGGCGCCGTGTGTGAGATGGCCGCCGTGATCGAGGCTCATGCCGAGAATCGTGTCGCCTGCATTGATCAGCGCGAGATAGGCGGCGGCATTGGCTTGCGAACCCGAGTGCGGCTGCACGTTTGCATACGCAGCTCCAAACAGCTTCTTGGCGCGATCGATGGCCAGCTGCTCGGCGATGTCGACGTATTCGCAGCCCCCGTAATAGCGCTTGCCAGGATAGCCTTCGGCGTATTTGTTGGTGAGCACCGACCCCTGGGCTTCGAGCACGCGCGGGCTGGCATAATTTTCCGAGGCAATCAGTTCGATGTGATCTTCCTGGCGGCGCAGCTCCGCATCGAGGGCAGACTTGAGCTCTGGATCGAACTCGGCAATGTTCATGGCCTTGGAAAACATGGGGTTGACCTTGAGTGTGGGACGATTGGGAGCGCGCCGCTCCCGGTTATTGTGACAAGTGCGGGCTATCGCAGCTACCGAGAGGCTGCTGGAGCCGGACGGGAATTGGCGCGATTCTAAAGACACAAGCGCGCGGCGGATAGGCTGCTCAGGACCGGGCCCCGAACTCGCGATCCATGGCCACGAATGCCTTGACAACGCCGGTCCACGCCAGCGCGAGATTGCGACGGTTGTACCCGCCTCCTCCCATCCCGACCACTCGCCCGTGGCCCAGTTCATCGGCGATGGCGCACAAGCGGCGAGCGGCGTGAGCATGGGCCTCCGGCGTGAACTGCAAATGAGTGATCGGATCTCCCGCGACGCTGTCGGCCCCGCATTGGAACAGCAGGAATTCGGGACGCATTGCGCGCAGGAATTCCTCGATTCGCGACCATGCCTCGTGAAATACCTCGTCGGTGGCGCCGGGCGCGACCGGGATATTCAACTTCGTACCCTTAGCGGCGCCCGTCCCTGTTTCGCCGGCCGCGCCCGTGCCCGGATATAGATGCCGCCCGTCTTCGTGGATATCGGCGATCGACACATCGGGATCGGCCTCGAACGCGTAGTACACGCCATCGCCGTGATGCGCATCGATATCGATATAGGCGACCCGTTGCACGCCGTACTGCCGGCGCAGGATTTCGATAGCGACGCCGCAATCGTTGAACACACAGAAGCCGCTCGCTGCGCCCCGGGCCGCATGATGCAGGCCGGCAATGGGAATGAACGCACGACGTGCACTGCCACGCATGACCGCATCCACCGCCACCAGCGTTGCGCCGACCACGTGACTCGCCGCTTCGAACACGCCTTTCCAGGCCGGCGTATCGCCTGAATCGAGGTATCCGTGCCCCGTCGCCGACCGGTCGCGTACCAGGTCGAGATACTCGGACGTATGAAAGCTTTCCAGTTCTGCGCGGGTAGCAAGCCGCGGCTCGGAGCGCTGGACGGCGCCGTCCAGGCCGGCTTCGTGCAATTCGCGCATGAAGGCTTCATGGCGGTCCGGCCCGAACGGATGGCCGTCGCCGAACGCATAGCGGGCGATCGAGTCGCCCGAGACCAGCAGGACGTTCGATTCGTGCGGGGTGTTGTCCATGAGTGTGTGTCGAGAACCGTCGTAGACGTCGTAGAGAAAAGCCTTCGGTGCCTGTCGACCCGCTGCCCCTCGACGCGGGGCACGCTGCCGCCCTGTCGGGCGCCTGTCAGTAGGGGCCGGCAGGCTGCTGTATGATCTCGATCCTTCCCCCCTGGCCTCACCGAGTGAACCGCATGGCTCAGTTTATGTACACGATGAATCGCGTCAGCAAGGTGGTCCCGCCGAAGCGGGTCATCCTGCGCGATATCTCCCTCTCGTTCTTCCCAGGTGCAAAAATCGGCGTGCTCGGCCTCAACGGTTCCGGCAAGTCCTCGCTGCTGCGGATCATGGCCGGTATCGACAAGGAAATCGATGGCGAAGCGCGGCCGCAGCCCGGGTTGAAGATCGGTTTCCTGTCCCAGGAGCCCGAACTGGATGCCAAGAAAGACGTGCGGGGCAACGTGATGGAAGGCGTGGGCGAGATCCAGACGCTGATCGACCGCTTCAATGCCGTGAGCGACCGCTTCGCGGATCCCGATATCGGCGACGACGAAATGAACAAGCTGCTGGAGGAGCAGGCGAAACTGCAGGACGCCATCGACGCGAAGGGCGGCTGGGAACTGGAACGGAAGCTCGAAGTCGCAGCCGATGCCTTGCGCCTGCCGCCGTGGGAGGCGGATGTAACGAAGATTTCGGGCGGCGAACGCCGCCGCGTCGCGCTGTGCCGCCTGCTGCTGTCCCAGCCGGACATGCTGTTGCTGGACGAGCCGACCAACCATCTCGATGCCGAATCGGTGACCTGGCTGGAGCGCTACCTGGAAGCCTATCCCGGCACCGTGATCGCGGTGACGCACGACCGTTACTTCCTGGACAACGTGGCGGGCTGGATTCTCGAACTCGACCGCGGCCATGGCATTCCCTGGCAGGGCAACTATTCTTCGTGGCTGGAGCAGAAGGAAAAGCGGCTCGCCACCGAAGAGAAACAGCAGGAAGCGCTGCGTAAAACGCTGGCCCGGGAATTGGAATGGGTGCGCGGCAATCCGAAAGCGCGGCAGGCCAAGAGCAAAGCCCGCGTGCAGCGCTACGAAGAACTGGCATCGCAGGAATTCCAGACGCGCAACGAAACCAACGAAATCTATATTCCGCCCGGACCGCGCCTGGGCGAACTGGTGGTCGAAGCCGTCAACCTGCGCAAGGGCTTCGGCGACCGGCTGTTGATCGACAGCTTGAATTTCAATTTGCCCGCCGGTGGCATCGTCGGCGTGATCGGGCCGAACGGCGCCGGCAAAACCACGCTGTTCCGCATGCTCACCGGGCAGGAGAAAGCGGACTCCGGCGAGATTCGCATCGGCCCGTCGGTGAACCTTGCCTACGTGGATCAATCGCGACAGTCGCTGGATGACAGCAAGACCGTGTGGCAGGAGATCTCGGGCGGGCTGGAACTCATCAAGGTAGGCAACTACGAAACTTCGTCGCGCGGTTACGTGGGCCGCTTCAATTTCCGCGGCACGCAGCAGCAGCAGATGATCGGCGAGCTGTCCGGCGGCGAACGCAATCGCGTGCACCTGGCGAAAGTGTTGAAGACCGGCGGCAACGTACTGATGCTCGACGAACCGACCAACGACCTCGACATCGAAACGCTGCGAGCGCTCGAAGAAGCACTCTTGAGCTTCCCCGGCTGCGCGATCGTGATCTCCCACGATCGCTGGTTCCTGGATCGCATCGCGACGCACATCCTGGCGTTCGAAGGCAACAGCGAAGTCGTCTGGTTCACCGGCAACTATGGCGAGTACGTCGAAGATTTACGCCGCCGCAAAGGCGATGATGCCGACCAGCCGCATCGCATCCGGTATCGCAAGCTGGAGGCGTAACGGACCAGGGAATATGGACCTGGGGACACGGACCTCGGGAGCCCGTGCCGGAACAGCAGGAGCGAGTGAACCGTTGCGCTCCTGCTCGAACTGCCGGCACGGGGCACCTCGACCAGCGGAACGCCAATGAATTCAGACGCCATCGCCATCGTCATTGCCGCATTCGGTGCGCTGCTGTTCATCCTCGCGTGCCAGCGCCTGTTTCGCGGCCGATTCATTGCAGCGGGCGCCACCATGTTGATGTCGGTCGTGATGCTGGTGGTGTCGGCACTGATGTTCGTCGTCGCAGTCAACCTGCAAACCTATTCGCGGCTGACCTACGAACGCCCCATCGCACAGATCGTCTTCGAAGCCCGGGGACCGCAGCGCTATCGCGCTACGCTCACGAAGATTCCGGGCGGCGATATGCAGATGCTGGTGCTTGCCGGCGACGAATGGCAACTCGATGCGCGCGTACTGAAATGGAAAGGCTGGGCCAACGTGATCGGCTTCGATTCGCAGTATCGGCTCGAGCGCGTGAGCGGCCGTTACCGCGATATCGAGCAGGAGAAGCATGCGGAACGCACCGTCTACGGACTCAGCGACAATCCCGGCGCGGACCTGTGGACTCTATCGACCGAGTACCCGCGCTGGCTGCCCTTCATCGATGCCGTGTACGGCAGCGCGACGTATCTGCCGATGGCCGATGGCGCACGCTATGAAGTTGCGCTGACGCAGAGCGGGTTGATCGCGCGGCCGGTGAATAATGCGGCGGAGACGGTCAGCGGGAAGTAATCCGGGGATAACCAACGGGAATACCGCGGTACGCTGCTCGCGGCAGCTGTGTCCCCAATCTTCATCCTGGGCGAAGCGGTCCGCGGATGAAGAATGGGGGGCGCTACCCAACCCACACTCTTGCATTCCGGAACAATCGCATCCACGGACCGTCTTCCTGCCACTCGTCCGGATGCCAGGAGTTCTGCACGGTCCGATAGACGCGTTCCGGGTGCGGCATCAGCAACGTGGCGCGGCCATCCGTCGTCGTGATGCCGGTGATCCCTTGCGGCGAGCCGTTGGGATTCGCCGGGTAGGTCTCGGTGGGCCGACCGTGATTGTCGACGAAGCGCAGCGACAGCAACCCCGCTGCGCCGAACTTCTGCAGCTGTTCGGCATCGGCGAACTCGGCAAACCCTTCGCCGTGCGCCACTGCGATCGGCATGCGCGATCCTTCCATTCCCACCAGCAGCACGGATGGCGACTTCACCACTTCCACCAGGCTCAGGCGGCCTTCGAACTGTTCCGAGCTATTGCGCACGAAGCGCGGCCACGCGGTGGTGCCGGGGATGATGGACTGCAACGCCGACATCATCTGGCAGCCGTTGCAGACGCCGAGCGAGAACGCGTCGGTGCGCTGGAAGTACGCGCTGAACTGATCGCGCAGCCGCGAATGGAACAGGATCGATTTCGCCCAGCCCTCGCCTGCTCCCAGCACATCGCCGTAGGAAAAGCCGCCGCACAGCACCAGTCCGCGATACTCATCGAGCGTCGTACGTCCGGCGAACAGATCCGTCATGTGAACGTCGTGGGTCGTAAAGCCCGCCCGATCGAAGGCAGCGGCGATCTCGACGTGGCTGTTGACGCCCTGCTCGCGCAGGATCGCAATCGACGGCCGCACACCGGTCGCGATGTACGGCGCCGCGACATCTTCTGCGATTGCGTAACTGAGCTTCGCGTGCAGTCCGGGATTGTCCTCGGCGGTCGCAGTCTCGAATGCCTGGGTTGCACATTGCGGGTTATCGCGTAACGAGGCAATGCGATAGCTCGTCTCCGACCAGGCTCGATGCAGTTCGAGCCGCGATTCGTTCAGCACCGGGCGACCGCGAATCGACATCCGGACACGGTCGCCGTTGTCGACGACACCGATCGTTTGCGTCGCGGCCGCGAGGCCATGCTGCTTCAGAACCGCGAGCACCACCGTTTCGTCATCGCTGCGAATCTGCAGCACCGCGCCCAGTTCCTCGCTGAATAAAGCTGCCGCCGGCGCCGAATCCGTATCGAATTCCACCTCGACGCCGCAATGCCCGGCGAAGGCCATCTCGCTGAGCGTGGCGAACAGTCCGCCATCGGAGCGGTCGTGATACGCAACGATCTTTCCTGCGCGCCGCAATTCGCCGATGGCTGCGAAGAAATTCGCGAGCTGCTGGGGATCGTCGCAATCCGGAGCTTCGCTACCGAGGCTTCCATACACCTGCGCGAGCGACGAACCGCCCAAGCGGTTGCGGCCGAATCCCAGGTCGATGAGCACCAGCCGCGTCGGGCCGAGATCGGTACGCAGTTGCGGAGTCAACGTACGACGTACGTCCTGCACGGGAGCGAAGGCTGAAATGATGAGCGACAACGGCGCGAGCATGCGGCGCGAACGCTCGCCTTCGTTCCAGATCGTCTTCATCGAGAACGAATCCTTGCCCACCGGGATCGCGATCCCGAGCGCAGGACAGAACTCCTCGCCCACCGCTTTCACCGTGGCATACAGGTCCGCATCTTCACCGGGCTCGCCGCAAGCAGCCATCCAGTTCGCAGACAACCGCACGTCCGAGAGCTTGGCGATATCCGCCGCGGCGATATTGGTGATGGCTTCTGCGACAGCCATGCGACCCGATGCCGGCGCATCCAGCAACGCGACCGGTGCGCGTTCGCCCATCGACATGGCTTCGCCTGCTGTCGAGGTGTAGTCGCTGATGGTGACCGCGACATCGCTGACCGGCACCTGCCAGGGTCCGACGAAGGGATCCCGGCTGATCATGCCGCCGACGGTGCGATCGCCGATGGCAATCAGGAAGCTCTTGTCGGCGATCGCAGGGAAGCGCAGCAAGCGATAAGCCGCATCATGCACTTCGATAGCCGAGGTCTCGAAATCATCGGCGTATGCGGGCAGCCGCTGCACGTCGCGAGTCATCTTCGGCGGCTTGCCGAGAATCACTTCCAGCGGCAAGTCCACCGGTTGTCGCTGCAGCAACGGATCGTCGACCTTCAGCCAGCCATCCGCCGTGACGGTGCCGACGAGCGCGAACGGACAACGTTCGCGCTCGCACAGCGCTCCGAAACGTTCGACATCTGCGGCTGCCACTATGACGACGTAGCGTTCCTGCGCTTCGTTGCACCAGATCTCGAGCGGCGACATGCCCGACTCGACCGATGGCACGCGACGCAGATCGATGCGGCCACCGCGCGAGCTATGAGCCACGGATTCCGGAATCGCGTTCGACAGTCCGCCGGCCCCCACATCGTGAATCAGCACGATCGGGTTCTCGTCTCCGAGCGCCCAGCACTGATCGATCACTTCCTGTGCACGGCGCTGCACTTCAGGATTGCCGCGTTGGACCGAAGCGAAATCGAGGTCGGCGCTGCTGGCGCCGCTACCCACAGAGGAAGCCGCACCGCCGCCCAGTCCGATCAGCATCGCCGGCCCACCGAGCACCACGATCCTGGCGCCCGGCATGACCTCGCCTTTCTCCACGTGCCCGCGACGCACGTTGCCGAGACCGCCGGCAATCATGATGGGCTTGTGATAGCCACGCAGCATGGCGCGATCGTCGTGCGACGCTTCGAGTTCGAGCGTGCGGAAGTAGCCGAGAATATTCGGCCGCCCGAATTCGTTGTTGAATGCGGCGGCGCCGATCGGGCCTTCCAGCATGATGTCCAGCGCCGAAGCGATGCGTCCCGGACGGCCGAAGTTTTCTTCCCACGGTTGGGTGAAACCCGGAATGCGCAGGTGCGATACCGAGAATCCCGCGAGGCCGGCTTTCGGCTTGCCGCCGCGTCCCGTTGCGCCTTCGTCGCGAATCTCGCCGCCGGAGCCGGTGGCGGCGCCAGGGAAAGGCGAGATCGCGGTCGGATGATTGTGCGTCTCCACCTTGAGCAGGATGTCGATGGGCTCGTCGACGCCGCGATACTGGTGCGTGACTGCATCGGCAAACCAGCGTCGGCCTGGCGAGCCTTCGATCACCGCCGCGTTGTCGCGATATGCAGAGAGCACACCGTCAGGACTGCGCGCATGCGTGTTACGGATCATCGCCATCAGCGATTTCGGCTGCGCCTCGCCATCGATGATCCAGTTGGCGTTGAAAATCTTATGGCGGCAGTGCTCGGAGTTCGCCTGCGCGAACATCATCAGCTCGACGTCGGTGGGATCGCGTTCCAGCCGGCTGAAATTGTCGAGCAGGTATTCGATCTCCTCGCCCGACAGCGCCAGGCCGAGTTCCTGGTTCGCCTTGTCGAGGGCCGCCCTGCCGCCTGACAACAAGGGCACGGAGTTGAAAGGTCGCGGCGTCGCGTGCACGAACAGGCTCGCAGCGTCTTCGAACTGGAAAATGGTCGCTTCGGTCATGCGATCGAAAAACACGCCGGCGAGCTCGCGCAGCTGTTCAGACTGCAGTGCCGACGACGTATCGATTCGATAAGCAATGCCGCGTTCGATGCGCTCGATGGCCTCGAGGCCGCAGACGTGAGCGATGTCGGTGGCCTTGCTCGACCACGGTGAAATGGTTCCCGGTCGCGGAATGACGACGAGCAGCGACTGCTGGGCATCGCCAGCGCCGCTGAAATCGTCAGGCGCACCGCGCGGGCCGTAAGTCAGCAGCGAATCGAGCAGCTCGCGTTCGTCGGCAGCCAGGTCCCGCTGCGCCTGCACGAAATGGACGAACTGAGCCGACAGCGAGCGGACGCTGGGAAATCGCGCCTGGGCGGCATTCAGCAATTTGGCGTTGCGGAAATCGGAGAGCGCGCGGGGGCCCGGCAGTATCAGCATCGTGCAGCCAGCGAACGAGTGGAGCAGGAATCAAGGGCGCGCATCATAGCGGATTGTCGTCACCGACTCACTCAGAAACGATGCAGGGCAGGAACGGCATTGCCCGGGGAGTTGGGGACCTGCGCCGTTCCTTATCTGAATTCCTGCCCAGGCGAAGCCGTTCTTACCTCACGCCCTAGGCCAAGCCGTTCTTACCCAGTCCCTCCATCACTTGCGCGGACCACCGTCGCCAGGGGTGTACATGGGCACGGGAAAGGGCATGACATTCGAGCCTTCGGCCGTGCTGATCTTGCTGATGCCCTGCGTCTGGACCTCATCGATCCGCAGCACCGAATGCATCGGCAGATAGGTGCGCCTGACGCCTTCGAATTCCGCTTTCACGCGTTCCTCGGACGGATCGACCACCACGGCCGAGCGCTCGCCGAACACCAGTTCTTCGACCTCGATGAAGCCGAACAGGGAACCGTGGCTCACCTTTCGGGCATAGATTTCATAGACCTTGCCCTGATTGACAAAAACGACCTTAAAAATGTGACTCGCTGCCATAGCTCACGGTTCGATGGGTTGATAGGCTGGGCATCTTACATATGCGCGCCCATACTGCAGGCCCCGTATGATGGGCCAGTATCGTGGAAAAGTATGCCCTTAATGGCAGCCCGGCAC
>Ga0065707_10082488_pt1 | contig 14594 bp, 15 predicted proteins | sample SwiRhicommuniRL3_FD_59094 | JGI IMG/M metagenome (GOLD analysis project Ga0065707, IMG submission 59094) | Switchgrass rhizosphere bacterial communities from Rose Lake, Michigan, USA - RL3 v2 (version 2) | ecosystem: Host-associated > Plants > Roots > Rhizosphere > Soil | place: East Lansing...
GTGCGGCGGATGTCAGCGGCGGTAAGCTTCTGGAACAGCTCCAGCTCGTAGATCGAGGCTTCGAGGCGAAGCAGCAAACCGAGATTCGCGCCGTGCGGCAGGCGGGAGACGCCGATCCAGCTTTCCGGCCACTCGGCGCGGTTGAAGATCTGTTCGAAGCCGGGCAGGATTCCCGCCGACGCGCTGGCAGCCGCCTCCGGCACCAGCGCCATGCCACTGAAGGGCGGGCCGCCCATGAATTTGGAGCCGGTCAGGAACACGGTGGCGCCGCGCGCGAGATAGGCGGCGATCGCGGCATCGCCGAGCCGGCACTGGCAAGCATCGACCACGAAGCTCAGCTTGTGGCCGAAGCGCCTGCGGAGCGCGTCGATATGCGCGAAGCTCGGCAGGATCAGGCCGGTTTTCGAACCGTGGACGATATGGATCAGCGGATGGCGGCCGGCGCCGATTGCGGTCGCCACCGCCGCGCCGATCTCCAGCAGCATGTCCTCCGATGGCGTGACGGTGCCGCCGGGGCCGCGCACAGGGACATTGATCAGCCGTACGTTGGTCCTGCCGGACGGATCGAGCGATAAGGCGGGTTCCACCGCCACGCCCAACGGCGTGCTGTGCGCGAAGAACTGCCCTTGCGCGGAGTATGCGCAGCCGCTGCCGACCTCGTCAGCGCCGAGCAGGATATTGTCGATCCCCGTCGCGCCGTCCCGACTGGCGACGGCAAGCCCCACATATTCCAGATCGGTGCCCGATGCCGCGAAGACGATGCGGGTGCTGGTCGGCAGGCGCAGCGCCGCACGCAGGCGGGCACGCAACTGATCCAGCGTCTCGGCGTAGCCGTCGGCCGAAAGCGCAAGGTCGGGCGCGATGCGCGCCAGACGGCGCTGGACCTCCGCGAATGCCGTCGGCGAGATATCATTGGCCGTGGACGAGCTATAAGCGAGCACGTCGCTCGGCCGGGGCGCGACCATATATTTGTTGAAGCCGGTCGATCGATCGACAGCGATCCGGGCGTCGCCGCCGGTTTCCATCAATTTCGCGGCGGCCTCGGCGAGATCGAGCGCCTTCCTGGCCCGTGCAATGGCAGTCATGAGCAGGAGGCTAACCGCCCCAAGTGACCATCGGGTGAAACATCGATGACAGTCATGTCACGCAATCGTCACGATCCTGCAAGATTTGGCTGGTTGAATCCAGCTTATGCTCGATACCTCGCTTCACTGGTCGCCGACCCTCATCCCGGCGGAGGCCAAGCAGCGCCTCCGCATATTGTTTATCGCGAAGAACGCCCTGTGGCAGGGCGGTCTGCATCCCGAAGACGGCAACCACGCCGTCTATCATCGCGAGCTGCGCGAGACGCTGGAAGCGATCGGACTGAACCTGACCTCGGCCCAGAGCTATGAGGTCCTGTTCCAGCGTCCGGATGTCGATTTCGTTTTCCCGATGCTCAACCGGGGCGGGTTCCTCAATTCCGAGATGCTTCTGCCGTTGCTGTGCACGCGGCTCGGCATTCCCTATCTTGGCGCCAGTCCGATCCTGCGCGGGCTGTCCGATGACAAGCACCTGACCAAGCTCGAGGCCCGCGCCCGCGACGTGGCGACCGCGCCTTGGGCGATCTATCGCCGGGGCGGGTTCGTCCGCCCCGAAATCTGCCCGGCAGGTGAGCGCTTTGTCATCAAACCCAACGCTTCGTCGGCGTCGTGGGGCGTGCGCGACGCCTTCGACTGGGAAGGCGTGAACGGCGCGATCGCGGCGATCCATGAGGAAGGTCATGACGCGATCGTCGAGCCGTTTCTGGACGGCAGCGATGTCGAGGTTCCGGTGATCACCGTCAACGGCCGCCCCCGGATCATGCCGATGATGCTGTTCGAGCAGGCCGACCCGGCGCACCTGCGCACCTATTATGAGAAGCGCGATCTGGTCGATCGCAGCGACAAATACCGGCTAGTCCCGTTCGAGGACGGGGCACTGACTGCTCGCATCCGCGAGATGACCGAGCGGATGATCGAGGTCTTCAATCCATTCGATTACGGGCGGTTCGAATTCCGTGTCGATGTCGAGAAGGGTGTGGTCAACTTCCTTGAGGTCAATCTCAATTGCAATCTGTGGTCGGAGAAGGTGTTTGGACGCTCGGCGGCGTTGGTCGGTTTCAGCCAGGCCGAACTGATCGAGACGATCGTCGCCGAAAGCCTGATCCGGCAGCAGCTGTGCTGAGTGCCTTATGGTAAGCGGGGCAGGCATCACCGCGCTGGTGCTGGCCGCGCAGCGGGGTGGCGAGCCGGGCGCGCTGGCCGATCGCTTCGGCGTTAGCCATAAATGCCTGGTGCCGATCGGTGGACGGCCGCTGATCGAGCATGTGCTGGAAACGCTTGCGTCGGCGCCCGTCGTGCGGTCCATCATCGTGTCGATCGATGATGTCGAGGCACTTGCCGGAAACGAGCTGGTTTCGAAGCTGACGAACAGCGGCATGCTCCGGATCATTGCCTCGCGCCACAATCTGGCGGCGAGCGTGATCGTGGCCGCGGCCGCGACCCAGCACTGGCCGTTGTTGATCACGACGGCGGACAATGTGCTGTTCACGACCGACGCGTTGACCGCAATGATCGAGGGCGCGGCTGGCGCCGAAGTCGCGGCCGCCTTCGCGCGGAAGGGTTCGGTCCTCGCCGCCCACCCGCAAGGGCAGCGACGCTTCTACGAGTTCGCCGACGACGCCTATTCGAACTGCAACTGTTACTGGATCGCCTCGGCCAATGCGCTGAAGGCGGTCAACATCTTCCGCGAGGGCGGGCAGTTCGCCAAGCATCCGATGCGGATCGCGCGGGCCTTCGGCTTCCTGAACCTGGTGCGCTTCCGGCTCGGCATCGGCACCCTTGCCGACAGCTTCGCGCGTTTTTCGCGCCGGCTTGGGCTCAGGATGCAGCCCGTGATCTTCAAGGATGGCGCGCTCGCGATCGATGTTGATAATGATCGGACCTATGCGGTCGCGGAGAGTTTGCTGCTCGCGCGGCAAACCGCCGAAGCGGCCTACGCCGCCTGACGCAGGCTTGAAAGCGGCGCGAGCCCTTCGAGAAACTGCAGCGCGCTCGCCCGCCAGGTGAAGCCGCCGCCATATGCCGCGCAGACTTCGCGATCGCGGGTCAGTGCCCCGGCGATCGCTCGGTCGAGATCCTCGTGCATGCAGCCGGTCTCCGGCGTCAGCACGTCCAGGGGCCCAGGCACCGGATAGGCCGCGATCGGGGTGCCGCAGGCGAGCGCCTCGATCATCACCAGCCCGAAGGTGTCGGTGCGGCTCGGGAAGACGAAGACATCCGCATTGGCATAAGCCGCCGCCAGCGCATCGCCCGCCAGCGCGCCGAGGAACAGCGTGTTCGGGTAGCGCCGCTCAAGCCGCTCGCGTGCCGGCCCGTCGCCCACGACCACGCGGGTGCCGGGATGGCGGGTCTCGAGAAACGCCTCGATATTCTTCTCGACCGCGACCCGCCCGACATAGAGCTGGATCGGGCGCGGCAGCCCGGCGAAGGCGGCGGGAAGGGCATGGTCGGGATTGAAGCAGGAGAGATCCACGCCCCGGCCCCAGGGGCGAACATGATCGATGCCATGCTCGCGCAGTTCCTGCCTGATGGTCGGCGTCGATGCCAGCACCGCCGTCGAGGGCGCATGGAACCAGCGGATGAACCGCCAGGTCCATTCCGCCGGAATGCCCGAGCGCGATTCGATATAGTCCGGAAACTGGGTGTGATAGGCGGTGGTGAAGGCATGGCCGCCCCGCAGGCACCAGCGCCGCGCGGCAAGCCCCAGCGGCCCTTCGGTGGCGATGTGCAGCGCATCAGGGCGCTCGCTCTCGATCATCCGGCCGACCGCGTCCCGCCCGGTCAGCGCCAGCCGGATTTCGGGATAGGTCGGGCAGGGGATCGAACGGAAGCGGTCAGGCGCGATCAGCGCGACCGGATAGCCCATCTGCTCAAGCTCGGCCCTTACCGACCGCAAGGTTCTGACCACGCCGTTCACCTGGGGCTCCCAGGCGTCGGTCACGATGACGATCTTCAAGCGGCGAGCCTGCGAACATTGCCCGCGTCGCGCGCGGCGATCTCCTCGGCCCAGTGCAGCACTTCCATGCGGCCGTCGAAATGCTCGACCAGCGCGGTGCAGCCCTCGACCCAGTCGCCGTCATTGTAATAGGCAACGCCGTCGAAATCGCGGACCTCGGCGGTGTGGATATGGCCGCAAACGACGCCGTCGACACCGCGCGCGCGGGCCTCGTGCGCCAGCGCCTCCTCATAGCGCGAGATGAACTCGACCGCGTTCTTCACCTTGTGCTTGGCATGCTTGGCGATCGACCAGAAGGGCAGGTCCAGCCAGCGCCGCACGGTGTTGATCGCGACGTTCATCCGCAGCAGCAGCCCGTAGGCCGCGTCGCCCAGGAAGGCGAGCCAGCGGTGGCACATCACCACCGTGTCGAACTCGTCGCCGTGCAGCACCAGCAGCTTGCGGCCATCGGCGGTCTGGTGGATCGCCTGGCGGCGGATCTCGATGCCGCCGAAGGTCATGCCGGTGAACTGGCGGAACATCTCGTCATGGTTGCCGGGGATGTAGATCACCCGGGTGCCGCGCTTGGCGCGCTTCATCACGCGCCAGACGATGTCGTTGTGCAGCGCCGGCCAGTACCAGCTCTTGCGCAGCCGCCAGCCGTCGATGATGTCGCCGACGAGGTAGATCGTCTCGCTGTCGGTCGAATCGAGGAAGTCGATCAGCATGCGGGCGTTGCAGCCGCGCGTGCCGAGGTGGATGTCGGAAATCCAGATGGTGCGATAACGCCGCCTCTTGCCCTGCCTTTCGGGCAGTTTCGGCTCGTTGATTTCGAAATCGATTACGTCTTCGATTTCCGTGCTTTGGACGATTGCGTCCATGACGATCCCTTACAAACATTGGTCTCGCCCGATGGTAATGGCAGATTTTTGTTACAGTTTGAGGGAGGGGCGCTGCGTATTGCTAGCTGAGACCGTAATCTCCACGGGGTCCGAACGGAATGTTAGTCCGGTGATCCCCCGTCTCCGCTTCTATGACGACCCGAACCGGGTCACTTATAAACTGTGTTTGCGGCGAGATCGGTAGCTGCATCTGCTTTGCGTTCTGCAAAATCGCCCAGCCGGGGAGAGGCCTTCTCGCCGTAACTACTTCATATCGAGGGCTGCGTCCGGGAAGGAAAGGATCGATAACAGTCACTAAATATTCGCTATCGCGATCTTCTTGAATTCTAGAGACATAAGACCAAATTTTCCGAATAGGAGTAAGGTCGGATGCTTTTGGTGGAGGAGAGGCAGGCTCAAAAGCGGCTAATTGCTCCGTGAAATTGCCCACGTAAAAGGGAATCCAGTATCCGAATCGTATTGTGTCTTGGAGGAGGGGCTGCCACGAAGGGTCTTTATTGTTGAAGATAAACATTCCGTGAGCAATTTTGGCCATCAATCTCAAAAAATAATGCAAGTTAATTTCAATTTCGAATGTGCCATCTGTATGCGGTCCGGGAAATAAATCGCTTACGTTGGAAATAGTGAAGCTAATACCTGAAATGGTGTTATTGGGGTTTTGACCTATTAGAATACCAGGTTCATCAAAAAAAGGCCAAACTACCACTGCCGGCAATTGGCTAAATGGTATAGATCGTTTGGAATCCTGACCATTTTGTTTCAAAATGATTGGATATGAAACCGACCCCCTTTTTGATCTACGTTGAATATTATATCGGCGTCGGAGCGCGAAAAAAAATGTATAGGATAGCGCTTCTTCGAATTTCTGAGTAATTTTTGAACATTCTTTGCAACTCGCTTTTGGAAGCGTGAAACCGCCTGCTAGGAAATATGGTACGATGTGTTCTTTGGAGAGTCCGTCCGTTCCTCCGCAATAGATACAATATCCGACGGCATCACCCGTTATCGTTTCAAACGGACGGATCGGTTCCTGATCGCCTTGCGAGTTCAATTCACTTTCCTAGGAATTCAATGGATTGATCATTTTCTCAAGGGGCTGTGGAACAATTGTTGTACCGTAATCGAAAGTGTTGCTGACAACAATCAACCGGGCCAATCCCGCTCCCGAAACCATTTCGTTATTACATATTTCACCCCCTGCCGCACCTTCATCCCCTGATGCAGCGTCGCGCCGTTCGGGCGGCCGTCGGGGAGCTGGTTGTTCCACATCAGCATCTTGCCGGTCTCGGGCTGGACGATCTTGTCGATCAGCTTGAAGCGGGTCGCGCCGCCGGCTTCGGGTTCGTTGAGGTAGATCATCGCGGTCCAGGTGCGCTGGCCGCTGATCGCGCAGTTCGGCCCATAGTCGGCGCCGTCGGGTTCGAAATAATCGGTGTGGAGCTTGAACTCCTGGCCGGGGGCGTAGCGCTGGCCCTGCATCGGCTCGCCCTTTGCGGGATCGAGTGCGAGATAGTCGGCGATGCGGTTGTCCAGCGTCCGGGTGAGCGGGTGACTGGGATCGAGATCGCAGGTCTCGCTGGTGCGGAACTGCGGGTCGCCGATGTCGTCGACGATGGTCGAGGGCCGCCGCCGCGCGTCGATCATCGCGATGATCGCAGTGCACTCCTCCGCGCTCAGGAAGTTGCGGCGGATGAAGAGGTCAAGCCTGGAGCTTGGAACGCGCTGGGCGCCTTCGAAGGGACGGACGAACGGGGTCATGCCCCCCTTATAGCAGTTTCTCCGCACGGATCGGCAATGCGCGGGATTGACCGTTCACGATCAGCTTCATTGCCAGAATTTTCTCACATCCATGAGGGCGGCGAAGGCGTGGTGGGATTGCTCAAGCAATTTCGATCTGTTGCCGAGATCGGTCAACGCTACGTCCTTGACCCCGAGACCGGCAAGAAGTTCCGGCACGGTTGCAAGATCATTGAGCTCGCCGAGGCGGTCCTGCACGGACTCCAGTTTCTTCAGAAATTCCCGCTGACCTGAATGAGCGGGTTCGGCGGCATAGAGCGACGCAAAGAATTCGGCGGCGTACCGGAGCTTCTTGGCCTCCTTGCGGACCTCGTGACGGCTTTCGTCTGAAATATCCCGAAGGTGGCGCCCGTGGTGCCTGAGCTTTTTCCGCCGGGCATCGAGAATCCCGGGGGCGGTTGAACCGATGTCCCGCTCCACAAGCCCGCCATCGCCAGGCGCGGTGCGCCAGCCGCCGAAGGCGAGCCATTCGGCAAGATCGAGCATCAGAAAGCGGGTGCGGGCGGAATCCACCTCTTCGATGGCGCGTTCGTAAGCATCCTTGCGCGCAGCTGTCACGATTTCCTTCGCTTCGTCGGAAAGACGGGGGATGAGGACATCGAGATCGCGAACCTTGCCCAGCGTGCCGGACAGCCAGCGCAAGTCGGCACGCAGGAGCGCGGCGTGCTCGTCCCCCTTCAGCATCGTGCCGAACACCGAGAATGCCGATCGCAGCCTTCGCAGGCCGACCCTTGCCTGGTGCACCGGCTCGGGCGCCCCGTTTTCGAGCAGCAGTGTCTCGTTGAGACGGAATTGGCGGATGCAGGATTGCGCGATCCGCTCGAATGCCGCGCCGCTGCTTTCATCGGCGTCGAGGGCGATCGGTTCGGCCTTGAACGCCCTTTCGGCCCGCCGGTCGAGCAGATCGTAGCCCCGTTCCGATTTGGAGCGCACGCCGAGCCTCACCGGCACCTGATCGCCAAGCTGGCGCGCAAGCATGAACAGCAGATGCGGATCGCCGCGATCAAGCTCCAGCTCCACTTCCCGGATCGGTTCGCCCCGGCTGCCGACGCGGACCTCACCGCAATCATCGGCGACCATGATCGTCGTCCCCTCAAGGCTGATCTTGTGGACCTTGCGTTCGACTTCGGTGACGAACATGCGGCGAACGTCGTGCAGGATATTCTGTCCGAACATTTTCGGCAGCGGCCCCGCCGCTTCCAGCACCGGCCGGGCGCCGGCGATATCCGTTTCCCATTCCGGCCGGACATACCATCCGGCGGCTGCGCCCGCCTGCGATTTGACCGTCTGAACATAGCGCCTGCCGCTTTTACGGACGCGCAGTGAAAAGCCTGCCTTCCGCAATTTCTGGTCGGGCGTGTCGTAATAGGTCGAGATCAGGGAGTTCATGCCGCTGGCGGTCGCGGCGAAACCGGTCATATCCAGCCTGATGGGCGCCGAGGCCGGCAGCTCGAGTTTCAACTCAACTTCCTGTGGCGCGCTCACAATGTTCAGCGGCCGATGAAGACAGGCGTGCGCTTTTCCATGAAGGCGGCGACCCCCTCGCGAGAATCGCTTGTGTAACCCAAGCGATCGATCATGTCTCGCTCAAGGTCGAATTTGCCCGTCGTGCCCTCGGCATCGCGCGAAGCGGCGGGATGGCAGCGAGAGGCCGGCATTGCGCCGGCCTCAATTATCTTCGGATCAGGCGGCCGAGATCTCGGCGACGTCCACCTTGATGCCGGCGCCCATTGTCGAGCTGACGGCGACCTTCTTAAGGTACTTGCCCTTGGCGCCTGCCGGCTTGGCCTTGACCACGGCATCGACCAGCGCATCGAAATTGGCACGCAGGTCAGCTTCGGGGAAGCTGGCCTTGCCGATACCGCTGTGGATGATACCGGCCTTCTCGACGCGATATTCGACCTGACCGCCCTTGGCCGCCTTGACCGCTTCGCCAACGTTCATTGTCACGGTGCCGAGCTTCGGGTTCGGCATCAGGCCCTTGGGGCCGAGCACCTTGCCGAGACGGCCGACCAGACCCATCATGTCCGGGGTGGCGATGCAGCGATCGAACTCGATCTTGCCGCCCTGGACGATCTCGAGCAGGTCCTCGGCGCCGACGACGTCAGCACCGGCGGCGGTGGCTTCCTCGGCCTTGGCGCCGCGCGCGAACACGCCGACGCGGACGGTCTTGCCGGTGCCCTTGGGCAAAGTGACGACGCCGCGGACCATCTGGTCGGCATGGCGCGGATCGACGCCCAGGTTCAGCGCGACCTCGATGGTCTCGTCGAACTTGGCAGTGGCATTGGCCTTGGCGAGCTTGATCGCTTCCTCGACGCCATACAGCTTCTCGCTATCGACGGCCTTGGCCAGCGCCTGCGCCTTCTTGGTGAGCTTCTTCGGTTTCAGCATCGGATCAGCCCTCCACCACTTCGAGGCCCATCGCGCGGGCGGAGCCTTCGATGATCTTCGTCGCCGCCTCGATATCGTTGGCGTTCAGGTCCTTCATCTTGACCTGCGCGATCTCGGAGAGCTTGGACCGGGCGATCTTGCCCGCGCTCACCTTGCCCGGCTCCTTGGAACCCGACTTGAGGTTGGCGGCCTTCTTGATGAGGAAGGTCGCCGGCGGTGTCTTGGTCTCGAACGAGAAGCTGCGATCCGCATAGACGGTGATGATCGTCGGGATCGGCATGCTCTTTTCAAGATCCTGGGTCTGCGCGTTGAACGCCTTGCAGAACTCCATGATGTTGACGCCACGCTGACCGAGCGCTGGGCCGATCGGCGGGGAAGGATTGGCGGCGCCGGCCGGCACCTGCAGCTTGATATAGCCGGTAATCTTCTTTGCCATATGTCACTCACTCTATAGCGACGCCGCGCGATTGCGCTGCGCCTGTTCAAGTTTAGCGGTCCAGACGACCCGAAGGTCTCCCGCGCAATTTCCGTCATGCTGGCAATCGGGAAGCCCGCGCCCATAAGCGCGATCGCCGGAAAAAGAAAGAGGCTAAGAGCCGGTTTGAGGAAGGCGGCCCGCCTGCTCTCCTTATTCTTTTGCCGTCGGCAGCTTGATCTCGGTATCGATCGGAAAGCGCTGCATGCAGGCGTCCATGGTCTTGGTGGGCGGTCCCAGCTTCGCGGCGATAGCGAGCGCCTTGCTCTTTTCCGCGCTCTGCGCCTTGTTGTCCTCGGGCTTGATGCCCTGCTTGGCCAGGATTTCCTTAACCGTCGGGTCAAGCTTGGTCAGGGTGCCATTATATTTGGCCACCGCCTCGCGATAGGTTTCGTCATAGGCCCCCAGCGCCCGTACCATGAAATCACCGAGCGCATAGCATTGAAGCTGCGCCTGATCGTCCGCGGCCGGAAGCGTCACCGCCTGGCCGAGGTCGGCTTCCGGAAAGGCAGTCTTGCAAAGCGGAACCAAGGGTTTCCATTTATCGCCGGTGATGCGATCGGCGACCATCTGCATCCCCTTGACCACCGCGTTCGCGTTCTCGCGCGAGAAGCCGGGGTCCGCCGCGCCGGCGAGCAACGCATAATGGATGATCTGGCTTTGCTGTTCGAGTGAAAGCGGCGTCAGCGGATCCTGGATTGCCGAGCGCGCCTGCGAGGCGGAGACGACCGCGCATGTCGTGGCGCTGCCGGCAATGTCTTCCGGCAAAGCCGGAGGGCCGGATGAACAGGAGGCAAGCACCAACGCAACAGCGGTCACGAAAGCAGGGTGATTGCTCATCAGCCCTCTCCTAATGCCAGCCCATTTTTAGCGGCGGCTATTTTGTTATGGTGATGTTACAATTCCGGCGGCCTGTCAACGTGCTGTCACGCGTAGGGAATTTGGGACGCAATGCCGAATGGCAAGCGCATGATCGTCCGGAAATGATGGGAGATAAGGGTAGTCGCCCCTTACTTCATCCGTTCAACCTGCTCGAACTCCAGCTCGACAGGCGTCGCGCGGCCGAAGATCGAGACCGAGACCTTGACCTTCGCCTTGTCGAAATCGAGCTCCTCGACGAGGCCGTTGAAGCTCGCGAACGGGCCGTCGAGCACCTTGACCTGATCGCCGATCTCGTAATCGACCTTGAGCTTCGCCTTGGGCGCGGCGGCGGCGGCTTCATCCTTGGTGTTGAGGATGCGCGCGGCCTCGGCATCGCTGATCGGCTGCGGCTTGCCCGAGGAGCCGAGGAAGCCCGTCACCTTCGGCGTGTTCTTGACGAGGTGATAGACATCGTCGTTCATCTCGAGCTTGGCGAGTACATAGCCTGGGAAGAACTTCCGGTCGGACGTGATCTTCTTGCCGCGGCGGACCTCGGTCACCTTCTCGGTCGGAACCTCGACTTCCTCGACCAGGCGGTCGAGGCCCATGCGGGTCGCCTCCGCCATGATGGCGTCACGGACCTTGTTCTCGAAGCCCGAATAAGCGTGGATGATGTACCAGCGCGACATGGATCGACGACCTACCCTCTCAATTACCCAATCAGCGACAACAGCGCCTGAACGATGCGGCTGAAAACCTGATCGACACCGAAGAAGAACACGCCCAGCATCGACGTCATGATCACCACCATCACGGCGGTCATCACGGTCTCGCGGCGGGACGGCCAAACGACCTTCCTCGTTTCCGCCTGGACCTGCCGGATGAACTCGATGGGTGTAGTCTTCGCCACGAATCGCCCTTCAAATACCAATAAGAGGCCGTCGGCCGCCTTCCCGTCTCACGGGCTTCGCGGCCTTTGACCTCGCTCTAGCTTCCCGGGTCCCAGCCGGCCATCGAAATGGCAGGAGTGGAGGGACTCGAACCCCCGGCCCTCGGTTTTGGAGACCGATGCTCTACCAGCTGAGCTACACTCCTCCGGCCCCGAGAACGGCGGCTCTTAACGGCGTGTGGCGTGAAGCGCAAGCTTCGCTTCGTTGTCCTGCTCGCGCGCGAGGCCGAACAGCGAGATCACCTGCCGTGATTATCGATATTGCTGATAAGAACGAGACGGTTCGGCCAGAATCCCTACCGCTCAAGCGGCGATGTCATAGGGTTGAATCTCACCTGACAAATAAAGGTTGCGCGCCTTGGCCCGGCTCAATTTGCCGGAGCTGGTACGAGGCAGGGTGCGTGGCGGCACCAGTTCGACGACGCAGTGCATGCCGGTGATCGCGCGCACCTTTTCCCGGATCTCGTCGCGGAGGCGGGCGCGCTCCTCAGCGTCGGAGGTGCGGCACTGCACGAGCACCGCAGGCGTTTCCTCGCCGCCGGTGGTGATGGCGAAGGCGGCGATGTCGCCGGCCTTGAAGCCAGGAAGCTGCTCCACCGCCCACTCGATATCCTGGGGCCAGTGATTTTTGCCGTTGATGATGATCATGTCCTTGGCGCGACCGACGATGTAGATGTAGCCGTCCGAGAGATAGCCCATGTCGCCGGTGTCCAGCCATCCATCGACCATGCAGGCGGCGGTCGCTTCGGGGTCGCGGAAATAGCCGGCCATCACCGAGGGGCCCTTGCACCATATCTTGCCGATCGCGCGGTCCGGCAGCGGCACCCCGTCCTCGTCGCGGACCTCGATCGTCATATCACGCACCGCCTTGCCGCAATTGACGACGGCGCGATAGCGTTGAGGGCGGCCGGCTGCGCTACCGCCACCCGAAAGCTCGGTTTCCTCGACCAGTTCCACGACGATGCCTTCTCCGGGAGGCATGATCGAGACGGCCAGAGTCGCCTCGGCCAAGCCATAGCTCGGCATGAAAGCAGATGCCTGAAAGCCGGCGTCGGCGAACACATCGACAAACGCCTGCATCACATCGGGACGGATCATGTCGGCGCCGTTGCCCGCGATCCGCCAGCGTGAGAGATCAAAGCGCTCCGTCGCGTTGGTCTGGCTGGAGATGCGGCGCGCGCAGATGTCGTAGCCGAAGGTTGGCGAATAGCTGATGCTGCTGCCCTGATTGCGGCTGATCAGGTCGAGCCACGCCAGCGGCCGCCGCGCGAAATCCTCGGTCTTGAGATAGTCGACGGAAACCTGATTGGCGATCGGCGACAGGAAGCAGCCGACCAGTCCCATGTCATGGTACCAGGGCAGCCAGCTTATGCAGCGATCGGCGGGGACGAGTTCCATGCCGTGGCCGTGCGCGGCGAGATTGTTGAGCAAGGCATGATGCGTGATCGCGACGCCGTGCGGAAAGCGGGTCGAGCCGCTGGAATATTGCAGATAGGCGATATCCTCGCCCGCGGCCCTGGGCAGTTCGATGACGGGAGCGGCGCGCTCGGCGAATTTTTCCCACGCAATCGACGTCGCGCCCTGTACGGCTCCCGCCGTCTCGGCCATTGCCGCGAGCTCCGCCGGGAACAGGAACAGGCTCGGGTCCGAGCTGGCAAGCTGCACGCTCAGCTGCTCGATATAGGATTCCCGGCCGCCGAATGATGTCGGCAGCGGCAGCGGCACCGGAAGCCCCCCGGCATAGATCGCGCCGAAGAACAGCGCCGCGAATTCGGGGCCAGTTTCCGCGACCAGCGCAATGCGGTCGCCGGGCTTGATGCCGAACGCGATCAACCGGCGCGCCATATCGATCGCGTCGGCCCGAAGCTCGGCATAAGGATAGGACTGCGCGAGATTGCCGCGCGCGTCATGGAAGTTGAAACCGCGATTTCCGGTGGCGGCATAATCGAGCGCTTCGCCGAGCGTCGCGAAATCGGACATTCGCCTTGGCAGGCAGTCCTCGGTGGGGGTTGGCTGAAGAGCACCCTCGGGCGCGGTGGCCGTCGACGATCGTGCAATCTGTTCAAGCACCGTCGGCAGCTCCCTTTTTTCTTCAAGCCGGCTCTGCGGCGTCACGCTGTCCAGCTTTCCGTCATCAATCCAGCCGTTCGTCTAGTCGATAATGCGCGTTCAAATTCCGGCTCGACTGTGGCACAAAAGTGGCGCGTGCCACGATTGCCATCAAATCGCAACATTCCCGCGCTGGAAGCCGAGTCGCTGAAGCGGCTCGCGCTGCGTTACGTCGAGAAATATGCAACGACGCGCGCCAGATTGACCCGCTATCTTGAACGCAAACTGTATGAACGCGGCTGGGATGGGGAAAGCTCCCCGCCGATAGCCAGCCTGGTCGAGCAAATGGCCGATCTGGGCTATGTGAACGATCGGCTGTATGCCGAGATGCGAGCTTCCGCGCTGACCCGCCGAGGATACGGATATCGCCGGATTGACGCGGATCTGCGAAATGCGGGACTTTCCGCCGATGACATTGAGGCGTCGCTTTCGAATTCGGATGACACGGCGCGGGAAGCCGCGCTCGCCTTTGCCCGCCGCAAGCGGCTTGGTCCGTTCGGCACGTCGGCAAATGACCCCGCCGCGCGGCGCCGTGCCTTCGCCGCGATGGCCCGAGCCGGACATCCTCTGGACATTATTCAGGAAATCCTTACGGATAGCGAACGATAATAAGCGGTCTGCCGACCCCGCCATGGGGCGAACGGATCCATTTTCAATATTTGCTCCTTCGTTTGCACGGTTAAACGTGTTAACGACAACGATCAGCCTTCGGGGGGAGGTAGAATGGTAACAGAGCGGGTGGGTTTGTCCGCGGTGAGCAGCGCAGCAAGTGTTTTGATGCCCGATGAGGCTTTTGAACCAACAGCTTACGCGTGCCCGGAGCCTGTCGAGGAAGCAAGGACGCTGAGCGGCACGGTCAAGTGGTTCGATGCCGTGCGCGGCTTCGGATTCATGGTCGCCGATGAAGATGCGGGCGATGTGTTGATCCATTTTTCAGTGCTTCGTGATCATGACCGGCGGGCGCTGCCCGAAGGCGCGCGACTGGTTTGTGACGTCGTCCGGCGCGCGCGGGGCTTGCAGGCCCGGTCGATCTCCTCGATCGATCTTTCAACGGCGATCGGCCCCGATCCCGATATGGTGGCGCGGCGAACCC
>Ga0065707_10082489_pt1 | contig 14592 bp, 13 predicted proteins | sample SwiRhicommuniRL3_FD_59094 | JGI IMG/M metagenome (GOLD analysis project Ga0065707, IMG submission 59094) | Switchgrass rhizosphere bacterial communities from Rose Lake, Michigan, USA - RL3 v2 (version 2) | ecosystem: Host-associated > Plants > Roots > Rhizosphere > Soil | place: East Lansing...
GCTGGCGCCACCATCAGCTGCACACCGCGCGCGATCGTGGCGCCACGAAGCACGCTCGCGGCAGCGCGCAGGTCGTCGAGCTTGGCACCGGTGCAGGCGCCGATGTAGGCCACGTCAATCGGCGTGGCGTCGAGGTCACTCACCGGGCGCACGTTGGCCGGGCTGTGCGGCAGCGCCACCTGGGGCTGCAGCGTCGTGGCGTCGAAAGTGTGGCGTTCACCCGGCGCACCATCGTCGCTGCCCCAGCGCTCGATCTCGCCCGCATCGATGGCGGCGCCGTGCTCGGCCAACCAAGAGCGGGTGGTGTCGTCGGGGGCGATGAGTCCCACCTGCGCGCCCAGTTCGGCACTCATGTTGGCCAGCGTCATGCGTTCGGCCATCGACAGCGCGCGCACTGCGTCGCCCACGTATTCCACCGCTTGGTAGCGCCCGCCGTTCATGCCGAAGCGGCCGAGCATGGCGAGCATCATGTCCTTGGCGCTCACGCCGCGCGCGAGCCGTCCGCTCCATTGCATGAAGATCGTCTGCGGCACTTCGAGCCAGATGCTGCCGGTGACCAACACGCCGAGCATTTCGGTGGCGCCGATGCCGAACATGTAGGCACCGAACGCGCCGCCGGTGGGCGAGTGCGAGTCGCCGCCGACGCAGAACATGCCGGGCCGGATGTGGCCGCGCTCCGGCACCACGATGTGGCAGATGCCCTGGCTGTCGTACACGTGCGGCAGCGCCTGCTCGGCAGCCCAGTCGCGCGCGATGCGCACGATGCGGCGCGACTCGTCGTCCTGCTCGGGCACGTAGTGGTCGAGCACCAGCACGACCTTGCCCTTGTCCCAGATCCGCGCGTTCAGCTCGTCGAGCATCGGCTGCAGGCGGCGCGGGCCGCTGGAGTCGTGGAACATCGCGAGATCGACCGCGCACGTCACGGTCTCGCCCGGCCGCACGTTCGCGCGGCCGGCAGCGCAGGCGATCAGCTTTTGCGCAAGCGTGAATGCGGGCATGTCATGACTCCGGCGTGGCGCCGCTGCGCTGCACCAGCGGTGCCCAGCGCGCGATGTCGGCCTTGACGAAGCGCGCGAAATCGTCGGGGCTCGACGCCACCGCTTCGGCCGCATCTTGTTCCAGGCGCTTGCGGATCGTGTCGCTCTTCACCGCGGTACGCGCAGCATCGCTGATGCGCCGCACGAGATCGGGCGCCATCCTGGCCGGCCCGAACAACCCGAACCACGCGTGTGATTCGAAACCCGGCAGCGCTTCGGCGATCGCCGGCACGTCGGGAAACTGCGGCAGCCGCTGCAGACTCGTGACGCCGAGCGCCTTGAGCTTGCCGGCCTGGATCAGCGCGCGGGTGTTGACCACCGGCGCGAACATCAGCGGCACGTTGCCGGCCACCAAGTCGGCCACCGCCGGCGCGGTGCCGCGGTACGGGATGTTGACGATGAAGAGCTTGGCCTGCAGCTTGAATGCCTCGCCGGCCAGGTGCACCGACGAGCCGATGCCGCCGAGCGCGAAACTCAGCTGGCCTGGCCTTGCGCGCGCGTAGTCGATCAGCTCCTTGGCGTTGGCTACCGGCAGCGAGGGGTGCGCCACCAGCACCGAGCTCGACGTGACCAGCTGCGTCAGCGGCGTGAAGTCGGCCACCGGGTCGTACGGCAGCTTGGGGTACAGCGTTGCGTTGATCGTGTGGCTGGTGAACGAGACCAGCAAGTGGCTGCCATCGGGTGCCGACTTGGCCACCGTGTCGGCCGCGATGTTGCCGCCGGCGCCTGACTTGTTCTCGACGATCACATTGCGTCCGAGCAAGCGGCCCATCTCGGGCGCCAGCTCGCGCGCGATGGTGTCGGTGCTGCCACCGGGCGGGGTGCCAACCCACAGCCGGATCGGCGCGCCGCTGCCCTGTGCACGGGCCAGTGCCGGCGCGGCGGCGAGGGCGAGCAGAGAGCGTCGTTGCAACATCATCTTCGACTTCACAGTCCCAGGTAGGCACGCTTGAGTTCGCTCGAGGCCAGCAGCTCCGCCGGCGTGCCGGCAAAGCGCGGTAAACCGTTTTCGAGCACCACCGCGCGTTGCGCGATGGCGAGCGACTGCGCCACGTTCTGTTCGACCAGCAACACCGACAGCCCTTCGGCATGCAGGCGGCCGATCAACGCGAACAGCTCGTCCACCAGCAGCGGCGACAACCCGAGCGAGGGCTCGTCGAGGATCAACAGCCGAGGCTCGGCCATCAGGCCGCGGCCGATCGCGAGCATCTGCTGCTCGCCACCGCTCATCGTGCCGGCCTTCTGCGCCACACGCTCGGCCAGTTTGGGGAACGTGGCGAAGACGCGTTCGAGATTCGACGCGCGCCGTTCGCGCGCCCGCGCGAACGCCCCGAGTTCGAGGTTCTCGCGCACGCTCAGGTTCGGAAAGATGCGCCGGCCCTCGGGCACCTGAATCAAGCCGGCCTTCACGATGTCGCGGTAGTGCCGGTTGGTGAGGTCGACGCCGTCGAAATGCACGTGGCCCGCGCTGGCCGGCACGAGCCCGCAGACGATGCTGTTGAGCGTGGTCTTGCCGGCGCCGTTGCTGCCGAGCAGCGCCACGATCTCGCCGGCATGCACCTGCAGGTCGACGCCGCGCAGCACCTCGACGCGGCCATAGCCACCATGCAGCGCGTGCACGTCGAGCAGAGGGGTCATGTCGCCCCCTTGGCGCTGCGCGCCGTCCCCCCGAGGGGGAGCGATCGCCTCGGGAGCGGCCCAGCGGCGATCATGTCGCGCCCTTGGCGCTGCGCGCCTTACCCTGGGGGAATTCGCCCGTCGGGCGGCCGTGCGGGCTCATGCGGACACCGCCTGCAGCCGCGCAGCGGTGCCGTGCCCGAGGTAGGCCTCGATCACCTGCGGGTCGGTTGTCACCGCCGCCGGCGTGCCTTGGGCGATCAAGCGGCCCTGCGCCAGCACCCAAACGTGCTGCGCCAGGTGCATCACCGCCTGCATCACGTGCTCGATCATCAACACGGTGATGCCGCTCCCAGCGATGTCTTTCACCACCGGGACCATCTCTGCCACTTCCATCGGGTTGAGGCCGGCGAGCACTTCGTCGAGCAGCAGCAGTTTGGGCCGCGTGGCGAGCGCGCGCGCCAGCTCCAGGCGCTTGCGCCCAGCCACGGTGAGCTCAGCGGCGGGTTTGTCAAGCAGCGCGCCCAGCCCGACGCGCGCAGCCACACGTTCGGCCTCGGCCAACGCAGCGGCGCGCTGCGGCACGTGCAGGTGTGCACCGACCGCGATGTTATCGCGTACCGTCTGTGCGGCGAACGGCTGCACGATCTGGAACGTGCGCGTCAGGCCATCACGGGCGTTCCAGTGCGGCGCGCGGCCGGTGATGTCGCGGCCGTCGAACACGACGCGGCCGGTGTCGGGCTTGAGAAATCCCGACATCAGCGCAAACAGCGTGGTCTTGCCCGCGCCGTTGGGCCCGATCAGCGCACCCAGGGTGCCCGCGGGCAAGGTGAGGCTCACGTCTTGCACCGCGCGCAAGCCGCCGAACGCGACCGACACGCTGTCCAGCTGCAGCAGTGCGCTAGTCACGGCCACCTCGCCACCACCCACGCACCGAGCGGCCCGCGCCGGCCAGCCCGCGCGGCATGAACATCACGATCAGCACCAGCACCGAGCCGTAGATCACGAGGTTCAATCCAGGCAGGTTGCCGAACAGGTTGCGCGTGCTTTCGGCCAGCGCATGCAGCACCACCGCGCCGAGCACCGGCCCCCACAGCGTGCCCATGCCGCCGACGATGGCACCGACCAGCGCTTCCACGCTGACGTGCGGCCCGAACGCGATGGCCGGGTCAATGTACTGAAACACTTGCAGGTAGAAGGCGCCCGCGGCGCCCATCAAGGCCGCCGACACCACGGTGGCCGCGAGCTTGGTGCGCCGCGGGTCGACGCCGAGGGCGCGTGCCGCATCCTCGTTGTCGCGCACCGCCTGCAACTGAGCGCCGAAGCGTGAGTGGCGCAACCACGCCGTGACGAGCAGCGCGGTCACCACGCAGCCGAGCGCCAGGCCCACGAAACCCTTGCGCGAGCCGAACTGCAGATTGGCGACCGATTCCTGCAACGGCAGCATCATGCCGACGCCGCCGCCGGTGAAGCCGGCCGACACCGCGAGGATGCGGAACACCTCGGCGAATGCCAGCGTCACCAGGGCGAAGTACGAGCCCTTGAGCCCGTAGCGAAACGCGAGTGCACCGACGAAGGCGCCTGCGGCGGAAGCCGCCACCACGGCCAGAGCGAGCGCAGCCCACGCATTGATGCCGTGCGTGACCTGCGCCACCGCGCTGGCATACGCGCCGGTGCCGAAGAAGAGGGCGTGGCCGAAAGAGAACTGGCCGCCGAAGCCGCCGAGCAGGTTCCACGCCAGCGCGAGCAGTGCCGCGTACAACGTCATCATCAGGGCGTTGAGCCACACGCCGGAGGACAGCAGCAGGGTGAGCGCGATGACCGCCAGCGCGAAGATCAAGATACCGGTCACGTCGCGGATCATGCGCGGTCCCCGAACGGGCTGATCCTCACGTGCGGGCTCCAAAAAGCCCGGTGGGTCGAAACAGCAACACGGCGATGAAGATCGCGAAGATGCCGATCTGCCCCAGCGATTCGCCGAGAAACAAGCCGCCCAGCGACTCGACCACGCCAATCAGCAGCCCGCCGAGCAGCGCCCCGGCGAAGTTGCCCATGCCGCCGAGCACCACGATCGTGAACGCGACCAGCACGAAGCCGGCTCCGACCTGCGGATTCACGTAGTAGGCGGGCAGCAGAAAGCAGGCCGCCGCGCCGAGGCACGCCAGTCCGATGCCGAAGCTCATTGCGTAGACGTGGTCGACGTCGATGCCCATCAACTTGGCGCCATGTTTCTCTTTTGCCACGGCGCGGATCGCACGTCCGAGGTCGGTGCGCGTCACGGTCCACAGCAGCACGCCGGAGGCCACCAGTGCGCCGAAGAACGCCACCACCTTGGGCAGCGCGATGAATGCCGGACCCACCTGCAGTGTGGTGAGCGTGTACGGCGTGTCGATCGTGCGCGTATCGCTCTTGAAGGCCATCAGGGCCAGGTTCTCGAGCACGATCGCCAGGCCGAGCGTCACCAGCAGAATGTTTTCGTCCTTGCCGTGACTGGCGCGGTTGATTACCCCGCGTTGCAGCGCATAGCCGAGCACGAACATCGCCGGCACCATGATGGGCAGCGCGAGGTACGGGTCGATGCCGAAGGCAGTCTTCAGCCCGTAGACGCCATACAGCGCCACCATCAACGCCGCGCCATGCGCGAAGTTGATGATGTGCAGCACGCCGTAAATCAACGTGAGACCGAGCGACACCAGCGCATAGACCGCACCGGTGGTGAGGCCGTTGAGGACCGAGGCGAAGAGGATGTCGACGCTCATGCTGCCTGTGCCGTGCGAATGCTGAGCAAGGCAAAGCCGCGGGCGGGTGTGCGCTGGCGCTCGGATGCGGCAGCCCCTCGCTGCGCGAGGGGTTCCCTGCGCTGCTCGATCTCATGGCCCGCCGAGTTTCGCCGCGCGACCGCACCGCGAGCATCGCAGCGGAGTCGGCCTGCAAGGCCGACCGCCACAGTAGGAGCCGCTACCGAGCACTGCCCACCGCGCCGCGCACACGCCACCACCAGAGACCTCAGCTGCGCAGCGGAAACACCGGCTCCGCTTCGCGATAGTCGCGCGGCACGATCACGCGGATGTCGCCCTTGATGACCTGTGTCATCAGCGGCTGCGCGCCGGTGTTCTGGCCGTTCTCGAACCGGGTGGGCCCGTACGGCATGAAGTGGTCGCTGAAGGTGCTGGAGGCCAGCGCGTTGGTGATTGCGGCGCGGTCGGCGCTCTGGGCGCGTTCGATCGCGTCGGCCAGCAGGCGCACGGCGGTGTAGGTGTTGAACACCTCGTAGCTGTAGAACAGATTCTTGGCTTCGGTGCGCTTCTTCAGCTCCAGCGCACGCTTGTCCTTCGGGTTGAACCAGTGGTTGCAGTCGATGATGCCGTCGGCGGCGTCGGGAAACTCCTTCAGAAACTTGTAGCTCGACGCGGCGCCACCGAGCACCGAGTAGATCGCCTTGGGCGCCACCTTCTGCTGCTGCATTGTGCGCACCAGCAGCGCGTACTCGTTGTAGTAGTTGGCCGGGATCACGATGTCGGGATTCAACGACTTCATGCGCAGCACGATGTTGTTGAAGTCACGCGTCGGGTTGGCATGCTTGATGACTTCCTTCACCTCGTAGCCGAAGCCCGGCAGTTCCTTGGCCAGCAGGTTGGCGGTGCCGGTGCCGAACAGGCTCTCCTCGTGGATGATCATCACCGTCTTGGCCGGCTTGCCGGCGGCGGTGTTCAGCACGTGCAGGTTCGACATCGCGATCTGCGCGCATATGCGGTAGCCCGGGCCGAAGCGGAACGTGTTCTTCAACCCGCGCTCGACGATCTGGTCGGCCACACCCACGTCGACCACGTGCGGCAGGTTGTACTTGGCCGCCGCCTGCGTGGTGGCCAGGCAGATCGCGCTGGCGTAGGCGCCCACCACGGCCGCGCAGCCCGCTTCGTTCATCTTCTCGATCTCGGCGGTGCCGGCCTGCGGCGTGCTCTGCGCGTCGCCCAGCATCACCTCGAGCTTGGCGCCGCCCAGTGCCTTGATGCCGGTCTTGTTGACGTCGTCGATCGCCATCAACGCACCTTCGCGGCATTGTTGGCCGGAGTAGGCGAGGGCACCGGTCACCGGATGCAGGATGCCGACCTTGATGGCCTTGGGCTGCGCGCCGCCCAGCAGCGGGAAGGCCAACGCTGATGCGGCGGCCGTCGATCGGAGGATGAAGATGCGGCGGTTGTTCATGGAGTGTTCTCCTCTCGGTGATCCGTCAATGGAACTGTGCGGACAGTTCGGTGCTGACCCAGACTTTTGCCGCAATCCCGCCCACCCGCGACAACTGCATCTCGTATTGGTAGCGGTCGGGTCGGTACAGGCCCTGCAGCCATTGCACGGGGCGCTCGTCGGTGTCGTACACCAGGCGCTCCACGGCGAGCAGCGCCGTTCCCGCCGGCACGGCGAGTGCGCGCGCCACCGCATCGTCGGCCGGGCAAGCAGAGATGCTCTGCGTGGCGCGCCCGATGCGCACGCCCGCCTGCTCAAGCAGCAGCAGGATCGGCTCGCGCGCCAATTCGCGGCGGCCGAATCCCTTGGCGAGCTCGAACGGCACCCAGGTGGTGATGTGCGACAGCGGCCCTTCCTGCGTGACGCGCACCCGCACCGCCTTCTGCACGCGCGCGCGTGCAGGCAGCGCGAGGCGCCGCGCGACAGCCGGTGGTGCGGTGGTGGTGGCGCACGACAGCACGTTCGCGCGCGTCTGCAAGCTCATGTGAACGATGTTCTCGAGCAGGCCGGTGAGTTGCCCCTGCTTGGGCGCAACGGCGGACGCGGTGACGGTGTGACCGCCGCGCGGCATCGTGCCGCGGCCGGCGCGGCGCTCGATCAGGCCTTCCGTGGCAAGCCGCTCGAGCGCCTTGCGCACCGTGGCGCGTGACATGCCGAACTGCTGCATCAGCCGCATCTCGGCCGGCAGGCCAGCCGCGAAGCGGCCCTCGGCGAGGTGCTCGCGCAGCACCAGGTAGACCTGGTGATACTTGGGCAACGGCATCGCGGACGCCATGGCGCCCAGTCTGGCTTCAGTCCGATTGTCCAGTCAATAGGACAAATCAGGGCGGACATCGGTCCAGGAGCGAGGCGACCGCTTTGTCGGCGGCCGAGCGACCGGTTCAGAGATGCCGCCGGCTACCGCTCGCCGAGCGACCCGCAAGGACACTCAAGCCTTGCAGCCGAACTCCGGCCCGTCCAGCTGGCGAACCTCGCACTCGATGTCCCAATCGTCCCCATGGACCTTCAAGAAGCGTCGGGTCAGCTCGATCGCCTCCTCCTTCGACCTCGCCTCGAGGACTGCATAGCCACCGATCACTTCTTTGGTCTCCGTGAACGGACCATCGACCACTGACAATTTGCCGCGGCGCAGCCGCACGCGCACCCCTTCCGAGGTCGGCCGCAGCCCGGCGGTGCTGACCAGCTGGCCGGCGCGCGTCAACTCGTCTATCAGCTTGCCCATGTCGCTCATGAGCTGCTCGCTGGGCACCTGGCCGGTGTTCTCTTCGATGCGGATCATCGATATGAATCGCATGGTCATCGTCTCCTTGGTCGTCGCGCGGTGGACGATTCCATCGCTTGGTGCCCGACTACTACCTAGACGAACGAAGGCCAGTCCCATCGACATGCGCCGCTAGAAAAACAAGCAGCGATCGGCGCAGTGGGCACCGTCTTAGGTGCTACGGTCGAAGTTAGCCCGGCGAACCCGTGTGTTCCAGCGACTGGAAAGCCTCGTCCGGGCTCCCTTCACCCCGTCCGCCCGTGAGTGGGGCCGGCGCCCGCACGAAGGGTCTGATCGAAACTGCGCTGGGCCTGAGCACGGTTTCGTCGATCGTTCCTTCATCGGCAAGGCTCGGCGATAGGAAGTCGAGCGTCATCACGCCGGCCAGCTTGACGCACGAGCCGGGCCGGATCGGCAGCTCCTGGTCACGCTGCATCGTCACGCCGTCGACCTCGGTCGGTTGGTTGGTCAAGGCCTTCAGCAGATAACCGTCCGGGCGAGCGCGGAGCTCGAAGTGGCGCCGGCTCACATGCTTGGCCACCAAGGCGTCGGGTAAGCCAAGCGCCACATCATTGGCAGGGGTCACGCCCACTGCCTCGCCGCGGCCAAAGCACACGGTGTCTTGCGCTGGCAGCACGATGCGCTCGCCCGATTCACGAATCACGACCTGGCTGGGAAACCGCACCGGATCGCGCCACAGCAACGCCAGCAGCTCGACTCTGCGCGCAATGCCTTTGAGGTTCACCTGGCCGACGGGCCGGCACAGATGGCGCAGGTCCCGGCTGAGTTCCTGGAACAGATCGCGCGACAGCCGTATCTCGCTGGCCCGCGCGGTGGCGACCAGTCGCGCGCACAGGTTGACGGCGTCGCCGGTGACCTGCACGCCGTCGGTCAGCACATGGCCCCAATGCAGCCCGACGCGCAGACTCAGCTGGTGCTCGCGCGGCCGGTTCACGTTTTCGTGCGTGATGCGGTTCTGCAGCGCCATCATCGCCTGCACCGCTGCCGCAGCCGACGCAAAGCAGGCAAATGCGCCATCTCCGGCGGTGTCGACGATGCGCCCGAGGTTCTCTCCGGTCGCGCTGGCCATGCTTTGTTCGAGCATGTCGAAGTGCAACTGCTGCAGCCGCCGGCCCGCTTCGTCGCCGAAGTGGGCGAAGTGAGAACTCGATTCGACGATGTCGGTGAAGGCCAGGGCCGCCGGTCGCTCGAATCGGCGCGCCAACTCCTTCGACAGCACGGTCTGCAGTCGAATGATCTCGGTCATCGTCAGGTTGGAGGCGTCGAAGGCGGGCGTCATGGAGCCGCGGAACTCATTCGCACGGAGGACCCGATGTTACCCAACCCAATGCAGCATGGATCGCGGGCCAGTCTTACAAACGAAACGGGCGGGGTGTTTTCTTAGGGACGTTCCGCCGTGGCGCCGTGCCCGGTGCCCGTTGCGCGTTGCCAAATGGCGCTGCGGCTCAGCTAGCTCGGCGGCAATGTCATCAGCGCCTCACCCATGCGGACGCGCCGCCCCGGCTCGATGCCCGCGCTCAATGTAAAACCTGCCGGCGCGAACACCAGGATCGTCGAGCCGTGTTCGAACCACCCCAGCTCGTCGCCCTTGGTGATCGGCACGTCGCAGGCGATCTGGTTGGGGCCCTGGTAGCGCAAATGAAAGCGCAGGTCGGGTTTGTGCAGCCGCAGGCTGGCCACCAGGATCGCGGCCACCGGCACCATCGCCAACAGGTGTCCGCCCGACAGTCGCAAACGAATCGCTGCGCGCTCGTTCAGGCAGTACAGCCGCTCGACCCGCTTGACCGCGATCGGGTTGACGTTCCAGGTGTCGCCGCTCAAGTAAGTGACGTGCTCGATGCGCGCGTCGTGCGGCGCATGGAAGCGGTGGTACATGCCCGATGTCAGGCGCAGCGTCGCGTAGCTGCCATCGCGCCACGGCGCTGCCGCCGCGTCGCTGCCGAACAGCTGCGCCAGCGAGTAGTCGAAGCCCTTGGCCTGCCACGCGCGCAGCCCGGCCACCTGGCCGCAGGCACCGACGATGGCGTCACACGGGCTGATCAGCACCGCAGGGCTGCCATCGATCGGCCGCGCGCCAGGCTTCAGCTCGCGCGTGAAGCACTCGTGCAGGCTGCGAAACCGCAGTTGGCGGGCGTCGCCCAGGTCGAGGTCAGTGAACAGGCGCCACAGCGCGATCGATACCCGCGTCAGCAGCGGGCTCTCAAGGCGGCTGTACCACCCCATCCATCGGGTGGCGGCGGCGCGTGGGATGCGGTTGGTCAGCAGGAAGTTCAACCGTTCGTGCTGCACCAATCGGGCGGTGAGGCTTCTGGGGTTCACGGCTTTGTCAACTGTTGAAGGTATGAAGTGGTCATGAACGACACCTTCGTCCTGACCGCGACTGCGCTGGCCGTGCTGGCCGTGGCTGCCCCGTACGCCGGCCGGCGGCTGCAGCTGTCATTGGCCAAGCATCCATCGCTCACCGGCCACGCCCGCATGGCGCGGCGTGTGGCCGCCTGGGTGCCGGGCTACGCCTACGACGAGTCGGGCTTCTTCGGCTCCGACGGCGCGCCGGCCGACGTGCAAGCGCGCCGGCGCGCCGCGCTGCAACGGCTGGGGGACGATTTCGCGCGTCGCTTCGCACGCTCGCTGCAAGCCACCGACGAAGCGCGGCCCGCCATCTCGGACTTGCAGTTCACCGGCGCCTACCGGGTGCCGTTCCAGTACTCGCGCTACCTGCGCGAGCATCTGCGCGTGCCTGCCTTCGTGCGCGAGGCGTCGGGCGTCACGGTCACCGACCTCGACGGCAACACGTTCTACGACCTCACCGGTTCGTACGGCGTCAACGTGTTCGGCGTCGATTTCTACAAGGCGTGCATCGCCGATGGCCATGCGCGCGTGCAGGCGCTCGGGCCGGTGCTCGGCTCGTATCACCCGTGCGTGGCCGACAACGTGCAGCGGCTGCGTCGCATCTCCGGCATGGACGAAGTCTCGTTCCACATGTCGGGCACCGAGGCGGTGATGCAGGCGGTGCGGCTGGCGCGCTACCACACGGGCCGCAAGCGCCTGGTGCGCTTCTCCGGCGCCTATCACGGCTGGTGGGACGACGTGCAGCCCGGCCCCGGCAACCCATTGCCGGCACGCGAAACGTACACGCTGCGCGAGATGGACGAACGCACGCTTCGCGTGCTGCGCTCGCGCCGCGACATCGCGTGTGTGCTGGTCAACCCGCTGCAGGCGCTGCACCCCAATGCTTCCGCACCCGGTGATTCCACGTTGCTCGACGGCAGCCGCCACGCCCACTTCGACCGCGACGGGTATGCGCGCTGGCTGCGCGAGCTGCGCGCGGTGTGCGGCGAGCGCGGCATCGCGCTGATCTTCGACGAGGTGTTCGTCGGCTTTCGCTTGGCTGCCGGCGGCGCGCAGCAGTACTTCGGCGTGCAGGCCGACCTCGTGGCCTACGGCAAGACGGTGGCCGGTGGCCTGCCGATCGGCGTGGTGTGCGGGCGCGCGCGCTGGATGAAGCGCTTTCGCGACGATCGCCCGGCCGACATCTGCTTCGCGCGCGGCACGTTCAACTCGCACCCGCACGTGATGGGCGCGATGCAGGCGTTTCTCGAACGATTCGACAGCGAGCCGGTGCAGGCGCTGTACCACGGCCTCGACGAGACCTGGAACGCCCGCGTCGCGCAGTTCAATGCGCGCATGCAGGCCGAACGGCTGCCGTTGCACGCGGCCAATCTGTCGAGCATCTGGACCATCGGCTACGACGTGCCGTCGCGCTACAACTGGATGCTGCAGTACTACCTGCGTGCGCGCGACCTGGCGCTGAGCTGGGTCGGCACCGGCCGGTTGATCTTCAGCCTGAACTACACGCAGGCGGACTTCGACGTCGTACTCGATCGCTTCGTCGCGGCCGCGCGCGAGATGCAGGCCGACGGCTGGTGGTGGCATCACCCGCAGCAATCCAACCGGTCGATTCGCCGCGGGCTGCTGCGCGAGATGCTGGCGCATCGGGTGCAGGGCAGCAGCTGAGGCCTCAGCGCCTGTTCGGTTCGGGGTCGATCAGCTGCCCGCGCAGCAGATACCACGGCGACTTCCAATACAGGCGGATGTCGTAGAACGGGTCGGTGAGGATCTTCACCGCCCACGTCACGCCGATGGCCAAGTCTCGCAGCCGCCACAACTGCAGCACCCGAAAGAAGATGCCGGCCACGCCGAGCGCGAGCCACAGCAGGCCGACGTCGTGCACGAAGCCGCTCAAGCCTTGCGCCGGCTCGATCAATCCGAACAGCGACGGCGACAGCCACAGCACGGCCGGCGACAGCGCCCACGCCGACATCAACACCACCTTGCGGCGTAGGTTGTAGCCGACCTTGATCGCCTCCTTGTGTTCGTGGCTGACGTCGTTGGCGTGGTCGTAGCCCTTGGGCTCGAAGAAGAAGTGACCGGCCTGCCGCGTCACCATCGAGATGCCCCAGCCGACCAGCGCGGCCAGCGCGGGGTCGACGAACAGCAGCCCATAGGCGCACACGAAGCTGATCGCGCTCACCAGGTGCAGCGACTGGTTGATGCGGCTCTGGTGGTAGTAGCGGTGGTCGTCCCAACGTTGCTCATCGAGTGTTCTGAAGAATGCAAGCATGCGGCGCTCCAATCGAGGTTGACGGCGTGTGCCCCAATGCCAAAAGTGCGAGCAGCTCGCGCGACGCCGCGCATGGTGGGTGTGCGATGTGACGCGACAGTGACGCTGTCGCATCGGCTGTCATCGTTTTGTGATGCAGTGCCCGCACCATGCCGCGCATGGATGCCAGCACGATCAATTCCAAAGTGACGTTAGGCCCCGGCGTGCGGTCGCCGCTGCGGGTCGCGGTCGTCAGCGAAACCTATCCGCCGGAAGTCAACGGCGTGGCGCTCACGCTGCAGCGCATGCTCGAAGGGCTGCGGGCACGGCGCCACGTGGTGCAACTGGTGCGCCTGCGCCAGCACGCCGACGACCTTCCACGGCGCGCGCGCGGTTTTCACGAGGTGCTGATGCGCGGTGTGCCGATTCCACGCTACTCGCATCTGCGCATGGGTGTGCCGTGCACGCAGGCACTCGACCAGTTGTGGCGGATGCAACGGCCCGACGTCGTGCACATCGCCACCGAAGGGCCGCTCGGCTGGTCGGCTTTGCGAGCGGCCAAGCGGCTCGGGCTGCCGGTGGTGTCTGACTTTCGCACCAACTTCCACGCCTACAGCCGGCACTATGGTCTGGGCTGGCTGCAACGCGGCATCGTTGGCTACCTGCGCGGCTTTCACAACCGCACGCTGACGACGATGGTGCCCACGCCGGCGTTGCAGCGTGAGTTGGCCGCACAGGGTTTTCAGAATCTGCGCGTGGTGGCGCGCGGTGTCGACACCGCGCATCTGAACCCGCGCAAGCGCAATCCATCGCTGCGCCGCCTGTGGGGCGCGAGTGACGACACCGTGGTGGTGCTGTGCGTGTCGCGGCTGGCCACCGAAAAGAACATGACGCTGCTGTGGCGTGCGTTCGATGCCATTCGGCAGCGCGGCATCGATGCGCGGTTGGTGTTGGTGGGCGATGGCCCGCAGCGGCCGCAGCTCCAGGCGTTGTGCCAGGGCGCGCACTTCGCCGGCGTGCGGCGCGGCGAAGACTTGGCGTCTCACTACGCATCGGCCGATTTGTTCGTGTTTCCGAGTCTCACCGAGACATTCGGCAACGTGGTGCCCGAGGCAATGGCCAGCGCGCTGCCGGTGGTGGCGTTCGACCACGCGGCCGCGGGCCAGTTGATCCGGCACGGCGACAACGGTTGGTTGGCCGCGCCTCAAGAGGCGGTGCAGTTAGTCGAACTGGCGGCGCGCGCGGCCGGCGATCGCGACGCGTTGCGAGCGATGGGCGAGCGCGCCCGCGACACGGCGCTGGTGCTCGATTGGCAGCGCGTGATCGATGACCTCGAGGCGGTGCTGCGGCGTGCGGCGACGCCGGTCGAACCGGCTCACAGCCCGCTGTTGTTGCGGCCGCTCGGCACCTGAGCCGCAGTCGCCAGCGCGGGGGCACTGTGCGTCGTGCGGCGCAGGCCCCAAGCGAGCAGGGCCATTGCTGAGGCCACCGCGAGCCCGAACGCCGTCATCAACGGTGCGATCGGGACATCGAAGCGCAGCGTCGCCGCATAGGCCGCCAGCAGCGCCAGCACGCTGACGTTCTCGTTGAAGCCTTGCACCGCGATCGAGCGGCCAGGACTCAACAGCTGGCAACCGCGGTGCTGCAGCAGCGCGTTCATCGGCACCATCAACAGGCCGCCGACGAGCCCGATCGCCATCAACATCGCCGTGGCCGCTGCAGTGGAGTCGAGCCAGGGCCCGAACGCGACCAGCAAGCCCAGCAGCGGCCCGGCCAACAGCACGCGCGGCGCATGCTGCAGGCCGATGTGA
>Ga0065707_10000709_pt1 | contig 14587 bp, 8 predicted proteins | sample SwiRhicommuniRL3_FD_59094 | JGI IMG/M metagenome (GOLD analysis project Ga0065707, IMG submission 59094) | Switchgrass rhizosphere bacterial communities from Rose Lake, Michigan, USA - RL3 v2 (version 2) | ecosystem: Host-associated > Plants > Roots > Rhizosphere > Soil | place: East Lansing, MI...
GACCACACGGACGGATCGCGATCCCAGATGCGGCGCACCACGGCCTGCTGGCGGAACGAGGCGATGCGCTCACCCACACGAATCGCGAGGTTTTCTGGGAGGCTGTAGGTCAGATCGGATGCGGGCATGGTTGTGTTTGGCAGGGCTGAAGCCCTGCGCTACCGAAGGATCACTAAACGCCCTGCGCTACCGAAACTCTTCTCCGTGTCTTCGTGTCTTCGTGGTTGCGCTTGATCGCCAGCACGACCCGGAACCCGAGCAGGACGGCGACGATCGCCGCGTAGATGGCGGGGTGCAGTGTATCCGCTTTTACCTTCCACCAGTAGTGGGTTACCGCGGCGATGCCGGTCAGATAGATGAGGCGGTGCAGACGCTGCCAGTTGCGGCCGCCGAGGCGGCGAATCCAGCCGGCGGTCGACGTCAGCGCCAGCGGCATCATCGAAACGAAGGCGATGAAGCCGACCGTGATGTAGGGGCGCTTGGCCACATCCTCCCAGATTGCGGCCATGAGATTCACGACCGTGCTCCAGGCCACGAAGCCGTCGGGAAAATCGAGGCTGGCAAAGCGATCGGCGACGACGTAGGTCAGGAAGTGGAGCGTGCCGTAGAAGAATGCGAAGAGCCCCAGCATGCGGCGGTACCGGATGATCGGATTCCAGCCGGTGACGCGCCGGAGCGGGGTGATGGCCAGCGTGACGGCGACGAACCGCAGCGTCCAGATGCCGGTCTCGTTGGTGATCTCGGCAAGCGGATCGGCGCTGAGGTTGCCAGTGACGCCGCGCCAGATGAGCAGTGCAAATGGAACCAGTGCGGCGGCAAAGACGAGGGGCTTCAATAGTATCTCTTCAAGTCCATTCCGCTGTACAGCGACGCGACCTGGTCACCATAGCCGTTGAAGATCACCGTCGGCCGCATCAGGAACTCGCCGATGCGGCGCTCGCGCGCCTGCGACCAGCGCGGGTGATCGCGCTCGGGGTTCACGTTGGAGTAGAACCCGTACTCGTTGGGCGCGCTCAGCTGCCAGCTGTTCATGGGCTGGTTCTCGGTCAGGCGGATGCGCACGATCGACTTGATGCTCTTGAAGCCATACTTCCAGGGCACGACCAGGCGGATCGGCGCGCCGTTCTGGTTGGGCAGATATTCACCGTACAGGCCCACCGCGAGAATCGTGAGCGGGTTCATGGCCTCGTCGAGGCGCAGCCCTTCGAGGTACGGCCAGTCGAGCACGCCGCGCCGGGTCTCCGGCATCTGCGTCTGATTCAGGAGCGTCGTAAACTCGACGAACTTCGCGTTCGATTTCGGCTCGATGCGCTTCAGCAGGTTCGCCAGCGGAAAACCGACCCACGGAATCACCATAGACCAGCGCTCGACGCACCGAAGCCGGTAGATGCGGTCCTCGAGTGTCTCGGGCTTCAGGATGTCTTCCAGCTGATAGTCGGCCGGCTTGTTGACCAGACCGTCGATCTTGACCGTCCACGGCTTGGTCTTCAGCGTGTGCGCGTTTCTCGCGGGCTCGTCCTTCTCGGTGCCGAACTCGTAGTAGTTGTTGTAGCTGGTGATGTCCTCGTAGGCATTCGGCTTTTCGCCCTTGCCCCAGCCCGATTCCTTGAGCGGCCCCGCGATTTTCACGCGCGGCCACGACTGCGCTTCGGCATCGCCGGCACCCAGCGCCCCGGCGGCCGCACCGGCGGTCGTCAGCGCGGCGGCTCTGATGAACTCGCGACGGGCCAGATAGTGCTTCTTGTCCGTGATTTCCGACGAACGTATGTCAGAGGCTTTTTTGACGAGCATGGGTCACTCCTCGAGCCACTTCCGTCATCGGTAAATACGTGGCGCTCCAGCCGGAAGTTACACGTCGATTATAGGCCCAGGGCGGCNGCCGCCTTTTCCCATATGAAATGGAGGCTATTCTTCAATTGATGCCCATCGTCGAGCATNTACAGCGTGGCGCGCGGCTGCACGGCGGCAAAGCGCTCGACCGCCGCCGGGCTCACCGATTCGTCCTGCCGGCCCTGAAAGATGAGCATCGGCTGCGGAAGACGATGCGCGGACACGTGATAGCGATTGGCGTCTTCGTAGAACCCGAACGCGAGTTGCCGATCTTCGTCGAAGGCGTAGTGAAACACGTTGACCGATCCCGCCCTGCGCCAGCCCTCGACCCCGGCCGATCCCAGCTCGCTCCACTTTTCCCATTCCAGATCGACAGCGGGTGCGAGCAGGATGAGCTGCGTGATGGGATGCCGCTCGCGGTTGGCCTGACGCGCCGCCGCCTCGACCGCCACGAATCCGCCGAGGCTCGACCCGATCAGCGCGACGTCGCCCGGCGGCAACGCCCGGATTCGATCTTCGACCTGCTGCAGCATCCGCGACACGGTGAGCGTGGAAAAGTCGGGCTGGTTCAGATCGGGGCACTCCATCCTGAGGCCGCGCGCCGCCAGCCGGTTGGAGAAATACGTGGCTTTCGACGAATCGGGCGACGAGGCGAACCCGTGAAGATAAAAAACGTGCATGACGGAAGCTCGAGGTCCGAAGTCTGAAGGCTAGAGAAGCCGCTGACACCCCGGTCTGCAGCGGCACTGGATCTGTCCTTCCCCGTCGGTCATGTAGTCGTAGGTCAGCTCTTCGCCTCTCCTGATGGTGCGCGACGCGCGGATCCAGATGATGTCGCCGACGATGTGGACATAGCAGTTGCCTTTGCACGAATGATTGATGAAGCGCGCCATGTTGCCGCCCACGGCGGCATCGCGCACCCAGCGCCGGTTGATTTGAAAGCACCAGATGGCGCCCCTCTTCATGTACCGGTTTTCGCGTCTGAGGCTCTCCTGATGGGAGATCTTCTCGCCCGCGTAGTCGATAATCCGGGTATTTTTCGTGATGGTTTGAGTGGCAAAGACTCCCCAACCATGCAGCGTCGAGCGGCGGCGTGTGATCATGGGCTCCCGTTCAGAACGTCATTATGCCAACCTTCGCGGGTTTGCGGACAGTTGGGTGCAAACGGCTGACGTCGCGCGATCGTTCTGGGGTACAGTGTGGAAGCCGCCAAAGGACTGACAGGCGGCAAGGAGCGGCATGGACGGCATTATCCGGGCGTGGGGCAAGATTCTGACGGGCTATCAGCCCAACCTCTCAATTGAGATTACGCGGGAGTGTCCACTGACATGTCCCGGTTGCTATGCCTACGGCAGCGACCATCTGGGCGGCGACGTCAGGCTGCGCGAGCTGCAGGACTTCAAGGGGCAGGAGCTCGTGAACGCGATGTTTGCCCTGATCGCGAAGTACAAACCGCTGCACGTGTCGATCGTCGGCGGCGAGCCGCTCGTGCGCTACCGCGAGCTGAACGAGATTCTGCCGCGGATGGCCGAGATGGGCCTCTACACGCAGGTCGTGACGAGCGCCGTCCGCCAGATTCCTCTCGAATGGGTCGGTCTCCGGCGCCTGCAGCTCGTCGTCTCAATTGACGGTCTGCAGCCCGAGCACGACGAGCGCCGCAAGCCCGCCACCTACGAGCGCATCCTGAAGCACATCGAGGGGCACGACATCACCGTCCATTGCACGGTCACGCGCCAGCAGGTGCGGCGCGACGGCTATCTCGAAGAGTTCGCGAAATTCTGGTCGTCAAAAGAGGCGGTTTCGCAGTTGTGGTTCAGCCTCTACACGCCCCAGGTCGGTGAGATTTCGGCCGAACGGCTCACGAAGGCCGATCGCGAGCGCGTGGTCGCCGAACTGATGGGCCTGCGATCGCGCTACCCCAAGGTGCGGATGCCGAAGGGGCTGATCGACGCATACGCGCGGCCTCCGCATTCGCCGGCCGAATGCATCTTCGCGATGACTACAGCGTGCGTGTCGGCGAATTTCGAGCAGCCCATCACGCCGTGCCAGTTCGGCGGGAACCCGGATTGTGCCAACTGCGGCTGCATCGCATCGGCCGGGCTGGCCGCCGTCGCGCGCCACACGCTGCCCGGCGGCATTCGCGTCGGGAAGATCTTCGACACGTCGTTCAAGATCGGGAATCGCATCAAGACGATGCGGACGGCCGTGGCAACGGGAAAGCCGGAGGCGCTGCCTAGTCGATAGGCGAGAGTCGGAAGCCGTACGGCGATAGTCTGGTCGACAGTCCATTGTCGGCGCAGATTGCCAGTCAGAAGAGAAAAGGCCGGCGCCCTTTCGACTCCTACCGTCCTACCTTCAACCTAATCCCCCCGTTCACCAACCTCGGTGTACCGATGGTCGTCGGGTTGGTGCCCACGTAGTACGTGACGTCGAAGAGGTTCTGTACTCCGAAGAACAGATCGACGGTGCGATTGATGGTGCGCGACAGGGTGAAGTTGAACACGTTGTACTTCGGCAGCCCCACTTCGCGCTTCTCCGGGATCGTCGTGAAGATCGTCGCGGTGTTGAGGTCGTCATCGTACTGGTGGCCCACGAACTGGTTCTCGATGGCCACGTTCAGGAACCGCGGATTCATGTAGTTGAACCCCAGCGAGACGCGATTCTTCGGCACCTGCGCGAGATACTTGCCCGTCAGATCGGTACCGGACGCGTCCACCTTCGACTCGTGGACTTTCGCGATTTCGAACACGTACGCGGCCGTCATGGCGAACTGGCCGCTGATGCGGTACGACACATCGGTCTGAAATCCAGCGATGTTCGTGCTACCGAGGTTTTGAAGCTGACGGCAGATGGGCGCGCCCGCACACCCGGGAGTGGGAGGCACGTTGTTCTGGGCGACCGTCACGTTGGCAACCGGATTGTTCACACGGTTGTTGAAGAACGTCCCGCGAAGCGTCACGCGGTCTGTCGCCGCCACAGTGGCTCCCACTTCCTCGCCGGTCAGCCGCTCGGGTCCGAGCGTCTCGTTGGCGAGCGTCTGGGTCTGCCCGACGCGGAACGGGCTGTAGAGCTCTTTCAGCGTCGGCGCGCGAAAGCCCTTGCTGAAGCTGCCCCAGAGGGAGAAGCGGTCGGTCGCGCGATAGAGCGCGGCCACACGCGGGCTGACCGCCGTGTCCGACTTCTCGGGCAGGCTCGGCTTGTTGTTCGGCGTCGGGTTGCCGGTCGCGATCGTCGTCTCGAGATTGTGTGCGTCGTAATTGCTCCAGTTATCCACGCGGGCACTCAGCGTCAGCTGCAGCTTCGGCATCACCTCAATCAGATCCTGGGCGAAAAATCCGAAGAACCGCTGCGTGCCGCCGGCCACACGGTGAACGACAGGCGGCGTCCCCGTGGGCGCCACGTACGTCAACTCGTCGCTGTCGCCGTCGATCCACCTGTAATCGGTCCCGGCCGAAACGACGTGCGTACGAGTGCCGAGCTGAAAGGGCCGCGCCCACTGCACCATGCTGCCAACGGCGTCGGTCGGCACCGTCTTCTCGAGCGAGAGGTTGCTCTGACTGCGCGGTGGCGTCGCCGCGGGCACCGCGAACGTGTTCTGGAAGAAGTCCACGTGATCGTAGAACAGCCGGCCTTCGAGGGTGCTGCCTTCGGAGAATCGCAGCCGCACACCGCCGCTGCCGTACTTCCAGTTCGTGTCGTTCACCTCGCCGATCTTGCCGTTGTTCCGCTCTTCATCGAACACGCCGACGCGCATGAACAGGTTGACGCGATCGGTCGGGTTGTAGTCGAGCTTCGTGCTGAAGTTGTTGTACTTGACGTTGGCTTCGTTGTCGATCGTGCCGCGCTCTTCTTCCGCCACGGTCTTGAACCCGTCGGTTTGAAGCGTGGTGGCATCGAACATCAGGCCCAGCTTGGACCACACGTGGCTGGCGAACACATCCATCTTGGGCGTCTGCAGGTTGCCGTACTGCGGCTTGAAGACCAGCGTGCCCGGCGTCGAGCGGTTGGTGACGATGTTGATGACACCGCCCATCGCGTAGTTGCCGTAGAGGCTCGATGTCGCGCCATCGATCACCTCGATGCGCTCCGAGTTCATCATCGGTATGCGCGTCCAGTACACCCACCCGCCGAACGGATCGTTGAACGGGATGTCGTCGAGCAGCACGAGCGTGCGGCTGACGCCGCTCGGCCCGATGCCGCGTAGCGACACGCCCTGCGCCGTGGGATTCGCCACGATGCTGCTCGTCCGCCGAAAAAGACTGAACGTCGGCACCTGCCTCAGCACATCGTCCGCAACAACGGCCGGCGACTGCGCGATCTGTTCGCTGGTGACGACGTTGATGCTGGCCGGCACGTCGGCAATGCGCTGCTCGGTCCGTCCCGGCGTGACAACGAGTTGTTCGGTGACACCGGCAGGCTTGAGCCGCACTTCCACCGTCTGCGACGACTGCGCCGTGAGATCGACGGTCTGCGTCTGCATCTGGAACCCGCTCGCCGAGATGCGCACGGTGTACACACCTGGCGTCAACCCTTCCATCGTGAAGCGTTCACTCGAGCTCGCACCCGTGCGGCTGAGATTGCCGACCGGCAGCGTGGCCGTGACCTGCGCGCCGTAGATGGGCAGGCCTTGCGAGTCAAGCACGGTCACTTCGATGCGGCGATCGGCAGCTGGCGCCTGTGCAAGTGCAGGCGATGCAAGGATAACCAGCCACATGGCGAACGCCAGAAGCGATGAGGTCCTCATTCTGAAACCCCTCCGGAATCCCCTCGGAATCACAGGAAATCGACTGAATTGGCTTAGACTACCACAGCAGTGCTGACCTAACGGTTCCCGGTTCTGGGTTCTCCGGTTCTGGGTTCGGGTTATTGGATCCGGGGGCATGGGTTACTACGCACGGATGCACAACGGTGCCGCGAGTGCAACGGGACGACGCGCATGATGACGCGGCGAATCCTCCTGGGAGCGGCCTTCACGGCGCTTGCGGTTCTCTTTGCGATTGCCATCCACTCACCTCCCGCGCGTTCGGCCGTGCGATCGTGGGCTGTCGCCAGGATCTCCTCCTCCTCGGGTATTCGAGCCACCATCTCGCGCCTCGACTACAACCTGCTCACGTTGAGCGTCAGCGCCGGCGGCGTCACGCTCACCGCCGATGGATCTCGTACACCGTTCTTCTCGGTGGAAGAATTGCGACTGAACCTTCCATGGACGATTGTGCGCGGGCCGATCGGCGTCGAATCGCTCGAAGTCGAGAATCCCAGCCTCGTCATCGTGCGCGAGGCGGACGGGCAGCTCAATCTGCCCCGGAGTTCGGCGACGACCACAGATCCGTTTTCGGGTCCTCTCGACATCAGGAGATTGATCGTTAGAGGGCTTCGCCTTCGCTACGAGGATCCGTCGGCCGCAGTGCTGGTGACGGCGAGCAACATCGGCATCACCCTCGAGCAAACGATCGAAGGGCGCCTGAGTGGACCGATGCCCCTGACGAGCGTGTCGGTCACTGTTGACGATCGGCAAACCCGCCTCTCGACGCGTGGTGGACGACTCGCCTTCGATGGCCAGGTGCTCGCGCTCGAAGACATCGTGCTTGAAGCCCCGGAGGGTCGTGCCGAAATTGCCGGAAAGCTGACGTTGCTGCCCGGGTTCGATCTGACCGGGCTGCAATATGCAGGGCACCTCGATCTGGCCCGCGTCACGCCGTGGATGGGGTTCGACGGTGCTCCAACCGGATTGGTTTCGTTTTCAGGGACGGCCGCGGGCCGGCTCGATACGATGTCGACGACGATCGACGCTGCCGGCGATCGTCTCGACTGGCCGAACGTTGGTCCGCTCGCTGTGAGAGCTCGCACGGTCCTGACCGGATCGGGAGCGGCGATCGAGTCGCTTCGGGCGACAGCTGCCGACGGCGAATTGACCGGCAGTGCGCGCGTACCCTTTGACGAAAGCGCCATCGGCAATGCCACGCTCAACTGGCAGAGTCTGCGGCTTTCGACAATCGTCTCTGCTTTCGTAGACGCCGCATCTGTCCCGCGCTTCGCGTCCGTTGCGGAAGGATCGGCCGAGTTGAGCTGGACGGGACGCGCGTTCCTGACCGCACGCGGCACGATCGAGAACAACCTGGCCGCCACGCAGTCTTCGCGTGGCGACATTCCCCTGTCGGGCAGCGCCACGCTGAAGCTCGACGAAGGGCTCTGGCGGCTCTCACACGCGCACCGAATCGGCAACGCGGCGGAGCTGACGGGACATTCGCAGGGCCGGATCGATGTAAAGATGCCGGCATCCTCGACGTTGAGCGGACGGGCCGAGCTCCACGTCAGCGATCTTGCCGATGCCGTCGAACTCGCACGCAAGGCTGGACTCGCGGGCGATTCCGACATCCTGTCGGACCTTGTCGGGCGCGCGACGATCGCCGGCGAACTCGCGGGCACGATCGGTGCCCCAACCGCAACCGGCACGATCGAGCTCGCCGATCTCCGTTCCAACAAAACCGGACCTGGTGCCGTCACGGGCCGGTATTCTGCCTCGTCTAGCCGCATCGATTTCGATACGCTCCAGGCGACGCTCGGTGCCAACACGCTGGCCGGTCGGGCCTCGATCGATCTACAAACCCGCGCCCTCCGCGGCGAGGTGACCGGCGAGTGGCCTCAACTGGACCTGATCGCCGGCGACCTTTCTGAGGAATGGCGACCGTCTGGATCCGCGGCCATCGAGGCGCGCATCGCGGGGACGCTCGACAACCCATCTGTCGCCGCCGAGGTCACGTCCGACGGATTGCAGATCGCCGGGCAGACTGTGCAACGGCTGCAATCGACACTGCACCTTGCCAATCGCATCGTCACCGTCGATCGCCTCACGCTGAATCAACGCGAAGGCACTCTGGACGCGACCGGCACGTACGCGCTCCCGACCGGACGATTTTCCGCCGGCTTCAGAGGGACCAATCTGACGCTCGCGGCGTCGAACGACGCGCTCCCCGTCGATGCGCGGTTCGATCTCGAATTGACCAGCACCGGAACGTTTGCAGTGCCGGAGGCCGACGGGTTCGTGCAATTCTCCCGCCTCGCATATGAGGGATTCGATGTGGGACCTGCAAGGATTGAGGTTCAGGGTGTCGGTCGTTTGCTCGAGCTGACAGCTGACGCGCCGGAGCTGAATGCGTTCGGCCGTGCCCGCATCGCCGGTGCCGAGCCCCGCACGTTTACAGCCGATGTCGTGGTCGACGGCATGGCCCTTGGGAGAGTCGCCCGAGATCTGCAACATTCCTCGATCGGATCGTTGGACGGGACGATTGGCTTTCGGCTCCAGGCTTCCGGACGGCTCGATGCGTTAGAGGACGCCAGTGCCGAGGTTGACCTCCAGGCGATCGATGCGACGGTGAACGGCGCTCCGGTGCGAGCACGTCCGGCACGGCTGCGTTACTCGCGCGATACGCTCGTCGCCGAAGATCTCGAGCTGCGGATAGGTGCGGTACGCCTTGCGGCGAACGGCCGCCTGGCGCCCGGGGCTTCCGCCGGGGAGGCCATGCGGATTTCGCTAACCGGGCCGATCGCCGATCTGATCCCGCTCGTTCGGATCACAAACGCGGACGCACTGGATGCCTCGGGTACCATCGATCTCCAGATGCAGGTCACCGGACGCCCGCGGTCGCCCGACATCACGGCCGATCTGACGGTCGCGTCGGCCACGCTTGTCTCGAACGCCATGCTCCCCGCTACCGACGTCAACCTGCGCGCCTCCTATGCCGCCGGGGTCATGGATCTTCCCGAGCTCGGCGCCACCTGGCAGGGCGCAAGGATCACGGGCACGGGCCGAGTGCCCGCCTCAGTGCTCGCGAACCAGCTTCCCACGTGGTACGCCGCGACGTTACCCGCGACACGCGACCCCGCTCGCGCCACGCTGCGCATCGGTTCGATCACACCGGCGGTGCTGTCGTCCTTCCTTCCTGAGGGAGCTCTGGCGGACGTCAGCGGTCAGATCGATGCGGTCGTCGCTGTGACCGCGACCTCGCTTGACGTCGAGAACATCGGCGCGGAGATCACGCTCGAGCGCGCGGAGCTCTCGCTGGCGCGGATCCCGCTGAATCAGAGCCGCCCGACCCGGCTTCGACTTGCAGACGGCCGACTGCAGGTTCTCGACTGGACGTGGGCAGGGGCCGGCAATCGCTTCAACGTGTCCGGCGACGTGCTCCTGACCGGCGACTCACCGCGGCTCGGCGTCGCGCTCGACGGCACGATCGACCTGCGCATGCTGAGTGCGTTCTCCCGCGACGTCGCGACGACCGGACGGGCCTCGATCGACGTGAAGGTGACCGGCCTTGCTGACGAGCCGCTCGTCGATGGCCGCATGACGATCGAAAACGGTGGCCTCGTCCTGCGAAGGCCGCGCTTCGCCGTGAGCGACCTGCAAGGCACGTTGACGTTTGCGCGCGACGCGCTGCGACTCGGCGAGATCACGGCGAACGCGAACGGCGGCACGCTCCGGGTCGCCGGTGGAATCCAGTACTCGAAATTCACGCTCTCCGGCGGATCGATCTCGATCACGGGACGCGGTCTCGCACTCGAAGTCCCGGACAATCTCCGCAGCGAAATCGACGCCGATCTGCAGCTCAACGTATCGGAGACGAGCCCGACGGTCACGGGAAGCGTGACCCTGCTTCGCGGCTCGTACCGCAAGCCCGTGAGCCTCACGGCCCAGCTGCTCGCCACGAATCCACAGCCCGCCGTCCCCACCGTTCAGGCCGGTCCTGATTGGTTCAACCGCGTCCTGCTCAATGTCGACGTCAAGACGGCAGAAGGGGTCGTGGTCGACAACAATTACGCCCGGCTCGACATGTCGGCCAACCTTCGCATCGTCGGTACCCTCAACGAGCCGGTGCCCACCGGACGTATCGCCATAGAGGAAGGCGGCGATGTGTTCCTCAGCGGCCGCACCTACGACGTCGTCAGGGGCACGATCAATTTTACAAACTCCAGGAGGTTCGAGCCGACCGTCGATCTCGCTCTGCAAACACGCGTACAGCGTTACGACGTCACGCTCGAAGTGAGCGGCACGCCCGAAACGCTCAGCGCGACCCTGCGAAGCCCGGGCGTGAGTCAGGCCGAGCTCGTCTCGCTGCTCCTGACCGGCCAACGCGCCGACACCACGGCCATCGCCAACACCGACATCGCACGCGGCCAGCTGCTGATGCTGCTATCGGGCGAGTTGCTGGGGTTCGCCGGGCGCGCGGTGGGACTCGACACCGTGCAGTTGAGCCAGGGCCTCGGCGCCGCGGCGTCGGATTTCGATCTGCTGGCCACCGACACCGATCCGAGCGCGCGTCTCACCGTCGGGAAGAACTTGAGCCGCAATGTCGAGGTTCTCTTTTCGCAAGCCCTCAGCGGGACCGGCGAAGTCACCTGGATTGCCATTTATCGTCCGATTCAGAGCGTGGAAGTGCGGGGTGCGACGCAGGATGACGGCAGCCGCTCGTACGAGTTCCGTCACGAGTTCAGTTTCGGAGGATCCAGCTCGCCTTCGCCGCGATTGGATAGCGCCGAGCGTTCCGTTGAACGTGTCACCGACGTGCGCATTGGCGGGAGCCCGGGCTATCCGGTCGAAGACATTCGCCGGCAGCTCCATCTGAAAACGGGCGAGCGGTTCGATTTCTACCGCTGGCAGCAGGATCGTGACCGTTTGCAGCGCTTCTACCACGAACGGGAGTTTCTCGAAGCGCGGATCGCGGCACGGCGAACGTCTGTGCCAACCGGACAATCCGGTCTGGTTCTCGAGTACGACATCGAACGCGGCCCTCAAACAAAGCTGACGATCGATGGACATCCACTCCCGGGGGCCCTAGTCGAACGGATGGAAGATGCCTGGGTCTGGGCCGTGTTCGACGACTTCCTGCTGGACGATCTCGCGGCGATGGTCAAGGAAGCTCTCACTGGCGACGGATATCTCCGCGCCCACGTTCAGGCGCTGGTCGTCTCCGAACCAGACGCGACGCTCAAGGAAATCGCCGTCCGCATCGATCCGGGCACGCGATTCACCGATCGGCGGATCGTCTTCTCGGGCCAGCAGGCGCTGTCGGCGTCAACGCTCGAAGCCCTCGTTCGCACGCGAGCTCTTGACGCGTCGAGCTGGCAGGACCCGTCTGTTCTTCAGGCCGCCGTCGAACAGGAGTATCGACTGCATGGATACCTCGAGGCGTCCGCCAAGGTGCAGCCACCCGTCTTCAACGGCCAGTCGGCCGAACTGCCGGTGCAGATCAGCGAGGGCCGGCTGTACACCGTGGCCCGGCTCGACGTGCAGGGGGCACAGGCGCGTTCCCGCGATCAGATCGCCGCCGCGTTCGGCGTCGAGGCCGGATCGACGTACCAACCGGCCGCACTCGAGCCTTCACGGCGGGCCGTCGAAGCCGACTACCTCCGCGACGGCTACAACAACGTGCGCGTGACCGTGACGCCGGCGATCGATGCCGCGCGCGGCTCGGTGGATCTCTTACTGGTTGTCGACGAAGGGGTTCAGCAGGTGCTGGCCGGTCTCGATATCAAGGGCGCGGACATCACCCGCCGTGGCGTCATCGATCGGGCGCTCGATGTCGAGATCGGGCAGCCCGTCGATCAGGCCGAGTTCTTCCGCGCCGAAACGCGTCTGTACGATACAAGCGCGTTTCGTACCGCCGATATCGCGCTCGTCCCGTTCGAGACAGACCAGAGCGGTCGAGTGGAGCGCGTGCGCGCCGAGGTGACGCTGCAGGAGCTCGCACCGTATCGGCTCCGCTACGGGTTCAGAGTGAACGATACGATCACGCCGGTCGAGTTCGACCGCGAGCTTCGCCCGGCGCTCGTCGTCGATTTTCTGCGGCGCAACCTGTTCGGGCAGGCGATCTCGGCCGGCGCGGCCGCGCAGATCGAGGCGGACCGCCGCCTACTGCGCGGCGTCCTCTCGCTCCCGCGATTTTTCGGCCTGCCGGTGACGACGAACCTGTTCGCGACGAAATCGCGCGAAGACTTCACACCCGAGGGGGCGACACCGTTCGTCGAAGACGAATCGGGCATCACCGCCGAGCAGAGATTTGCGCTGTCGCCGAAGATGGGGGTCACCTACGGCTACGAATATTCACGGTCGCACATCTTCGAGCCCAAGCCCTTGCCCGGCATTCCGCCCCTGGAGCTGCAAGCCAAGGTCGCGCGGCTGACAGGCACGTATGCGTGGGACAAGCGAAACGATCCGATCGCACCGCAGGACGGCTGGTTCCACTCGTCGGGCGTCGAGCTGGCCACGAAGACGCTCGGCTCGGATTTGCGCTTCGTCCGGTACCTGGCACAGCAGCACTATTACCGGCACGTGCATCGCCGCCTCGTGCTGGCGTCGGCCGCGAGGCTCGGGTTTGCCCGCGGGTTCGAACAGGATCTGATTCCCAGCGAGCGCTTCTACGCCGGAGGAGGTACGAGCGTGCGGGGCTTCGTCGAAGATGGCCTCGGCACCTTGGATTTCTTCGGCGACGCCAGGGGTGGGAACAGCATGCTGATTCTCAACCAGGAAGCACGGATGTTCTTGTTCGGATGGGTGCACGGCGTCGCGTTCGTGGATGCCGGCAACGTCTTTCCCAAGGCCAGCGACTTCTCGTTCACGAACCTGGAAGCCGGAGCCGGCGGCGGCATCCGCATCAACTCGCCGTTTGCCCTGCTGCGAATCGATTTCGGCGTGCCGCTGACGAGCCGTGAACAGCGAAGAACCGCGGGCCGGTGGTACTTCGGCATCGGACATGCCTTCTGACGCAGTAACTAAAATCTCAAATCTAAAATCTAGAATCTTCGGCGAGATCTTCAAGAAGTTAGATTCTAATTTCTAGTTTTTAGATTCGAGTTTCCAGTTTCCCCGACGCTTAGCGCCCGCGGATGCTTTGCATGAGCGCCATCACGGCGGGACGCTCGGGCGCGTTCGGCGCCAGCTTCAGGAAATATTCGAGCTGCGTCGCCATTCGATCGAGTTGCTGGAGCCGCGAGTACGCCAGGCCCGCGTAGTAGTGCGCGTAGGCGAAGGCGGGATCGATCGTCGTGGCCTTCTCGAAGGCCGCCGCCGCCGGTTCCCACTGCTCGGCCGCGCTGTGCGCCAGCCCGAGCTGGTAGTTGGGATGAAACTGATCCGGTGACAACGCGACCGCCTGAGACGCCTTCTCGACGGCCAGGGAAGGGTTCGCGTCGACAAGCGCAAGCGCGGACTCTCCGACGAGCGACCAGGAAGTAGGTGGATCGACGCCGGCCGACAGTCGTCCGAACTGCGCCCTGGCATCGTCGAGGCGGCTCAGATGGACATAGCTGCGTCCCGCCAGATAGATCGCATCAGGCGACGGCTCGGGCTGCGCGGTGATGGCGTTGGCCGCGTCTTCGTAGCGACCCGCGTCGAAGTTGTTCTGCGGGCTCACCGGTTCCTGCGCGCGCGCGAGAGCCCCGGCGCTGAAAACGGCTGCGAGTGTCAAGACGATGTGGGATTTCATGATCGGTACCCCTTGTGCTCTTTACAGGATACGTCACAGAGATGCACAGAAGATCAGAAGACCAGAAGTTTCTTCTGATCTTTTGATCTTCTGTAAGACTCTGTGTTCTTTTGTTGATTAATAGAAATCGTGCGAATCGATCGCGATCGCGGCGTTCGCCAGCGCATGTAACCGCTCGGCTTTGACAGACGTCACGCCTTCCTGATTCTGCAGGATGCCATCGACGAGCAGGAATGGCTGCTCGAGGATCGTCAGACGGTTGCGATCGAACAAATCGG
>Ga0065707_10082491_pt1 | contig 14580 bp, 13 predicted proteins | sample SwiRhicommuniRL3_FD_59094 | JGI IMG/M metagenome (GOLD analysis project Ga0065707, IMG submission 59094) | Switchgrass rhizosphere bacterial communities from Rose Lake, Michigan, USA - RL3 v2 (version 2) | ecosystem: Host-associated > Plants > Roots > Rhizosphere > Soil | place: East Lansing...
TCGGGCAGTAAAAGGGGACAGATTTATTTTTCGCTTCGAAAAAATAAATCTGTCCCCTTTTACTGCCCCTTTTCGACCGTCCACATGAACGCAGACATCCTGATCCAGGGCGCGAAGCCCTTCGGCATCGACCTGTCGAACGCGCAGGCCGCCCAGATGCTGCGTCTGCTCGATGAGCTCGACGACTGGAATCAGCGCATGAACCTGACGGCGATCCGCGATCGCAATGCGCAGCTCACCAAGCACCTGCTCGACAGCCTGTCGGTGCAGCCATACCTGCAAGGCAGGCGCATCGTCGACGTTGGCACCGGCGCGGGCTTTCCCGGCTTGCCGCTGGCGATCGCCAATCCCACCCGCGAGTTCACCCTGGTTGACTCGACGGCCAAGAAACTCAAGTTCGTCGACCATGTGGCGCAAACGCTGGGACTGAGCAATGTCACGACGGTCCATACGCGGGCCGAGACCTTTCGTACCCCGTGGCGATTTGACAGTGTCACCTCGCGCGCCGTCGGAGCATTGGGCAGATTCGTCGACTGGGCCGGACACCTGTGTGTCGGCGGTGGGCGACTATTGGCGATGAAGGGCCGCGAGCCTCACGATGAGCTGGCCGCCTTGCCCAGCGGCTGGAAAATTGCCGCGATCCATCGCGTCGAGGTTCCCGGTCTGGACGAGGAACGGCACATTGTGGAAATCTGCAGAAGCCACGACAGGATCTAGGGCGTGGGGCCACGGGCCTGGGGCTTGGGCCAGAAAAGGATCATGATGGGTGAGTTCTAATTTTTTCCGACCCACGCCCGAGGCCCGTAGCCCGACGCCCCCTTACCCATGCACCGCATTCTCGCCATCACCAATCAGAAAGGCGGCGTCGGCAAGACGACGACCAGCGTCAATCTTGCTGCGTCGCTGGCCGCGACCAAGCGGCGCACCCTGCTGATCGACATCGATCCCCAGGGCAATGCCACGATGGGTTGCGGCATCGACAAGCGGATCGTGGAGCGGACCACCACGGATGTGCTGCTCGGCGATTGCGATGCGGCTTCGACCTTCGTGAAAGTGGCCACCGGCAATTTCATGGTCATGCCTGCCAACCAGGACCTGGTCGCCGCGGAAGTGCAGATGATGGGCAAGGCCGGTTGCGAACAACGGTTACGCAACGCGCTGGAGCCGGTGCGCGATCAGTTCGATGTCATTCTCATAGACTGCCCGCCGGCACTGAACATGCTCACGGTGAATGCGCTCGTCGCTTCCGACAGCGTGCTGATTCCCATGCAATGCGAGTACTACGCACTGGAAGGGCTCTCGGCGCTGGTGAGTACGATCGAACAGATCCAGGCCGGCCCCAATCCGCGGCTCCAGATCGAAGGCATCCTGCGCACCATGTTCGATCCGCGAAACAATCTCGCGAATGAAGTCTCGGCGCAGCTGATTCAGCATTTTCAGGACAAGGTGTTTCGCACCATCATCCCGCGCAACGTGCGGCTGGCGGAAGCGCCCAGCCACGGCCTCGCCGCGCTTCACTACGATCGCGAGTCGCGCGGAGCGCTTGCCTATCTCGCACTCGCCGGCGAGATGATCCGGCGCGACGAAGGGGATTACGAACTCACGCCCGCGGCAGTGAGTGGCTGAACGGAATTCCGGACTGCACAGCAACCAGGCTCCTAGCAAGGTCCGCGGTTTGATTGCATGATTCGCCGCCGACCGGTTCGAATCGGACCACATTGAGGTTGCGCCTTAGTGTGTTGCCCGCTGCCCTTCACTACCATCCGCATCTTCAAAGCTGACAGTAACCATGTCGACCAAAAGACCCAGCCTCGGCCGTGGATTGGGAGCACTGCTCGGACAGCCCGTGGAATCGACCAGAGCTGCCGCGGAGCCCGCCGTCGTTACGCCGCTGCGCCCCGATGAAGAACTGCTGAAAATCCCGGTGGACCTGTTACAGCGGGGCAAATACCAGCCGCGCATCGACATGCGCCCGGAAAGCCTGCAGGAACTGGCCGATTCGATTCGTTCGCAGGGACTGGTGCAGCCCATCGTCGTGCGGCCGATCAACGAAGGGCAGCCTGGCCAGCCACGGCGCTACGAGATCATCGCGGGCGAACGCCGCTGGCGCGCCGCGCAGATGGCAGGGTTGCACGAAATTGCCGCATTGGTCCGGCGCGTGGACGACGAAGCCGCCGTCGCGATGGCGCTGATCGAAAACATCCAGCGCGAAGACCTGAATCCTCTCGAAGAAGCGCGCGCCCTGGACCGGTTGATCAGCGAATTCGCAATGACGCACGCCACGGCCGCCGAAGCTGTCGGACGCTCGCGCGCCGCGGTGTCGAACCTGCTGCGCCTGCTGGAACTGGCGGATGAAGTGAAAACGCTGGTGGAGCACCGAGAAATCGAGATGGGACATGCGCGTGCCCTGCTCGGTTTGCAGTCGAAGCGCCAGCAAGCTGAAGTCGGCGCGCTCGTAGCCAAGAAGAAGCTCTCGGTTCGCGATACCGAAGCGCTCGTCCGCAGGTTGCTGGCCTCGACGGACGAACAGGCGGCGGAGCCGGCGCGGCGCGCCGATCCGAACATTCGCAAACTCGAAAGCGACCTGACCGAAAAGTTGGGCGCCAAGGTCCAGGTGCAGCACGCGAGTTCAGGAAAGGGCAAGCTGGTGATCAACTACCACACGCTCGAAGAACTCGACGGCATCCTGGCGCACATTCAGTAGCCCGGTCATCGACCGCAACCACAGGACAATCAGGATGATGCCGGTGGAGATGGTGTTTGACATTGACGCGGGATCAGGGATGGCAAGGCCGCGGTGGGCGCGCTGAACGGCTTCTTTACCGGCCATGGTCTTCGTCGTTGCTGTGCTGCGCTGATCCTGGTGTATACAGCAATGTGTGCCGCCGGCAGTGCACGTGCGGACATCGTCGTTGACGGTGCAATGGACGAAGACGAATGGCAGGACGCGGTGGTCCGCAAGGATTGGCAGCGCACCGTGCCGTTTGCGCTCGATGCTCCGCGTTATCACAACGAACTGAGATTGGTTGCCACGGCCCAGGGCCTGGCTGCTTTTTTCACCATCGATCAGCCGGCATCCGAACGGCGCATGAAACCCCGCACGCCGCGCGATTCGGAAACGCTTACCGGCGATTCGGTCGGCCTCATGATCGACTTCGACGCCACCGGCCAGGTCGGCTACGAATTTTCCGTCGGCCTGGGCGGCGGCGTACGCGATGGACTCATCACCAACCAGAACGAGTTCGATCGCGACTGGGACGGAGCCTGGCAACATGCAGTGCGCGAGACCGCGGACCAATGGTTCGTCGAAATGCTGATTCCGTGGTCCACGGTGAGCATGCGCGGCTCATCCAGCGAACGGCGCATGATCGGCCTGTACGCGACGCGCTACCTGTTCGAACGCAACGAGCGCTATTCCTCTCCCGGGCTCGACCAGGAAGCGGCGGTGTTCCTCTCCGATTTCGAGCGCGTCGAGATTTCCCAGCATCACGCCGATGCCGTGTTCGATTTCATTCCCTACGGTTCGCTGCTCTCCGACCAGGTCGCCGACCGGGAGAAGTTCAAGGCCGGCGCCGATATCAACTGGAAGCCGTCGCAGAACCTGTCGCTGGCCATCGCGCTCAATCCGGATTTTGGGCAAGTCGAGAGCGATGAACTGGTGGTGGATTTCTCGGCCATCGAAACCATCTACACCGACAAGCGGCCGTTCTTCACCGAGAACCAGGGCATTTTCGATCTGCGCACGCCCGCCAACGGACAGCTGATTTACACGCGGCGTATCGGAGCAGCGCCTGACGATGGCAGCACCGGATCGTCCGACATCGATGCCGCCGTGAAACTGACCGGCACCACCGGCTCGCTGACCTACGGCGCGTTCGTCGCGCAGGAAGACGATTTCAACGAGGACCTCGGCCGACGTTTCGCGGCAACGCGGCTATCGCTTCCGTTCGACCATGTACGGATCGGACACCTCGCGACCTGGGCCGAGCGGCCAGCGCTGGATCGCGATGCCCTGGTCAATGCAGTGGACGTCGAAGTCTCGCCGAGCGACTGGTGGCGCGTCTCCGGCCAGGTGGTGCGTTCCGATATCGATCAAAGCTCCGTGCGCACGAACGGCTACGAAACCTGGATGCAGGCGGATTTCAATCGCGCCTCGCCGCTCACGCACACGTTGAAGCTGCTGCACATCGATCGCCACTTCGACATGAACGATCTCGGCTACATGGAACGCAACTCGCTGCAGCAAGCCGAGTGGGAAACGTTCCGGCGCGTCGCTGCCGACAGCAACGAGAGCCGCGTGAGCGGCGAAACGCAGCGCCTTTACCTCGCCTATCGCGAAAATCTTGACGGCCAGCGGCTGCAGTCGCGCGTGCAGGTATCTCGCGATGTTCAATATAGAAGCGCCTGGCGCGCGTACGAAGAACTGCGCTACATCCCGTCCGGCATAGACGATGTGATCACGCGCGGCAATGGCCCGGTGCGGCTGAACCAGCGGTTCGGTGCTTACACCGACATCAGCTCACCACGGTTGGGGAACTGGGTCTACATGCTTGGCGGTTACCTGTTCCAGCAGGGCGTGAAGGATTTCTCGGGCTGGATCTTCGCCGGTGCCTCCTGGTACCCGCATGAAAATCTTACAGTGCGACTAACCCTTCAGCCCCAATACGCTGCGGACTGGCTGCTGTGGGAGCGCGGCAATGTGCTTACTTCTTATGAAGCGCGCCGGCTGGATTTCGATTTCCGTATCGACTGGATTCCCGCGCCGCGCCACGAGTTGCGCGTGAAATGGCAATGGATAGGCATCGACGCGGTTCCGAACCAGGTCTATCGCACCAACGAGCACGGCGACCTCCTGCCCTCCGAGCCGATGGTATCGCTGCTGCGAGGGGTGGCCCTGCCGGATGCCCAGCTCACCCGCCCCTTCACTACCAGCGTGCTCGGCCTGCAGGTCCGCTATCGGTTCGAAATAGGTCCGCAGTCGGACCTGTTCGTGGTGTATGGCCGGGGCGGCGCCCAGATGCTCAACGACGACGATCGCGGCGTCGGGCGGCTGTTCACCGATATGACGGACATCCGTGACGCCGACCAGGTTCTCATCAAGGTGCGTTATCGGTTGTAGATAGCGATACCACCCCGCTCGTGTCCAGCCAGCGGGCATAACGTGTCGCCTCGTGTCTAAATTCCGTTTAATTTCGATTTGAAGCACTGCAAAACGCTGCGTATAATGCGCCGCCCTTAACGGCTGGGGCGGCCGGCGTCTGCCGGGATCAAAAAGACAGTCAGCCGGAATCAAAACAGTACTGCCAATGCCAGCTGTCGCCGGGTCGCCGGCCGTCGATGTGAGGACAGCGGAGTTGGCAAAGTACACCAACACGGGCGCAGGTCCGCTGTGAGCGGGAACGTTCTGGCACGGGCAGCGCGCCAGGCCCTGCGAATCCTGCTGGTGCAAGCGGTATTCGTCCTGATGCTGTCGCTCGTGAGCCTACCGTTGTGGGGGTTGCGGGCCGCCGGGTCCGTGATCGCGGGTGGCGCGATCGGTTCGCTCGGTACCGTCTACATGGCTGTCACGCTGCTGAAACACAGCGTGGATCATGGAGTGCGGCTCGGGGTGTTGACTGTGTTTTTTGGCTGGCTGGTCAAGCTCGCGTTGATCGTCAGCCTGCTGATCCTCGCGTTCCGCTCCGGGCGCGTGGCGCCGCTGCCGTTACTCGGTGGGCTGTTCGGAGCGATGGTGGCCTACTGGGCGAGTCTGACTTTTTGGGTGAAGCATGCGGATAACGCGGATGGCGAGTGAAAGTGGCGGGGAACACCTGAATCTGGCCGGGTATATCTCGCATCATCTGCAGTTCCTGACCAATCACAAGCAGACTGGACTGTTCGACTTTTCGGTCGTCCACCTCGATACGCTTTTCTTCGCTTTGCTGACCGGCGTGATCGTTCTGCTTCTGCTGCGCAAGGCGGCAGCGAAAGCCACGGCGGGCGTGCCAGGCAGATTCCAGACGGCGGTGGAAATGCTTGTGGAAATGGTGGAAGAGCAGGCGAAGACCATGGTCGACGGCAAGCTCACCTATATCGCTCCGCTCGCTCTCACGGTGTTTTGCTGGGTCGCGTTGATGAATGCGATTGACCTGCTGCCTGTCGATGCGCTTCCGCGCGCGGGCGCAGCGATTGGGGTTTCGCATTTGCGGCCGCTGCCGACAGCGGATCTGAACATGACTTTCGGCCTGGCGGTGGGCGTGCTGCTGCTGGCCTTTTACTACAACATCAAGATCAAGGGTCTTGGCGGTTTCCTGCATGAACTCATCGCCGCGCCGTTCGGCTCGGTGAAACTGACGATCAATCCGCTGAGCTGGCTGGGCGCCATTGCGCTGGCGGCGGCGAATCTGTTGATGAACATCATCGAATACGTGGGCCGGACCTTCTCGCACGGCATGCGACTGTTCGGAAACATGTATGCCGGCGAGCTCATTTTTTTCCTCATCGCGGGCCTCGGAGGAAGCATGACCGCCGTCGGTATCGGCCTGCACCTGCTGACGGGAACGGCGTGGGCCATTTTCCACATCCTGATCGTCATCCTGCAGGCGTTTGTGTTCATGATGCTGACGCTTGCCTATCTCGGGCAGGCGCACGCACACCATTGATTCGTCTTCCACTGCAATAACACGCTTCTTACTAGTTAACTTTCGGAGAAACTCATGACGGACATCGGCCTTGTAGCTCTCGCCTGCGGTTTGATCATTGGTATCGGGGCGCTCGGCGCATGTATCGGCGTCGGCATCATGGCCGGCAAGTACATCGAAGCCTCGGCTCGCCAGCCCGAACTGATGAACGTGCTGCAGACCAAGGTCTTCCTGTTGCTCGCGCTGGTCGACGCGTCCTTCATCATCGGCGTAGGTATCGCGCTCTGGTTTGCCACCGCGAATCCATTCGTGTCTGCCGCTGGCGCAGGCTGATCGCGCTGGCCGTGTTAGCGATGCCGGGTCGTCGCACCGGCTTCGCGCATGCGGCCATGGTCTGGAAGCAGTAAGCGGCCACGGACAATCGTGGCGGCGGCGTGCTTCCGGAGTCGGCATCGTGGCGCCCTCTTGTTGACGAAGTGGGTAGCGAAGTGCGCCATGGCCGACGATCGAGTCGTGACATCGTCGGGTCGTAGCCTCAAGTTAGGACGTACGTTTCATGAATCTGAACGCAACACTCTTCATCCAGGCGCTGGTCTTGGTGATTCTCGGCTGGGTCACGATGAAGTTCATCTGGCCGCCGCTGATCGCTTCGATCGATGAGCGTCGTCGCAAGATCGCCGAGGGTCTCGCTGCCGCCGACAAAGGCGAAAAGAGCCTCACCGAAGCGAAAGGCGCGGCGACCGAAATCCTGCGCGAAGCACGCGGACAGGCCAGCAAGATCGTCGACCAGGCCAACCGTCGCTCCGGCGAATTGGTGGACGAAGCGCGCGGCACTGCCAGTGCGGAACACGATCGGATCGTCGCCAGTGCCCACCAGGAAGTGGCGCTCGAATCGACTCGAGCCCGCGAACTGCTGCGCCGCGAAGCGGCTACGCTCGCTGTCGCAGCGGCCTCCAAGCTGCTCGGCCGTGAAATCGATGCGAAGGCGCATGCCGATCTGCTCGACAAGCTGGCGCTCGAAATCGAGCAGGGCTGAAGGCACATCCCATGGCAGAGAAGGTCACAATCGCCCGTCCGTACGCCAAGGCCGCGTTCGCGTACGCACAGAAGGAAAACGCACTCGCGCACTGGTCCGATCTGCTCGCTGCGGCTTCCCTCGTGGTGAAGGACGCACGCGTCGCACCCCTGGTAACGAGTCCTCGCGTGACTCCGGAGCAGTTGTCGGAACTGATCTCCGATGCCAGCGGCGTCGCCGCGAAGGACCTGCAACGCAACTTCATCGGCACGCTCGCGGAGAATCGCCGCCTGGGCCTGCTGCCTGAGATCGCTGCGATGTACGAGACGCTGCGTGCCGAGGCGGAAAACATTGCTGACGTGCAGGTCACTTCGGCAGTGCCGCTGGACGCAGCGCAGCGTCAGCGTCTCGCCGCTGCATTGAAGAAGAGACTGAACAAGCGCGACGTGCGCTTGCATTGCGATGTCGATGCGTCGCTGGTCGGCGGCGCCATCGTGCGTGCGGGCGACATGGTCATCGACGGTTCGCTCAAGGGGCGGCTCGACCGCCTGGCGAACGACCTGGCGCACTGAAACTGGCTGAGTGAAACGAGGCTGGCGAAGCCCGGGGTCAACCTTGGGGCGCCGGCGGAATTGCCTAAAGAGAATTGTATGAATCGCGGGTGAGGTCATCCGCGGTTCGAACTGAGGTAAGCGGGACATGTCCATCAAGGCATCGGAAATCAGCGATCTGATCAAGGCGCGCATCGAGAAGTTCTCGAGTGCGACCGACGAACGCAATGTCGGCACCGTGGTGACCGTTACCGACGGCATCGTGCGCATCCACGGCCTCGCCGACGTCAAGTACGGCGAAATGCTGGAATTCCCGGGCGGCAGTTTCGGCCTGGCGCTGAACCTCGAGCAGGACTCGGTGGGCGCCGTGGTGCTCGGCGAATACAAGCACATCGTCGAAGGCAACACCGTCAAGACCACGGGCCGCATTCTCGAAGTGCCGGTCGGCGAAGGCCTGCTCGGCCGCGTCGTCGATGGCCTCGGCGTGCCGATCGATGGCAAGGGTCCGGTCAAGGCCGTACGCAACGCCCCGATCGAGCGCGTTGCTCCGGGCGTGCTGCATCGTAAGTCGGTGAGCCAGCCGGTGCAGACCGGTTACAAGGCCATCGACTCGATGGTGCCGGTGGGCCGCGGCCAGCGCGAACTCATCATCGGCGATCGCCAGACCGGCAAGACCGCTCTCGCCATCGACACGATCATCAATCAGAAGTCCAGCGGCATCAAATGCATCTACGTCGCCATCGGCCAGAAGCAGTCGTCGATTGCCAACGTCGTGCGCAAGCTCGAAGAGCACGATGCGATGAAGCACACGATCATCGTGGCGGCTTCGGCTTCGACCCCCGCGGCCATGCAGTACCTCGCGCCCTACTCCGGCTGCGCGATGGGCGAATACTTCATGGACCAGGGCGAAGACGCACTGATCATCTATGACGACCTGACCAAGCAGGCCTGGGCGTACCGCCAGATTTCGCTGCTGCTGCGCCGGCCCCCGGGCCGCGAAGCGTATCCCGGCGACGTGTTCTACCTGCACTCGCGTCTGCTCGAACGCGCCGCCCGCGTGAACGAAGAGTACGTCGAGAAGGCGACCGGCGGCCGCGTCAAAGGCAGGACCGGTTCGCTGACCGGGCTGCCCGTCATCGAAACGCAGGCGGGCGACGTCACGGCGTTCGTTCCGACCAACGTGATCTCGATCACCGACGGCCAGATCTTCCTCGAAGGCGATCTCTTCAACGCCGGTGTCCGTCCCGCTATGAATGCCGGTGTATCGGTATCGCGCGTCGGTGGCGCTGCACAGACGCCCATCATCAAGAAGCTCGGCGGCGGTATCCGTCTTGCCCTCGCCCAGTATCGCGAGCTCGCGGCGTTCTCGCAGTTCGCATCGGATCTCGACGAAGCGACCCGTCGCCAGCTGGAGCGCGGCCAGCGCGTGACCGAGCTGATGAAGCAGAAGCAGTACGCGCCGATGTCGGTGTCCGAAATGGCGCTGTCGATCTACGCCGTCAACAACGGCTTCCTGGACAAGGTGGATCGCAAGAAAGTCGGCGATTTCGAAGCCGCGCTGCAGGCCTTCGCCAAGACCAACTACAAGCCGCTGATGGATGGCGTGGAAGCCAAGCCCGAGCTGTCGAAGGATGTCGAGGCCGGCTTGAAGAAGCTCTGCGAAGAGTTCGTGGCGACGGGAACGTACTGATGATTGCGAAGCGCAATCGGTCGGCTGGTCAGCCGGTAAACTGGCCGGCTGGCCAGAATGATCGGCTCCGAATTCTGACCGGTGACCAGTTGACCAGCGTACCGACTGACCAAGCGAAGCGACTCACATGCCCGGCGTAAAAGAGATCCGCGTCAAGATCGCGAGCTTCAAAAGCACGCAGAAGATCACCAAGGCCATGGAAATGGTGGCCGCGAGCAAGATGCGTAAAGCGCAGGATCGCATGCGCGCCTCGCGTCCTTACGCTGAAAAGATCCGTCGCGTGATCGGCCACCTGCGCAAGGCGAATCCGGACTACAAGCATCCGTTCATGATCGAGCGCGATGCGAAGTCGGTCGGCTTCATCGTCATCACGACCGATCGCGGCCTGGCGGGCGGGCTCAACGTCAACCTGTTCAAGTCGGCGCTGGCTGCGATCCGCGATTGGCAGAAGCGCGGCGCCAGCGTGTCGCTGTGCCTGATCGGTTCCAAGGGCGTGCAGTTCTTCCGCCGCCTTGCCAACGTGAACACGCTGGCGACCGTCACGCACCTGGGCGACCGCCCGCACGTGGCCGATCTGATCGGCACCGTGAAGGTCATGCTCGACCAGTATCGTGAAGGCAAGATCGATCGGCTGTTCCTGGTCAACAACGTGTTCGTGAACACGATGGCGCAGAAGCCCACGGTCCACCAGTTGCTGCCCGTCGTCACCGAGGACGAAGGCAACCTGCAGAAGATGTGGGACTACATTTACGAACCGTCCGCGGCCGAGCTGCTGGATGGCGTGCTGATGCGATACGTCGAAGCGCAGGTCTACCAGGGCGCCGTCGAGAACGTGGCCAGCGAAATGGCGGCCCGCATGGTTGCGATGAAGAGCGCGACCGACAACGCCGGCAAGCTCATCGAGGAGCTGCAGTTGATCTACAACAAGGCGCGCCAGGCAGCGATCACGAAAGAGATCAGCGAAATCGTCGGCGGTGCGGCGGCAGTTTAAAGACGGGCAGCTAGCAGGCTGTGCCCCTCGGGCACTTCCGCTGGTCGCCAACTGGTAAGAATTTGGAATTTGATTACGGGTTGAATTTAAGTTGCGGCATTGGAAGAGGGTTCTGGCCAGTTGACCAGTTAACCAGCTGACCAGTAGCCCGAGGAACGAGTCAATGTCTACCGGCAAGATTGTCCAGATCATCGGCGCGGTCATCGACGTGGAATTCCCACGCGACCAGATCCCCAAAGTCTACGAAGCGCTGAAGGTCGACGAAGGCGGTCTCACGCTCGAAGTGCAGCAGCAGCTCGGCGACGGCGTCGTACGCACGATCGCCATGGGCGTGTCGGAAGGCCTGCGTCGCGGTCTCGCGGTGAGTGCAACCGGCAAGCCGATCTCGGTGCCGGTCGGCAAGGGCACGCTCGGACGAATCATGGACGTGCTGGGCGCTCCGCAGGATGAGCGCGGCCCCGTCGAAGCAACGACCTACTGGCCCATTCATCGTCCGGCTCCGTCGTACGACGAACAGGCAGGCGGCCAGGACCTGCTCGAAACGGGCATCAAGGTCATCGACCTGCTGGTGCCGTTCGCCAAGGGCGGCAAGATCGGCCTGTTCGGCGGCGCCGGCGTGGGCAAGACCGTGACCATGCTCGAACTGATCAACAACATCGCGAAGGCGCACTCCGGCCTGTCCGTGTTCGCCGGCGTCGGTGAGCGTACCCGTGAAGGCAACGACTTCTATCACGAGATGTCGGAGTCGGGCGTCATCAATCTCAAGAACCTGCCCGAATCGAAAGTGGCGATGGTGTACGGCCAGATGAACGAGCCGCCGGGCAACCGCCTGCGTGTGGCGCTGACCGGCCTGACCATGGCCGAGTACTTCCGCGACGAAAAGACCGAGTCGGGCAAGGGCCGCGACGTGCTGCTGTTCATCGACAACATCTACCGTTACACGCTCGCGGGTACGGAAGTGTCGGCGCTGCTCGGCCGTATGCCGTCCGCCGTGGGTTACCAGCCGACGCTCGCCGAAGAAATGGGCGTGTTGCAGGAACGCATTACCTCGACCAAGACCGGCTCGATCACCTCGATCCAGGCTGTCTACGTGCCCGCCGACGACTTGACCGATCCGTCACCGGCCACGACCTTCGCCCACCTCGACGCGACTGTCGTGCTCGATCGCCAGATCGCCGCGCTGGGTATCTTCCCGGCCGTGAACCCGCTCGACTCCACCAGCCGCCAGCTCGATCCGCTGGTCATCGGCGAAGAACATTACAACGTCGCTCGCGGCGTGCAGGCAGTGCTGCAGCGTTACAAGGAACTGCAGGACATCATCGCCATCCTCGGCATGGATGAATTGTCGGAAGACGACAAGCTCACCGTGTCCCGCGCGCGCAAGATCCGTAACTTCCTGTCGCAGCCGTTCGACGTCGCCCAGGTGTTCACCAACAACCCCGGCAAGTACGTCTCGCTGAAGGATTCGGTGCGCAGCTTCAAGGCGATTCTCGACGGCCAGTACGACTCGCTGCCCGAGCAGGCGTTCTACATGGTCGGCGGCATCGAAGAAGCGGCCGAGAAGGCGAAGACGCTGCAGTAAGATCGAGGAGCGAAGCACTTCATGGCCACCATTCATGTCGACATCGTCAGCGCCGAAGGCGAAATCTTTTCGGGGGAAGCCTCGATGGTGTTCGCGCCCGCTGCCTTGGGCGACATCGGCATCGCGCCTCGCCACGCGCCGCTGCTGACGACGCTGCGGCCGGGGGAAGTGCGAGTGCAGTCACCGGGCGGCGAAGAGCAGTTCTTTTTCGTCGGCGGAGGTGCACTGGAAGTCCAGCCGCACCTGGTCACCGTGCTTGCCGACACGGCATTGCGAGCCAAGGACCTGGACGAGGCCGCAGCGGTGCAGGCGAAGCAGCGCGCTGAAGAGGCATTGCGCAACAAGGGCGATGCCGTCGAGATGGCGGAGCTGCAGGCGCAGATCGCCCAGTACGCGGCCCAGATCAAGATGATCCAGAACCTACGCAAGACCAACAAATAGCCGCCGCGGCGGCGAGTTGCTATGGTCTCAGGCCCACGCGCCAGGCTCGTCGCCCCATGACCTTATCCATCGTGATTCTCGCTGCCGGCCAGGGCAAGCGAATGAAGTCGGATCTGCCCAAGGTGCTGCAGCCGCTGGCCGGCCAGCCCATCCTGGGGCACGTGCTGCATACCGCGAAGGCGCTGGATGCCGCCGGCATTCACATCGTCTACGGCCACGGCGGCGAACAGGTCAAGGAGCGGTTCGCGAAGGAAAGCGTCCACTGGGCTTTGCAGGCCCAGCAGCTAGGCACCGGTCATGCGGTGGCGCAGGCGCTGCCGGCGATTCCCGACGATCACCAGGTGCTGGTCCTGTACGGCGATGTACCGCTGGTCCGCAAAGAAACGCTGGAAGCGCTGGTCGGCGCGGCCAGCGACAAAGCCATCAGCGTACTCACCGTGATTGCCTCCGATCCCACCGGCTATGGCCGCATCGTTCGCGACGGGGCCGGCAACGTGGTGCGTATCGTCGAGCAGAAGGATGCCAACACCAAGGAGCGGGCCCTCAACGAGGTGAATACCGGCTTGCTCGCCATGCCGGCACAAGCGCTGCGTAAATGGCTGGCGGCGCTCAAGAACGACAATGCCCAGGGCGAGTACTACCTCACCGATGTCATCGTCATGGCGGTCCGCGATGGCTTGAAGGTCAACGCCGTCGTCGCGCAGACGGAAACGGAAGTGCTTGGGGTCAACGACAAAATGCAGCTTGCCTTCCTCGAAGGGGCGCTGCGCAGGCAACGTGCGGAAGACCTCATGCGCGCGGGAGTCACTTTGGCCGACCCTGCACGTATCGACATTCGTGGCAGTGTCGACGTGGGCCGGGATGTATTCATCGACGTCAACGCAGTGCTGGTGGGCTCCGTGCGGTTGGGCGACCGGGTACGCATCGGACCCAATTGCTATCTCAAGGACTGCCGCATCGAAGCGGACACCGAAATTCATCCGAACTGTGTCATCGACGGTGCCCAGGTCGGGCCGCGCAATATCATCGGACCGTTCGCGAGACTGCGTCCTGACAGCGTTCTCAACGAGAACGTTCACATCGGCAACTTCGTCGAAGTGAAAAAGAGCGAGATCGGCGCGGGCAGCAAGGCCAACCATCTCACCTATCTCGGCGATGCGACCGTAGGCAGCAACGTCAATGTGGGCGCCGGCACCGTGACCGTGAACTATGACGGCGTCAACAAATGGCGCACCGAGATCGGCGACAACGCGTTCGTGGGCTCGGGTTCAATGCTCGTGGCGCCGATCAAGGTCGGCGCGGGCGCCAACACCGGCGCCGGCTCGACGCTGACCAAGGACGCTCCGGAAGGGAAACTGACGTTGGCCCGCGCCCGTCAGGTCACCATCGATGGTTGGAAACGGCCGCAGAAACCGCCTGCAAAAACGTAAGCGGCGGGTCAGTGGGCCTGCGTGCACTACTATGCACTGAGATTGCGGCCCATCGTCGTGGATGTGGGCCGGGACATGAAGTGTGAGCCACGGCAATTCCTCACCCATTGCGTCCGTTAGAATCTACGATCGGCCACCAGACTCCCCTGAGGATCGTCCGCCATGTGTGGAATCGTCGGCGCTATCGCTGATCGTAATATCGTCCCCATCCTGATCGAGGGATTGCGCCGGCTGGAGTACCGCGGCTACGACTCGGCCGG
>Ga0065707_10082494_pt1 | contig 14559 bp, 16 predicted proteins | sample SwiRhicommuniRL3_FD_59094 | JGI IMG/M metagenome (GOLD analysis project Ga0065707, IMG submission 59094) | Switchgrass rhizosphere bacterial communities from Rose Lake, Michigan, USA - RL3 v2 (version 2) | ecosystem: Host-associated > Plants > Roots > Rhizosphere > Soil | place: East Lansing...
GATCGCGACGATCGCGCCGGCGGAGGCAGCGCGCTCCGCCAGCGCGAAGCCGATGCCGCTGGCCCCGCCCGTGACGACGACCCGTGCATTCTTCCACTCCATCGCGGTCACGCCTTTTCCGGCGTGAAGCGCACGGGCATCTTGCGCAGCGCGAAGAACATGATGTTGTTCAGATAGTCCGGCGGCCCTTCCGGCGCGATGTCGGGCAGGCGGGTGTAGAGTTCCTTCAGCAGCAGCCTGAGCTGCAGGCTGGCGAGCCGCGCGCCAAGGCACGCATGCTGGCCGATGCCGAAGGACAGGTGCTTGTCCGCATTTTCGCGCGTGATGTCGAACCTGTCGGGATCGGGGAAGACCGACGGGTCGCGATTGGCCGCGACATAGGCGTAATAGACCTTGTCGCCCGCCTTGATCGTCTTGCCGCCGACATCCACGTCCTGCGCGGCGGTGCGGCGGAACTGCATGACCGGCGGCGCGTAGCGCAGCACTTCGTTGATCGCGTTGGGCAGAAGGCGGTCGAGATCCGACAGCAGCAGTTCCTTCTGGTCGGGATGCTCGTGCATCAGCCGCACGAAATGCGACGCAGTGTTGCGCGTCGTTTCGTGCCCGGCGATCGATATGGTGTTGAAGAAGGCGGTGATCTTCGACTGGCTAAGCGGCTTGCCGTCGACTTCGGCATTGGCGTAGCTGCTCATCATCGTCTCATCGGGATGGGCGCGCTTGGCCTCCGTCACCTTGCGGGCGATGGCGTCCATTTCCATGTGGATGGCGTGGATGTCGTGCGGATTATCGGTGTCCGCCATGGCGTTGCCCATCGCGAACACGCGCTCGCGATCCTCAAGCGGCACGCCCATCAGCACGCAGAAGGTGTAGACCGGCAGGCGCGAGGCCACGTCGAAGACGAACTCGCACGATCCCTTGCTCGCGATCGCATCGACGATCTCCTTCGCCACGCCCTCGATCTCGGGCGTGAAGGCATCCAGCTTGCGCGGCATGAATGGCGTGACGACGAGGCTCTTGACCTTCACGTGCTGGGGCGGGTCCATCCCCATCAGGCTCGCTTGCTGGGCCTTGAGGGGCGTGCCCTCCAGATCCCAGATCACCGGTCCGCCGATGGCGGAGGAAAAGACCGTGGGATTGCGCGAGGCGTCGTAGACGTCCTGGTAGCGCGTCAGCACCCAGAAGCCCTTGTCCATCTTGAAGCGCGGGTTGGGATTGTAGAAATTCTCGGGCGGCGGGTTCCAGTGGACGGGGTCGGTCTCCTGCCAGCGACGGAACATCGCCACCGGCGGGCCATCGCACTTTTCCAGCAGATCCGCGTCGGCCAGATTGACATCCTGTTCGCTCATTCGCTTTTCCCTTTCAAGCGTCGATGGTCGCGCCGTTATGCTGAGCGACGACATGCTGCGCGGCGATGCGTCCGAAAGTCGCGCCGCGCATCACGGACGTCGATCCGGCATAGACCTGATGATAGATGCCCATCGTCTCGCCTGCGGCATACAGGCCCGGAATGGGCTTGCCGTCGCAGTCGAGCACCTGGGCGTCGGCGTTGACCTTGACCCCGCCGAAGGTGAAGCAATTGGCCGGGATGATCGGATAGGAGCGGAACGGCGCCTTGACGATCGGGCGTGCCCAGTTCGACTTCCGGGGAGTGAGGCCGCGCGTGGCGAGATGGTCGATCTCGAACGGTTTGAACTCGCCCTCCGTCGGGCAGGCGGCGTTGAAGTCGGCGACGGTCTTCGTGACCGCCTCCACCGGCAGTTCCAGCTTGGCGGCCAGTTCCTCGATACTGTTCGCCTCATAGGGCGGGATGTCCGATCGGATCGCACGGCGCCATCCTTCTATCTCCTCGGTCTGGGCGTCGAACAACACCCAGCAGATGCCGTCCGGCTCGTGCGCGATGGCGCGGCTGATCGGGTCGTAGCAGGCGTCGACCGTGCGGGGCGCCTCGTCCAGGAACCGCTCACCGCGCTTGTTGATCAGGATGCCATAGGGCCAGATATGCACCACCGCCTCGGGCTGCTGCGATCGCGGATCCACCGGCTCGGCATGGTAGGACGCGAAGTCGCCCGAGGGCGCGGCGCCAGCCTCCAGCATCAGGCGGATGCCCTCGCCCTTGTTCTGGTAGCCGCCGATCGCGACCGGGCGGATGTTGGCGGCTATGGTACCCATATATCGGGCCATCATCTCGGAATTGCCCTGGAAGCCGCCACTTGCGAAGATCGTGGCGCGAGCGCGGATTTCCACGCGCTTGCCGTCCGGCCCGACCGCGATCACGCCCTCGACCGTGCCGTCGGCCGCGCGCAGCAGCCCGACTGCGGTGGTGCGGTAGCGAAGGTCACCCTTCAGCGCGATCGCCTCGTCGCGAAGCCGCTCGATCAGCGCCAGCCCGCCGCCCTGCGCGGCGATGCGGGTGGTGTTCTGGGTCAGCAGATAGATCGGCTGCGGCCCGAACTTGAGGCCGAATTCCTTGAGCCAGCCGATCGTCAGCGGCGCGCGTTCGGCGAAGCGGCCGATCAGTTCGGGATCGGGAAAGGGGTGGGCCTTCACATAGGCTGGCCAGTCCTCATAGGCACCGCCCGCCTCGACGATGACATTGGGGTCCAGATTGGCGCCGGCATTCTCGGCGAACGCCATCTCGAAATCGTCAGAAACCTCGCTGTCGTTCTTCATCCGCATATAGGCTTCGGTCCAGCGGGTGTTGCCGCCGAACTGGTCTTCCGTCGAGCGTTCGAGCGTGATCGTGCGCAGGCCCGCCTGCAAGGCCGTCACTGTCGCCGACAGGCCGGCGATGCCGCTGCCCACGATCAGCAGGTCGGCCTGTGGGTCGCTCATATAGTCTCTCCTTCCACGATGACGCCATCGGCCAGAAGCGCGGCGATCCTCTGCTCATCAAAACCCGCCTCGCGCAGCACGTCGCCGCTGTCCGCGCCGGTGGCGGGCGGATCGCGCGTCAGGTCGAAACCCGCGTCACCGATGCGGATAGGCAGGCGCGGCAGCCGCGTATCGATCCCGTTCGGCAAATGCGTCTCCAGCAGGCCGCCGGTCGCCGCCAGGTGCGCGTCGTCGAACAGATCCTCGGGCTCGGCGATCGGCGAGAAGGGGATGCGCGCAGTCTCGGCCAGCGCGATCGCCTCCTCCAGCGTCATGTCGGCGAACATCGCGCGTAGCACGGGCATCAGCCGCCCGCGCGCCTCGATCCGCTGGTTATTGGTGGCCAGGCCCGCATCGCCGGCCAGGTCGGCACGGCCCGTCACCTCGCAGAAACGCTGCCAGTGCGCGTCGGAGGTAATGCCGATGAACACCTGCCGCCCGCCCGCGACATCGAACAGGTCGTAGACCGCCCAGGCCGACACCCGCTCGGGCATCGGCGGTACCTTGCCCTCGATCTGCGCGGAATAGGACAGATGCTGCCCCATCAGGAATACCGCCGCCTCGTAAAGGGCGGATTCCACCAGCGTGCCCTTACCGGTCCGGTCACGCTCGCGCAGCGCGGCCAGGATCGCGATGGCGGCAAACATCCCCCCGGCGATATCGACCACCGACGATCCCGCCCTCAGCGGCCGACCGGTGGGTCCGGTCATATAGGCAAGGCCCGACATCATCTGCACCACCTCGTCCAGCGCCAGCCGCTGGTCGTAGGGGCCCTTCAGGAAGCCCTTGAGGCTCGCATATATGAGGCGCGGGTTCAGCGCGGCGGCGGTGGCATAGTCCAGGCCCAGCCGGGTCATCGCGCCGGGCGCGAAATTCTCGATCAATATGTCGGCCTGACGCACCAACTCATGACCCACGGAGCGGCCCACCTCGCTCTTGAGGTCGATCGCGATCGACCGCTTGTTGCGGTTGAAGAAGCCGAAATAGCCGGTGCCGAAGCCCTTGAGCCGCCGCGTCGGGTCGCCGCCGGCGGGCTCCACGCGGATCACGTCGGCGCCCATATCCGCCAGTATCAGGCCGCAGGACGGCCCCATCACGGTGTGGCCGAAATCGAGCACCCTGAGGCCGGAAAGCGGACCGCTCACGCCTTCCCCTCCAGGGCGCGGGGCGCAACGCCGTCATAGCCATAGTCGACCGAAGGGGGCACCGGGCCCTTGATGCGCCCGCCCTGTTGCGTCTGCTCCCAGGCGTGGGCGAGGATACCGACCGAGCGGGAGAGGATGAAGAGGCCGCGTCCCAACTCGGGCGGGAAGCCCAGCTCCGAAAAGATGACCGCCGTCGCGCCGTCGATGTTCATCGGCAGCTTCCTGCCCTTGAGCGCGAACAGCGCCGCCTCGACGGCCGTGCCGATCGCGGCATAGCGCCCTGACACGACGCCGGCCGCCTTCGCCTCCTCGATCAGGGCGAGCAGGCGAGGCGCGCGCGGGTCGACCGGGTGGAAACGGTGGCCGAACCCCTCGATAACGCGTTTGGTCGCCAGCCGCTCGCCGATCTCCGCCCTCGCGGCCTCCTCGACGGACAGCCCCGCGTCGATCCGCGCCGCGACCGCGGCATAGATCTCCATCGCCTGCTGCCCGGCGCCGCCATGCACGTCGCCCAGCGCGTTGATCGCCGAAGCCATCGCCGAATTGATGCCAACGCCGCAGGTTGCGGCCATGCGCGCGATTGCGATGGAGGGCGCCTGCGGCCCGTGATCGACCGCCGCCACCAGCGCCGCGCCCAGCAGGTCGCCCTGCGCAGCCGAGGGAAGATTCCCGCGCAGCATCAGCCAGATCATCGCCGGAAAGCTGACCTGCCCGATCAGATCCTGAATCTCATAGCCGCGGAAGCGGATCACGCCCGGCTTCATCTCGATGACCGAGGTGTGCCACCACTGCGCCATCTTCTCAGCGGTGGGATCGGGGACGGCGCTCATCCGAGCACGAAGGGATTGGCGCGGTTGGGCTGGGTGGAAATCCACACGCTCTTCTGCTGCAGATATTCCTTGATCGCCTCGGTGCCGCCCTCGCGGCCCAGGCCCGACCGCTTGTAGCCGCCAAAGGGCGTCATGAAGCTGGTGGACCGGTAGTTGTTGACCCAGACGGTGCCGGCGTTCAGCCGGTCGACGCAATAGAGCGCGCGGTGCAGATCCTTCGTCCACACGCCCGCCGCCAAGCCGAATTCGGTGTCGTTGGCGATCGCCAGCGCGTCGTCCGCATCGTCGAAGGGGATGACGCACACGACGGGACCGAACACCTCGTTGCGGGCGATCTTCATGTCGTTGTTGACGTTCGTGAAGATGGTTGGCGCGATGAACTGGCCCTGCCCATATTCGGGGCCTTCCAGCGCATGGCCGCCGCAGGCGACGGTCGCACCCTCTTCCTTCGCCATCTCGATCATCCGCAGGATCTTCTCCCACTGCGCGCGCGTCGCGACCGGGCCGACCTGCGTCTCCATCTTCGACGGATCGCCGATCTTGGCCGCCTGCACCGCTTCCACCAGCTTGGGCACGAAGCTGTCGATGATCGAGCGCTGCACCAGCAGGCGCGATCCCGCCATGCAGGTCTGGCCGGATGCGCCGAACACGCCCGAAATGGCACCCTTGACCGCCTGGTCGAGATCGGCGTCGTCGAAGATGATGTTGGGCGACTTGCCGCCCAGCTCCAGCGTGACCTTCTTGAGGCCGGGCGCGGCCGCTTCGTTCACCGCCTGTCCACCCACATCGCCACCGGTGAAGGCGATCTTGGCCGTCAGCTTGTGGCTCACCAGCGGCGCGCCCACTTCCGCGCCGAAGCCGGTGACGACGTTGACCACGCCCTTGGGGAAGCCCGCCGCATCCGCCAGCCGCGCCAGCTCCAGGATGCCGGCCGAGGTATATTCGCTCGGCTTGATGACGATGGTGTTGCCGGCCGCGAGCGCGGGCGCCATCTTCCATGTCGTGAGCGCGAGTGGCGAGTTCCAGGGCGTGATCGCCACGACGACGCCCAGCGGCTCCCACTTCACATAGTTGAAGACGTCGGCCTTGTTGATCGGGACCACCGACCCCTCGACCTTGTCGGCCAGGCCCGCATAATAATAGAACCACTGCGCGACATTCTTCACCTGGCCCGACACTTCGGCCATCAGCTTGCCATTGTCGCGCTGCTCGATCGTGCCGAGCAGATCCACATTCTCCTCGATCAGCTGCGCCAGCCGCCGCAGCAGCGCGCCGCGCTGGGTGGCGTTGAGGCCGCGCCATGCGGGCGAGAGGAAGGCGGCGTGCGCCGTCTCGATCGCCTTGGCCGCATCATCGGCATTGCCCCGCGCGATTTCCGCCCAGGCCTTGCCCGAATAAGGCTCGGTCGTCTCGAAATACTCGCCCGATGAGGGCTCGACCCATTCGCCGCCGATGAAAAGCTGATAGCGCTGCACTGATCGTCCGTTTCGCTTGACAGAACGCCGTTTCGTTCTCCACTATGATTAGATGGTCCCTGTCAAAAGTTCAACATGCTCCATGACCGGCCGGACGAGAATCTGATGCCGGGTGGCGTGGATGCAGTCGACCGGGCGCTGGCGATCCTGGCCAGCTTCGACGTCGGCCGGGAGCGCCAGTCGCTGGCGCAGGTCGCGGCCAGGACCGGGCTTTACAAGAGCACCATATTGCGCCTCGCCCGCTCGCTCGAACAGGGCGGCTATCTGCGGCGGGAGGCGGACGGCACTTTCATGCTGGGGCCCCAGCCACTGCACCTTGCCGCCATCTACAAGCGCGGCCTGCGGCTGGAGGATCAGGTGCGGCCGGTGCTGCGCACGCTGGTCGCGCGATCGGGCGAAAGCGCCTCCTTCTTCCGCCGCGACGGCGACCGGCGGCTGTGCCTCTACCGCGAGGAGACGCAGCGCGCGATCCGCGACCATATCATGGAGGGAGACATCCTGCCGCTCGACGTGGGCGCGGCGGGCCATGTGCTCGCCAACGCGCCGACGCTGGCGCCGGCCGAGCCCACGCCCCCTGTCGTCTCGCGCGGCGAGCGCGACGCGGAAACGGCGGCCATCGCCATCCCGGTCTACGACATGGGTGGGCTAGTCGGCGCGCTCGCTCTGTCCGGCCCGTGCGCGCGTTTCGACGAGGAGCGGACGAACGTCATGGCGACGCTGCTGATCGAGCAGGCGCAGGCGCTCAGCGCCCGGCTCGGCTGCCGCATCCATCGTGAACGAGGGGAAATCTGAGTGGCTTTGAAGGACGATCCGGCTCGCCTGCTGGCGGACAGCTATCCGCTGCGTTTCGGCACGCGCGTCCTCTACAGCGACATGGACGCCTTCCGCCACCTCAACAACGGCGCGACCGGCCGCTATCTGGAGGAGGGCCGGGCCGATCTCAATATCCGCGTGTTCGGCGTCGAATGCATGATCGATCCGCCCGGCGGCCTGCAACTGCTGTTCGCGACGGTCACGGTCGACTTTGTCCGCCAGGCCCATTATCCCGGCGACGTGGAGATCTGCACCGGCGTCTTGAAGGTCGGCGGCAGTTCCTACGTCCTCGCCCAGGCCGCGTTCCAGAAGGGCGAATGTTTCGCGCTCGCCGAAGCGGTGATGGTCAAGGCGATCGACGGCAGGCCGACGCGGCTCAGCGATGCCGAGCGCGCCGCGATCGAGGGCCTGCTGCTGCGGAAAGCCTGACCCGCGGCCTTTCCGAGCAGCGGGTCGAACCTTTCCGGAACGCGACGAGCATTCCGATCATGCCTTTGCCTCCGGCCGGCGCGAGGGGACGTGATAGGCGCACAGCTTGTTGCCGTCGAGATCGCGGAAATAGCCGAAATAGAAGGGCATCTGCTCGGTGCCGCGATTGCCCGCCGCGCCCTCGTCCGTGGCGCCCAGCGCGATCGCCTTGTCGTAGAAGGAGGTGACGCCCTCGGGCGAATCGAGGCAGAAGCCCAGCATCGTGCCGTTGCCCGTGGTCGCCGGCTGGCCGTCCGCCGGGCCCAGCACCGCGAACATGCTGCCCGACGGATGGCCGTAGATGCGCCCGCCGCTCTTGTGATCGGAAATCTTCACCCAGCCATGGTCGCCCAGCAGCGCGTCGTAGAAGGCGAGGGCTTCGGGCAGCTTGTTGGAGCCGAGCGTCGCATAGTTGAGCATTGATACTCCCCCTTTTGAGATCAGGATTGGGTGACGAGGCGATCCATCGCCCGGTTCTGGGGCATCGCCGCCCAGAAATCGGGATCGTGGCCCGGAAACACCCGTTCGCCCAGCCGCTCGCGCGATCGCAGCAGCTTGAGGGTGTCCAGATATTGCTGCGGATTGAAACAATGGTCGGGCAAACGCAGCTCGTCGATGGAACGGCGCAAGTTGCAGCAGTCGGCGGCCAGGATCGCCACGCCGGTGGGAGTCCTCACCCGCGCGCACTGGTGCCCCGGCGTATGACCGGGTGACGGGAACAGCATGACCGAGCCGTCGCCGAACATGTCATGTTCGCCCTGCACCTTCATGACCGGCTGGCCGGTGTCGAACTCCGCCTGATGATAGGCGCGGTCTTTGCCCTGGAACGCGAAGTCCCATTCGACCTGCTGCACCACCACGGTCGCATTGGGCAGGTCACGATTGCCCCCGGCATGATCGGTGTGAAGATGCGAGTTGATGATCCAGCGGATCTTGAGCGGGTCTACCCCGATCGCCTCCAGCCGTTTGCCGATCCGCCCCTCGCTTTCCAGCTCCACGCCGCGGGGGGGTGCTCCTGGCGGCTGCTCAAAGCGGGCGCCCAGCCCGGTGTCGAACAGCGCCAGTCCCTTGGGATGGTCGATCAGGAAGGCGATGGCGGGAATGCGCAGATTGCCCTCCTCTCCTTCCAGGAAAAAGGCGGTGGGCAGCGTCATCCAGCCGCAGGTGAAAGCGGTGAGGAGGACGGTGCTCATCAGTCGCGCCAGTTGCGGCGCGGCCGGTAGCCGATTGCCGCCCGCGCCCGCTCCGACGAAAAGAGCGAGACATGGCCGTCCAGGCTCCCATGCAGCAGCACGTCGGGAAAGGAGCGCTTCATCGGCTCGGCCGACGGGATGCTGGACGCGCTGTCCGCCACCAGCATGGCTCAGGCTTCGGCACGCACGGAAACCTTGCCGCGGAAGCGCGGCATCATCGCCAGGCCAACCACCCGGTGCGGCACATAGGGCGCTTCGAGCCGCTTCACCTCCTCGGGCGAAAGCGTCACGTCGAGCGCGGCCACCGCGTCGTCAAGGTGAGACGTCTTGGTAGCGCCGATGATCGGCGCGGTGATTCCTTCCGCCTGAAGCAGCCAGGCAAGCGCGATCTGCGCGCGCGGCAGGCCGCGCTCCTTCGCGATCTCCGCAACCGTCTCCACCACCTTGCGGTCCTGCTCGGCGGTCTTGTCGTAGATGACGCGGCTGAACTGGTCGGTCTCCGACCGCGCCGTCTTCTCGTCCCAGTCGCGGGTCAGCATGCCGCGCGCCAGCGGCGACCAGGGGATCACCGCCACGCCCTGGTCGATGCAGAGCGGGATCATCTCGCGCTCTTCCTCGCGATAGACCAGGTTCACCTGCGGCTGCATCGAAACGAAGCGGGTCCAGCCGTTCGATTGCGCGGTATATTGCATCTTGGCGAAGCGCCATGCCTCCATGGACGACGCGCCGATATAGCGGACCTTGCCCGACTTCACGATGTCGTGCAGCGCCTCCATCGTCTCCTCGACCGGGGTTTCCGCGTCGAACCGGTGGATCTGCCAGAGGTCGATATAGTCCATGTCCAGCCGCCGCAGGCTGTCGTCGACCGCGTGGAACAACGCCTTGCGCGACAGGCCGCCGGTGTTGGGGGCGTTGCGCCACGGCGGGAACACCTTGGTCGCGACCACCACCTCGTCACGGCGCGCGAAATCCTTGAGCGCGCGGCCGGTGATCTTCTCCGACGTGCCCGCCGAATAGCCGTTCGCGGTATCGAAGAAGTTGATCCCCGCTTCCAGCGACCGTCGGAAGAAGGGCCGGCTTGCTTCCTCGTCCAGCGTCCATTCATGCGTGCCCTTGCCGCTGATGCCGAAGCTCATGCAGCCGAGGCAGAGCCGCGAAACCTTGAGGCCCGTGCGGCCGAGCTGAACATATTGCACAGTTACTCGCTCCTATTGGGTCTGGTCGGCCTGGGGCGCCGGCGCGCGATATTTTGCCCTGACCTGTCTATGGTTAGCGCGTCGTCCTACCAGACAAGTTTGACGTGTCGAGCCGATTGGAGCCCGGGATAGACCACGCCGCTATCATCGTCGGCAAGGCGGAACGGCGGCACGCGGGCGAAGAGCTCTTCGAGGGCGACGCGCAGTTCGCGCCGCGCAAGGTGCGAACCCAAGCAGCGGTGCGGCCCGCCGGCCAGCGTGAAGTGGCGGTTGCCTTGCCGGTCGAGTTGGATTTCGCGCGGATTGTCGAATTCGGCCGGATCGAAATTGCCGGCCGTGACGAGGCAAGTGATCCAGTCACCCTTCTTGATCGTCTGGCCGTACCATTCGAAGTCGCGCTTCACCAGGCGGTGCGAATTCACGAGGGGCTGGGTGCGAAGCAATTCCTCGATGGCATCCGGGAGCATCGCGGGGTTGTCGCGCAGCGTCTGCTGCATGGCGGTGTCGCGGGCAAGGCGACGGAACATCATCGCCAGGCTTCCCGCGACCGTGTCGATGCCGCCCAGCCACAGGAAGAAGATCGTGCCGAGGACTTCCTCGTCGTTGATGGGCCTGCCGCCGATCTGCGCCGTCACGATCCGCCCGGCGAGATCGGGGCCGGGGTTGGCCTGCTGCTCGGCGATGAACTCGCGGATGTAGGCGAGGATGGCGTGCAGCGCCGTGATCGCGCGCTGGGGATCGTGGCTGTGCAAGATCTCGTAGAACCAGGCAAGGAACTGTTCGAACATCGCGAATGGAAATCCCATCAGGTCCATGAACACCCGGACCGGGAAGACGCGGCAGAATTCATAGGAGACGTCGACCTCGCCCCTGTCCTTGAAGCCATCGATCAGGTCCACCGCGCTGGCCCTGATCTTCTTTTCCAGCGCGTCGATCGCCTTAGGGCTGAAATAGGGGTTCAGCATCGTGCGATATTTTATGTGATCGGGCGGATCGATGCCGAGCGGGATGCTGGGCCAGCTTTCGCCGGCCATCGACTGGAAGGCGGCGACCCCTTCGGTCGAAAACAGTTCGGCATCCTGATAGACGCGGGCGATATCCTCGTAGCGGCTGACGATCCAGGAGCCTGTGCCGGGATGTCCCGAAATGCAGTCCGGCGACCAGAGGAGGGGCGGCGCGTCCCGGTCGAAGAAGCGGCGCGTGTCGTCATAGGGTTCGTCAAAAGTGACGGGCAGGTCGCCGCGCGCCCAGCGCAGGTCGCGCACCAGCTCGGGCGGGACGTGGGGCGGCTTCCCCTCCACCTGCACCGGAACGTGCAGATCCTTGACGTCGACGCCCATTGATCTCTCCTTCTACACCACAGTTTCCTCATGCATATCGGATACACTAGTGTATTTCAACTTGCACCGGATCGATATATCGATGGCCTAAGATGCGGTAGCACAAGGGAATGGGAGAGAGGATGATGCCGAACGATTTGCAGGCGCCGCCGGGCGTGCCGGCGCGCACGTTGCCGGTGACCGACATGGACAGCGTGGCATTCTGGACCGGCGGTGCGCGGGGCGAGCTGCTGATCTTCCGCTGCGCCGATTGCGCTTATTATGTCCACCCGCCGGTGCGCTTCTGCCCGCAATGCGAGAGCCGCGACGTCGCGCCCCAGCCGGTATCGGGCCGCGGCCGCATCGCGAGCTTCACCGTCAACCACAAGCAGTGGGTGCCGGGCCTCCCCGTCCCCTATGTGCTGGCGCTGGTGGCGCTGGAGGAGCAGGACGATGTCCGCATCGCCACGAACATCGTCAATGTTGCGCCCGATGCGGTCCGCATGGGCATGAAGGTGCGCGTGGTCTTCGAACAGCAGGAGGAAATCGCGATCCCGTTCTTCGAGCCGGAGGACGCGGCATGACGCTCTATGCCGAAAAGAACACGGCGATCACCGGCATTGGTCAGTCCGAGGTTTCGCGGGGCTCGAGCAAGACCGCTCTGGAACTGACGGTCGATGCCGCGCTCGAGGCCATCGCCGATGCCGGCCTGACACGCGCCGACATCGACGGTCTCGCCACCTGGCCCGGATCGGACGACAATTTGAGCGGCATATCCCCGGTTGGGTCGCCTGCGCTGCAGGACGCGCTCAGGCTGAAGCTCAACTGGTATGCGGGTGGCAGGGAAGCGCCAGGCCAGTACGGAGCCGTGTTCAACGCGGTCGGCGCGATCGCGGCCGGGCTGTGCCGCAACGTGCTGATCTTCCGTACGGTCTACGAGGCGACCGCGCGTAAACGCGCCTACGCCAATTCGCTCATCAAGGACGGGGAGCGGCAGAACGGCCCGTTCATCTGGTATGCGCCCTACTATGTCTATTCGGCGGCAACCCAGCAGGCGCTGTACTTCAACCTCTATGTCCACAAGTCGGGCATCAAGCCCGAGCAGATCGCGCAGATCGCGATCAACCAGCGCCGTAACGCCTCGCTTAACCCGCGGGCGATCTATCGCACCCCGATCGACTTCGAAGACTACATCAACTCGCCGATCATAGCGACGCCGCTCCGTCTCTACGACTGCGACGTGCCCTGCGACGGCGCCACGGCCATCGCAGTTTCGCGGATGGACGTGGCGAAGTCCTTGCGCAATCCGCCGGTCCGGATCGAGGCGATGGGCACCTCAATGCAATATCGCAACAGTTGGACCCAGCTCGACGCGCTCGACACGCAGGCCCAGCCCAAGGTCGCGGAGATGATGTGGTCCCGCACCGATCTCAAGCCGAACGATGTGGACGTCGCGCAGCTTTACGACGGCTTTTCTTTCCACACGATCAACTGGCTGGAAAATTTCGGCTTTTGCGAACGCTATGGCGCCAAGGATTTCATCGAGGGCGGCGGCCGGATCGCGCTGGAAGGGGAACTGCCGGTTAATACCGGCGGCGGCGCGCTGTCGGGGGGCCGCCTCCATGCCTATGGCGCGGTGCATGAAGCCTGTATCCAGCTATGGGGCAGGGGCGACGCGCGACAGGTGAAAGGCGATCCGCAGGTGGCGGTGACGTCAACTGCGGGTGGCCCACTCGCGGGCGCCTTGCTTCTAGTGCGCGAATAGCGGCGGCGCGGATCAGCAAACAGACAAGAGAGAATTTTCATGACCCAATCGCAATCGGAGCAACTCGTCCTGCGCGAGGACAGCGACGGCGTCTGCACGCTCACGCTCAACCGTCCGGACAAGAAGAACGCGGTCAACCGCGAGCTCTTCATCCAGTTCCGGCGCCACATCGACGCGATCGAGCGTGACGGCGCGACCGAGATCGGCTGTATCGTCATTCGCGGCGCGGGCGACGGCTTCTGCGCCGGACACGACCTGACCGAACCGCCGCACCCCGACCAGGTCGGCTGGATCCGCCACGAAATGCTGACGCTTGAGCGACTTACGCGGCTGCGTCAGCCGGTGATCGCGCAGGTCCACGGCTGGTGCATGACCGGCGGCTTGGAACTGGCACTGTCGGCCGACTTCATCATCGCGGGCGAAAGCGCACAATTCGCCGACACCCATGGCAAGTGGGGGCTCGTCCCCGGCTGGGGCCTGTCGCAGCGTCTGCCCCGCCGCGTGGGCCAGGCCAAGGCGCTGGAGATGATGCTGACCTGCCGCCGCTATAGCGGGCGCCAGGCGGAAGCGATGGGTCTTGCCAATGAATGCGTGCCCGATGAGGAACTGGGCGACCGGGTCAAGGCCGTGGCGCAGGAGATATTGGCCAATAGCTGGGGCGCGAATGCCGGCAACAAGAAGCTGATCTACGACACGGACGGCCTGCCGCTCGTGCAAGGCCTGGCCCATGAGGTGATTCGCAACGGTGGCGCGGCCAAGGACGCGGGCGACCGCCGGTCGGGGTTCAAGAGAAAGGACTGATCGCCTCTCTTTCTGCTGCCCAGTTCCTGCTGGAGCGTCTGGACGAGAGGCGCGCCAGACGCTGCTCCTGGACGCGCGCTCCAGCAAGTAGGAACGCCAGGCGGCAGGCCATCGGCTTATTTCGGCGCCATGCGGATGGCGCCGTCGAGGCGGATCACCTCACCGTTCAGCATCCGGTTGACGACGATGTGCTCGACCAGCTGGGCATATTCGTCGGGCTGGCCCAGACGGCTGGGGAAGGCGGTCGCCCTGCCAGCCATGGATTCCCTACCATGGAGACCTATTGATTCGGGAGCCCGGCTCGCGGGATCTGCGCGGGCGTCAGCCTTGCAAGTGGCTCATGACTGATCCTAAGCAGGCGCCGCCTGTGTGCTGCCGTCCGCGGCGCGGGACGGTTTTGTATGTACCGGAGCGACTCTGACATGATCCTCAGCCCGTTCGACAGCGAGCATTTTCCCGAGATCCGCGAGGGCGTGCGCCGCCTGTGCGCCGAATTCCCGGGCGAATATTGGCGCGCGCTCGACGCGAAGCGCGAATATCCCTCCGCCTTCGTCAAGGCGCTGACGGAGGCGGGCTATCTGTCGGTCCTGATCCCGGAGGAATATGGCGGGTCGGGCCTGGGTCTGTCCGCCGCCGCCGCGATCCTGGAGACCGTGCAGGCCGAAGGATGCAACGGCGGCGCC
>Ga0065707_10000887_pt1 | contig 14549 bp, 13 predicted proteins | sample SwiRhicommuniRL3_FD_59094 | JGI IMG/M metagenome (GOLD analysis project Ga0065707, IMG submission 59094) | Switchgrass rhizosphere bacterial communities from Rose Lake, Michigan, USA - RL3 v2 (version 2) | ecosystem: Host-associated > Plants > Roots > Rhizosphere > Soil | place: East Lansing...
CGAAGTCGGAGAGATCTGCGAGATAGACGGTCGTGCGGACGACGTGCTGAAACGACGCGCCTCCGGCTTTCAGGATTTCCCCGATGTTCTGGAACGCGCGTCGCGTCTGGTCGGCGATGCTTCCACCAACCAGGTCATTCGTCGCTGGATCGATTGGCACCTGACCCGAGACAAACAGGAACTGACCCGCCCTGATTGCCTGCGAATACGGCCCCAGCGCCCTGGGCGCCGACCCGGTCGAAACGGGGGAGAGCATCGTCAGGCGGCTTTGGTGACTTTGTTCGAGCGCAGGCAGCGGGTGCAGACGCGGATACGGCGGACGCCGCCGTTGATCATGGCGCGAACAACCTGCAGGTTAGGCTCGAAACGGCGTGGACGCACGTTATGCGCGTGGCTGACTGTCCGGCCGACAACGGGCTTCTTCCCGCACACTTTACATATCTTCGACATTACTTCCTCCAGAAGGAACCCATAATTATACCCGTTTACCGTTCACCGTAAACCGTTTACCGTTCACCGTAAACCGTTCACCGTAGTGCGAAGTCACGAACGCCCAACGGTAAACCGCAAACGGCAATCGCCTACGGAATGATGATCGACGAGGCCGGGTCGGCCGGTGTCTCGGGCTTTTCCGTTCCCGGCGGGGGCGTCAGCACGCGGGCGAACAGGTGCTGTAGTTCGCTGGCCCCCCGTCCCGGGTCGGTGCCCGCCGCCGGATACGCGGCCATCGTTTTGGCACCGTGCTCGATGCGTCGCAGTGCAATGGCCGCGTCGCGTTCGAGTGCAGAGCCGGCATTTTTTACCACCTCGGCCACCATGGTTTTGAGCTCGGCCATCAGCCGCGATGCCGCCACCGATGTCGGCTGATGTTCGTAAACGATGCCACGGGCCGAGGTCTCGAGCGTCGAGGCCAGCGCGCCCGCAGCCTGGGCGATATCGTCGTCCACGAGCTTCTGCAGACCCTCGGACTGGTGGCGCGATGTCAGCGCGGCCAGCATCAGGAACACCCGTGCCTGGCGCTCCGATAACCCCTGCATCAGCGGCAGCATGATGGCGCGATCCATTTCCTGCTGGCGCTGCACCACCGCAGGAGGATGGCTGCGGGATGTAGATAAATATCCGCAATCCGGCGGGCAGTTAATCTCGACAAGGCGCTTTGTGCCGCAACATACCGCGCAAATCTGCTGATTCAGGGCAGGGCAGGCCCGCTTGGCTTTCCGTTGGTTGCAGACCGGACACGGCATAGTGTGGCGAATCGTCCTGATTGGTTAAACCGTAATTGTCCTCTATTAACGACCCTGTCGCTCGATGTCTTTGAACCGAACCGCCAGGGGCTCGCCGGCGTCTAATAGTTACGAGTTACGAAATAGCGGAGAGTCAATGAACGGGATGAGATAAGTCTAGCGTGATGAGGGAGATAGACCCAGGCAGTTCTTGCAGGTCCGGCCCGTGACGGGGAAAGGCAGCCTTTTCTTCCCAGTCCCGCCACTTCTTGCCTGCGAAAGTCCCCCGATTCTCCAAGACAGACCGAGTGCGACGCGTAGGCATTCTATTTGCAATAGGCGCAGCACGAACGATTCGGGTACTGACTAGATTTGAGACACGGCGGAAGGAGTCGGAATCATGAAGACGACGACAGGCAAAGAGACCTCCTCAATGAACGAAGCCCGCTATTCCGATCTGAAGCGGATGCTCGAGGAGCGCCGTAAAGAGATCCTGAGCGAGGTTCAGGGTCGTATTCGGGATCAGCGAGAAGCGGACGCGTGGGGCAAGGTGAACGAAGTCCTGGACGCCGGCGAAAGTTCCGAAGCCGATATTCAGGAAGACATCGAGTTCGCGTTGATTCAGATGAAGGCGGAGACGCTCACCAAGATCAACGACGCGCTGCATCGGCTCGATGTCGGCACCTACGGCTACTGCGCGGACTGCGGCGGAGAAATCTCGGACAAGCGCCTCCGGGCGCTGCCGTTCGCGGTGCGGTGCAAGGACTGCGAAGAGGGCCGGGAGATGGCGGTCGAACGTGAAAAGGTGGCCGCCCAGAAGCGTAACGGTCCGACGTTCTTCTTCGGAGACATGTCAAGCTAATACGGCGTCCCTTCGAGCAGGCTCCGCCGTCACGGGCGGAGCCTGTAGCCCGCCCGCACGAACAAGAAGCCGCGACAAGCTATAAACTGCAGGACCAACGGGGGGTGTCACCATGGGTCGTGAAGACGAGCGTCTCGAAATCGGGGAAGCGTCCGCCGAGCACCCGGTCGCGATACCGAGCGAGCTGCCGATTCTGCCGCTGCGCGACACGGTGTTGTTTCCGAATTCGTTTCTGCCGCTGGCGGTCGCCCGCGAAAGCTCGGTGCGCCTCATCGAGGAAGCGATCAGCGGAAGCAAGCTGGTCGGCGTGTTCACGCAGCGCGACGCGTCGGTCGAGGAGCCGACCCAGGACGATCTCCACAGGATCGGTACCGCCACGCACATTCACAAGATGTTCAAGCTGCCCGACGGCAGCCTGCGGCTGATCGTTCAGGGGCTGTCCCGCCTCCAGCTGGAGTCGATCACGGTCGCGCGCCCGTACCTGCGGGCCCGCGTGAATCCGGCGGACGACACGGTGCGGGACGAAGACCGTCTCGAGATCGACGCGCTCCAGCGGAACATCAAGACCAATTTCCAGCACGTCGTCTCGCTGTCGCCGCTCTTGTCCGACGACTTGCAGGCGCTGGCGATGAACATCACCGAGCCGGGTCGGCTCGCCGACTTCATCGTGTCGAGCCTGGCCACGTTGAGCACGGCGGTCAAGCAGGAAGTNCTCGAGACGGTCGACGTGCGNTCGCGCCTCGATNTGCTCAANCGCCTGCTCATCAAGGAAGCCGAGGTGCTCGAGCTGGGGTCGAAAATCCAGTCGCAGGTACAGTCGGAGGTCGGGAAGAACCAGCGCGAATACTTCCTGCGCGAGCAGATGAAGGCGATTCAGAAAGAGCTCGGCGAGGGCGACGATCAGACCAAGGAAGTCGAAGAGCTTCGCGAAAAAATCGAAGCCGCCGGCATGCCGGACGCGGTCAAGAAGGAAGCCAGACGCGAGCTCGAGCGCCTGGCGAGGATGCCGGTCGCGGCCGCCGAATACACGGTCTCGCGCACGTATCTCGACTGGCTGATCGCGCTGCCCTGGGCGAAGCGCACCGACGAAGTGATCGACCTGGCGCGCACCAAGGGCGTGCTGGACGCAGATCACACCGGTCTCGAGAAGGCGAAGGATCGCATCCTCGAGTACCTCGCGGTGAGGAAGCTCAACCCGACGATGAAGGGGCCGATCCTCTGCTTCGCGGGCCCTCCGGGAGTCGGCAAAACGTCGCTCGCGAAATCGATTGCCAATTCACTCGATCGGAAGTTCGTGCGCGTCTCGCTGGGAGGCATGCGCGACGAGGCGGAGATTCGCGGGCATCGCCGGACGTATATCGGGGCGCTGCCGGGCCAGATTATCCAGGGGCTCCGCCGGGCGGAGTCCAAGAACCCGGTGTTCATCCTCGACGAAATCGACAAGCTGGGATCGGACTTCCGCGGCGACCCGAGCTCGGCGCTGCTCGAAGTGCTCGACCCTGAACAGAACAACTCGTTCCGCGATCACTATCTCGACGTGCCGTTCGACTTGTCCGAAGTGCTGTTCGTGACCACGGCGAACGTGCTCGACACGATTCCGCCGCCGTTGCGCGACAGAATGGAAGTGCTCGAGCTGCCGGGGTATACCGAGGAGGAGAAGCTCAAGATTGCGATAGAGCACCTCATCGCCAAGCAGGTTGCGAACCACGGGCTGACGGCGGAGATGGTGACGTTTACGGATGAAGCCATCCGCCTCGTGATTCGCGGCTACACGCGTGAGGCGGGGGTCCGTAATCTCGAGCGCGAGATCGCGTCGCTCGTGCGAAAGATCGCGCGGCGACGTGCGGAAGGGCAGGAGGAGCCGGTGAACCTCACGCGCGACACCGTCGTCGAGCTGCTCGGCGCGCCTCGATACCTCGACGAGGAAATCGAGGAGCGCACGAAGAACCCGGGTGTGGCGATCGGCATGGCCTGGACGCCGGTCGGCGGCGAAGTGCTCTTCATCGAGGCGTCGCGCATGCAGGGCGGTGGTACGCTGACCCTGACGGGCCATCTCGGCGACGTCATGAAAGAGTCGGCCAGGGCGGCGCTGTCGTGGTTCCGGGCGCACGCCGCGCAGTTCAACGTCGATCCCGACTTCTACAAGTCGGCCGAGATCCACCTGCACGTGCCGTCGGGCGCCATTCCCAAGGACGGGCCGTCGGCGGGCGTGACGATGGCGGTGGCGCTGGCGTCGGAGCTGACGGGCCGGCCGGTTCGCGGCGACATTGCGATGACGGGCGAGATTACCTTGTCCGGGCGCGTGCTGCCGGTTGGTGGCATCAAGGAAAAGGTGCTGGCGGCTCGACGGCTGGGGGTGAAGGAGATCATTCTGCCGCGGCAGAACGACAAGGACGTGAAGGAGGACCTCAACGAGGAGCTTCGCCGCGACCTGACGATCCACCTGGTCTCGACCATCGACGAAGCCGTGTTGCTGGCGTTGACGCCTTCGACGACCTCGCACCGCGAACGCCGCAACGCCACGCGGGTACAGGGGACGGTGCAATAGCACCCTGGCGCCCCCTTGGGATTAGGGATTGGGGATGAGCAATTTGAAATTGGCAATCCTCAATCCCAACCTCCCGGAATCCCTAATCCCCAATCCCTAATCACAGCAGCGTCAGTCCCACCGCCGTCTTCATATCTCTAATCTCACCGGCTTTCACCATCCGCCATACGTCCTCGACCGCGAATTCCTTNACGTTCAGAATCTCATCAGGGTCCTGATGCGCGGCGGGCTCGTCGGGGCGGGGATCGCGCAGGCCGGTCAGCAGAAAGAAGTTCATCACCTCGTCGCAGAAGCCCGGTGACGGGAAGAAGCTGAGCAGCTTCTCCGCCTTGCCGGCGATCTTGCCGACCTCCTCGTGGCACTCGCGCAGCGCGGCGTCAACCAGGCTCTCGTTGGGCTCGAGCGTGCCAGCGGGTAGTTCCCAGAGCCACTCGTCGACGACGTAGCGGTACTGGCGAACGAGCAGAATGCGATCCGGTGCCGTCATCGGCATCAGCACGACAGAGCCGCGGTGACGCACGACTTCCATTTTCACGGTTCGGCCGTCCGCAAAGACAACCTGGTCGACCGTGATGTTGAAGACGCGTCCCTTGTAGATCGCGTCCGACTGTCGTACGTCAGGGGGTGCTTCGCTCATAGTCTTCCGGCAGGATCTCGTCGAGAAGGGTTTGCAGATCGCGCGGCAGCGGCGCTTCGAACTCCATCTTACGTCCGTCCGAAGGATGATGGAACACGAGACGTCCCGCGTGCAGGAACGGGCGATCGAGGCCGAGCACGGGCCGAAGGTCGCCGGGTACTCGCCTGCGGAGCCCACCGTACGCCGCATCGCCGACGATCGGATGTCCGATTTCGCTCAGATGCACGCGTATTTGATGTGTACGCCCGGTGGCGATCGCCACGTGTATCAGTGTGACGCCGGGTATATGCAGCGCGGCGGTGATCCGCGTTGCCGCCGATCGTGCGCGGCGCGCGCGCGCGGACATCTTCTTGCGATCGGCCGGATCGCGGCCGATCGGCAAATCGATGCGGCGGCCCGCCTGGACGACGCCCCAGACGAGCGCGACGTATTCCTTTTCCACCTCGCGATCGTGGAACTGTCGCGCGAGCTCGGCGTGCGCGCGGTCGTTCTTGGCCACGACCATGAGGCCCGACGTGCCGCGGTCGAGACGGTGCACGATGCCGGGACGCAGCTCTCCGCCGATGCCGCTCAGGTCGTCCACCTCGTGCAGCAAGGCGTTGACGAGCGTCCCCTGCGCGTGACCGGCGGCAGGATGGACGACCATGCCGGCGGGTTTGTTGACGACGATCAGGTCCGAATCCTGGTAGACGATGTCGAGGTCGAGATCCTCCGGCTCCGGCGCCGCGCTCGTCGGTTCGGGAATCTCGATGCCGACGGCGTCGCCTCCTCGTACCACTCGATTGGCTGGAACCGCCCGGCCGGCGACGGTGACTTTGCCGTCTTTGATGAGGCGCTGAATCTGCGAGCGCGAGTGGCCCGCGAGGACGCTCGTCAGATACCGATCGATGCGGATGCCCGCTTCTTCAGGAGAGACGATCAGATCGTGGCGAGGGGACATAGATGGCTTCGGGTCGTGAGGTTCGTAGAGTTCGTAGGTTCGTGGGGTTCGTCAGGTTCAGAGGTTCGTCGCTCGCGCGAACGATTCAGTTTACGAACCCGACGAACTTCACGAACCTACGAACCACGTGCATCTTTTCATGCCGCACGCCTGGCGGCCTTGACCGGCTCGGGCGAGATCGTGCGCCGCAGATAGATGAGCATCGCGAGGCTGAGCGGTGCCAGCAGGACCGAGATGAACTGCGACGTCGAGAGCCCCATCACGAAGCCGCGCTCGTCGGCGCGATAGAACTCGATGATGAACCTCGAGAAGGCGTAGAGGAGCATATAGCCCCAGAACGTGCGGCCGGGGTAGGGACGCCCCTTTTTCTCGGTCACGAGCAGAAAAATCAGGATGAGGAGCTCCGCGCCCGCCTCGTACACCTGAGTGGGATGCAGGGGTACGTTCAGCGGAGTGCCGACATTGGCGGCTGCAAACGGATCGGTGAACGTCACCGCCCAGGGCACGGTGGTCTGGCGCCCGTAACAGCATCCGGCCATCAGACAGCCCATGCGGCCGATGACGTGCCCCAACGCGATGCCCGGCGCGAACATGTCGCACGTCGTCCAGAAGGGCAGGGCGTGACGCCGGATATACCAGAACGCCACCAGCGTCGCCGTGATCAGGCCGCCGTAAAACACGCCGCCCGATCGCGCGAGCACGAGAATCTCGTCCGGGTTGTTGCGGAAATAATTGAAGTTGACGACCAGGAGCAGCAGCTTGGCGCCGACGAGCGCCGCGATGACGATGTAGACGCCGAGATCGAGCAGGCGTCCTGGGTCGAGACGGGCCTTGCGTCCGCGGACGATGGCGAGCTGCAGCCCGGCCAGGTAGGCGGCGGCCAGCATCACTCCGTAGGTGTAGATCGTCAGCGGCCCGATGCCGAAGATCTGCGGGATTTCAAACAGTCTCGGGTACACGTCCTACTCCAAGCACGTCGAGCAACATCAGAATCACACCAACTGTAATCGCGGAGTCGGCGACGTTGAAAGCCCAGAAATGAACGCCCCGCCAGTACACGTCGACGAAGTCCACCACATAACCCACCGTGGCGCGGTCGATCAGGTTGCCCACGGCCCCGCCGAGGATCAAGGCCAGACCGTAGCGGGCTATCTGCTGCGTTGACGGCAGGGTCAGCGCGTAGCTGGCGACCGCTCCAAGCGCGATCAGCGCGACGATCACCATCACAGCCGGCTTGTACGCGAAGTCGACGCCGTTCAGCATACCAAACGCCGCGCCGGTGTTCCGCACGTGCGTCAGGTCCAGGAACCCCGGGATGACCGTCACGCTCTCATACAGCGGCAGCCTGGCCCTGACCGCAGCCTTCGTGGCCTGATCGAGCGCGACGATGACGGCAACGGTGACGAGCTCCGGCATGCGGCTCAGCCGTTGTCCCGTCCCCAGCGGTCTCGTGGCGTCGACCGCACCCATCACGAGCTAACGCCCTTCGGCAGGCTCACGGCGTCCCGAGCTTGTCGAGGGACGGTCTCGGCCAGTGCGTCCTGGCAGCGATCGCAGATACCGGGGCGTTCCGGATCGGACGACACGTTGGCGACATACCGCCAGCAGCGCTCGCATTTGACACCCCTGGCGCGATCGATGGAAATCTCCAGCCCCCCACCCTGCGTCCCTTCGCGCACCTCGACCTCGGAGACGATGAAGAGCATCGGCAGCTGGGCTTCGTGCGACCTCAGGTGAGCGAGGTCATCTCCTGTCGCCGACAACGTCACTTTCGCCTGAAGTGAGCTGCCGATCTGTTTGTCCTTGCGCAAGGGCTCGATCTTGGCCAGAACCTGGTCGCGGATGGCAATCAGCCGTTCCCATCGTGTCGTCAGCGCCGGATCGTCCAGCCCATCGAGCGACGCTCCTTCGGGAAACAGCGCCAGGTGCACCGACTCCTCGCGCGAGCCCGGCAGGTACTGCCAGAGCTCGTCGGTCGTGAACGACAGAATGGGCGCAAGCAGCCGGGCGAGGCCGTCGGCGATGACGTACATCGCCGTCTGTGCGGAACGCCGCTCTTTCGAGCCGGACGCAAAGGTGTAAAGACGATCCTTGGATACGTCCGCGTAAAACGCGCTCAGGTCGACGGTCGTGAACGCGTTCACGGTCTGGAAGATCGTGCTGAAGTCGTACGCGTCATAGGCGGCGAGCGTCTGCTTTGCGACCTGGCCGTAGCGCAGCAGGATGTACCGGTCCACCTCTTCGAGCGCGTCGATCGACACGCGATCGCGAGACGGGTCGAAGTCGTACAAGTTCCCGATGAGATAGCGCAGCGTGTTCCGGATCTTTCTGTACGCCTCGGAGGCGCGCGTGAGAATTTCCTTGCTCACGCGAATGTCTTCCCAGTAGTCGCTCATCGCCGCCCAGAGCCTGAGCACGTCCGCGCCGCTCTGGTTGATGACATCCTGCGGAGCGATGACGTTGCCGATCGACTTCGACATTTTCTGTCCATCGGTGTCGATGACGAAGCCGTTGGTCACGACCTGCCGGTACGGCGGACGTCCGCGGGTGCCGAGGCCGAGCAGAAGCGAGCTCTGGAACCAGCCGCGATGCTGGTCGCTGCCTTCGAGGTAGATATCGGAGGGCCAGGTCAGCTCAGGCCTGACCGAGAGAACCGCCTCGTGGCTCGACCCGGAGTCGAACCACACGTCGAGAATGTTCATCTCCTTCTCGAACGCCGTCCCGCTGCATGACGGACATGCCAGTCCTGAGGGGAGGAAATCCTCGACGGGCCGGTCGTACCACGCGTCGGCGCCATGGGCTTCGAAGACCCTGGCCGCGATCTCAACCAGGCCCGGCGTGGTGATCGCTTCGCCGCATTTGGTGCAATCCACCGCCGGAATCGGCACACCCCACACCCGCTGGCGCGAGATACACCAGTCGGGACGGCTCGACACCATGTTGTAGATCCGGTCGTGGCCCCACGCGGGAATCCATTTCACGTCGCTGTCGATAGCGCTGAGGGCCGCCTCGCGGAGTGTTTGGGGTGTCTTGCCGTCGGCGGCGATCGCAGGGTCGCCGTCCATACGGATGAACCACTGCGACGTCGCGAGGAAGATGACCGGGTTATGGCACCGCCAGCAATGTGGATACTGATGGGAAAAGTTCGATCGATGCAGCAGCCGGCTGCGTTCCTTGAGCGCCTGTTCGACGCTGGCGTTGGCATCGAACACACGCTGCCCCGAGAAGAGCTCGACGCTCTCGAGGAAATGGCCGCCGGGTCCGACCGGAGCGTAGATCTCGAGCCCGTACCTCTGGCCTGTCGTGAAGTCGTCGGCGCCATGTCCGGGCGCGGTGTGCACCGCGCCGGTGCCCGCGTCCAACGTCACGTAGTCGGCTAGCACGGCGATTGAATCGCGCGCGTACAACGGATGGCGGAAGCGGAGCTTCTCGAGGTCGGCGCCCTTCATTTTCGCAACGGGCGCGCCGAAGGCGAGCCCGGTCGCCTCGGCTACTCGGGACGCGAGTCCTTCGGCCATGATGACGGCGCGGCCCTCGAGATCGTAGGCGGCGTAGTCAAACTCGGGGTGAAATGCGATCGCGAGGTTGGACGGAATCGTCCACGGCGTGGTCGTCCAGATGACGACCGACACGTTCCGTCCGGCGAGCTTCGGTACCCGCTGCGCGATCTCCGCCTGGCTTTCCGGCGCCAGCGCGAACTCGACGTAGATCGACGGCGAGACGTGGTCGGCGTACTCGACCTCGGCTTCGGCGAGCGCCGTGCGGCAATGGATGCACCAGTGCACAGGCTTCTTGCCTTTGTAGACGAGCCCCTTCTCGACGAAGCGTCCGAACGTCCTGGCGATCGCCGCCTGATACCGATAGTCCATCGTCAGGTAGGGTGCGTCCCAGGTACCGAGGATGCCCAGCCGCTGGAACTGTTCGGTCATCGTGCCGATGAAGCGCTCCGCATAGGCGCGGCACGCGCGGCAGAACTCGAGAACGCTCATGTCGCGCTTTTTGGCCCCGAGCTCTTTGTCGACCTTCAGCTCGATGGGCAGGCCATGGCAATCGAACCCGACGACGTACGGAGCGTCGTAGCCGGACATCGATTTCGATTTGACCACCAGCTCTTTGAGAATCTTGTTGATGGCGGTGCCGATGTGAATGCTGCCGTTCGCATACGGGGGGCCGTCGTGGAGCACGAACTTGGGCTTCCCCGCGCGAGCGTCGCGCAGCTGTCCATACAGGTTCATCGCGTTCCAGCGGGCGAGCATCTGCGGCTCTGCGACAGGCAGATTCGCCTTCATCGGAAACTCGGTCTGCGGAAGATTAAGGGTGTCTTTCCAGTCTGACATTGAACAATGAATTGTACTTCACGACGGCTGGCCGCTGAGGGCTGGGACCTACGGTTCCCAAATCTTGACGACCAGATTGCCGCTGTTGTCGGCGACGTGGTCGTCGTTGACACCCAGGAACAGACGACCGTTGGCCGGCATGTCCAGGGCGGTGGTCGTATCGCCGATCGAGAACGGTTGTCCGTTGCCCACGCGTCCGATGAGGGCGCCCACCGGAATCGACGGAATCGGCGCGCTGTCGGTGTGTCGGGCTTTCGTCGGGCCCGACGCCCGTGCGATGTCTTCGCCGTTGAAGCTGAGGCGGATTTCACCTGATGGTTCGAACCGCAGGTGCTGGCCACGCATCACGTTGATGCGGGTGTTGGTCCAGGCCACGTTCGATGGCACCACGATAGTTCGCGCGTTCGGCGGTGCCGCAGAACGAGCGGGGTCGTCATCGCGACCGCCCTGTCCACGTCCGGACTGGGCGTACGTCTGCGCCGCAAACGCGACTGTCCCGACCAGGAATGCCATGAGAAATGGTTTGCGCACGACGTCCAACCCAATCCAGCAAAGCAACGAGCTTGCCACGCGCCGGCCAGCCCAAACCGCTCCAAACCCTGAACATTGTCCCCGGTTGCGCGCTCCGAAGAGGGGGCGAAGCGGCCGCTATAATGGACAGCATATGACATCGACGGTTCTGGACAACGGGCTGAAGGTGCTCGTGCAGGAGGTGCATACCGCTCCGCTGGCATCGGTCTGGTGTTGGTACAAAGTGGGCTCCAAGGACGAGGTCACCGGTCTCACGGGCGTGTCGCACTGGGTCGAGCACATGAATTTCAAGGGCACCACGAACATCCCGCGCGACCAAGTGAAAGGCATTATCGAGAAGTTCGGCGGCAGCTGGAACGGTTATACGTGGATCGATCAGACGACGTACATGGAAACGGCGTCGACGGCCGGCCTCGACCGGATGCTCTTCATCGAAGCCGAGCGGATGGCCAATTGCCTGTACGACCCCGACGACTGCGAGTCGGAACGAACCGTCATCATTTCCGAACTGCAGGGCAGTGAAAACGATCCGGATACGCTGCTCGAGCAGGATGTGATTGCCGCTGCGTACAAGGTTCATCCCTATCGCCATCCCACGATTGGCTGGCTGTCCGACCTCCGGACGATGAGCCGCGACGATCTTTATCAGTACTACCGGCGAAACTACATTCCCAACAACGCCACCGTGGTCGTCGTCGGCGACGTCGAGACCGAGGACGTGTTGCGCCGGGTCGACAAGCAGTTCGGCAGCATTCCCCCGGGTGGCGCCCCGCGCCGCGTCAACGTGGTCGAGCCTGAGCAGTTGGGGGAACGGCGTGTGGAGGTGTCGCGGGAAGGCACGACCGCCTACCTCAAGCTTGCCTACCATGCGCCGGCGGTCGGCGATGCCGATTTCTTTCCGATGCTCGTGCTCGATGCGATCCTCACCGGTGCCAAGGGCATCAATCTCTGGTCCAGCTTTCGCACGCCGCCGCCCCAGCGCAGCGCCCGACTGTATCGCGCGTTGGTCGAGCGCCGGCTCGCATCCAGTGTTGGCGCGGGGCTGCTGCCGACCGAACATCCCTTCCTGTATCTGGTGTCGGCCACGGCCATGGATGGCGTCGGCCTGCAGGACGTCGAAGCGGCGGCGACGGAAGCGCTGAACGAGGTGGCCAGCCAGGGCATTAGCGAGCGCGAGCTGACCAAGGCAAAAAACCAGCTTCGCGCGCGGCTGGTGTTCGAGAACGACAGCGTGACCAACATCGGTCATCAGCTCGGCTACTTCGAGACCGTGGCCAGCCTCGACCTGTATCGCGATGCGCCCGGCCGCATCGCCGGCGTTACCGCGAGCGAAGTGAATCAGGCGGCCAGGAAATACCTGCGAAGCGACCGCCGCACCGTCGGGTGGTTCACCCCGAGTGGTGGAGACGCGGAATGACCACCGACCTGCAAAAGGGGATTTCAGCCGACAGACACGTGCTGGGTAATGGCACTGTCGTCATCAGCAAGGAAGCGCGCACGGTTCCTGCCGTTACGATTCATGTCGGCGTGCGAGCGGGCAGCATCTACGATTCCAATGCGCTGCTGGGGCTGAGCCACTTGACGTCGCGCGTGCTCGACCGCGGCACGCGCGAAAAGTCCAGCGAGCAGATTGCCGAAGCCCTGGACGAGCGGGGCGTGTCGTTGAGCGTCGGCGCCAACCGCCACGTCATGTCGGTCAACTGCACGTGCCTGGCTGAGGATTTCGAGGCCATGCTCGAGCTGGTCGGCGAGATTCTCATGCAGCCGGCGTTTCCCGAGGAAGAAATCGTGAAGCGGAAAGGCGAGGTAGCCAACGCCATCCGCCAGGACGAAGACAGCCCCGCGGCCATGGCGATGCTGACGCTCTTCGGCATGCTCTATCCCCAACAGCATCCGTATGGACGCCCCGCGAAAGGCACGCTCGAAAGCGTGGCGAGAATCGGGCGGAGCGATCTGGTGGAATTTCACGACGCGCGGTTTGCGCCCGCTGCGACCACCGTCATCATCGTGGGCGACGTCGATCGCCAGCGTGCAGTCGCCGCCGGCGAGAGAGTGTTCGGGGGATGGAGGAAGTCGGTCGCCGGCGATGTGACGCTCGCGCGCGTGCCCTCGGATCGGCCCAGACAGGAGCGGGTGATTCCGATGATGAACAAAGCGCAGGCTGACATCGCGTACGGCTTCACTACGATCGTCCGGAGCGATCCGCGCTATTACGCCTACACCCTGATGAACAACGCACTCGGGCAGTACGGCATCGGCGGACGGCTCGGCGACAGCATTCGCGAGCGGCAGGGGATGGCGTACTACGTCTTCAGCTCGTTCGACGCGAACGTCGTCGAGGGGCCGCTCGTCGTGCGTGCGGGCGTGAACCCCTCGAATGTCGATCGCGCCGTCAAGTCGATCGACGAGGAAATGACGCGTCTGACGAAAGAGGGATTGACGCCCGAAGAGCTCGCCGACTGCAAGCAGTACCTCATCGGGTCGATTCCACGGTTGCTCGAAACCAACGGGGCGATCGCGACCTTCCTGCAGACGGCCGAATTCTTCGGCCTCGGTCTCGACCACGATGTCCGGCTGCCCGCGCTGCTCGATGCGGTGACGCTGGACGATGTGAATGCGGCGGCGCGGCATACGCTCGACACGACCCGCGCGTCGCTCGTCGTGGCCGGGCCCTATCAGAAATGAACCAGACCGCGGCGGTCTTCTTCGACGTGGATTTCACGCTCATCTACCCGGGTCCCGCGTTCCAGGGTGAAGGGTACGAGGCGTTCTGTGCGCGGCATGGCGTGGCCGTCGATGCGGCGCGCTTTCCGGCAGCGGTGATCAGCGCGTCGCATATCCTCGATCGCGACCAGGATGCGGTGTACAACCCGCAGATCTTCATCGACTACACGTCGCACATCATCAAGGCGATGGGCGGATCGGGCGCGGGTGTGGAGCCCTGCGCGGCGGAGATCTATCGCGAATGGGCCGCCTGCCAGCACTTCCAGCTCTATGAAGAAGTGCCGGAGGCGCTCGAGGCGCTCGCCGCGCGCGACCTCGTGCTGGGCTTGATTTCGAATACGCACCGTTGCCTCGAGTCTTTCCAGGAGCACTTCGAGCTCGACGGGCTCATCGACGTGGCCGTGTCGTCGTCGCAGCACGGGTTCATGAAGCCGCACCCGAGCATCTTCGAGGCGGCGCTGAAGCTGGCGGGCGTGCGAGCCGCGGACGCGGTGATGGTGGGCGACAGCCTGACGCAGGACATCGAAGGGGCGAGGCGTATCGGGATGAGAGGCGTGCTGGTGAGGCGATCCGACGCAGGTGGCCACGCGCCCGAGGCGGGTGTGCCGGTTATTCGGAGTCTAAGAGAGCTGCCGGCGTTGCTCTAGTCCCCAGGATCCGCGCGATGAGTCTAGAGCGTTTTTCATATCTGTACAGCGAGCCGATAGCCGCAGTGGCGAATGTAGTTCGCGCACTCCGTGGGGGTGA
>Ga0065707_10082492_pt1 | contig 14544 bp, 13 predicted proteins | sample SwiRhicommuniRL3_FD_59094 | JGI IMG/M metagenome (GOLD analysis project Ga0065707, IMG submission 59094) | Switchgrass rhizosphere bacterial communities from Rose Lake, Michigan, USA - RL3 v2 (version 2) | ecosystem: Host-associated > Plants > Roots > Rhizosphere > Soil | place: East Lansing...
CGCGAGCCGCACGCCGCAACTGGAAGCATTGATAGCCGCGCGACTGACGAAGGGCTGGGATACGCGCTGGAGAGAGGTCGACGGCGGGATCGAAGTCGAGCGCAAGGGACGTGTCGTCATCGCCGCAGATATTGCCGATGAGCTCGAACGCATTGCGGGCTGGTGTTACGAACGGCTGCAACGGCAACCCGACGCGCGACTACTTGTCGTATTGCCGGGGGCGCCGGAAGTCCGCGAAAGATTGACTGCTCTCATACGTCAAGCGATCGATCCCCGATCCGTGATGTACGACGGCGCGACGCCAGAGGCGCTGGCGGTTGTTGAAGGAGGAGATCCATTGAGCCGCAGGCCAATGGCCGCTCATGCGCTACAGAGTCTTGCCGTGTTGCAGCGGGGCGCGGATTTCGAAACGGTGAGTGAATGGTTGCGTTCGCCATATTGGCGCACGCCGGATTTTGCGGCGCGATGCCGGCTCGATTTACTGTTGCGCCGACGCGCTTCCCTGGACCTCGGTGTGCCGGAATTGCGCGCATTTCTGAGCACGGTGGCAGCCTCCCATTCGGCGACGGCGCAAGTCCTGAGCGCACGTCTGCTCGAAGCCGCGGAAAAATTAGGTTTCGGCGCCGCCACGCCCCGCGAATGGTCCACGAGATTCCATGCGGCGCTTGATGCGCTCGGTTGGCCGGGGGAAAACGCCCGCAACAGCGCCGAGCAGCAGACCTGCGAGCGCTTCTTCGATCTGTTGAAAGAATTCGGCAGCATGACGCCGGCATTGGGTTCGGTGAGCCGTGATACCGCTATCCAATGGTTCAACGAGCTCGCCGGACGAACGTCCTTCCGCCCGGCGAGCGGCGATGCGCCGATCACGGTGTCACCTGTCCTGGCGGACCCGGTGGTGCGCTATGACGGCATATGGGTTGCGGGCCTGCACGGCGAAGCCTGGCCTCAGCCCGTTCAACCCGATCCTTTCTTGCCCTTGCGCGAGCAGATTGCAGCCGGCGTGCCTGCGGCCAGCGCGGCCGGGCGTTTGCTTGCGGCGCGCGCGCTGATGCGCGCGTGGTCGAGAAGCACTGACGAGCTAGTGTTGAGCGCGCCGGCGCGCGCGCAGGACATGGAGCTGCTGCCGAGTCCTCTTCTGAAAAGCTATCCATTGGAGCAAGCCAGCGCGCCCACGGCATTCTGGTTGCCGCAGCGGATGCATCGCGAAGGCGCGCTCGAGACTTTTTCGGATCCTGTCGGGCAACCTTGGGCGGCCGAGACGCCGCTACCTTCCGGCACGCGCAGCCTGGAATTGCAGAACGATTGCCCCTTCCGCGCCTATGCGGAATTGCGTCTGGGCGCAGCGCCCGCCGATGCGCCTGAGCCCGGCATTGCGGCAGACGTGCGCGGACGGCTGTTGCATCTGGCTCTGGAGAAATTATGGAGCCAGCTGCGAAACTCAAACGAGCTGGCCCTGCTGTCCGAAGAGGCTTGCGATGCCATCGTCACCGACTGCGTGGATCGCGCGGCAATTGAGATATGGCGCATGCAACCTGCCTCGCCGGCGCTCGCGCGCGAACGGCGCCGCACCCGCCGTTTGATCGGCGCGTTATGCCGGCTGGAGCGCGAGCGCGCGCCATTTCAAGTCAAACATACCGAGCTCGAATCGAGACTCGTGTTGGGTGAAGCACAGCTGCGCGTGCGCATCGACCGGCTGGACGTCCTTGCGGATCGGGGCTTGGTGATCCTCGACTATAAAAGCGGCCGGCGCACGATGGCGGATTGGTACGGCGAGCGGCCCTCGCATGTCCAATTGCTCGCCTATCAAGCCGCAGTGGGCGAAGGCGTGCGCGCCATGGCTACAGTCAACGTCACGGCGCGCGAAGTGCGTTTCGACGGAATAGCCGCCGCGACGGAACTGCTTCCGAAAGTGGCGTGCGTCGAGCCTAGCGATGCATGGGAACGGCAGCGCGGCGACTGGCTCATGCGGATGAAGCAGCTTGCCGATCAGTTTCTCAAGGGCTACGCAGCCGTAGATCCCAAGCCGCACGCGTGCGACTACTGTCATTTGATGAGTCTGTGCCGCATCGGGGAAATTACGCTCGCTGCGCAGGAGGCGGCAACCGATGATTGAGCCGCGCAGCGACGATCTGGCCCGTGCGCTCGCGATCGATCCGGCGCGCTCTATCTTGTTGCAGGCGCCGGCAGGCTCCGGCAAGACAACCGTTCTTACGCAACGTTTATTGCGGTTGCTGGCGGAGGTGGACGAGCCGGAACACATTTTGGCCATCACCTTCACGCGCAAGGCTGCGGCGGAAATGCGCGCGCGCGTGATTCGGGCTTTGCGCGGACAAATTGAAGGGGAGGGCGAGCAAGCGGATCGCTTGCGTGCGCTCGCAGCGGCGGTGTTGGCGCGCTCTGCTACGCGAGGCTGGGATCTGCTCGATCATTCCGGGCGACTGCGCATCCAGACCATCGATTCTTTCAACTTCTGGCTCGCGAGCCAGCTGCCGCTTGCGGCCAAGGCCGGCGGCGCGCTCGTTGTGGCGGACAGGCCGGAGGAAGCGTATCTGCGCGCGGCACGCAACACGTTGATCGCCGGTGAAGAGGACCCTGCGCTCGCCGCGGATATTGAGCTGCTATTCGATCGGCTGGACAACGGCTGGCGTCGGGTCGAACGATTGCTGGCCGACATGCTGCAAAAACGTGGCCACTGGCTACGATATGTTTTGGGTCACGATGGCGGCGCGCTGCGCACTCGAATCGTCGAGAGTTTGACGGATATCGTGCGCGACCATTTGAGGACCGCCTGCGGACGCATCGAGCCGGGGCTGCGGGCGCTGGCGCAATGTGTAGCGGACATCGATCTGCTGGGTGAAGAAATACCGCATCTGGCCGCCTGGCAGCGTCTTGCCAGAACGGCCTTGACGCTCAAGGGTGAATGGCGCAAACCCAAAGGCATCAACAAATCGATGGGGCCGGCGTACGAGCAGGCCGCGGCGAAGGAAGCGCTGCGCAACTGCATTGAACATTGGAGTCAGATGGATGGCACGCTCGACACGTTGCGTGAGCTGGCGGCGTTGCCTGAACCCGTGCTCGATGAGGCCGACGCCGCAGCACTCGAAGCATTGTCACGCGTATTGAGATTAGCGGCAGTGCAGCTGCAGACGGAATTTACGCTGGACGGGCGGGTAGACCATACCTACATCGCCGGAGCCGCACGCCAGGCATTGACGGAGAACGGCGAGCCTACCGATCTCGCACTGCGCGCCGGGCTTGCGCTGCGCCATATCCTGGTGGATGAATTCCAAGACACTTCCCTCGGCCAGTTTTATCTGCTTGAAGCGCTGACGGTGGGTTGGGAGCCGGGCGATGGCCGCAGCTTGTTCGTGGTAGGCGATCCCATGCAGTCCATCTACCAGTTTCGCGAAGCAGAAGTGGGGTTGTTTCTGCGTGCGCGCGATCATGGCATCGGCGGGGTACGGCTCGAAGCGTTGCAGCTCACCCGAAATTTTCGCTCTGCCCCTGCGCTGATCGAGTGGAGCAATGCCGCCTTCGGCCGGCTGTTTCCGGCGAAAGACGATCTGCGCGCGAGCGCAGTGGCGTTCACGGCGAGTGTTGCAGCGCGAGCGGAGCAGCTTCAGGCTGCGGTTGAATTGAAGTTATTCGATAGCGCAGATCGGGACGCCGAGGCGCAGGCCATCGCGCAGCGGATTGCAGAGTTGCGGCAACAGCGACCCGCCGCCACGATGGCAGTGCTGGTTGCATCGCGGTCGCATGCAATTCCTATCATCACGGCGCTGCAGGCGAGCGCTATCGATGCTATCGGGGTGGATCTCATTCCGCTCGGCGATCTGTCTATTGTGCGAGACCTGGTTGCACTTACGCGCGCTCTGCATCATTTCGGCGACCGCACGTCGTGGTTGACTGTGCTGCGCGCACCGTGGAGCGGAGTTACGCTTGCGTCGCTCACCGAGTTGTCGCATCGGGAGGATGCGGCGCTTGTCTGGGAGTCAATGCACGATGGAATCCGTTTGCAGCGCTGTGAAGCGAGCGATCGCGTTCGCATCGCACGCATTCGCGCGGTACTCGAAATGGCCTTTGCTGCGCGGGACCGGGGGCCACTCGCGGAGTGGCTGGAGACCACATGGTTACGGCTGGGAGCGGCTGATGCCTATTCGGTTGAAGATTTGCCACATGCGCGTGCGTTCTTCACCGCCATCGATGAGCGTGTGGCCAGCGGCGAATGGCGAGGAGCGCAGGATATTGATGCCCTAATCTCAGACCTTTACGCGCAGCCGCAGACTACGGCGCCTAATCCGGTAGAGATCATGACGATTCACCGCGCCAAGGGATTGGAGTTCGACCATGTCTTCGTACCCAGCCTCGACCGCGAGCTCAATCGCGGAACCGAGCCGCTGCTGCGCTGGCTCGATTTGCCGCGCGAAGAAGGAAGCAGCGATCTGCTCATGGCTCCGGTTCCTGCCATTGGCGATGAAGAGGGCGGCAGGCTCGGCGCGTATCTCAAACGTTTAACCGCGGCGCGCGCGGCGAACGAGCGGGCGCGTCTGCTCTATGTGGCGGCTACGCGGGCCAAGCACACTTTGCATTTTACTGCCGCCCCGAAGCCGCGCGCGGACGGCGCTATTGTTCCGCGCTCGGGTACGCTGCTCGCGTGCTTGTGGCCGGCGCTGGGAGCGGAATTCAAACAGGCTGAGAATATCGCTGACGCGATGCCAGTTACTGCGCCTCCGACGCAAACGCTACGACGCCTACCTGCACAATGGGTGTCTCCAGAACTACCGCCCGCCATGGAATTATCACGCCTTCCTATCGAGCAAGCCTCGCTGGCGCAAGTTGAATTCAGTTGGGCAGGAGAGGCGCTGCGGCACATTGGCACGGCGGTGCATGCCGTGTTCGAGCAATTCGCGCAGCAGTCGGCATTGCCATCGCGTGCGCAGATCGAAGAGTCGCGCGTTTTGATCCGTCAGAAATTGCATCGGCTGGGCGTTCTGGACGCTGAGCTGAACGACGCTACGGCAACCGTGTTGGATGCGCTAACACGCACGGTGGAAGACGAACGAGGTCGTTGGATTTTTGCCGCCACGCATCGCGACGCGCGCAGTGAGTATGCGTTGACAGGTATTGCCGCGGGCCGCCTGACCAACGCCATCATCGATCGGTCTTTTGTCGATAGCGCAGGCTTCCGCTGGGTCATCGATTTCAAAACCAGCCGGCACGAAGGCGGCGATGTCGAGGCATTTCTGAATCGCGAGATCGAACGCTACAGGCCGCAGCTCGAGACGTATGCTGCGCTGGCGGGCGCCCTGGGGCCTGAGCCGGTGCGGGCAGGGCTTTATTTTCCGTTACTCGGAGCGTTCCGAGAGCTGTAGCTTCGTTTAGTATCCCAATATGGCGACAGTAGAAGATCGATGATCGAGGGCATTGTTCAGGAATGGCGCGAGCGGAGCATCGGCGTGCTCATCGTGGGTGGACAGGTCATGCTCGCCGGAGGGCTAAGGGAACAGACCAAAGACCTCGATGCCTGCGTTGCAGCTCTCCAGTGTCCTCGCATGCTCGATTGGTTAGAGGAGAAGAACGGTCAGGGTGTCAGCGTTGAAATCCGCGCGGGCTCCGCGCCTCTGCATCCCGATTGGCTCGGCCGCGGGTGGACCTTTCATGTTGAGATGGGCGGGGTCGATCGCCTCGATTTCTTCGGCGTTCCTTTGCGCGCGCCCAATCGTTTGATCGAGCGGTTTTTCGAGGACCCCGCGGAAATTGCGCTGGCTTCGCTGACGGAGCTCGGGCATCTCAAACGCACCGAGCGCGCGCAGGATTGGGCGGATATCGATCTTATCGTAGGCCGGCTGCGCGAGCGCGGCGATAGCGATGCTATTGCAACGCATCTGTTTGGCAACGATCTAGTCGACGAGCTCATGGCAAATCGGGACGATAAGGAATTTCGGGATGCGTTAGAGCTCGGTCAGCAAGCCGATCAACGTCCCATCCTGCATCTTGGATTGACTGCGCCCCTGGAGGAATTGCGCGCGATGGCGCGCGCCGAGCAACGCTTCTGGGAAGTGGCTGGCGCCTTACGTTCCGATGAGCTGAGGGATACTCTCAGAGCATTCTGGCGCAAGCACGCAGGCGCCATTCGAGCAAAGCAGGATTTCGGCGGACGACATACGGCGTTACTGGCGGCCGCTCGGGCAGATCTGCCCATGAGCCCAATAAAAGATCCCGCGACGTTGATCGAGAGGGCTCGCACTGAGTCCGGCGCTGCTCGCTGGCCAGAATTGCTGCCTGCGACCTCGGTGCTTGTCGGGCAATACTTTCCAGAGTATAGAACTCACCTGGGTGCGCGCCTGCGCCAGGAACAGCCATCATGAAATCCAGCGAAAAACGTCCATTTACCGAATATCTTTCTCCAGCGCGCCGCGAGGCTTTCGCTCGCTCGCTGGAGCAGGTTCTACGGGATAACTGGGGGCCGGATCGTTTCGAGGCTTACCGAGCACGCTTTACGCCTCCCGCCTGGCTTGCCCGCATTCCGCAACTTCCCGAAAGGGACGAGAACGGACGCTTGCCCGGGTACACCTGAAGGACACAGTGCCACTTCGCGCATCTGAACCGTCTTAATAACCGGGATGCGCCAATCCTTCGAAAATGACGATTTGCCGGCGGACGAGCCGCCGCCGTCCGCTGCGCGCTGCTCCGGGCTGAACCCCTTTACCCCAGATACGAATAGCGCCGTTAAAACGTCCCCGCCACCGAAAACGGTCGCCGCCCTTGCGCATCCGGCGTCCCAAGATTTCCCAACTGTTGAATCAACTCGGGTGACGCTCCCGCGCGCGGCGCCACCAATCCATCCAACACAAACCCCGGTTCCCGCGTAAGCCTCAGCTTTCCTTCAAGCTCCAACGGCCCCTTCACACTGCGCACATCTCCAACCGGTTCCCCGCCGCCGGCCGGAAAAGTCACCACGTAATCCCCCGGAGTCGAATTCAACGAACCGCGCTGCTCCAGATTGTGCACATCAATGCGGCCTTCGATTGCGGTGACGATGCCGTTTTCCAAACGCAGTAAACTCAGATCGGTCTGCGCGTCGCCCCGCACGTTGGGAGGCAATGAGTGAAACAACGCCGGGTTCAAGGGAAAGCTCGCTTTCAAATGACGGGCGGTAATGCGTCCGCCTCGCGGGATCTCAACTTCAGTGGCCGCAACTCCGGCCTGGCCATTTAATTCGAGCTGAGCGGCGAGCTTACCGTTCAATAAGGCCGCAGGATGCAGACGCCATTTGAGATCTCCCAACGCTGCATTTTGTAAGTTGAGAGCGCTACAGGCGCCGTTCCAAACCGTGCCGCTGATTTCCTCGCAGGCGACGCCCGTCGGCAGGGCGCTCGAGAGCCAGCTTGCCGGCATGCGCACGAGCAGGATGGCAGCGAAAGCCAACACCGCAAGCAGACCGATCCAGATCGCGCGCTTCATTAGCGCGTGCGCAGCACGACCGCGGCGCTCACCAATCCCGGCCCAGAGCTATCGATCGAAGCAGACTCCACGCGAATGCTATGTTGATCCGCAAGCCTCGCGAGCCAGCCCACCAGAATATCGAAAGGGGCCTTGTCCAATCGCACTCGCAATCCACCCGCGCCGCTCGGCTCACTGCTCGTGAGCGATGAGCCCAGGCCCGCATCGCGGGCCGCGCGGTCCACAACAACCAATAAGGATTCCTGAGTGGCCGGTTGCGCGACTGCTGAGCCAGACCCAGCCAGTTGCGGCGTAACACTGCGCATCCAGGCGAGATCGGCCTGCTTATGCTCCACGCGCGCATGCGCACGCGACACGCTGCGGTTCAGCGGCAGAATGATTCCCAGCAGAAGCAGCGCCACTGCCACCCCGCCGCCGATGATGGCCATGCGCCGCTCGCGCTCTGTCAGGGATGCAAACGAAAAGCTCATGACGCGGCTCCCCGGCGAATTTGAATCCGCCCTTCATATCCTGAGCCCACGGCGCTGCCCGAAGTCAAATCCGCCTGCCAGCCTCGCTCGCGCAACGATTGAGCGATGCGATCCAGAACATCGGCGCTGGGCGCGGCGATTTTCAGGTCCATCGCGCCATCCCGAAAGCTCAATGCCTGTATTGTCGCGCCGGGCGCCGCGTTCCGCGATTCAACCAGGGCTTCGAGCGCGGCCAGCAAACCTGCCGAATCCGAGCCACCCTGCGCGGAGATCAAACGTTTCTCCATTCGCCGTCGCGCGTCGATGGCGTTTTGTTCGCCCGGCATTGCCGCGCGAAACGCCTGTTCTATCGAAGCGTCCACTTTGTGCTCGGTGCGTTTGAGTATGGTGAGCTGCGCCGCTTTGCCTGCCACATGCAGCCCAATGAGCGCCGCCAGCAAGATGGCTGCGACGCGCCAGGCCCGCCACCCGGCTGCGCGGGAATTTTGTTGCGCATAAGAACCTTGTAACAAATCGATCGGCGTGGTCTGCGGCAATTGCTGCGCAAACAATCCCAACGGTCCGTTCGTCAGCAATTGCACTTTGACGCCGTCGAAGCGATCGCGCACGGCTTCCACCTGCTGCGAATGCCGTTGCCACTCAGGCGCGCCCGTGTAAAGAATGAGCCCGCGTCCGCTTTGCGCGGTGAGCTCGCCTTGGGGACGCATCAGCTCCAATGCTTCACCCAATGCATCGGCTGGCATAGTGATGGGGGCGCCGGCCGGCGGTCGCACGACGATGATGTCGTCTTCGAGCAGTGCGACGACCTGTCCGGGATTCTCCGGCAGCAAGTCGCTGTCGGTATACATGGTGTCGGGTTTGAGGCCGGCGGCCGCGAGTTGCGCAAGCCAGCCTTCCATCAGCGATCGAGCGACGACGGCTACCGGTGTAGCGAGCGAATCCACCGCGCGCTTGCCAACGGCGAAATGCAGGCTGTCGATATCTTCGGCGAGCTGCTCTTCGAGGGCGAAGGGGACAATTTGTTGGAGCTTCGCGCCCGCAGACTTTCCCGGGAGCTCAGGATTTGCGAGCAGCACATCGGTGCCGGGCGCCAGCACGCAAAGGCGTCGGCCACCGACACGCGATGCGGCCAGCTCGAATGAGCCGCTCTCGGGGGAAGAGAGCGCGGCGCCGCGACCGTCGGTCATGATCCACGTGGGATCCTGACCCGGGGTGCGCGCCAATCTCAATAACAGCCATTCCGCCATAGTGTTCTCTCGATAGCTCCCTAGTTGGCCGTGAAGCTGCGCTGTATCACACGAACCTTGATCTGTCCGCCCACCTTCTCGCGCTTGAGCAGACTGTACAAGGCGAACTCCGAGCCGCCAAGGCTCACGAGGCTTGTGAGTCGGAAATAGTCCGATTTGTCCGTAAACCGTTCCAGTATTGGCGCCAACCACTTGGAATTGGTCGGATGCTTGTCGGTTTGCAGTACATCTTTGTAGGCCTGGAGCAGGGGAGAGCAACCTTTCTCGCGATCCTTCGCCAGTTTTTCCGGCTCCTGACTGTAGTATCTATAGCCTTCGTCGAACATCGCATCTAACACCAATCCCGAAGCGGTGCAGACATTCAACTTCGTGCCGGGCGGTAGAGCCGTGACGTAAGGCGCAAGTTTGCGATAACGCTCACGACCGAACTTAGGCAAAGCCAGTAGCTCAGAGGTGCTCGTGATAAAGGTATTCGCCGTTCGGTACGGCGGGTCCTGGCTGGTAGTGCCGCCGTCTTCGAGACCTTCCGAACCCGTCGGATTCCCGTCAGGGTCGATCCAGTCTGCGATCTCGGCAGCCCATTTGGGCTCCAGCTCTAGCATTTCGAGCAGGCGCTGCAAGGACTCGAGCGCTTCAATATCCACCTTGCCGTCTTGATCGACGAGACTGTTGAGATTGAAGCGGCCAGACAAATCTTCCATCGAGGCTTCAAGCACCACACCCGGCGTGATTTCCGTTGGGGGCAGAGGCCGCGCCCAACTCTCGAACATATGATCGACCTTCAAATCATCATCCTGCAAAGCATAGGCAGCAAGCGCTTCAGCGCCTTCAGCGACGAGTGCGCTCTGCTCGAAAGACAAGCTGGCCGTGCCGCGTCGCGCTGCCATGGCGCTCGCAAAGGCGATGGCCGCGGCAAGAATGGTTCCGATCGCCACCAAAAGAATTGCCGCGAGGAGGGCGACTCCACGTTGCTGTTGCCGCAAGCTCATTGCGGAATCTCAAAAATCCGCACGATACGGCCATAGTCTTCGAGCTCCAGGGTGACTTCCACCGCAAGCGGACGCTGACGTTGGCTAGCGTCCGGCTGCGGTGGCGACACGTTTTGCAGCTGCGCACCCTGAATGGGCCAGCGTTCTACCCATTGTCGGGAGCCATCCATATAACGCAACGCAATCGAACGCACACGGGACAACAATTCGCGCCGCGTCGTTTTATTGGCGAGCGTGGTGTCCAGCACCGGCCAATGCTCGCGGCGTAATACGCCATTCTCAAAAACATAAGAGACCCGTTGCAGAGTGGAACGCTGAATGCCCGCCGGGTTTGCCCAGCCTGCGCGAGTGAGACTGATGAGGGCCTGGCCGCTCTGCGTTTGTCCCAGTGCGGCTACTTCGCCACGAAACGCGGACTGCCAGGTATCGCCGATGGGCTCGCGCACCGGACGCGGCGCGGCCTGACCGAAATCCTGCGCGAAGATGCGCATCGTAGTTTGCAAAGCGAGCAGGCGAGCTTGTTGTTCCTCGATTGCGCCGCGGTTGGCCAGTACTTGGTTGATTGCCCCGTATCCCATTGCAAACAAAATTGCCGTAATGAAAAGCGCGACCAGTAGCTCAACCAATGTGAAGCCACGCGGGCAATTGCGGCTGTGGAGCTTTAGAGTCATTGGGGAAGCGCCGGAAATGCCTGAGCCCTGTCCATGACAAGCTGGTTCAAATCGTATTTAATGGCCTCGCCCATCACCCCGCTCTCCGTGGTGTACCAGGTGGTTGACTTGCCCACCGGGCGCACGCTCACATCGATGCGCCACATGCCCTTGACCTGCAGCGGCAGCACCTCTTGCTGCCAATGCCACTTGCCTTCCGCGAAATCCACATCGCCCTCGCTCTTGCCTTTAGCGGGAAGCTGGCCCTTCAAACGCACTTCCGCGATGCGATTAAGCGCAATCCACTGGGCAAACGACTTGTCGCGCAAATAAATTGCCGTATCGGCGGATGAGGTCATTGCGCCCAACACGGCGGACATACCCACAGCCACGATAGCCAACGCGACGAGCACTTCGATCAGCGTGAATCCCCGTGTCTTCACGACTTTCGTTCCTGCATCGAATGCGCCTCAATGAGGCCTTCCTCATTGCTAGCAAGCGTGACGCTGCGTTCTTCCTCCTTGCGTTGCAGAGTCAACTCAAACGGCGTCAGATCTCCATTGGAATAGAGCATGATCTGCGGCGTAAGATCTTTCGAGTCAGCCGGGCGGCGCAGCACGACGGGACGCGCCTCCACCGTCAGTGCAAAACTAAGCCCATCCGACAGCTCCCGCCCCCGCAAGGCCTCATCCGTCTCCACCGCCACCCATTCGTCCTTGCGCGGATCGAAAGTCACAAACTGATACCCATTCTCATCGCACAGCAATCCGAACTCGCGCGTGCGCACCTCGGCTTGTTCGCGCGTGTAGATAAGCAGCGCCAGCATCCTTTCACTTTCTTTTTCGAGATCGCGATCGCGCCCGGTGGCGCCGATCGCGAGCATCGCCGTCGTCATTACGATCGCGATGATCACGACCACGACCAGCATTTCGATCAGCGTGAAGCCGGCGCCGCGCGGGCGCGCAAGCTTATTTCTGCTCTTCAACATCCCAGTTGCCGATATCGGCGTCGGGGCCCTCGCCACCTGGCTGAGCGTCCGCGCCGAGGGAGAAGAGATCGTACTCACCGCCATGCGTGCCAGGCGAGATGTATTGATATTCATTGCCCCAAGGGTCTTTACTCGCCTTCTTCACATAGCCGCCGGGCCGCCAGTGCCGAATCGAGGGATCCGTGGGCTGCTGCACCAAAGCGCGCAGGCCCTGATCCGTGGTGGGATATTTTGAGTTGTCGAGCCGGTACATGGTGAGCGCCGTTTCGATCGCCTGGATATCCTGCTTCGTCTTGGCAACCCGCGCCTGATCCACATTGCCCATCAGCTGCGGCAGAATGACGGCGGCCAGCAGGCCGATGATCACGACCACGATCATGATCTCAATAAGCGTGAAGCCGCGCTGCTGGCGTCTGCTACGCTCGGGGCGAAGGGGGCGGTGATGCATAAGTCTTCTCTGCAGCCGGCGGCGGGGGCCGGATACTAGCAAATGCCCGTGCAACAACCTGTGGGCCGGTTCAAATTCGGGCTCGCGTCGGTCAATAGCGACGGCAAGAGGGGCATCGTGCTGCTTGCGCTATGCGCCTTGCTGCTCCTGCCCGAACTGGCAGGTGAGGCGGGGCGTGCCGCTTTGCGGTACGACCGTATGACAATCCCATACGGCGAGTGGTGGCGGCTGCTTACTGGGCATCTTGTGCATCTGAACCCGCACCACGCGGTGCTCAACGCGCTCGGCCTCGCGCTGATGTGGGCCCTGTTCGCGCGCGACTACGCGCCAAAGCAATGGGTGCTAATCGTGCTCGGGAGCATGGGCGCCATCGATGCCGGGTTGTGGTTTCGCAATCCCGCTGTCATCTGGTACGTAGGCGCTTCAGGTGTGCTGCATGGCGTGATGGCGGCAGGCGCGGTGGCCCATTTGCGGCGCAGGGAATTCGACGGATGGATGCTCGCAGCGTTCCTGGTCGTGAAGCTCATGTACGAACAATTTGCCGGTGCAATGCCGTTTTCCTCGGGGCTTGGGCCTGTCGTTGTCGACGCTCATCTTTACGGCGCAGCCGGTGGACTGTGCATGGCTATAATCGCGATTTTCGCGGGCCGTGCTCGGGATTAACGGCGCTACGCCGGGAGGAAGTCATCAGTGTCTTTTGCGTTTGTATTCCCCGGCCAGGGCTCGCAGTCCGTCGGAATGTTGAGCCACTTTGCCACCGCCACGCCGGTGCGCGCCACGTTCGATGAAGCTTCCGCCACCCTCGATTACGATCTGTGGAAGCTTATTGAGGAAGGCCCCGAAACCCAGCTCAACACCACCGAGTACACGCAGCCCGCCATGCTTGCGGCCGGGGTTGCTCTCTGGCGACTTTGGCGGGAGCAGGGCGGAAGCGACCCGGTCGCCATGGCCGGCCACAGTCTGGGAGAATTCACCGCCCTCGTGTGTGCCCATGCCCTGGATTTCGAACCCACCCTCGATCTTGTGAGATTCCGCGGACAGGCCATGCAGCAAGCCGTGCCGGCCGGCAGTGGCGCAATGGCCGCGATCATGGGCCTCGAAGAGGCCGAGCTCGAACAAGCCTGCCGCGAGGCTTCGCAGGGAAGCGTAGTCGAGGCCGTGAATTTCAATGCACCGGGCCAGGTAGTCATCGCCGGTGAAAGCGCTGCAGTGCAGCGCGCTATTGAAGCCGCCAAGGCGCGGGGCGCCAAGCGAGCCATTCCACTGCCTGTCAGCGTGCCTTCCCACAGCAGCCTCATGCGCGGAGCGGGGGAACGTCTGGGCGAAAAGCTGGCGTTGGTCGAGATTCGCACACCCCATATTCAATATATCAGCGCGGTCGATGCCGCAGCCCACACCGATCCGCAAGACATTCGCAAGCTGCTCGCTCGCCAGCTCGCAAGCCCCGTACGGTGGACAGATACTGTTCGCGCGCTGGCCGCGACCGGCATTCAGCAGCTCATCGAATGCGGTCCCGGCAAAGTACTCACCGGGCTCAGTAAGCGCATCGATCGCAGCGGCGCCGTGCAATTTCTCGCCATCGACGACCCCGAAACACTCGACGCTGCCATCACGGCGACGCGGAGACCCGAACATGCTTGAGAACGATATTGCGCTCGTCACCGGCGCTTCACGCGGAATTGGTCGCGCCATCGCCGTGGCATTGGCCAACGCCGGCGCGAAAGTCGTGGGCACGTCCACCAGCGCGGCGGGCGCGGCGGCTTTCACCGAGTTACTGACATCGCAAGGCAAATCCGGGCGGGGAGCTGTGCTTGACGCCAGCGACGCCGCATCCATAGATCAGCTGCTGGCAGACCTCGAAGCCCACGAAGGCATGCCTACTATTCTGGTGAACAACGCCGCGGTCACCCGCGACACTTTGCTGCTCCGCATGAAGCAGGATGACTGGGATCAGGTGATCGCCACCAACCTAACCGCCGCGTTCCGGCTCTCCAAAGGCTGCCTGCGGCGCATGATGAAAGAGCGGCGCGGGCGCATCGTCAACATCGCCTCGGTAGTAGGCATCACGGGAAACCCGGGCCAGGTGAATTACGCGGCCGCCAAGGCCGGGCTGTTGGGCTTTACCAAGTCGCTGGCGCGAGAGGTGGCTTCCCGGGGCATTACCGTGAATTCCGTGGCCCCTGGTTTTATCGACACCGACATGACCCGCGCCCTGAACGACGAGCAGCGCAGCGCCTTGCAAGGGCAGATTCCCATGGGCCGACTGGGCGCAGCCGAGGATGTGGCGG
>Ga0065707_10000924_pt1 | contig 14538 bp, 9 predicted proteins | sample SwiRhicommuniRL3_FD_59094 | JGI IMG/M metagenome (GOLD analysis project Ga0065707, IMG submission 59094) | Switchgrass rhizosphere bacterial communities from Rose Lake, Michigan, USA - RL3 v2 (version 2) | ecosystem: Host-associated > Plants > Roots > Rhizosphere > Soil | place: East Lansing, MI...
CTGCAGATTCGAAGCGTAGCCGTCTACAGCGACGCAGACGAAGGCGCTTTGCACACGCGGCTCGCCGATGAAGCGCATCGACTGGGGCCGGCACCGGCACGCGACTCCTATCTCAACATCGAGCGATTGCTCGACGCGGCCAAAGCCAGCGGGGCCGACTCCGTGCATCCCGGCTACGGCTTGCTGAGCGAGAACGCAGAGTTCGCCGCAGCGGTAATGGCAGCCGGCATGACGTTCATCGGCCCATCGCCGCAAGTCATCGCACAGATGGGCGACAAAGTTGCCGCCCGCAATGCCGCCCGACGCAGCGACGTTGCTCTGCTGCCTGGATCCAGCGGCGTCGTGCCCGAGTCCGAAGCGAAGGCCATCGCTGCCAAGGTCGGTTATCCAGTCGTCGTCAAGGCCTGCTTTGGCGGCGGCGGTCGCGGCATGCGAGTCGTCACCGGACCCGGTGAACTCCTGGCCGCACTCCGGGAAGCGAGGCGCGAATCGAGCGCGGCCTTCGGCCGGCCCGATGTCTATCTCGAACACTATGTCGCGCGCGGTCGCCATGTCGAAGTGCAGGTACTCGCCGACGAACACGGCAACGTTCGGCATCTCGGCGATCGGGATTGTTCGGTACAGCGGCGGCACCAGAAACTGATCGAAGAAGCGCCGGCTCCCGGACTGTCGCCGTCGCTGCGCCGGCAGCTGCTCGATGCAGCCGTGCGATTGGCAACCGATACGCAGTATTGCGGCGCCGGCACCGTGGAGTTCCTGGTCGATCCCGCCGCGGAGAGTTTCTATTTCCTGGAGATGAACACGAGGCTGCAGGTCGAGCACGGTGTCACGGAGCTGGTGACGGGCATCGACATCGTGCAATGGCAGTTGCGAATCGCAGGTGGCGAACGGATCGACTTCGAGCAGCGCGACGTGCAGATCCGCGGTTCGGCAATTCAGGCACGCATCGCTGCGGAAGATCCCTGGGAGAATTTTCGTCCCGCGCCGGGTACTGTGACCCGCTTCGTTCCGCCGCTGGGTCCGTGGCTGCGGGCGGACTTCGGCATCGAAGCAGGCGACTGCATTTCGGGTAACTACGATTCCATGTTCGGCAAACTGCAGGCGTGGGGATTGGATCGCGAGAGTGCGCGTCGCAGGCTCATTGTCGCGCTCGATTCCCTGTCGGTTGCCGGTGTGCCGACGACTGCTGCTTATCTTCGGCAGGTGCTGCAGCAGCCCGATTTCATCGCCGTGCGACATGACACGGGATCGGTCGAACGCAGCTGGCAGCCCGATCCAGCGTCGCGCCCTGCGAGTCCGGATGTTTCGATCGATGCTACAGCGGCGGTCAGCAGTTCATCCGCTCACGAGCGCCGCGTGCAATTGAACACGACTCAGGGGCCGATCGAGATCGCCATCTTCAGTCGCCTGCAACGACGCGAGATGGCATCGACGAGCCGCGAACCGCACGTTGTCGCGAAAATGTTGGTGGGCGAGCCGATTGCGCCGATCGACGGAGCGGTCGTGCAGGTATGTGTTGCCGTCGGCGATACCGTGGACAAAGGCGCAGTGCTGGTGATCATCGAGGCGATGAAAATGGAAATGCCTATTGTCGCGCCGCGGGCCGGAACTATCGAAGCAGTGATGATCGAAGTAGGGGACACGGCGAAGCGCGGCAGCCTGCTGGTGAAGTTGTCGGCGGCCGCGTGATAGTGTCCACTCGGGGGGGAGAGAGGCATGACAGAGCAACGCAGAGTGGCACTGGTCACCGGCACGACCGGTGAACTGGGAGCGACCATTGCCGGGCGACTGGCGCAGGACGGCTATGAAGTCGTGGGACTGGATTTGAAAGAGCCGGCGAGCGGCGGGCCGGCTCGCTACTATCGATGCGATCTCTCCGACATAAATGCCCTCGGCGCGACGTTGCAGAGGATCCGGACCGACGTCGGTCCGATCCGGCTGCTGGTCAATAATGCTGCGTACTACAAGGCGACGCCGTTCTGGGAGCTGACTGCCGAGCAGATCCGCACGACGCTGGCAGTCAACGTGACAGCGCTCATCTATGCCTGTCAGCAGGCGGCATTGCAGATGCGTGAGGCAGGCGGTGGAGCGATCGTGAACATGGCGTCCATCGGGGGCCAGGGCGGCGGCAGTTCGCAGATAGACTATGGAGCATCCAAGGCGGGCGTGATCAGCGTCACCGCCACTCTCGGGCGATTGCTTGCCGAATACGGTATCCGGGTGAACGCGGTCGCTCCGGCGATGATCGACGCCGGCATGGGAAAGCAATTGCCGCCGGCGGTGAAGGAGCGCTATCTGAGTTCGACGCCGATGAAGCGAGCGGCGCAGCCCATCGAGATCGCAAATGTCGTCGCGTTCCTCGCCAGCGAAGCTGCGAGCTACATGACCGGCGCGACAGTCAACGTCAACGGAGGCATGTAGATCGATGACACGCCATGCCACTCCTCCGCATGGAGCGTTACTGCGCCAACAGGTCGGTGCGCATGCAGATCGCCCCTTCGTCATCGTGGACGACGAACAACTCCGCTACGGGGAACTTTACGAACAGGCCTGTGCACTAGCACGCGGCATGTATGCCAGCGGCCTGCGACGCGGCGACCGCATCGGCATCCTGATGCCCAATTGCACCGAGTTCTTCGTCGCGCATTTCGCCATTCAGTTGCTCGGAGCGATCACGGTCACCATCAATGCCCGCTACAAGAGTTACGAGCTGGCGCACGCGATCACTCACTCCGATATTCGCCTGCTGTTCACGACGGATCGAATCGATGCACACGTGAACTTCGGCCAGTTGCTGTTTGAGACATTGCCCGACCTCGCTTGCGAACCGAGAGCGGACCGACTGCGGTTGGCGGGTGCTCCATGTCTTGAAACCATCGTTCTGTTCGGCACATCGCAGCGACGGCCTTTCATCACGCCTGCCGCCTTGATCGATCGCGGCAGCGGTGTGACTGACGACGAAGTGACGCGTTCGGCAGCAGCGACGACCTCAGACGATATCGCAGTACTGCTGTTTACTTCCGGCACCACGGCGGCCCCCAAGGCCTGCCAGCTCACTCATCGCGGCATCTATCAGACCTGGGTGCACACGTATCCGGAAGCGGTATCGTTGCAGCCGGGCGAGAAGGTGTGGGTGCCCATGCCGTGTTTCCACGTCGGTGGCATCGGCCTGACAGCGACGGCGCTGTCCCGAGGTGCGGCGTTCGCGACCTCGATTCATCACGAGGCCGCAGCGGCACTGAGGCTGATTCGCGAGCATCGTATCGAACATCTTTATCCAGGTTTCTTCACGCTGATGCTGCCCGTGTTACGCGAGCCGGATTACGATCTGGCCGCTTTTTCCAATGCACGCAGCATGGTGGCCGTGGCGCCGTTCGAGACGCATCGATTGATGCAGGAATACCTGCCGGCCGGCATCCTCACGATGCAGCTGTTCGGCATGTCGGAGGCCAGTGGCTACGTGAGCTTCACGCGAGGCGATGCGGATGAGCAGCATCGACTGATGACGAACGGCACGCCCATCGAAGACGTCGAAGTGCGCATCGTTTCTTCGGAAGACGGCAGTGTGCTGCCTGCCGGCGAACAGGGCGAGATCCAGTTTCGCGGTCCGAACTCATTCCATTCCTACTACAAGGACGAAGCCGAGACACGCGCCACCATTCTTCCGGGCGGCTGGGTGCGCACCGGCGATTGCGGCAGTGTCGATGCCGCGGGCTCTGTCTACTTCCACGGCCGCATCAAGGACATGCTCAAAGTCGGCGGCGAGAATGTCGCGGCGGCCGAAATCGAAGCGTTTCTCGACAGGCATCCGTCGGTGAAGATGTCGCAGGTCGTCGGCCGACCCGACAATCATTACGGCGAAGTCGCGGTGGCATTCGTCGAACTCATGCCCGGACGCGAAGCCACCGGCGAGGAACTCATCGCGTTCTGCAAAGGGAGACTGTCGAGCTTCAAGGTGCCGCGCGAAGTACGTTTCGTCACCGAGTGGCCGGCATCCGCCACCAAAATACAGAAGTTCAGGCTCCGCGAGCAGCTGAAGCAGGCGACATGAAAATCCTCGTGACCGGCGGTGCGAGCGGCATAGGCCTGGCGTTGGCGCGTCAACTCGCGACAACTCCATGGAATGGACCTGCTCAACTGGTGCTCACCGGTAGAAACGCGGCGGCACTCGAGGCCGCAGCCGCGAGCGTGCGAGAGCTGGGAGCGGAAGTCGTCGTCGCCGTCGCCGATCTGAACGATGTAGATGCGCCGGAACGCGTCGTGGAGCAGGCCGCTACCGCTTTCGGCGGCCTCGACGGCCTGGTCAGCAATGCCGGGATGTTCAAGCTCGGTCCGCTGGAGCAGCTGCCGAGGGCGGATTTCGACGAGGCATTCCACGTCAACACTCGCGCCACCTGGTTGCTCGCCAAGGCCGCGTACCCGCTGTTGAAAGCAGCTCGCGGTTCCATCGTTGCTACGTCGTCTCTCGCCAGCATTCTTCCGGCCCCGCAGCTGGGAGGCTACAGCGCGAGCAAAGCAGCACTGGCGATGCTCATTCAGCAAATGGCCGTCGAATGGGGCGAGGCAGGCATTCGATGCAACTGTGTATCGCCCGGATCCACGCTGACGCCGATGACCGCCAAGGTTTATGCCAATCCAGCGGAACGCGCCAAGCGTGAACGCGGCATTGCTTTGCATCGCATAGGCAGGCCGGAGGAGGTCGCCAATGCCATCGCGTTCCTGCTTGGACCGCAAAGCAGCTTCATCACCGGGATCAATCTCGTAGTCGACGGCGGCGCCCATCTCATGTTCATGTCGGTGATGGGGTCGGGCAGCGCCCATCAGCATGTCGATGCGTGAATATTCAGCTGGCGGGCGGTGAGAAGCGCGGTCGGCGTTTTTCGAGGAACGCGGCAATGCCTTCACGAGCGTCGTCGGAACTCTGCAGTACGGTCAGTGCCTCCACCGAATGATCGAATTGGGCGCGGTCGATGCTGCGATTGATCAGCTGCTTGCCGATCCGATGCGCGAGGGAAGAGTTTGCCGCGATACGCTCGGCCAGCGCGTGCGCTGAATCGAGCAGCGTCGCATGCGGCACGACGCTCTGGACCAGGCCAGCCGTTAGCGCTTGTTGAGCAGTCAACCGCTCGCCGGCCATGACCATGAGCTTGGTTAACTGCCGCCCGATCACGTCCGGCGCTCGTAACACGCCGTAGCCGGGGACGAGACCGAGCGCCGCTTCCGGCATGCCGAATTGCGCATGATCGGATGCGATCACGATATCGCAGGCCAGCGTGAGTTCGCAGCCGCCGCCCAGGGCCAGTCCGTTTACGGCGGCGATCACCGGCAACGGGCAGTTCTCCAATGCCGCAAATCCGCGCATGGCATCCGCTTGGAATGAGCGTTTCTGCGCCAGTGTGGCCAGCTTGGCGAAGTCGCCGATATCGCCGCCGGCGCAGAAGGCCTTGTCGCCAGCGCCGGTGAGTACGATCACGCGGGTGCGACCATCGTGCTCCAAGCGGTGCAGGACGGTCTGGACATCCGTCCAGAATGCGGCAGTCAGTGCGTTGAGTTTTTCCGGCCGATCGATTCGCAGCACCGTGACCTGGTCGCGCGGCTCGATGGTCAGTTGGCCCACGGCGTGTGTTTCCATCTGTGCTTTCATCTCGTGCTATGGCTGTCCAGGAACGCGAGGATGGCCGCGTTGAATGCGTCGTTGCGATCTCCGGCGACCATGTGACTCGCGCCGGCCACGTCGACATATGCCGCGGTTGGAATCAGGCCGAGGAAATGTTGCACGTTCTCGGGAGTCACCAGTTCGCTGCGCTGGCCTCGCACGAGCAAGGTTGGAATGTCTACTTTGCGGGCAGCAGCTTCGTAGCGAGCGAGCTGAAATTGCGGGCTCGCGCGTAGTCGGTCGAACAGCCGTGGATCCCAGTGCCAGTAGTAGCGATTGTCCGCACGCAATCGTAGATTGCGGCGCAAGCCATCGGTAGTGGATGGCCGTGGACGATGGGGTAGGTACGCCGCTACGGCATCGGCTGCCTCCTGGATGCTCGCGAATCCACCGGGATTGGCCTGCATGAAACCGAGAACCCGCGCTTCGCCGGCCGGATCGACCATCGGCGTCACGTCGACCAGCACCAGGCTGCTCGCGATGGGAATTTCCGCCTCGCCGCCAGCGAGCAGCGCGATGAAGCCACCGAGCGACGCGCCGATCAGCGCCGGCTTGCCCGGTATTTCCTGGAGCACGGCACGCAGATCCTGAACCTGCAGATCGAGCGAGTAGTCGCCGCTGCGATCCCAATCGCTATCGCCGTGCCCTCTCAGGTCGAGCGAGACGACGTAGCGGCCCTGCGAAATGAGAGCCTGCGCCGCTCCACGCCAAGCGTGGCGTGTCTGTCCGCCACCATGCAGCAGGACGACCGCGGGTGCGCCGATGTCACCGCCGACGTCGGCTGTGAGTGAGAGGCCGGCGCCGGCATAGCGCCGGGTTGTCAGTGAAGCAGTCAATCTAGACGCTCTGCCGTGGATCGCAACGGTCGAAAGAATTCTTGCAGTTCGCCTGCGAGGGCGACTGGCTCTTCGAGAGCGGGGAAATGTCCGCCAGCCGGCATGACCTGCCAGCGGCGAATATCGTAAGCGCGCTCAGCCAGGGAACGAGGAACGTGCACGGCACCGGCGGGAAACGCTGCGAATCCAGTCGGCACCTGCAGCTTCGCTCCCGCGGGAAGCGTGGCTTCTTCGTGAACGCGGGCATAGTACGGCCAGAACGAACTGTTGATGCACCCGGAAAACCAGTACAGCATGATGTTGTCGAGCAACTCGTCCCTGCTGAAGCGACGTTCGAGATCGCCGCCGCAGTCGCTCCACGCGCGGAATTTCTCGAGGATCCAGGCGGCGAGTCCGCTCGGCGAATCGTTGAGTGCATACGCCAGCGTCTGCGGCCGCGTTGCCTGCAAGGTTGCATAGCCGGATTCTTCGCGATTCCATCGCCGGACCGCTTCGCGAAAATCTCGTTCGTCGGCCGATTCCCCTGCCGCGCCCGTCGCAAATGGCAGCACGATCATCGTGAGATGGATTCCGAGCAGCCGCTGCGCCTGGGTGTAGGCGAGCCGCGCTGCCACATGGGCTCCCCAATCGCCGCCATGCGCTGCGAAATGCCCGTAGCCGAGAACATCCCGCATGAGTGTTGCGAGCGTGGATGCGATCCGCGCAATGGAGCTGCGTGGCTGTCCACTGGCAAACGACAATGTAAATCCAGGCAGCGAGGGTGCGATCACGGTGAAGGCATCTTCGGCGCGGCCGCCGTGTGCTGCCGGATCTGTCAGCAGCGGGATGAGCCGAGTGAATTCGACGATGGAACTCGGCCACCCATGCAGCAAGAGCAGCGGCATCGGCGCCGGTCCGACGCCCGGTTGGTGGATGAAGTGCACATCGATGCCGTCGAGCGTGACGCGAAACTGCCGCAAGCGATTGAGCAGCGCTTCGCGCCGTGGCCACTCATAGCTCGTTCGCCAGTAGTCGACCAGGTCGCGCAGGTAGGCGAGATCGGTCCCTGTCTGCCATGGCGGGCCGGGCGGCTGATCGGGCCAGCGCGTTCGAGCGAGACGCTGCCGCAGATCGCTCAGATCTTCCGCGCCGATACCGATCATCGTTGTCCTGGACAGCATCGCACCGACCTTGCCTCAGTACCTGGCGCCCGCCGCCTATCGAAAGATAGAAGATCGGGACGGCACTGTGCCGCCAGTCTGGCCATGGATCCGATCCGCCACGGAGCGTCTTATTTTGCATGCGCAGTCCGCCAAATCGCCGGCCGAGCCGCCGGCAGAGTCGCTCGCGATGCCGGATATCGCGCCTGTAACGGAGCCGAGTCGCAGTGCGACCCGCAGCTATGCGTGGTACGTGCTGTTCATCCTGACCTTCGCCTACACGGTGGCATTCATCGATCGCCAGGTTTTGAACCTGCTGGTCGAGGATATCAAGCGCGACCTGCTCCTCTCCGACACTCAGATGAGCCTGCTGCAGGGTATCGCTTTCATGGGATCGTACACGGCGTTTTCGCCCTTGTTCGGCCGGCTGGCGGACGTCGCCGCCCGCCGCAATATCCTGGTGGCGGGCGTGGCGACCTGGAGCGTGTTCTCGGCGCTGTGCGGATTGGCGAATAATTACTGGGAGCTGTTCATGGCTCGATTCGCCGTCGGCGCGGCCGAGGCGTGTCTCGCACCTGTTGCCTGGTCGCTCATCGCCGATTACTTCGACCGTTCCCGCCTGTCGCGGGCGATGAGCATCTACCTGATGGCGCCGTACATCGGCGGCGGCCTGGCGATGATCACTGGAGGGGTTGTGGTCGGTTCCATGGGCGGCATCGCGAGCGCGCTGCCGTTCCTTGCGCACCTGCAGCCCTGGCAAGTGGCGTTCGTGATGATAGGCAGCCCAGGTATCTTGCTGGCGATCGTGATGCTGAGCATCCGGGAGCCGCCACGAAGTGTCGCGGTGGCAGGCGTGCCCGATCGGCATTTCACGTTGCGTGAAGTCATCGCGTTTCTCTGGGCCGGACGGGCGTTCTATGTACGGTTCTATCTCGGCATGTCGCTCATCGTCATCTCTTTGTACGCGTTGCCTGCGTGGCTGCCCGCGTTCCTGATGCGCCATCACGGCGCCGATCCCACCAAAGTGGGACTGCAATACGGCGCGCTGGTGCTGATCACGGGTTCCATCGGCGTGCTCTGCGGACCGTTGCTCGATCGCTGGCTGCTGATGCGAGGTCATCAAGACAGCCCGATCCGAACCGCTGCGTTCGCCAGCCTGGGCCTGTTGCTGTTCACGGTGCTGATTCCTTTCATGCCCGGATTCACCGGCACCCTCATCGCCGCAGCAGGGGGAACGTTCTTCTATAGTCTGCCGCAGTCGATGTCTGCGACGGCGTTGCAGCTGGCGACGCCGAATCGCATGCGGGGCGTCGTGGCATCGCTGTATCTGTTCGTCGTATCGGTGATCGGCCTGGCCGCCGCGCCGACGCTGGTTGCCCTGGTCACGGATCGGATTTTCGGCGATCCGGCGCAGGTGGGCTTCTCCTTGACGATCGTCTGCGGCACCAGTTCGGCCGGTGCTGCCTGGTTGCTGTTTGCCGCACTGCCTCATTATCGGCGCGCACTTGCCACGTTGCAGTCCACGTGAATTTTCGCGAAGGTTTGCCGGGCCTATCTTTGGGTAGGTTTGTCGCACGGCGCCGCTGTCTACCTTGATATCCGCGCCAGAACATAAAAGCCGTCGAACCGTGCGAGGAGTGGGGGAATGTTTCACGTCAAATCTTTCGGTGCCGCAGCGACGCTCTCGGTGTTGGCAGGTGCCTTCGCCCATGCCGAGCCGCAGGCAGCAGCTCCTGCCGAACGGACCTCCACCACCTCCGCGCTGCTGGAGACCGTCATGGTCTCGGCCCGCAAGCGTGCCGAGGACGAGGCAGCACAGGACACGCCACTGGCGATCTCCGCATTCGGTGCCAAGCAGCTCGACGCGGTGTTCGCCAATAATCTCGATGACATCGGCAAGCTCGCACCCAGCGTGCAGCTGAAGCCGACCAGCCAGGTAGGTGGACAGAATTTCACCATCCGCGGCATGGGCGTATCCGGTACCACTCCCTCGGACGAGCCGGCGGTAGGTATCGTGCAGGATGGTATCTACTGGGGTTCCAATTACGGCGCCATGCTCGATACGTTCGACGTCGAGTCCGTCGAAATCCTGCGCGGACCGCAGGGAACGCTCTTCGGCCGCAATGTCACCGGCGGCGCGGTACTGGTTCGCACGGCTCGCCCGACCGGCAAGTTCGGCCTGTCCGCCCAGACGGTCTTCGGCAACTACGGCCGCCAGGACTTCTCCGGCAAGATCGAAGGACCGCTGATCGAAGGCAAGCTGGCCGCGAAGGTGTCGATACAGAACCGCAATCTCGACGGCTACTACAACAACCTGCAGACCGGCAAGGACTTCGGCGAGAACGATTCAACGCTGGTGCGCGGCACGGTGCTGGCCACGCCGACCGACAACTTCGACGCCACGCTGATTTACGAACACTATCTTCAGACCGGCGACTCCATTGCCGCCTCCGGCGTGCAGGTCGCCGGCAACCTGCCGTACAACTCCGGCTTCCGCGAGCCGTCGAACTACTGGGACATCCGCCTCGACAATCCCGGCCGCTCGCGCATCGAAGTCGATTTCGGCGTGCTGGAAATGAACTGGCAGGTGCTGAGCGGCAAGATCACCTCGACGTCCGGCGTCCGCGAAGTCGGTGTTGATAACACAACCGACTTCGACGGTTCGCAGTTCAGCTACTTCAACCAGTCGATCGGCTTCGACCAGCACCAGTTCAGCCAGGAACTGGTCTATGCGTCGGACTTCGACGGGCGCGTCAATTTCACTGCCGGCGCCTACTACTTCAAGCAGGATTACACGCACACCGAGGGCCGCAACCTGAGCCTGGGCGCCACCCAGACGATCACGCGCGCCAATCTAGACCAGGAATCCTACGCAGCATTCGGCGAGGCGGATATCAAGCTGGCCGACCGCTGGACCCTGACGCTCGGCGGCCGTTACACCGAGGAAACCAAAAAGGCGAAGAGCGTGCCGTTCACGCCCGTCGCGACCATCTGCGCTGACAGAAGCATCTACGGCTTCGACGACTGCAATTTCACTTACGGCCCGACCGGCGAGCATACGTGGAGCGATTTCTCGCCGAAGATCGTGTTGGGATTCAAGCCGGCCGACGACCACCTCGTCTACGGCAGCGTGACGCGTGGATTCCGCAGCGGCGGCTACAGCCTGCGCGGCAATCCAATCTTCAAACCGTTCGATTCCGAAGAGGTCACCGCCTTCGAAGCCGGCTACAAGGGACAGCTGTTCGACAATCACCTGCGCCTGAACAGCGCGGTCTACGTCAACAAGTACAAGGACCTGCAACGCACCGTGCTGGGCGTGGATGCCGTCTTCGGCGTGGTCCAGTCGACGTTCAACGTGGCGGATGCAACCATCCAGGGATTGGAATTGGACGTCGTGGCGCAGGCCACCGATCACCTGGTGTTTACGTTGGGCTACGCCTATACCGATGCCAAGTACGACTCGGTGGTGGCGGGTTTCAACAAGAATGCCGACTTCGTGCGCGTGCCTGAAAACACCGGCTCCTTCAGTGTCAGCTACGACTTCGACCTGGCGCCGGGGAAGCTGACGCTGCGTGCCGGCGCGACCTATACGGATTCCGAGTTCTTCAACGACGCCAACACGGTCGGCGAGCCGTCGTACACGATCGTCGACGGCAGCATCGACTTTCGCAGCGCCGGCGGACAGTGGACCGCATCGCTGTTCGGCAAGAATCTCACCGAAGAGGAATATGCCTACTGGGGTTCGACGCTGGGTGCGCTGGGTGCCAACAGCTTCAGAGGCGCGCCGCGAACGTTCGGCGTGCGGCTCGGCTACGATTTCTAGAAGCCGGGTAACAGCGACAGGAGACAGGATGACAGACGCTTTCATCTACGACCACGCGCGAACGCCGCGTGGTCGCGGTCGGCCCGACGGGTCGTTGCATGAGATCACTTCGATCGACCTCGCCGCGCAGGTGCTGCGGGCGCTGGCCGATCGCAACGAACTCGACACGTCGTTGGTCGACGACGTGGTCATGGGATGTGCGCAACCGGTGGGAGAGCAGGGAGGCAACATCGCACGTGCCGCCGTTCTGACAGCGGACTATGCGCAGACTGTAGCGGGTCAGCAGGTCCATCGCTTCTGTGCTTCGGCGCTGGAGGCGGTAAATGCAGCGGCGGCGCAGATCATGACGGGCGCTTCGGATGCGGCCATCGGCGGCGGCGTGGAGTCCATGTCTCGTACCGTGATGGGGGCCGATAGCGGAGCCTGGTCCGCAGATCCGCTGGTTGCCTACAAGAACTACTTCGCGCCGCAGGGTATCGGCGCCGATGTGATCGCCACGCTGGATGGATTCAGCCGGGCCGACGTCGATGCTTATGCTGTCGAGAGCCAGCGTCGTGCCGCGCTGGCATGGAAGGAAGGCCGCTTCAACGATGCTGTCGTGCCCGTGCGCGACCTGATCGGCAACGTGATCCTGGATCGCGACGAGCACCTGCGGCCCGACACCACCATGGAAGGGCTGGCGAAATTGAAGCCCTCGTTCGTGGCGCTGGGACAAGCCGGCTTCGACGATGTCGCCATTCAGAAATATCCGCAGATAGAGAGCGTGCGTCACGTCCATCATGGCGGCAATTCGAGCGGCATCGTCGACGGTGCTGCGGGCGTACTGCTCGGAAACAAGCTCTTCGGCGAGCGGTCTGGGCTGAAGCCGCGCGCTCGCATCAAGGCATTCACGTCTATCGGCAGCGAGCCGACGATCATGCTCACCGCACCAGTGGCGGTCACCAACAAACTGTTGAAGCGCAGTGGCATGTCGTTGCGCGACATCGATCTGTTCGAGATCAACGAGGCCTTTGCAGCGGTGGTCATGCGCTACATGCGTACGCTGAATCTCGACCCGGCCATCGTCAATCCGAACGGCGGTGCCATTGCCCTGGGACATCCGCTCGGCGCGACCGGCGCCATCATCCTGGGCACCGTCCTCGACGAACTCGAACGGCGCGATCTCAACACTGCGCTCGTCACCTTGTGCGCCGGCAACGGACTGGGCACTGCGACCATCATCGAAAGAGTCTGATATGACGACGCTGACATTCTGCGTCGATGCCGATGGCATCGCGCTCATCACGCTCGACGCCGCCGACAAGCCGATGAACGTCGTGTCGCCGGAATTCATCGACGAATTCATCGCGGCGATCGAACGCGTTGCCGGCGACAGTGCCATCAAGGGCGCCATCGTCACGTCCGGCAAAGCGTCGTTCATGGCAGGTGCCGATTTGAAGCACATCGTCACGATTGCCGGCGGCGCGATCACGTTGCAGGAAGCGTATGCGTTCAGCCAGCGACCTTCGGTCGCGATGCATCGCCGGATGGAAACCTGCGGCAAGCCGTTTGTCGCCGCGATCAATGGCGTCGCGCTCGGCGGCGGCTTCGAACTCGCGCTCGCCTGCCACTACCGCGTACTCTGCGACGATCCGAAGGCGGTCGTCGGCCTTCCCGAAGTCACCGTGGGCCTGCTGCCAGGTTCCGGCGGAACGCAGCGCCTGGCCCGAATGATCGGAGTGGACAAGGCATTGCCGTTGCTGCTCGAAGGCCGCAGCGTGCCGCCTGCCGAAGCATTGCAGCTGGGTCTCGTAGACAGAGTCGTAGCCGCCGATCAACTGTTGCAGGCTGCACGCGACTGGTTGTTGAAGTCGCCGAACCCGGTGCGCGCCTGGGATGTGAAGGGCTATCGCAGCAGCGGCGGATTGCTCAATCCGGCCATCGTGAAGGTCATGAGCGAACGTCCCGCGTTGATTGCTTCGCAGACGCGGCATAACCTGCCGGCACCCATCGCCATTCTCGACTGCCTGTTCCAGGGAACGCTGCTGCCGTTCGACAAGGCGCTGCAACTCGAATCCAAGCATTTCGCAAAATTGCTGTGCGATCCGGTCGCACGCAACCTGATCCGCACCGGCTTCATCAACAAGGGGGAGGCCGGCAAGCAAGCGCGGCCGCGCGACGTTCCGAAATCGCAAGTGCGACGCCTTGCCGTGCTGGGCGCCGGCATGATGGGTTCGGGCATCGCTTACGTAGCGGCAGTTGCAGGCATCGACGTCGTGTTGCTCGACAGTACGATCGAGCAGGCGCAGAAGGGTAAAGAGTACTCGATCAAGCTGCTCGACAAACTAGTCGCACGTAACCGCTATACGCGCGAACGAGCTGACGCAATCCTGGCGCGTATCGTCCCCACGATCGACTATGCCGACTTGAAAGGCTGCGAACTGGCCATCGAGGCGGTGTTCGAAGATGTCGCCATCAAGGCCGAGGTCACGCGTCGCGCCGAGACCGTACTCGCTGCCACGGCGATCTTCGCAAGCAATACCTCCACGCTGCCGATCGGTACGCTGGCCGAGTCGTCGGAGCGGCCGCGACAGTTCATCGGATTGCACTTCTTCTCGCCGGTCGACCGCATGCCGTTGGTCGAAGTGATCGTGGGAGCGCGTACGAACCAGGAGACGCTGGCGAAGTCGCTGGATTTCCTGGCACAGATCCGCATGACGCCCATCGTGGTCAACGATTCGCGCGGTTTCTATACGAGCCGCGTGTTCCAGACGTTCGTCCACGAAGGCATGCGACTGCTGGAAGAGGGAGTCGAGCCGGCGCTGATCGAAAATGCCGCTCGCAGCGCGGGGCTGCCGGTCGGTCCGCTGGCGTTGCTCGATGAAGTCACCATCGAGTTGCCCTGGAAGATCGTCAAACAGGCCGAAGAAGCGCTCGGCGCTGCGTTCGTTCGTCCTTGCGCGTACGAGGTGATGAGACGGATGCTGCAGGAAATCAAGCGGCCGGGCCGTCGCTATGGCGGCGGGTTCTACGACTATCCGCAAGGCGGTGGGAAACATCTGTGGCCGGGATTGGCTACTGCATTTCCTCCATCGGCTCGACAAC
>Ga0065707_10001297_pt1 | contig 14519 bp, 12 predicted proteins | sample SwiRhicommuniRL3_FD_59094 | JGI IMG/M metagenome (GOLD analysis project Ga0065707, IMG submission 59094) | Switchgrass rhizosphere bacterial communities from Rose Lake, Michigan, USA - RL3 v2 (version 2) | ecosystem: Host-associated > Plants > Roots > Rhizosphere > Soil | place: East Lansing...
CAGACATTTTGAGATGAGATGGCAGGTTGACCCAAAGCTGGAAGCCATAGATGTTCCCGCTTGGGCCGCGACGGGGCATTTCCTCGTGCAAAATCCCGCGCCCGGAGCTCATCCACTGCACATCACCGGGACCAATGACGCCCTGGTTGCCAAGACTGTCACGGTGAGCCGTGGAGCCTTCAAGCATGTAGGTAACGGTCTCGATGCCGCGGTGTGGGTGGTAGGGGAAACCGCGGATAGGGCCTTCCAGTGGATCGTTGAAGGCAAAGTGGTCGAAGAGCAGGAACGGGTCGAATTCGTTGCTCACGCGGGGCGCAATCGAGCGGCGTAATTTGACGCCCGCACCCTCAATGGCGATCTGCGGTTCGATGATTTGAGAGATAGTTCTAATGTTGTTCATATCGTGTAGATGAGGTCAGAGGGGAGTGTATTACCAACGTCACCGCTTAGACACGATCAAGCACAATCAGCTGCTCATCGCCCGTAATGGTTAAGGTCTTGCCATCCTCCGAAACTTCATACGTTCCCCAACCAACAGTCAGACCATCCTTTTTCGCTATGGTTTCGATGATGTGCTGGTCACGCCATCTGGCTACCATGGAATATCCACTCTCATTCTCAGCTGCATGTTCGTTGCCATCAACTAGAATGGTGTTTTTGTGAGTTTCCTCGTGGCCGGAATCGTCAACAACGACATCAGCAATGGTCACTGTATCGCCATCTACGGCGAATTCCAGCGTCGCGTTTTGGAACTGGTTGCTCGGATGATGCCGCGACTTCTCTAGATTGGCTGTCCATTTACCCACGAACGGATTCACTTTCTCAGGCACCTCCGTTAGTGGAACTTCGCGGGGGGTCGCAGGGTGCGGCAGTGATTCAACGTACACTTTGAGTTTTGGCCAACTCGCAAAGCCATACTCGCGTGCGAGGGCGTACTGTGCGTCGGCAAGCCTGGCGGAGGGATTCTGCTGTTTTAAAGCGTTCAGCAAATCCTTTGCTTGTTTCTTAAGATGTTCAAGATTGGGATGGGAAGGTAGAGAACGAGACATGACTACTCCTTTATGGCCCGGTGTCCGCTGACGGGCAAAAAGAGAGGTCAATACTCGATTGCTGAAATCGCACAGGTGGGATCATCCCTTCCCGCGGACGGGATGCAGCCTGATACTGCTGGGCCAATTTTAGCATAGTGCACAGATGAAGACAATCCAGCCGGCCTGAGGCTCGAAATTCCAGGCTATGGTCTAATCTCCTTTCCATTGTCGTGTGATTTGACAATTTTGGAGATCGTCTAAATTCATTTATGTGATGAAACCCCTACTGCTGTTCACTTAAACTTCACGACCACATAATACCAAACGCCATTCCGCTTTGCGAAAAAATGTATGCTATTCGAATCTATAGCTGGGTTGTTGACTGAAAACCCACAACACTTGTAACGAGCCACATCCTGGTATTCAAGAGGAAGGATTTTCCCGTCATACGAAAGGCCGATCCTTGGCCCCTTGCGAAAAAGGAAAACAGGTTTTTCTGCAATCAAGCCCCAACTGAATATTTCCTCAAACCCCAATTTTTCGTTGATAAATTCCCCGTCCTGGATCAAGAAATCCCGCGCCGCCAAAACCCAATGACCATTCCAGTCTTTGAACCTGCTCACAGCATAAATTGGTTCCGTATAGACGGCAAAGGCAAAGACTACTTCCTGGTTGCTTTTTTGGATTTGAACCTGACCACCGGCTTGGGCTGCCTTTGGCCATAACGTTTCATTCTGATAGAGAATGGGAGCAAGCTGAGGGTCTTGACCGTTGTACTCCCATGTGTAGATTGCGTCGTTTTGAATCAAAAAGCTATTTTCGTAATTCCCTCCAGTGCCCCCTGTGTTCACGACAAATGTATGGATGGGGCCCGAATCGGTTGAAAAGGTGTAAACCTCCGATACCCTAATGACCTCTTCAAACAAAGGCTTGCCATCTCTGAATAGTCGCTTCCACCCCGAGTCTGTTTGGATTAGTTCATAGCCTAAAGGCTTCAACTGATCTTCGACGGTAGGCATTTTCGTAGACAAAGGTAGGTTTGACCTGTTTCTAAACCATTCAGGAAGCGCCTCCTCGGGCAACTCTTTTAATAAGAGATGGTGCTGGCTGGGGTCGGAACCAGGCGGCAAAGTATATTCAGTGAGGGAGGCACCCTGTAATAGGGGAGCAGTTTTCTCCCACTGGGAGATTTCCTCCGCGCTGAGCGCTGGAAGGGTATATTCCTGTCTCGGCATGATGGGTTTCTGCCAGGCAAACTGGATGATCGGTATTCGTTCATTGGCAGAACTAAAGGAACTCCAGCTTTTTTTAAGATACACAAAGCGATGCTCAGGATCTGCCGCGGGAATCTCGAATATTTCATATCGAATATCCTCCCCCAGGCTTCCTTTGCTCGACACAGAACATCTCGGCTCTGATTCAAAAGTTGAAGACATCATGAACCCCCATTCCACAGCGCTTTGCGCAGGCTCCAATTCAAGGTTCGCCAGCCAGGCACAGACGTTCAGAACATTGGACATGTATCCCAATTCAGGGAGATAGCCGGTCTCAAAGGAATCACCTTCCTTTGAAAAGAGATTTGGCTGATCCGCAGGTTTCATATCGAGAGGAAAATAGACGGAATACCAACCCTGCGGGTCTTTATAAACCTGTTGATCGGGCGCGGGTGTGAAAAAGAGGATAGCACCTGGGGCCAGCGTCGGGGTTGGCGGGGGTGGAAACCATGTGCCTGTAGGAACTGCGGTCAGTGTCCCAACAATTTCTGTTTTGGCGATGGCCATAGAGGTTCCCATCACCTCGGTTGGACCTGGCGCAAACGTTGATGTGAAGCCGTTACAAGATGACAGTATGGCAAATAGAACCAGAAAAATGATTGTTTTCAAGGTGGTTTTGATGTTTCACCTGCCATGTATCCGAAATGCCAACCGTTGGAATAGGTGGTTGCGCTAGGAGTGAAACGTTGATCCCCAACTCATTGTTCCAACTGTCCGCTTGCAGCTACCAATAATGATGCACATGCGGACGTACCAGCCGCTCATAGATTTCATCAATCTGGGTCATCGTTTTACTTGAAAGTGAAGGCAGGTCTGCGGCACTGACGTTTTCCTCCACTTGGGAGGGACGTTTCGCACCGGGGATCGCACAAGTCACCGCAGGCGACATCAGGATCCAGCGCAATGCCATCTGCGACATAGTCATGCCCCCTGGGACGAGCGGACGCAGTTCTTCCACAGCCTGCAAACCAATTTCATAATCGAGACCGGAGAAGGTCTCGCCCCGATCGAACGCTTCACCATGACGGTTGAACTGCCGATGATCGTCTTGTTCGAATGTGCTTGTGCGACTCATCTTTCCCGTGAGCATTCCTGAGGAAAGGGGAACGCGCGCTAGAATACCGAGCTTGCGGCGCTCGGCTTCGCCGAAGAACAGATCGAGCGGACGCTGACGAAATATGTTGAAAATGATCTGTACGGATTGTACGTTAGGGTATTCAATCGGCTTGAGCGCCTCTTCCACTTTTTCCACGCTCACGCCGTAGTAGCGGACTTTGCCCGCCTTCACCAGACCATCCAGCGCGTCGAAGGCTTCAGGCATGTAAAAGACTTCAGTAGGTGAGCTATGGAGTTTCAGGAGATCGAGTGCCTCCGCATCGAGGTTTTGCAAACTACGTTCCACATACGTGGTCAGGTTTTCGTTGGTATATGTATTGGCAATATGTGGATTCGATCTGCGTTCCTTGCGAAGTTTCGCCAGCAGTTTTTCACTGTGCCCATCGCCATAGACATCCGCCGTGTCGAAGCCGTTCACGCCGAGATCAAGCGCCCGATGCAGCGCGGACAGAGACTCCTCATCCTTTACATCACCCCACGTGCCGCCAATTGCCCACGCGCCAAAACTGATCGTTGATATCCTCCACCCCGTACGCCCCAGTTCACGATATTCCATGCGGTCTCCTGTACTGTTGAATTCTCCATTCCATTTTGTTTGCGCCTGGCCTAACGTTTTGTGGTTTGATGAGCTGGTTAGCAAAGAAAAAGCCCCTGAAGTTCACTGACTTCAGAGGCCTGTAATAATAAGTTACAACGAATTATGAATCCTCATCCCATAATTGTTTGGCGAGTTTGAGCAGGCTGAAATGTTCGTCTCGAGTAAGACGGCCATGCCTTTCGAATCTCGCAAGGATCTGGTCCAGAGTCGAAAGCTGCATCACCATAAAAGACATCTGGATCATTTGCTCACAGGCGGCATACGTACCCGATTTTGCCTGCCGACACTTCTTATCCACATCCCGAATAGCGAGCCCATAATTGACGTACTGTGTAGAAGAATTGACTCTCTCCATAGTTGCTCCTATGTGCATAATTTACAACAAAATGCTGAGAGATAATATGGGGAATCTCCCCCAGAGACCTCTAGAAGTCAAATTCTACTTACCATTCCCCCTGGGGCTGATGTGTCACTTGGCAATTGCTTGCCCCACCAACCTGATAGGGTGTCAGGAGAGACCCGCAATGCTGGCAACAACTCCGCAGAAAGGCGAAGGGCAGCCTGTTTCCGTTTCAGACCTTACGAATGTTCTTCAAGGTATTGCTTCAAATTCGAAAGCGTTGCCACCTCGGATTTCATCGACTGATTGATCATTGGCTCCATTAATTTGGCAAGGCCTCTGGTCTGGAAATCCAGTATGAAAGTGACAGTGGTTGACTTCCCATCCGTTGCAAATGTATAGGTGCCAGTGGGTCGAGCTGGCCCTGCAGTTACTTCGAACTTGATGAACTCATTCGGCTTGCATTCAGTGATTTTGTAATCTCCATCTATCCGGCCGCCAGGACCTTTCAATCCCTGCTTGAAAGATGATCCAACTCCATACGGTTTTTGAGTCAGCGGTGCGATATCGGTCACGGCAGGGCGCCAGATCTTATTGTTCACACCATCCAGGACAAAATCAAACACTACAGAGACGGGACGGTTAATCGTGACTTTGTTTTCAGCATGTGCCATTCTTTTCTCCTTTCAGAATTGGTTCCGAATCATTCTGGATTTGGTCAGCAACTTCTTCTGGGTTTCAGGCTGTTGCCGGGTCACCGACAATTGTCGCTCCGGTACATCCTCACGATACCAGTCATCGATCGGTGACCATAATCGGCAGCGCGGACATTGGGTATCATGCCAAAACTTTGAACACTGTGGACAGATACCATGAGTGGCAAATGTGTGCCACTTATGTCCACAGCCTGGGCGGCATTGCCAAAGCAGCATGGGTGTCGGGCGAAAGTCGCATTTTGGACAGGCAATTTTCAAAGCGGGTTATCCATTCTCTGAGACACTGGAGGGCCCTACCTTGCCATGATACCATCAGCTCTCGAAGATGTGCTGACGAAGAATAATTGCCATAAGGGCGACTCGCCAACGCTTACCTCATGTCTTGTTTTGTAGAACACTTTACCCAGATCTAACGCTCGACGGTATTGTCGAGTTGCCCATCCTGGGATATGATGCCCGCCATGACTGGTACTGATCAAACAAGCGAATCCCCCGGGAATACTTTGTGCAGATCCTGTGGGTTGTGCTGCACAGGCCATTTATTCATCTGGACAAAACTCAGGTCTGCTGAATTGGACTCTGCCCAGGGGCTGGGATTGAATGTGTTTCGGTCTGTCCCCAGTCAGCGGGGATTCAGCCAGCCCTGTCCGCTCTGGCAGGGTCAGTGCACGATCTATTCTTCGCCTCATTATCCCCACTTTTGTCGTACTTATAAATGCAAGCTGCTCAAAAAAGTACTGGATGAAACGAGCTCGCTCCCAGACGCGCGAACTGTTATAGAGCAGGCAAAAGAGATCATCCACGAAGTGGAGAGGCTTTTGCCGGTTTCGCAGCATAATAATAATTTTCGTGAGCGTTTGGTCGAACACCTGGAAGCTCTGGAAAAAAAACCTGCTTGGGACACTGCAGATCTGGAATTTCGCCGGAAAGCCGATGCATTGTTGACGCTTTACGAGCATGTCTTCGGTGTGGACGACCTGGTTGAAAATCCATGGGCATCGCTCAGGTAGCGATTGACGCCAGATACAATTCTTCCACTTTCTTGCGAGCCCAGGGGGTGCGCCGCAAAAACTTCAAACTGGATTTGAGGCTCGGTTCATTGATAAAACAGCGGATTGGGATACGTTTTGCCAACTCAGCCCAGCCATATTGCTGCACCAGTTGATTGAGGATCATCTCCAGGGTAATGCCGTGCAGGGGATCCTTCGAGTGAAAGTCAGTCATTCGCTTTGCAAAGACAACTTCCAGACGGCATCGTCCCAGTCGCTGGCGGGATTGATGAGCGAGACGAAGTCCTCTTCGAACTCACCCCCGCTTTTCTCGAAGGCTGCATGGCTGTCAAATTCCATTAGCCACAGAACTTCCTTATCATCTCCATCCCGTTGATAAACCTTGAACCAGTGAGCCCCTGCTTTCAGCATGGCCTCGCCATATTTTTGGACCGCCTGCTGTGTGCCTTCAAAGTCGTGGACTTTCACGCGCATGGTTACCAGGACAGACATTCGAGCCTCCTTTGGTTGTTTACGCAATTGTACTTGTTCATCTCCAGGTTTGTGGCGAACGAACTATTCCAGTGGGATCATTTGCCCCAATGGGAATCCGACAGTACTTCCACTTCTTTGGCACGCGGGATCAAATTGAACGTTTGCAATAATTCGGGCGTTGGAAGGACAGGCTTGCGGGTGGACAAATCCAGGATGGTCCCTTCGAGATCGATGCTAACCGCTTTCTTCCCGTTGGATTTGAGGATGTCATGGTGGACTTTCCAGCGGCCACCCTGCGGCGAAAGACCTGACAGGGCATAGTGAATGGTCACCGTCTCGCCCATGCGCACCTCCCGAAAGAAGAGGGCATGGATGGCAGTGTAAACGGGGCCGATCCCCAGTTGCACAAATCTCTCCGGTGGAAAGTTGTGTTCGCTAAAGAAGCGATAACGCAAATCACCGGCGGCATTAATATAAGCTGCGTAATTCACGTGGCCGTTGGCGTCGATATCTGACCATCGGATCTCATAGGTCCGGGAGTATTCATTCATCCTGCTATACCAAACCCTTCCTGACTCATGTAGAGTCTGCGCTGGAATGATTAGGAATCATCATTATGCCAGCCAAGGATACAGGAAAAACGGGTTCGACACAAGTACAAAGAATGGCCCGGGTCTTTGCTCGGACTTCGAAGGTCTGCCCTTGAGAATTGGCAGGTTCAGAGCACCTGTCGTTTCACTGAACATCGCCACAGGCAATCGCCGTGTGGTCCTGAAGTGACCGGTAGAGAATGACTGCCATGGGCTTTTGCGTATTGAATTGTTTTAGATTGATGGAAAGGTCGGTTTCTGATTCTCCAGCGTCTGGAGGAGACATAGGATAGGCCAGGGGGCCCGGGGCGGCACAGGTCCCGAAGTGAAGCTCGGCTGGCACGATATCTTCTTCACTCTCTTCCTCGGTTGGCAGGCCGTCAAGTTTCAGCAGGATNGCGACCGCTCCCGCGATATCTTTGAACGTCACCGTGCCTGTTATTCCTGAGGGGCCCATACTTTGAATAGGCACTGTGAAGTCAGGAGCCGAGGGAGGAATCGTCGGATACTGAACAGTGGGAAGATTAATCTGGAGCGTGGACGATGGACTGCCGGGTGACCCCTGGCTTGTGGATTGAAACAGGATCGCTAAGACAACGATCAGGAACCCTGCAGCCAGGATACCCAGCCTGAGATATCGTTTCTTAGTAGGGGTCGGCCTTTGTTGAGGATCAGATGCCATGATTTAATACAACCTGTACGACTATGGGAATAAGATCAGTCATGATTTGAGCTTAATGTACCCATCTTTCCGGGGAATGGCAAGCCCCCAGGATGGGCGCACGGAGTGAGGTTGACAGGAGACCCGCCCCCAGTCTGAAGGAGAAACTTGCCTTGCCAGTGGGTTTTGGTTGGGGTAGCCTTATCCCTTTGAGTAATCTTGCCCAGCCAGTAGTTTTCTACTGGCTGGGGATTTCTTGCAGAATTTATTAGCGTTTCACAACTGTAGGCGGTAACGAGATGGCTTCATTATCGGCAGGGAACGCGTCGTTGGAGCCTTCAAGAGTCACGATGGCCTTGAAGGTTACTTTACCGATTTGGGCGTCCTGCTGAGTGAAGGTGTATTGGAAGGTAACTTGCGTCGTTCGGTTGCCCTTCCGAACGGGGACAATTTGGGTGGACGATGAAATCAATTCAAAGCCTCCTGGAATGCTTCGGTAAAGCTCTATCAATACTATTTCTGAATAGTGAGTATTCCGTAGGGAAACCGTGATCGTCTTTGTCTGCCCAACCTTCGCAGACTTAGGCGCCAAAACCTTCGAGACAGAAATATCGTGCGTGCGAACATGTAAAACCTGAGACGACGAGGCGGTGCGTCCATCCACTGTGGTGACTGAATGCTGAACTGTGTAGTCTCCATCTTTTGCATATTGATGGAAGGCACAGTTTTCCAGACTGGTGGCCCCATCTCCGAAGTCCCATGAAAGCGATTGGAAGCTTACCTCTCCTGGATCGAATGATGTATCGCAGAATTGAATGTTATCAAAGACCGATGGGTCGAGGACGGAGAATCCAAAACCTGACACCGGTTGCGGTGCGATATCCAGGTGAAACTGGATCGAACCGCCTTGTTCCCAGGGATAGAGGTTGCCTACCTGAAAGTAGTAGGTGGTCCCAGCATCAACATGGAATGTCAACATGTTTCCATCAAATGCACAGCTCATTTCAGTCAGGCCTGTTAATGAATTGCCTGAATAGGCGGCGAACACGGGCGTGAATGCAAATGTAGGGATGGTTGCCGAAACTGAGCCACTTGTTGCCGATGTGAACGCATACCAGATTGTCCTGTCTGTTGTCCCAACTCCACAGGATGGTGTGGGCTCGTCCCCCTCCAGGGTCGCGAAAGTTGTATCTGCGGTAGCGCTGAAGGGCAGCGAGGAGATGGCTTCAGTGTTGGCGAAATTGTCATTCGCGGGAGGAAACATCTGTTCCAGGTTGATGTGGAGGATACCGGTCCCTACAGCGTCTCCGGCAACCCGCAGGTAGTAGGTCTTTCCCGCTTCGACATTGAAATCGCCAAAGCTATTGTTGGACGCGCATGTTAGAAAGGTTAGATCAGAGATCCCGAATCCTGAAGAGAGGTAAATATCCACATTGCCAAAGCCAGCACTACCTGCCATATCCGCGCGGACTGTCATGTTTTCTATTGGGGTGAAGGAATACCAGACGCTTCTCAGTTGTGAACTGCAACCCTGAGGTTCACCCGGTTCAGTCGTTGCATCGGTATTATCCACAGTGGCGCTAAAGGGTAGGGACGCGATAGCTTCTGCGTTGGCGAAATTGTCATTCGCAGGGGGAGTAAGCTGTTCCAGGTTGATCTGAATGGCACCTGCCTGTCCAAACGAATCAACTCGCAGGTAGTAGGTTTTTCCCGCCTCCACCTGGAGTGTGGTAGGACTAAAAGCAGTTATGCATGACAGGAAGGTCAGGTTAGAGAATGAGGATCCCGACGCAAGGTAAATGCTCACGTTACCGGGGGCCGTGCTCCCGAACATATTCATCCGGACCTCAGTGTTTTCTGTCGGGATGAAGGCATACCAGAGACTTCTAAATGGAAAGCCACAACCCTGCGGCTCACCGGGTTCAAGCGATGCATCTGTATTATCCACAGTGGCACTGAAGGGTAGAGAGGTGATCGCTTCAGCATTGGCGATGTTGTCATTGGCAGGAGTAGTAATTTGTTGCAGGTTGATCTGGAGGCTACCCGCCTGCCCGGACGAATCGACCTGTAGGTAGTAAGTCTTGCCCGCTTCGACATTGAAGTTGCTGGAGCTATTGCCGGACGCACACGTCAGCGAGGTCAAGTCAGAGAGTGAGGGTCCCGAGGCAAGGAATATGTTCACATTCCCTGAAACAGCGCTCCCCACCATATCTACCCGGACCGCCATGGTTTGGGTTGGAGTGAAAGCATACCAGACAGTCCTGTTCGGAGAACTGCAAATCTGAGGCTCACCCGGTTCGGCTGTCGCATTGGTATTATCTGCCGTGGTGCTAAACGGCAGAGAGGGGATCACTTCAGCATTGGCGAAGTTATCATTGCCAGGAGGAGTAATCTGTTGCAGGTCGATCTGGAGGCTGCCCACCTGCCCGAACGAATCAACCCGCAGGTAATAGATCTTTCCTGCCTTAACCTGGAAATTGGTGGAACCGCCACTGAACGCGCAGGTCAGGGAGGTCAGGTCAGCGAATGAGGATCCCGAGGCGATATAGATGTCCACATTACCTGAGCCGCTCCCTACCATATCCAGCCGGACTGCCATGTCTTCTGTTGGGCTGAAGACATACCAAACGCTTCGAAATGCAAAACCGCAACCTTGAGGCTCACCTGGTTCAAGCGAGGCATCCGTATTGTCCACCGTGGCGCTGAAGGGCAGAGAGGTGATCGCTTCTGCGTTGGCGAAGTTGTCATTCGCAGGAGGAAATATCTGTGCGACATTGACCTGGAGGATACCCACCTGCCCAATGTCTCCATCAACCTGTAAATAGTAGGTCTTTCCGGCCTCAACCTGGAAATTGGTGGCACTAAAACCTGCGCATGTCAGGAAGGTCAGATCGGAGATTGTGGGTCCTGACGCCAGGTATACGCCTACGATGCCTGCAATAGCCGTACCGGCCGTATCCACCCGGACTGCCATGCTTTCTGTGGGGGTGAAGGAATACCAGACAGTCCTATTCAAAAATGCACACTTGGATATTTCACCCGGTTCGGATGTAGCATTTGTATTATCCACCGTGGCGTTGAAGGGCAGAGAGGTGATCGATTCTGCATTGGCGAAATTGTCATTCGCAGGAGGAGTGATCTGTTGCAGGTTGATCTGGAGGCTACCGGCCTGTGAAAACGAATCTACCCGGAGGTAGTAAGTCTTTCCTGCTTCAACCTGGAAATTAAAGGAACTACCACTGAATGCGCATCCCAAAGAAATCAGATCAGAGATCCCCGGTCCCGATGCGGCATATATCCCGACAACGCCACCAACAGGAGTACCTGACATATCTACCCGGAGTGTCATAACATCTGTTGGAGCAAGTGCATACCAGAGGCTTCGACCCAGAGCGCCGCAATTTTGAGGCTCACCAAATTCCATTGAGGCATTTGTATTGTCCGCTGTGGCACTGAAGGGCAGCGATGGAATGGTTTCTGCGTTGGTGAAACTATCATTCGCAGGAGGAGTGATCTGTTCCAGGTTAATCTGGAGAACGCCCCCCTGTCCGAACGAATCAACTTGCAGGTAGTAGGTCTTTCCTGCTTCAAACTGCAAATGAGTGGAGCCACCACTACCAGTGCATGCCAGGAAGGTCAGGTCAGTGATTCCAGGTCCCGAGGCGAGGTATGTTTTTACAGTGTTTGCTCCGACTGTGCTACCGAACATATCCACCTGAGCCACCACATTTTCTGATGGGGTGAAGGAATACCAAACACTTTTAAACACCGCACCGCAACCCACAGGTTCATCAGGTTCAGCAGTGGCATCTGTATTATCCACCGTGGCGCTGAAGGGCAGAGCGGGAATGGCTTCTGCGTTGGCGAAATTGTCATTCGTAGGAGGTGCTGCCAGTGCGGGTGTAAACCCGCTCAAAGAAAGCGCCAGTGCAAAGAATAGGCCCGCGAACCAACGAAAGATTTTATGATACATTTTGCTCTCCTCTCTGCCAATAATGAAATCAAACCTAGTATGTCTGGGACGATCAGTACGTTTATTGAAATCCGTTGATGATCGGCGAATGAGTCGCTGAGAAAGAAATTGGTGACAAAAATTCCTGAGCGTTGTATTACCCAGCCAGTATTTTTCTACTGGCTGGACATTGATATATTGATGTGAGATATTTGTTATCGTTTCACCACGGTAGGAGGCGTGGAAAAGGCCTCATTGTCTCCCGGGAACGCATCGTTCTCGTTCTCGATTTGCACCACAGCCCTGAACGTCACCTTGCCGATCTCGGCATCCTGCGGGCTGAAGGTGTAATTGAAGCTGAACTGCGTAGAAACTTCGTATCTTTATTGCATCCCTGCAGGTCACGCTTCGCTAAACATCAGGCGTGACCTGCAGGGATCACATTTATATGGTGCTATTTCTTCGGCAGCGATGGCGCAGGGTTCGGGGCAACCTCAAGCAGCGGCATGTGCTGTAACTGTGATTGCATCTCCTGTTCGGACATCAACGTAAAGCCGTTGGTTCCTTTTGTGAAGCAGAAGAGGAATCTTTGCCCAACGGTATGGAAGAGGGCATCCGGGTTCTGTCCGGCAAATACTGTTGCGCAAATGTTTGCGCCATTGGATACCGAGCCGCGCACCTGGAAGCGGAAGCGCAGGACCATGCTCTTCCCTGAGGCAAGGCTAATATCAGTGGGCAAGCCTGCCTGGAAGCTGGTAAAGCCAATTAAGGAGCCAATGTTATTACCGTCAATGATGCTCCAGGCCTTACCGGAGAATTCCGTCGAGAGTCCGTTCGTGATCTTCACACTGAAATCACACAGCCCACCATTGGCTGGCACCGTGCAGACCTGCGTATTGCTGAACCGAATGGGATATGAATTAAGCGCGACCCTGCTAACAACGTAGTCTTCGCTCTCGCCCACGGCAAATGTTTCCGTCTCAATAAACTGATACTGGTCCGCCTGAGCGACGATCCTATAATCCCCAACACGTAACGCACTGCCGTTTGAATCAGTGTTGAAGCGGAAACTACCATCGCTCCCGGCATTCTGGGAATTCAAATCAAAACAATTGGACGTATCACAACGTAACAGACGGACAAACGCGAAGGGGGCTGCATCACCGCGCAGGGGTTTTCCATTGAGGGCATCTGTAACGACCCCACTGATCGAGCTGATATATTGCAGGGGTGCTACCGTCAGTTGGTAGGAACCATTGCCGCCGCCAAGGAATTCGCCATCACAACAGGTCGTTGCAGCAAGTATGAAGATGCCATCTGCTGGAATGGTGATCTCCAGATGCGAGTTCAGAGTGCCACTATCATCGTTCAGCGCGATGAGATTGCAGTTCGAGTCAAAGAACCCGAGGAAGGGATCGCTCAGCGTGCCTTTGCCGGTACTTTGCCCTTCCAGGTCAATAGTGGCTGCGAGACTTGGTGTCCCGCTGAAGCGGAAGAAATCAACATCAGGTGTTATTGAAGAGTCGAGGTTTCCGTCCATCACGAAGGAACCCGATACCGCGCCGACCTCCTGAGCGGTCTGGCAGGAGTTATTGGGTTCGATCTCCGTCCCCGTCACCGCAGCAGTCACATTGGTTTGGGCGGATGACAGGGCTTCCTGTGGAGAGACAATCGCAAACCCGCCTGCGTTTCTGTAGATACAGAACAAATCTCTGACGCCGATCGTGTTGAAGAGAGCCTGGCTTCCCTGCCCCACGAAGAGGCGGGTGCAGACGAAGGAACCGTACGTACTCATGTTGGCTGGAACGTTGAATCGGAAGCTGAAAACTTTGCTCTTGCCTTTGCCCAAATCCAGATCCTGCGGATCCTTAATTTGGAAGTTTGTATACCCGGCAAAGGAGTCGGGCAGTATGCTATTCGCCAGGCTCCAGACCTTACCGGACAAGTTCTTGCTTGTCCCATTGGAGATCTTCACGGTGAACAGACATTCTCCGCCCGAGGCCGGGATCCCGCCACAGGACTGCAATTCTGAGAAGCGCACGGGCAGGGAATTGAGCCGGATATCCCCTACGCTGCGTTTTTCATTTTCGACTACATCAAGAGTATCAATCTGAGCAGGATCATATTGATCGGCAGACGCATAGATTCGATAAGAGCCAGTGATCAACCGGTTTCCTGCATAGTCCGTCTCGAAACCGAAGCGACCTTCAGGATCAGGCACCATAGAGTTGACGAATGAACAGGCCTCCCCTTCACAACGGTAGAGAATCAAGCTCGGCCCGAAGGATTGTGAGATGGGCTTTGCGGTCACCGCGTCTAGCAAACGTCCACTGATCGAGCCAATGAGTGGAAACGGTTGGAGCAACACATCACCCAGGTCGCGGTTCTCACCGTCGTGGATCGTCACCTGCACGCGTTGAGTTTCATATAATGCGGCAGCGATTTCCACTTCATAGTTCCCGGCGGGCAGGGGATCACCATAATAGAAGCTATTGAATTGGAAAAGCCCATCGCCGTCAGTATTTTGCGAGTTCACAAACTCGGAACAACCGCTGCTGTCACAGCGGCGGAGCGTCACAGCAGCGCCTGGCAATGGTAACCCGGTATCAGAGGCCACTACGCGTCCATGGATCACAGAGGGCGGGTTGAGAGGCAGATCACCAACGTCCAGGTTGGAACTGCTGAAGTCGAACGGTCCAAATTCACCAGTCGGATACAGGGATGCAGTCACTGTAATGTGATAGGTCCCGGCCGGAA
>Ga0065707_10001707_pt1 | contig 14512 bp, 12 predicted proteins | sample SwiRhicommuniRL3_FD_59094 | JGI IMG/M metagenome (GOLD analysis project Ga0065707, IMG submission 59094) | Switchgrass rhizosphere bacterial communities from Rose Lake, Michigan, USA - RL3 v2 (version 2) | ecosystem: Host-associated > Plants > Roots > Rhizosphere > Soil | place: East Lansing...
CAATTCCCCACTGCTGCCTCCCGTAGGAGTCTGGGCCGTGTCTCAGTCCCAGTGTGTCCGTCCGCCCTCTCAGGCCGGATACTGATCGTTGCCTTGGTAGGCCATTACCCCACCAACTAGCTAATCAGGCGCGGGCCCCTCTCCGAGTGCCAGGTCTTGCGATCCCCGGCTTTGATCTCCGCCTCTTCAAAGGCAGGATGTTATGCGGTATTAGCGTCCCTTTCGGGACGTTATCCCCCGCTCGAAGGCAGGTCACCCACGTGTTACTCACCCGTTTGCCACTCTACTTGCCCCTTGCGGAGCTTTCGCGTTCGACTTGCATGTGTTAGGCACGCCGCCAGCGTTGATTCTGAGCCAGGATCAAACTCTCATGTTTAATACGTTTGTCCGCCGTAGCAGCCAAAGCCGCGAAGGCGGAAAACCATCAACACGAAAAGCCGATTGCTTTGGCTCTCACGTTGTTCATTACTAGTTTGTTGTCAAGTTGTGAGTGGTTCATCGCTCGCGCCCGGGCCCAAACCAGAACCCAGGCCGCTACAAAGCGCGATGCCACCCGCTGATAACTCGACGGGTTTTTGTGCTTGTACGCTCTATCTAGTTTTCAAAGAACCGACGCGCACCGGGCCGGAATCCCGATCCCGGTGGCCTTCCCCGTTTTTGACCGTCTTTAGGGGAACCTTCTGAGGTTACTACAGAGGACTTACTCTGTCAACACCCAGCGACGTTACTTCCCGCATCTATACGTTCAGAGACAAAAAAAATTGCTCCGTATCTTCTTCGGAGCAACTAGCCGGCACCTTCGCGCCGGGTCTCGCCAACCGAATGTCTACGTTCGAATCGTTTCAATACACGCGCCCGGGGCGGGCCTAAACCCCATTCGGCTCTCGACGTCAGCGGATATTGGCTGAGCAGGCCGATCGATGCCGAACCCCGCGCGCGCTATCTGACCCGCTCCGCTGCGGCGTATCTTCGGCCGTCAACGTCACGAGCTGGGACAATCATACGGTACCCGCCCGAGGCGGTCAAGTTTGCGCGATTATCCTTCGATTTTCACGATCCGGCGCTCGCGCTGTCCCTTGCGCAGCACGATCACCGCGCGCGCGATCGCGTCGGCCAGCGTCACGTGCCCGCGCTCGTCAGTCAGCCGTCGATCGTTGACATACAACCCGCCCTGTTTGATCAATCGTGCCGCTTCACCTTTCGACGCCGCGAGACCGGCCGAGACCGCGAGCTCCGCCGCGCCGACGCCGCGCTCGAGCGCTGCCGACGTCACCGAAATCGACGGCGCATCGTCGAAGACCATCAGGATGTCTTCGACGTGGGCGCTGGCGAGCGGACCGCCGAAGAGCACCTCCGCCGCCCGCTCGGCTCGCGCAACCTGATCGGCGCCGTGCACCATAGCCGTCACCGCGCGTGCCAGCTCGCGCTGGGCTTCGCGACGCTCGGGGTGTTCGTTCGTCTCACGTTCGAGCCCCGCGATCGCGTCCTGCGATTTGAAGGTGAAAAATTTCAGGTACGTGATGACGTCGCGATCGTCCGCGTTGAACCAGAACTGATAAAAACGGAAGGGCGACGTGCGTGCGGCGTCGAGCCAGACGGCGCCGGCTTCGGTTTTTCCAAACTTCGTCCCGCTCGACGTCAGGAGCAGCGGCGACACGAGCCCGTGGGTCTGCGTGCCCCGCAGCTTGCGGATGAGGTCGGTCCCGGCGACGATGTTCCCCCACTGATCGCTGCCACCCACCTGCAGCCGGCAGTTGAAGCGATCGTGCAGCACCAGAAAGTCGTACGCCTGCAGCAGCGAGTAGCTGAATTCCGTGTACGAAATGCCTTCTTCGCTCTCGAGACGCCGCTTGACCGACTCCTTCGCGAGCAGGTAGTTGACGGTGAAGTACTTCCCGACGTCGCGCAGGAATTCCATCGCGCTCATCGAGTTCAACCACTCGCCGTTGTCTACGAGTCTCGCGGGATTGTCCGGCGCCTGGAAATCCAGAAAACGCTCGAGCTCCGCGCGGATGCCACGGACGTTCGCTTCGATTACCTCGCGGCTCTGCAGCGTGCGCTCCACGGTCTTGCCGCTCGGGTCGCCGATCATGCCCGTACCGCCGCCGACCACGGCGATCGGCGAATGGCCCGCGCGCTGCAGTCGCGCCAGCGCCATCACCTGCATCAGGCTGCCGGCGTGCAGACCAGGCGCCGTCGGATCGAATCCCACGTAGGCCGTCAGCGACTCGCGCGCGAGCGCGTCCCTAGCGCCCTGAGTGACGTCGTACACGAGACCGCGCCACGAGAGTTCGGAGAACAGATCGCTCATTGAGTCCATTATCATAATGCGGTGCTGGTCAGTCGGCGTGCGGCGATCAATACCCTGGTAGCGGGCGGCATCGGCACGGTCATCGGCGGCGCCGCCTACGGCGTCGCGTACTCGCGGCATCAGATCCAGATCCTGCGCGCCAGCGTACCGGTCGCCGGCCTCAGTCCCGCCCTCGACGGTCTGCGCGTGGGCCTCATTACCGATCTCCATCACAGCGAAATGGTGCCGGCGCGCGATGTCGCCCGCGCTGTCGTGTTGATGATGGGAGAGCGGCCGGATCTCATCGTGCTTGGCGGCGACTACGTCACGTGGGGCAATCGCGAGTATGTCGTGCCCTGCTCGGAGGCGCTCGCCGGGTTGGTGGCGCCGTATGGCGTCTTCGCCGTGCTCGGCAATCACGATGACGATCGCGATATGCCGGCCGCGCTCATCAAACACGGCTACGAGGTGCTGCGCGACGCGCGCACGACGGTCGAGATGCGGGGCGAACGCGTCGATCTCGTGGGTGTGCGGTATTGGACGCAGCGCGGACGCGACATCGCCCGGTTGGTCCGCGACGCCGAATCGACGGTGATTCTACTCGCTCACGATCCGCGGCGGTTGGATGAGGCAGCCGAGCTGGACGTGCCGCTCGTGCTGTCGGGCCACACGCACGGTGGCCAGGTGGTGCTGCCCGGCCTCGGGGCGATTGCCGCGAAGAAGTTTCCGGTCGTCGCCGGATTCGGTCAGCGCAACAACAGCTCCATTTTCGTCAGTCGCGGCGTCGGCACCGTATACGTACCCTACCGGTTCAACTGTCCGCCGGACGTGTCGGTGATCACGCTGAAGAGCGCCTGAAAAAGGGGGAGCCCTTTTGATCGGCGCCTAAGTTCCGATGAAACGGCGACCTTCGATGCGCCAGCCCCCGTTCAGGATGAGTTGGATCGCGAGCGGGTACAGGTGATGTTCTCGTTCGAGGATGCGGGCAGCCAGCATATCCAGATTGTCCCCATCCTTCACAGCGACCGTCTCTTGCAACACAATCGGCCCCCCGTCCAGTTCCGCCGTGACGAGATGAACCGTCGCGCCGGTCCATTTCACGCCATGCTCCAGGGCCTGGTACTGGGCGTTTGTGCCCGGAAACGCGGGAAGAAGCGACGGGTGAATATTGACGACGCCATTCGGGAATGCATCGAGAAACACGGGTGTGAGCAGCCTCATGAACCCGGCAAGGCAAACCAGACTTACACGTCGTGCTCGTAGGAGTTGGACGAGCTCCCGGTCATAGTCCTCGCGTCGCGCGAATCTCACCTTGTCTGTGTGGTCGAGCACCAGGGCCTCGACTCCAGCCTTTCTCGCCCGGTCGAGGCCGGCCGCGTCAGACCGATTGGAGATCACGACGGCCAGGTCAGCGTTCAGTTTCTTGGTCGCAATCGCGTCGATGATCGCCTGGAGATTGCTGCCTCGCCCGGAGATAAGCACCCCGATCCTGCGATTGTGAATGGGGTCTGACCCCCGTACTGTACGGGGGTCAGACCCCGCGTCTTGAGTCGGCATCGCTATTGCCCCTTATCGCCGCACTATGGCGAGACCACGACGTTGCACCTTAGCCAACCATGTCTACCACGTCATGAATCGGGCGGCCAAACGCTCAACACTTTTCGCGTCAGCGCGCGACTACGAGCTGTTTGAGCAGACCATGGAGTCAGCTCTCGCCCGCTTCCCGATTCGAATTCTTGCGTACTGTTTGATGCCCACTCATTTTCATTTACTGCTATGGCCACGCCACGACGGCGAAGTATCGCGCTTCATCAAGTGGCTAACGGCGACACACGCCCAACGATGGAATGAGTGTCATGGATCCGTCGGTACCGGCGCAGTTTATCAATCCCGATTCAGGTGTGTCTGGGTCGAAGACGAGAAGCAGTTGCTGCACGCTTGGCGGTACATCGAACGGAACCCCCTGAATGCAGACCTCGTCGTGCGAGCTGAGGATTGGCGATGGTGCAGCTTGTGGAGACGCATCCGCGGACCCCATCCTCATCCACTGTGCGAAGGTCCCTTCGCACTGCCCGGTGACTGGGTGGAGCTTTTGAACGTCCCGGTGAATGTCGTCCAGGCCACTCGGCGCCGTAACCGGGTTCTGACCCCCGTACTGTACGGGGGTCAGACCCCGAAGCAGACCCCGAAGCAGACCCCGAAGCGGCCCGAAGCGGCCCCCAAAGCTGCCAAAATTACCTGACGGCCAGCGTGTCGGCTGAGTACTCCAGACGTTTCGGCTTGATCACCACGCGCCGGGTGGCGCTCTTTTCTACCTGACCGGCGCGCCACGTGCGGAAGGGGAACGGTTTGGCCACGTCCAGTACGGCCGGCACGTCCTTCTCGGGCACATAAATCGCGAATCCGGCGCCCATGTTGAAGTTTCCGTACGCCTCAGCATCGTTGACGTTGCCGACCGACTGAATGAAGTCGAACACGGGTTGCGGCGTGGGAATGGTGTCGATGACGTACGCAAACGGATCGGATGAACGCATCAGCTTGCGCCAGCCGTGACCGGTGATGTTGACGGCGTAATGAATATCGACGCCGCGATTCAGGCAATCCTCGACGACGGCCACGTAGATGTGTGTGGGATCGAGCAGCGCCTCGCCATAAGGCCGGCCGTCACCTAACAGCGTGAGATAGCCGTTCTCCGCGCGCTCGGCCACCGCACGCGCGAGCGTGAGGCCGTTGGCGTGAATGCCCGAGCTCTCGAACAGCACGATGGCGTCGCCCGTCCGGATATTCGCGCGAATCATCCGCTCCTTCGGCTTGATGATGCCGATGGCCGAACCCGCGAGCACAACCGCCGACGGCTCCACGACCCCGCTCAGCGTCGGCGTCTCGCCTCCGCCCCAGGCGCAGCGTGCCATCTCGCAGGCCGCACGCCAGCCGTCGACGAGGTCGCCGGCGCGCCGATCGTCCTTGAACCACTCGGAGGAACCGACGCCGAGATGCATGGCCACCGCGAGCGGCAACGCGCCCAGCGTCACCATGTCGTTGACGATCATCGCGACGGTATCCTGCGCGAGGTGCTCGTAAAAGGATCGTTCCGGCACGAGACGATACATGGCGTCGGCCACGAGGTTCTTGGTGCCGAGCCCTTCTTCGACGTGCGCGAGGAAACTGTCAGGTGTTTCGACGAGATACGCGCTCTCGCCGCGACTCATCTCGACTTCCGATACGCCCAGGCGCCGCAGCACGCCGGCCGTCGATCGGCCGGCCAGCTGGGCCCTGCGCTTGAACGGATCGAGCGCGCCATAGTCCACGCCCGAACCGGCATACGTCATGCGGTCCATCTTTGGGTCGTCTCAGATAGGAAACCGGATCCCGGAACCGTTTCTCAGAACTCGAGCTTCTCGATCAGCTCCTGCCCGACCCGGCGCGTCGCCGACGACTCGCCGGCTTTCCAGTAGCCGCGGCGGACGTCCACGAAGAAGCTTTCTTCCTCGTAGTCCTCCTCGAGCATGTCGAAGCCTTCCCCGATCAGCTCGATTCCACTCGACGCGCTCTTGTAGGTCTCGAGAAACGCGAGCAGCACCGGCGTATTGCGAACCGCGACGGTCGCCACGCCGAGCGCCATCGGCGCGCGCGGAGGGTCCATCGAAGGAATGCCCACATCGAACAGCGCGGCCAACGCCTGCGTATTTCCAGCGTTGGCCAGCGCGACCAGGCCCGCAACCGTGTTGCGGAGCAGCTCCTGATACCCGATGTTCTGGTCCGCGAACTTCAGCGTCTCGATGAGAAACGGCACGTGCGCCTCGCAGTTGACGCCGACCAGGCAGATGGCCGCCGCAATCGAGGGCTGCGTCTCCCGCTCGACGTTAGCCTGCAGTGACGCGAAGGTTTCCATCGCCCGCTTGTCTTTCAATTTGCCGAGAGCCAGGATCGCGTCGACCTGAAGAGGGCCGGCCTGACGCGCGATTGCCATCAGCGGCTCGACGGCGTACGAGGCGCCGTAATCGCCGAGCGCTTCGATAACCGCGCTCCTGAAAAAATCCTGCCCGCGTTTGATCTCGACCAGGAAGGTATCGCGCACTCGCGGATCGGCGGCCTGTGCGGCGAGAGCCCGAATGAGGGCCGGCCTCACGAACTCGCTCTCCTCGCGCTCGAGCGCCTTCAGCAAGTCGGGAATCATCGCCGGCGTCGGATGGTGCTCGTAGTACATGTACGCCACCGTCCGCAGCCGGTCGTTCGGATTGGTCGCCACCTCGCGGATGAGCGCGGCCGTCCGTGCGTCGCTGAATCCGGTCAGCAGCACGAGCGCGCGAAAGCGGGCGAACTGATCTTTGTGGCTTTCGACGGCTCGAATCAGCGCGGGCGCGACGGTCTCGGCCGGCGCCCGGCGCAGGGTGCGCGCGGCGTTCATCCTGACAGAGAACTCCAGGTTGCCGAGCGAATCGATAGCCTTCTGGATGGCTTCCGGCGAGATCGGCTGCGGTCCACGCTCTTCGGCCACGGCGCCGACCGGGCCCGGGGCCTGGCCGTGAACGCGCGGCACCGCCACCGCAAGCGCGACCATCACGCCGGCAACGACGCTACGTCTTGACCGCATCGGTATCGAGCTTGAGCGCGAGTTGGAGATATGCCGCTTCGTTGCGCGGAAACGCCACTGGATACTGACCCGTGTAACAGGACGTGCAATAGCTCGAGCGTCTCGGACCGACGGCCGAGAGCATGCCCTCGAGGCTCAGATAGCCGAGGCTGTCGGCGCCGATGTACTTCTGGATTTCTTCGAGCGTATGGGTGGCGCCGATCAATTCCGAGCGGCGAGGCGTATCCACACCGTAAAAACACGGCGAGATCGTGGGCGGGCAGCTGATCCGCATGTGCACTTCCTTCGCCCCGGCCGCCTTCACCATCTTCACGATCTTGCGGCTCGTCGTGCCGCGCACGAGCGAATCGTCCACGAGCACCACCCGTTTGCCGTCGAGAATGCTGCGCACGGGATTCAGCTTCACACGCACGCCGAAGTGCCGAATCGACTGCTGCGGTTCGATGAACGTGCGGCCGACATAGTGATTGCGAATCAGCCCGACACGCATCGGGATCCCCGACTCTTCGGCGAACCCGATCGCGGCGCACACGCCCGAGTCGGGAACGGGCACGATCACATCGGCATCTGCGGGCCGCTCGCGCGCCAGCAGCCGCCCCAGGTTCGTCCGCACTTCGTTCACGCTCTCGCCGAACACGTAACTGTCCGGGCGCGAAAAGTACACGTGCTCGAACACACACTGCGCAAGCGGCGCCGGCGGGAACGGCTTGAACGACTTCACACCGGCTGCGCTCACGATGAGGACTTCGCCTGGTTCGACATCGCGCACATACGTCGCGCCAATCAGATCCAGTGCGCATGTCTCCGAGCAGACAATGACCGCCTCGCCAAGCCTGCCGAGCGCCAGCGGGCGAAATCCGTGCGGGTCGCGAATGGCGATGAGCCGATCCTTGGTCATCAGCACGAGCGAAAACGCCCCTTGCACGTGCGAAATCGCTTCGACAACGGCTTCGTCGGTCGATGCGGCGCGCGACCGTGCATACAGATGCAGAATGACTTCGGTGTCGGTGCTGGTCTGAAATATCGACCCGTGCCGGCCGAGCTCGTCCTTCAACTCGGTCGCGTTGACGAGATTGCCGTTATGGCCGATGGCAATCTGACCGTGCGCGCAGTCGATGAGAATAGGTTGCGCGTTGTCCACCTTGCTGTCGCCGGCGGTCGAATACCGGACGTGTCCGATGGCGATATGACCGGAGAGTCGTTCCAGCGTCTTCTCCGAAAACGCGTCTGCGACATACCCCATCGATTTCGAGATGCGAACCTCGCTGCCGTTTGACGCGGCGATGCCCGCGCTTTCCTGGCCGCGATGCTGAAGCGCGTACAGTCCGAGATATGTCAAATTGGCGGCTTCGGGATGGCCGAAGATGCCGAAGACGCCGCATTCTTCTCTTAATTTGTCATGGGGCCCCACCCCCATGACCTGTACCTCCCGACCTGTCGGTCGGTCGGCTTTGGTTGCGGCGATTTTCTGCTTAGTCGTCGCTTTGTCTTCGCGGGGCCCCACCCCCGCGACCTGTGCCTCGTGGCCTTTCCGCCACTCGGCTTTGGTGGCAGCGATCTTCTGCTTAGTAGTCATCGTTCACCCCAGTCTACGCAGCTCGCTGCTTGAAAAACTTCTCCAGTGCCGTTTCCCAGATGGACTCGGCTTCGCTCACCGCCACGTCGATCGCTGGCCGCCCATTGATTGAGACGCTGATACGCGAGCCGCCGGTCGTGCCGATTTCGCGTGCCGGGACCGCGAGCGCTTTGGCCCGGGCCAGAAACGCCGCGAGATTCTCCCGTGCCACGGACACGACCACGCGTGAGGCAGATTCGGAGAACAGCGTAGAGGCACCAGACCACGACGCGGGACCGTCGACGGCAGGGAGATCGACGCTCAGGCCGATCCCGCCCGTGCCGAACGCGCATTCCGCGAGCGTCACCGCGATGCCGCCTTCGGCGCAGTCATGTGCCGACCGGATCAAACCCTCCCGTGCCGCCGTCACGAGAAGCTGCTGAAGCGACTTTTCCGCCTTGAGATCCACGGCCGGCGGCTCTCCTGCCACCATCTCCAGCACCTGCTTCAAGTACTCGGTACCACCAAGCTCGTGGCGTGTCTCCCCGAGCAGAACAACGGCATCGCCACTGCTGCTGAAGCACCGGCCCAGCACCTTCGTCGAATCCTCGATCAGCCCAACCACACCGAGCACCGGCGTCGGATAAATCGCTTTGCCGTCGGTCTCGTTGTAGAGGCTCACGTTGCCGCCGGTAATCGGAATGTCGAGCGCCGTGCACGCCGCCGTGATGCCCTCGACCGCGCGCGCGAACTGCCACATGATCTCGGGCCGCTCGGGATTGCCGAAGTTCAGGCAGTTGGTGGCGCCAATCGGCTCGGCGCCGGCGCACGCCACGTTTCTGGCCGCTTCGATGACGGCGAGGATGGCCCCGCGATATGGATCGAGATAGCAGTACCGTCCGTTGCCATCGACCGACAAGGCCAGCGCGCGATTCGTGCCCTTCACGCGCACCACGCCTGCTCCCACGCCGGGCAGCACGAGCGTGTTGGTGCGCACCATGTGGTCGTACTGCCGGTAGACCCAGCGCTTGTTCGCGATCACCGGCGACGCGAGCAACGCTCGAAATGCGTCGCCGTCGGCGACCGGCGGCTTCCCGGGCAGGGCGAGCTTCTGCGCTTCTGCGAGATACGCGGGCATCGCCATGGGACGCGAGTAAACAGGGGCATCATCGGTCAGCGCGCTGGTTGGAATCTCCGCAACGACGGTCCCGCGTTCGCGCACTCGCATCAGCCCGTCGTCGGTGACCTCACCGATGTGCGCGGCGTGCAGGTCCCATTTCTCGAAAACTTCCTCAACCTCCCGCTCGCGTCCGCGCTTGACGACGAGCAGCATGCGCTCTTGCGATTCGGAGAGCATGATTTCATACGGTGTCATGCCCGTTTCGCGCTGAGGCACGTGCATCACATCGATGTCGATGCCCGCGCCGCCGCGCGATCCCATTTCGCAGGTCGAACAGGTAAGACCGGCAGCACCCATGTCCTGGATGCCGATGAGCGCGTCGGTCTGCATCACTTCGAGGCAGGCCTCGAGGAGCAGCTTCTCCATGAAGGGGTCGCCAACCTGCACCGCCGGGCGCTTTTCCGCCGAGTTCTCGTCGAATTCCGCCGATGCCATCGTCGCGCCGTGGATGCCGTCGCGACCGGTTTTCGAACCGACGTAGTAAACCGGATTGCCCGTGCCTTTCGCGACGCCCTTCACAATCTCGTCTGCTTTGGCGAGACCCAGGCAGAAGACGTTCACCAGAGGATTGCCGGCATAGCACTCCTCGAAGGCAATCTCGCCGCCAACGGTCGGAATGCCAATGCTGTTGCCGTATCCGGCGATCCCGGCCACGACGCCTTCCATGTTGCGGCGAACGTGCGGATCGTCGAGGTCCCCGAACCGAAGCGAATTCAACAGCGCAATCGGCCGGGCGCCCATCGTGAAGATGTCGCGGATGATGCCGCCCACCCCGGTCGCCGCGCCCTGATATGGCTCGATGAAGGATGGGTGATTGTGGGATTCGATCTTGAACACCGCCGCGAGGCCGTCGCCGATGTCCACGGCGCCGGCGTTCTCGCCAGGACCCTGGAGCACTCTGGGACCGGTCGTGGGCAGCTTGCGCAGATGAACGCGCGAGCTCTTGTAGCTGCAATGCTCCGACCACATCACCGAGAAGATGCCGAGCTCCGTCAGGCTCGGCTCGCGCCCGAGCGACTTCACGATGCGCTGGTACTCGTCGTCGTTCAGGCCGTGACGATCGAGGGTTGCCTTGTCGAACGCGCTCATGCGGAAGCACTCCCCGCCGTCGTCAACACGCCGGCCGCGCGGGCGGCCAATACGGACTCGAAGATGATGCGTCCGTCCGCACTGCCGACTGCCAGTTCGCAGGCACGTTCCGGGTGAGGCATCAGGCCAACGACGTTCCGTCGCTCGTTGCAGATCCCGGCAATCGAGACGATCGACCCGTTCGGGTTTGCCTCGTCGCTGGCCACTCCTGACGCATCGACGTAACGGAACACAATCTGCCGGTTCTGCTCGAGCTTTCTCAGCTCGTCAGGCGTCGTGAAGTAGTTGCCTTCGCCGTGGGCGATCGGGATGCGCAACACCTGCTGCGGACGGCACGCGAGCGTAAACGGCGTGTCGGTCTCGTCGACACGAACGTGGACGTGCTCGCAGCGGAATTTCAGCTCGCGGTTCCGCAACATCGCACCCGGCAGCAGTCCGGCCTCGAGAAGAATCTGAAAACCGTTGCAGATCCCCAGAACAGGGCCGCCCGCGGCGGCGAACCGCCTGACGGCGTCCATGACGGGCGAAAAGCGGGCGATGGCGCCGGTCCGCAGGTAATCTCCGTGCGAGAAACCGCCGGGGAGAATCACCGCATCGGCGCCGCGAAGATCGGTTTCCTTGTGCCAGACGAACTCGGCCTCCTGGCCAAGCACGTCTTTTGCGGCGTAATACGCGTCGTGGTCGCAGTTGGATCCGGGAAAGACGATGACGGCGAATTTGGTTTTCACGTGTCAGCTTTTCTCAATGTGTCGTGGGGCCCCACCCCCACGACCCTGCCACCTCGCGCTCGGCGCTGCGGGCGACCACGATCTGCTTAGTGTGACGTTCCGTCTATCTCAATTCGATAACTTTCAATCACCGGATTCGCCAACAACTTGTCGGCGACCTCCGATGCCATCGAACGGGCCGTTTCGCTCGAGTGGGCGGCAAGCTCCAGCTCGAAATATTTACCCTGCCGCACGTCCTCCACGCCTCCGTAGCCGAGCGTGTGCAACGCGTCGACAATGGTCTTTCCCTGCGGGTCGAACACCGACGGCTTCAACGTCACGAATACGCGCGCACGCATCACGACACCCCCGCTCCGACCGGCACTTTGAACACGCGGTCGAAAATCTTGTCCACGTTCTTGAGCTGCACCTTCAGGTCGAACGCGTCATCGATGGTTTTCCTGTCGACAACAGCCATGACATCGCGATCGGCGAGCAGCAGCTCCTTGAAGTCTTTCTTCTCGTCGTAGGATCGCAGGGCGTTCCGCTGCACCCACTCGTAGGCCTGCTCGCGCGAAATGCCGCGCTGCGCCAGCTCGAGGAGGACGGTGCCCGAAAAGACGACGCCGCGCGAGAGCTCCAGGTTCTGGCGCATCCGATCTTCGCTCACGACGAGGCCCTTCACGATGCGGGTGAACCGCCGCAGCATGTGGTCGAGCGCGATAAAGCTGTCCGGCAGGATCACGCGCTCGACCGACGAGTGCGAGATGTCGCGTTCGTGCCAGAGCGCAATGTTCTCGAGTGCCGCGTGGGCGTTCGCCCGCAAGAGGCGCGCGAGGCCGGTAATCTGCTCGCAGCCGATCGGATTGCGCTTGTGCGGCATCGCCGACGAGCCCTTCTGCCCTTTGCCGAACGGCTCCTGCACCTCGCCAATCTCGGTTTTCTGCAGGCCCCTCACCTCGAGCGCGAACTTCTCGAGCGACGCACCTGTAATCGCAATGGTCGTCAGCAGCTCCGCGTGGCGGTCGCGCTGAATCACCTGCGACGACACCAGCGCGGCACTCAGCCCCAGCCTGGCGCAGATCGCCGCTTCGATCGACGGATCGAGATGCGCGAACGTCCCGACCGCGCCCGACACCTTGCCGACCGAGACGACGTCCCGTGCCCGCTTCAACCGCTCCAGGTCGCGCTGCAACTCGGCGTGCCAGAGCGCGAGCTTCAAGCCGAAGGTCATCGGCTCGGCATGCACACCATGCGTGCGGCCCATCATCGGCGTGTGCCGATGCTCTTCGGCGCGCGCACGAACGGCGTCGAGGAGGCCTTCGACATCCTTGAGAAGCAGATCGGTCGCCTCGCGCATCTGAATAGCCTGCGCGGTGTCGACGACGTCGGAGGAGGTGAGCCCGAAATGCAGCCAGCGCGCGGACGGCCCGACGTGCTCGGCAACGGCGGTCGTAAACGCGATGACGTCGTGTTGTGTGGTTTCTTCGATGGCGGCGATGCGGGCGACGTCGAACTTCGATTTCTCCCTGATGTCGCGGGCGGCGTCGTGGGGGATGATGCCTGCTTCGGCCATCGCCTCGGCAGCCGCGATTTCAACCTGCAACCAGGTTTCGAATCTCCGCTCTTCGCTCCAGATGCGCCCCATTTCGGGGTGTGTGTAGCGAGGAATCATTTCTTCTAGTTCAAATCCAGACGCTCTCGCGGAAGTTGAAGTCCATTCACCTGTCCCAGCACGGTGGCGGCCAGAGATCCGTTCGAGAAAAGCTCTCCCGCCACGCGTTGAACATCGGCCGGCGTCACGCGCTCGATGCCTTCCAGTGTTTCATCGAGGCTGAACTGACGGTCGAAGTAGATTTCCTGGCGCGCGAGATGCGACATGCGGCTCGACGTATTCTCGAGGCTCAGCATCACACTGCCCTTCAAGTGATCCTTGGCGCGGCGCAGCTCGGAGTCGGGCACGAGCGCCTGCTTCATGCCGCGCATCTCCTCGACCACCAGATCGACGACCTGGCCGACGGCTTCGTTCGCGCACCCGGCGTAGACCGTCAAGTACCCGGCGTCGCGATAGGCATTGATGCCGGAGAACACCGAATACGCGAGACCGCGCTTCTCGCGGATGTTCTGGAACAGGCGCGAGCTCATCGACCCGCCCAGCATGGTGTTCATCACGTAGCTCGCGTATCGCGCGCTGTGATTCTGCGGATAGCTGCTGGCGCCGAGACACACGTGACTTTGCTCGAGCTCTTTGTTGCGGATGATGACCTTCGGGACCACGTTCGGCGGTCCGCCGTTCTGCTTGACGCCGCGGACCGGCATCGATCCAAAGGCCTGCTCGAGCGCTTCGCGAAGCTTGCCATGCTCGAGATTGCCGGCAGCGGAAATGATGACGTTCTCGGCCGCGTAGGCGCCCCTGAAATGGTCGCGCAGCCGCTGCTCCGTGAGCGCCTCGACGCTCTCTTTTGTTCCAAGGATCGGCCGGCCCAGCGGATGGCCCTCCCAGAACGCCTGGGTGAAAATCTCGTGGACGAGGTCGTCAGGCGTGTCCTCGACCATCTTGATCTCTTCGAGGATGACCTTCTTCTCGCGTTCGATGTCGACCTTGTGGAACGCGGGGCGAAGGACGATGTCCGACAGGATGTCGACCGCAAGAGGCAGATGCTCGTCGAGCACCTTGACGTAATAGCTCGCGTACTCTTTGGCGGTAAACGCGTCGAGCTGGCCGCCAATGGAGTCGACCGCCTGGGCGATCTCTTCCGCCGTGCGTGATGCCGTCCCCTTGAACAGCATGTGCTCGACAAAGTGCGCGATGCCGCTGTCCTCGTCCGTCTCGTGCCGCGACCCGCGCGCCAGCCACACGCCCAGGCTGACCGAGCGCACGTGCCCCATCGATTCAGTGACGAGACGAATCCCGTTGTCAAGTGCGTCGCGAACAATCATGAAAGTGATGACTAACGCTGTGCAAACCGCTCGGGCCCGTGCATGAGCCGTTGGAGATGAAAGGGTTGAATGCGAGCTGAAAGGATCTTAACACGAGTACAATCGAGATCCAGAAGCGAACATGCCCAACGTTCCGAGCGGTTTAGCGTCGGACGCG
>Ga0065707_10001886_pt1 | contig 14508 bp, 11 predicted proteins | sample SwiRhicommuniRL3_FD_59094 | JGI IMG/M metagenome (GOLD analysis project Ga0065707, IMG submission 59094) | Switchgrass rhizosphere bacterial communities from Rose Lake, Michigan, USA - RL3 v2 (version 2) | ecosystem: Host-associated > Plants > Roots > Rhizosphere > Soil | place: East Lansing...
GAAACCGTGATGCGTGAGGAAATTTGTGTCCTCACCCGCCAGCACCGCGCGCTGCAGATTGGGCGAGATCTTGTCCAACGATACCCAGATCTGTTCACGCTTAGGTTGTTGGCCCTTTGCTTTCGCTTCCTTGATTCGAGTGTCGATCAGTGACGTCGACGAAGGATTGCCATTCCGGAGCATGAGCACGCGGACAAACATGATGCCTTCGTAACCGATCAGGCCGATGACGAGGCCCAGCACCACTAAGAACAGGAGTCGGAAGATTCTTCTCATCTCTCTCGTAACGTAACGTTCAGGCCAGCCGGCGAGTTGCAACCGGAGCTTCGAAAACCTCTTTAAGTCATATCGTACCTACCTCTGTGTAACACACAGAGGTTGCACAGAGAAATCTAGAGGCACCCTATTTTCTGGAGGATTTTCGACTGATCCCGCGGTAGTTAACGTTGCCGGGAAGTTTTTTCGGCAGCTCGAGGTTGTCGTCTACGATGTCTTCGAGGTGGACGCTCGCTGCATGGGCGTAGGCAAGCAGCGTCATCAGGGTAGGTTCACGTTTGTCTTGCTCGTACTCCGAAATCCGGCCGTAATGCATGGTGTCACTGAAGCCGAGACGTTCCAGCATCTGCGTCTGCGATAGACCAAGACCAATCCGGATTTGGAGCAGTTTTTCGGCCAGTCGCACCGGCCGCGGACGCGGATTGCCCATCAGAAGTAACCTCCTGATGGGTCCGGCTGATGCGTACTCGCAGTTGGGAGTGTGCTGCGCTCGCTTTCGTTTGTCGCCGTGAGTATGAACCTTTCATGCTCAACGGCGATGCTCATCACTCGTTAGTGTGGGAGGTTGAGCCGCGCATTTTGCCGTTGTTGAATTATCAAAGACGGTCCCATCCTAATCGACGGAGCCGGAATTCGTAAACAGAAAAAACTAAGTTGGGCCACGGATCGCCGGGATCGGTGGCCCAAGTGGGTTTAGCGGGCGATGAACTCGTCCGTCAAAACAACGGTCACCGGAATACCGTCAATCGAATCAGGTAGATTCGGCCGGTTACCGGAATTCTTGTTCACATAAAGCACGATGGTCGCTTCACCATCTGCTCGATCTGAGGCACCAATACCGGCGCCCATAACGCCCGGAGTGACCATTAAATTGGCACGATGTACCTCGAGCACTGCCAGAGCGCGATCGGCTGCTTGTTGTGGAAGTTGCATAAGACCCGCCAGTCCGGGAGTGAAGGGTTGTCGTCCACCGCCACCCATCTCACCGCCTAAAGTGATCGGCGCAGCGCCGCCACCTACGTTGAAACTGAAGGTGCGACCGAGAGCAGTTCCGAGCTTGGTCAACACTTCGCCGATCGGATTACCGATCGTTGTACTGCTGCTGCCGGCGAACAGGAGAGCTACCGGATTATGCAGCGCGTTGTTCGTCACGATCAACGAACCTGAATCGCCGCCGGCGCTGAAGGTGCTGCTGTTGATTACCACCTGGTTTGTGTATGACACGTTAAACTTCTGGCCGCCGCCACACTGTTTCGTGTACTGAACGCTGACGCTGGTATTGATCGACGCGATTGTTCCAGTAGTGAAGCCAGTGGTCCGGCCGCTCTTTGCAACTCCAAGACCGACCAAAGGACTTACCACGATGCTGCTCGGTACGCCGATGTCTTCTATGGAGCCGGTTCCATCCATTAGCCCCGTCCGCAGTTGCGCCACCGCAGCATCGACGTTTGATCCCAACGGCGACGCGCCGGTGTAGTCAGCGACGACGGTTGAGATAGCACAGTTGTTGTCGATCAAGCCGGGCTGGGATATGTCTTCGCCGGCCACCGCCTGATCTCCTCGTCCCAGCACGTGGTTGTTACTGAGTATGTACTTGTTAGTGCCGTCACTTACGAGCGAGCCGAGGGTGCCGCTGCAACAAAAACGGCGGGTTATGTCGTTGACGTTTCCGCCCGAAACGCCCAGGTGTAAGTTTCTAACACGATGATTTGCTCCTCCGTCGGCAAGACCCGATGTCAGCAGTGAACTGAATAACAAGAGCGTAGCTACAAGCGTGAAGACCAGAATGGCCTTGAGTCTAAACATGATGAGGTCTCCTTTTTATTGAAAATCTTAACGGTAACGCAGAGCAACGCCCCAAGAGCAACTGCGCTATTCGATTAGTCCTTTAGTAAGGCTCCTGAACGCGGATGGGGGAGTTCATTCTCACGCCGACCTCAGGAAAAGTCAATGCAAAAATATGTAGAGTCAGGCCTGCTTTTACGGTCTTTGATAGTAGTCAGGTCTTCGGACTCTCTGCGAGGCGGCCATAGTAATCAAACGTACCGGGAAGTTTGTGTGGCAGGTCGATATCGTCGTCGACAATTTCCTCGAGGTGAACCTGAGCCACCTTGGCGTATGCGAGCAGTATCATTAGCGGCGGCTCGTTCTTATCCAGCTCATACTTTGAGATGTTGGTGTAATGGATCATTTGCGCAACACCCATCTCCTTGACTAGATCAGACTGAGAAAGTGCGAGGCTCTGTCGTATTTGCAGTAGTTTCTCGGCCAGTCGTCTTGGACGTGGTCTTGCGCTTCCCATCACTAACATCGCAAAAACAAGCTACCGAAAATTAACTATTGACTATATGGATAGTTAGTCATATAGTGCTTCCTCTACTCGCTGTAGAGAGTATAGCTCATGTTTGCAATAAATCGTTCATTTCGGATTCTGAGGCGACTTTTGAAAAGAAGGTTAGCTGGGTTTGTGGTGATGTGTAGGGTGGAGGTGAGATCAAAACATCACGAATTGGTAAGCAGCGTGGTTTTTGATGCACGTCGACAACTGATGGCACCCGCTGCGCACAAACGAAACTCTATTGGGTTCATCGAAAAACCGTAGACAGGATTAACAGGATGTTTCAGGAGATAGGGCGCCCATCCTGTCCATCCTGAAAAATCCTGTCAATCCTGTCTAACTTAATGCACCATCTCGTCGACCTGGGATTCTTCAGTGCCAATCGTCAGGGCCAGGGTGCGGATGGTGGTCCGAGCTTCGCGTTGTTCTTCTTCGGTGAGCAGGGACCAGGCGAGAGAAAGCGGACATTCCGAGTCGTGAGTGCGCGATTTGTGGCAGACAGGGCAGTTGTCGCCGGAAAGCTCAAGCACCACATAGAGCTTCGCCAGCAACGTGATGATCAGCTCAGCGCGCTTTTTCTGCTCGTCTGATTCAAACATGCCTAACCACAGTTTACGCGATTAATACTGCAACGTGTTTTCCCATTTAACACGCTTCAGCAGCGCAAAGTCGGAAAGCATCTTGCCTGCGCCAAGCACGACCGACGTCAGCGGGTCGTCAGCGACAAAGACGGGCAGGCCCGTTTCAGTTCTCAAACGCTTATCGAGATTTGCCAGAAGTGCGCCACCACCGGTCAGAACCACGCCGCGGTCGATAATGTCTGCTGAGAGCTCCGGCGGCGTGCGCTCGAGCGCTACACGCACTGCATCGACGATCGCACTGACCGCCGGATCCAACGCCTGACGCACTTCGTCATCACTAACTGTAATCGTCTGTGGAATGCCTTCGACGAGATTGCGGCCACGCACTTCCATCGACAAAGGCTCATCGAGGGGAAACGCACTACCAAGTTGAATCTTAATCTCTTCCGCGGTGCGCTCACCAATCAGAAGATTGTATTTTCGCTTCACGAATTCCGCGACTGCATTGTCCATGGCGTCGCCGGCAGTGCGTACTGCACGCGCGTAAACGATACCGCCAAGACTAATGACCGCGATGTCGGTCGTGCCGCCGCCGATATCCACAACGATGTTTCCCTGCGGTTCGGTGATGGGAAGGCCGGCGCCGATAGCGGCAGCGACCGCTTCCTCGACGAGATAAACTTCTGACGCCTTCGCTCGATACGCTGAATCTTCGACAGCGCGTCTCTCAACCTGCGTGATCTCACTCGGGATTCCGATCACTACGCGCGGGCTCACCCACGTGCGACCGTTATGAGCCTTGCGGATGAAGTGCTGGAGCATCTTCTCAGTCACTTCAAAGTTAGCGATCACCCCGTCGCGCATCGGTCTGATGGCGACGATGTTTCCGGGTGTCCTGCCCAGCATCTCCTTCGCGTCCTTACCAACTGCCTCGACCTGATTGGTCACTTTATTAATGGCGACAATTGACGGCTCGCTCAACACCACGCCACGCCCTTTAGCGTAGACAAGGGTATTGGCGGTCCCAAGGTCGATGGCCAGGTCGTTGGAACGGAGTCCGGAGAGCAGAGGGAAAGACATAGTGACACCTCGATTTATTTGGTTGTGAATTCGAATCGGCTGAGAAGATCTTGGAAGGGGCAAAGCCCTAAAACAAAGACAAACAGAATTTAATTGTTGGAAGGAAAGGTGTCAAGAGTTATTTGAGGAATAGTTCACGAATCAGGTGCAGGAGCAGCGATCAGGAGCAGGAGGCGAGTTGCGCCCTTACTGCCCCTGTATGCTGCCTCCTGCTCAAGTCTCCTAATACTGCCAGTTGACGGTCACGAAACCGGTGCCGCTAGAGGGGACGGTGTAGGTGTGATTACTCCCGGCTTCCCACGTAACCGAGCCATTTGCCGCGATTTTGATGAATTTGAACTGGATCGTCTGGCCAGCTGGAACCGAGGCGACGAGGAACCAGTTCGGATAGTTCGGCGTCAGCATCGGCCCCACTGCCGCGTCCCACGTCGTCGACCAGTTGCTGAGTTCGACAGTGTTGCCGGTCAGGAAGATGTAGTCGCCCACCTGTGTCGGAGATGCGTTGTTCACGGTGAACGTGATCGGAATCAATTTCGCCGTCAGTACTGTGTACGTGATCGAATTTGAAACCTGGCTACTCGAGTTCGTCACNGTNACGCTGTAATTGCCATTCGAAACCGACGGTGTCGTGACCGTGATTTGTGTTGGCGTCCACGAATTCACCGTCGCNGTCGTAGTGCCGAACTTTACTGTTCCGGTTGTCGAACCAAAATTCTTGCCNGCTATCACTGTTTTCACGCCGGCCTGTCCAGCCGTTGGACCAATNGAACCGATCTGAGGTGTCGAGGCACCTTCAGTGAANTGCCACACNGCAACCGTGTGTGCAGGNAGCGTGAAGGTGGTCACCGGATTGTTACCGCCTGAACCCGAGCCCACTGAGATGGACGATCCGCCGACCAGACCGGACAGATAGTCCGAATAGCTGCCTGCCGGAAGCGATGTATTCAATCCACTGATACTGTAGCCGGTGGATTCGTTTTTATTAATTGCGATCAGCACGACGTTGCCAAAAAACTTTCGTTCGTAAATGTAAACGTCGTTATTAATCCATCGTTGGCCCATCGAGCCATAGGGGATCGCCGTATTGTTGCGCCGAAGCGTTGAGAGCGAGCTCACGAGCTGGTAGGCGGTAGTGCTCGTACTGAAGTTCGTCATCATCGGACGATTGTATGGATCGGTGCCGCCACTCGTATCGTTGTGCAGGTATTGTTCCGTCCCGTAATAGATGCACGGAATGCCGCGACTGGTCAGCACGAACGCGAGCGCCTCGTGCAGTCGATTGTTGTTATTGTTGAGTGAAAGAAAGCGCGACATGTCATGATTGTCGATGAAGGTTACGAGATCTTCCTTCCAGGTAAAGTTGCTTCCTTCAGTCGAGATAACCGAGTCGATGTCGGAGAAGTTGGAGTTGGAACCGAACACGTTTCGAATCGCGGTATTCAACGGAAAATCGAGCAGTGAGATGCCGCTCTTATTCGCAAACTTGTATGAATCGCGATAGAGCGGATCGGACGTGTTGCCCTGATACCACTCACCAAACAGAAAACTGTCACCGTAGGTATAGATCGAATTTGAGAGACTGTATTGCCAGCCCCACGTCAGATGTTTGACTGCATCGATGCGGAAACCGTCGACGCCGTGTTGTTGAAACAGTTGAGCGGCCGCTTTCAGGTAACCGTCCATCGTGGAGTTTTCCTGATTGATGTCGGCGAGATCGAAGAGCGTGTAGTACTGCACCTGATAGCGATCGTCCCAACCGCTGCCGGAGATGTTGGCGTTGTGATGGAAGTAGCCATTGCTGTCACTCGTGAAGTTGCCGAGAAAGGTACCGTTGTCGTAAAGCGCACCATACTCTCCGGCGTTGTTTTGAGTTGAATGATTTGGAGCGAAGTCGATGATCACTTTGATCCCGTTCTGGTGCGCGGCAGTGACAAGGTTGTCAAACTCGGTCCAGGTATTACTCGAATTGCCGAAGTGTTCCTCGATACGTTTGAAATCGCGCGCCTGGTAACCATGATAAGACGCAGTTGGGTTACCTCCGCCGTCGGGAATGTTTGTATTGAGGTTGTCGACTGGCGGCGAGATCCAGATTGCCGTGACGCCTAGACCTGCCAGGTAAGATATTTTTTGTTGAATGCCGGGGAGATCGCCGCCCCAGTAGGCGCGCCAGTTTGTTTTGGTTGAATCGTAAAGCCCCGAGCTTTGCGACGGATTGTTGTTTGTGCTACTGCCGTCGAAGAATCGATCAGTGATGATCTGATAGATGACTTCACGTTTGAAATCAGCAGCGGTTATTGTTTTGAGTGGAGTAAAGAAGATTGCAGAGAGAAGAGCGACAACTGTGAGTCGCCGTGAGAGCTTATGCATGACAAATACCTCCGTCGTGAGTTAGGGGGAATGGGATTCTACAACAAAAACCATCCACAGATTACACAGATGTTTTCAACAAAATCTGTGTAATCTGTGGATACTAATGCAATCAGAGAGTGACGTCATCATTGTTGGAGCGGGTGTTGCAGGTCTTGCGGCCGCGAGAGAACTGAGCAGCGCGGGCCTCGACGTCATCATTCTCGAAGCACGCAATCGCATCGGCGGCAGGATCAGTACGCATTTTGACTCCTGGCCCATCGAGCTGGGTGCGGAATTTGTTCATGGCAAACCACCCGAGACTTTTGCGATCGCCGAACGCGCAAAGCTCAAACTGCAGGAGATCCCAAATCTGCATTGGCATTTGCATAACGGCATACTCACGAAATCCGGAGAGTTCTGGTCGAAGGTTGAAGCGGTGATGGAAGAAATGAGTAGTTATCGCGGACCGGATGAGAGCTTTTCAGATTTTCTCAATCACTACAAACAGAAAAACCCTGTCGAAGATATCGAATCGATCGCCACACTTTATGTCGAAGGCTTTCACGCCGCTCATTCCGACTCGATCAGCGTTCAGGGTCTAAACAAGACTAATAAAGCTGCTGAAGAAATCGAGGACGACAAGCAATTCCGGATTCCGAACGGTTACGGCGAGCTGGTTAACGCGTTGCATGATGAAGCGATGGCAGCGGGAGCGAGATTTCATCTTCAAACCGTTGTTGAAGAGGTGAGTTGGAAACGAAATCAGGTTGAGGTAACAACTCAAGCCTCGCAAAAGTTCAAGGCTCGCCGGCTGTTGAGCACGCTGCCGCTGAGTCTTTTGCAGGATTTTGGCGAGCAAGCAGCGCGAGTCCGATTTACGCCGTCGCTTGATGACAAGATAGGCGCTGCTCGCAAACTGTCGCTGGGCCATGTGGTCAAAGTCGTGCTGCGTTTTCGCGAGCCATTCTGGGAAAGCCTGACGGTGCCCGGCGAGAGGGATGAGCCTGCGGATTTGAAGAAACTGACATTTGTGCACGCACCGGCCGAAGTGCTGCCGACATGGTGGACTCAGTTTCCTGTTAATACCACGCTGCTTACGGGTTGGGCCGGAGGTACGCGTGCTGACAGGCTGTCGCTCGAGAGTGAAGACTCCTTGCTGGATCATTCACTCGAGTCGTTAAGTCACATTCTTACTACGTCGAAACAATTTCTGGAAGAGTCGCTCGAGCAGTTTTACACACACAACTGGCACAAAGATCCGTTTACTGCAGGGGCCTATAGCTACGTGCCGGTTGGCGGCCTCAAATCCCAGAGCGAACTCGCAAAACCGCTGGAAGATACGTTGTTCTTTGCCGGTGAAGCCACGAACGACATGGGGCATCACGCCACAGTCCACGGCGCGATTGCCACCGGATTACGTGCCTCAAAAGAAATTCTGAAACTGTTGGAATGAAATCCGTCTTAAGATCCGCGTTTATCAGTGGCCCAAAAGTTTACTTGACCTTTAACGCTGGCTAACTTTATTCTCTCGATGTACGTTTCGCCCCTGTACTCGCAGTCGCGAGTACCCACCTCCCAATTGAATAAGGCCCATTTAGTCGCCCAGCCGATTTTGTTGGCATAGTTCGGAAAAGGTGTCTTAATGGAACAAGGTATATCGGAGTCAAGACTCAGAAGTACCAGGTTTTCACTCTCTAACATCTCGCTCAAATATCGCCTACCGCTACTCATCGGAACACTTCTGGCCGGCGTCATCATCGCCTGCAACTGGGCCTCGTATCGCGCCGTGAAAGCAACCGCGCTCGACGTGGGCCGCGAGCGTCTACAGAATCTCACGCAGCAACTCTCCACGCTGTTGCAACAGTCGGCAAATAACATATCGACGAAGACCGTTACCGTTGCAAACGACACAGCGATTCGCGCGTTCGTGAAGTCGCCTGAAACAGCATCGCCGGGTGACGTTCAAAAACTGCTGCAACAGTTCACTGCACCACAGGATGCCAACAGCATTCGGGTAGAACTGTGGAGTGCCGAACGCCGTCTGCTGTTCGTTTGGCCGGAAGGCGATAAGGCGCCGCTTGGCGATTTGACGAACGACTTCAAACAAGCCTCAGCCGAACCTTTCAAGACAATCGGTACGATTCGTACAGTGAAAGACACCGTCGGATTTCCGGCAGTTGCGGCAGTCAAAAGTGACGACGGCAACGTAGCCGGCTATCTGGTCCGTTGGCGCAAAGTGACCGTCACCGCCGACACGCGGCAGCAACTTACAAAATTGCTCGGTTCGAGTGCGATGCTCTATCTCGGCAATCACGACGACAATGTCTGGACCGATTTCGCAAATGCCGTTGCCAAGCCGCCGGTTGATGTTCGCGCGAAAGAAGACATCTTCACATACGTGCGCGGCAACGACGAGGTGATTGGTCTGGCCCGACCGATTGCCGGCACGCCGTGGTTGATCCTGATCGAGTTTCCTGATGAGGTGGTTCTTAAGCCAGTCAATGGTTATCTAAAGAGGATGGTGGTGATTGGTCTGTTTCTATTTGTAATGGGCGTGGCCGGTGCGTTTGTGCTGAGCCGGAACATTACAAGCCCGCTTTATCAACTCACGGCGGGCGCGACGGCGATGAGTCGCGGTGACCATTGGCGAACGGTCAACATTCATCAAAACGATGAACTGGGACAACTCGCGAAGGCATTCAATGCCATGACGGAAAAAGTTCGAAACTCGCAACGCGAGCTCGAACACAAAGTTCAGGAACGTACCTGCCAGCTCGAGGAAGCCAATCGTCAGCTTGAATCGCTTTCACAGTCACATGCTCACAAGCGTAGCGTTGCCGAAAAGGAACGCACTGACGCTCTCGAAGCGTTGCACAACACTGAAAAGCAGCTCGTCCAATCGCAAAAGCTTGAAGCTGTGGGCCGGCTCGCCGGTGGAATCTCACACGACTTCAACAACCTGCTGACAGTGATCCTCGGCTATAGCGACATCATGAAGAGAAATCTTCCTGATGGCGATCCGCTGCGAAGAAATCTTGACGAGATCATCAGGGCAAGCGAGCGCGCTGCTTCGCTAACACGGCAGTTACTGGCTTTTAGTCGCAAACAGGTCATGCAGCCGAAAGTGTTTGATCTGAATACTGTCGTCAGTGATCTCGGAAAGATGCTGCGACGCATGATCGGCGAAGACATCGAGTTGCGCGTCACCTCGGAGAGTGAGCTCGGAAATATCAAGGCTGATCCGGTGCAGCTCGAACAGGTGATCATGAACCTTGTCGTGAATGCTCGCGATGCGATGCCGAAGGGCGGCAAGCTGTCGATCGAGATGACGAATGTGTATCTCGACGAGTCGTATTCACAGGATCACGTTTCNGTTGTTCCGGGTGATTACGTGATGCTTGCGATCAGCGATACGGGTTGCGGCATGGACGAGGAGACACGCCAGCGCATCTTCGAACCATTCTTCACGACCAAAGAGCAAGGGAAGGGAACCGGACTCGGATTGTCGATGGTCTATGGCATCGTCAAACAGTCAGGCGGGAATATTTGGGTCTACAGTGAAGAAGGGCGCGGCACGACATTCAAGATTTACTTCCCGAGGGTGACGGCAGCGGCTCAGGAGTACAAACGTGCTTCGAATGGGCTTGATATGCCGGGAGGAAGTGAAACGATTCTGCTGGTTGAAGACGCAGAGTGGGTGCGTACGCTCGCACGCCAGGTGCTGGAGACGGCTGGTTATCGAGTGCTGGAGGCGGCGAGTGCCGATGCGGCTATCAGGCTTTGCGACAGTATCAATGGCGATCGGATCGATCTCGTGTTAACCGATGTGGTGATGCCGGGGATGAGTGGAAACGACATGTCGCGAATTCTGTTGGTGAAGCACCCGGGAATGCCCGTGCTCTACATGTCGGGATATACGGACGATGCGATAGTTGAGCATGGTGTACTGGAGCCGGGAATCAAATTTTTACAGAAACCGTTCACACCCGCGGCGTTGGCGGTGAAGGTGAGGGAAGTGTTGGACGCCGTGAGTTAATCCTGTCAATCCTGTTAATCCTGTAATCCTGTTAGACAGGATGAACATGATTTACAGGATTCACAGGATGATTCAGATCTTTACCTTCTCGGTATTCCCCCCACAGACGATCACACCCACGCGTTCGCTGCGTTCCGGTTTGTAGCGACCGGACAGCAGCGCGGCGAATGCCGTGGCCCCGCCGGGTTCGGCGATAATTCGCGTTGCTTCCCACAACTTCTTTTGCGCTTCCAGAATCTCTTCATCCGTTACTAACAAAGAGCTCTGAACAAATTTTTGCGCGATGGGAAACATCTGTTGCCCGACCTGTCTCGGCGCGAGTGAATCGGCGGCGATTCCACCCGCGGGAGAATCAACCGGNNTGCCNGCNTTCAACGCAAGCTGAAGGGTTGGCGCCTCTACCGGCTCAACTGCAATGACTTTGACCTTGTTCTGATACCACGCGGCAACGCCGCCAATCAGTCCACCACCACCGACAGCGACGAGAAGAGAATCGAGGTGTGGATCCTGCTCTTCCAGTTCCAGTCCGAGTGTGCCCTGTCCCAAGAGCGTCTCGTCGCCTTCATACGCGTGAATCGGCAGGGCCCCCGATTGTTTCGTCCACGCTTCGCTGGCCTCGAGCGACTCCGCATACCGATCACCGGCGATGATTAGCTCCGCACCATAGCCGCGAATACGATCGAGTTTCGCCTGTGAGGCAACCGAAGGCACGAAGATCGTTGCCGGTTTGCCGAGCTTCATCGCCGCAAACGCCACTGCAGCGCCATGATTACCGCCGGATGCAGCAACAACACCCGCAGCCGGAACTTTGCGCGTCAGCATATTTGTAAATGCACCGCGCGCTTTGAACGATCCGGCGTGTTGAAACAGTTCGAGTTTGAAAACGATCTTGACTGAGTCGAGTCCGAATTCAGAGCCTTCGACTTCAAGAATCGGTGTGCGGCGAATGTATGGTCTGATGACGCGCTCGGTCGCTTGAATACGCTCGCGTGAAAGCTCGGTTATTTGATTCATGTGGGTAATCTGATAGCATCCCCAGCATCATGAGCACAACTACCGAAAGCCTGACAGGCGAACAGATCGTCGAACTCTGCCGCCGCCACACACTCTTTGAGTGGTCTGCCCAAGCCGCTGTCGATCCGATTCCGGTCGAACGCTCCAAAGGCATCTACTTTTGGACCCCCGAAGGCAAGCGCTTCATCGATTTCAACAGCCAATTGATGTGCGTCAACATCGGTCATGGCGACGAGCGCGTCATCAACGCGATCAAGGACCAGGCCGACAAGCTTGCTTACGCGAATCCGTTCATGGCCACCGAAGTCCGCGGCCGTTTGAGTGCAAAACTTGCCGAGCTGACCCCGGGTGACATCGATGCATTCTTCTTCACTAACGGCGGAGCCGAAGCGAACGAGAACGCTATCCGCATCGCACGCCTTTATAGCGGACGACACAAGATCGGTGCGCGTTATCGTGGTTATCACGGAGGTACGGCAGGCTCGCTGACACTAACCGGTGATCCACGTCGCTGGGCAGCGGAGCCCGGCATACCGGGCGTCTTCCGTATTCCGGATTTTTACCACGGCATTCAACGAGGTTCGGACACAACGGAAGAAGTGCTCGCACGNACTGAAGAAGTGCTCGAGCTTGAAGGAACAAAAACGATCGCGGCACTGATTATCGAACCGGTCACCGGCACGAANGGCATTCTGATTCCGCCGGACGGTTACATACAGGGCCTGCGAGATCTCTGCGACAAGTACGGAATTCTTCTGATCGCCGATGAAGTGATGGCAGGGTTCGGACGCACGGGCGAATGGTTCTCGATTGATAACTGGAAAGTCGTGCCGGATCTGATCACGATGGCGAAAGGATTGACGAGCGCATATGTAGCACTCGGTGCAGTGGGCATGCGACGTCAGATTGCCGATCACTTTAAGAACAACGTCTTTTTCGGCGGTCTTACTTACAATAGTCACCCGCTCGCGTGTGCCGCGGGACTGGCGACGATTGCCGTCTATGAGGAAGACGATTTAATCGAGAAGGCGCGTCGCATGGGTACGGTGATGCGTGGCCTNATGGAAGATCTCGAGAAGCGGCACCCNTCGGTTGGCGCGACCAGAAACATCGGACTGTTCGGTATTTTCGAGCTCATTCGGAATCGTGAAACGCGCGAGCCGATGGCGCCCTTTAATTCAGCGTCACCCGAAATGCAGGCACTCGGAAAATTCTTCCGTCAGGAAGGTCTCTACACACTCGTTCGCTGGAACACGTTCTTCACAAACCCGCCCCTCTGCATCACGGAAGCAGAGCTGCGGGAGGCGTTCGCGATCATCGATAAGGGACTGGAGATCACTGACCAGGCGGTCAAGTAAGCCACAGATGACACGGATAAATCCGGATTTCATCCGCGTTTATCCGTGGCAGAAAACGCCTTAGGGGTTGATATTCGATAGCGTAGAAACGCGCCTACTCCGCCCAGGCGCTCCAGCCGCGTACTATCCTCGATGAACGTGACTCGCGCCGACGACAGCAAGTTCGCACGTCGCACCAGTTCATCCGCAACAGTTCGTTGGTCCAACTCCTCCGGTAGCGGCTCATCGCCATCGCTCCTGTAAAGCTCGAGGACCTTCTGCACTTCTTCCTTGTCGAACTGAATACCATCGGCTTTCGCCGCGATTAGCATTTCCTCCACCTGGCCGTTGGATAACGCGGCGAGGGTGTCGGTAACACCCGCAACACCGAGATCGTCCGCGCGATACTCGTTCAGCAATCGCTCGACTTTTTCCATATCCGTGACCGAGTCGTGTCGCTGAAATAGATCCAATGAGGTTTCGAGTACTTCGTGCTCCGGTGTGTCGATCGCCAGGCTGACGGCATCAATCACTTTCTCTGCCAACTCCCTGGACATCTGATCACGAAGTAAAGGAATTACAGTCGCTTCGTCACCTGCAAGGATGACGTGTTCGATCTCTTCATCGCGCACTATCTTTTCGAGTATGTCGACGACTTCCTTCGCATGCTGCAGGTGATAGTTTTTTTCCTGACGCTGGTAGCGCGCCTGCGACCATCCGCCAACTTTCGTATGCTTCGTCTTCACATTTTCTATTTCCTCACGTTCAACCGCTCGGCCTGCTGCAAAGACAAAGATTTGTGCACGATTGGTATCGGCAAGCACGACTGCATATCGTCTGTATTGATCGTTGAGACGAGCGAGCGGATAGAGATGCGGCCGATCGGAGACAAACAAGCGGTTGCGCTCGAACGGCGCGTCAAACTGTCCAACCTGAAACCAATCTTCCCACGCGGAGCAGGCGAAGATAGCGAGTCCCTGTATCGATGGCGGCACCTCACCTTCGAGGTAACGGACGATCCGGACAAAGTCTTCTTCAAAACTCTTCTGTTCGTCCGACTGGTTCTCGTATGACTTGCTGCGCTCCGCTAGCTGCTTGCGTACGAACGGAAGGAAGTTGTGTTGTCCGTGCTGATCCGCACGCGTGTCGAGGTACAGACTGATCACAGGCGCGGGTACTGGCTCAAAGCTCAACAGGCGCTCGAGCAGTTTTTCTGGCACCTTGGTTTTGCCTGGTGGGTTTGAAGTCTGGTTTTCCATATTCGATCTCCGCGTTTATTGTTCTGTTTACATACGTAGCTGTCGCAGAACAACCTGTAGAAGCACGTAGGATTCCAGACTCAACTTGGATACAGTCGTGAGTTTTAAGGAAGCGCGCCACTGATTGTTGCCGTTTTGTGTTTCCGCGCTCGGTGTGTGGAGTTTATGTCACATCACGATCTATTTGTTGACCCGCGCCGCACTCGCTTTTAATATCAGCGCACACACGCAACAGTGC
>Ga0065707_10082498_pt1 | contig 14474 bp, 11 predicted proteins | sample SwiRhicommuniRL3_FD_59094 | JGI IMG/M metagenome (GOLD analysis project Ga0065707, IMG submission 59094) | Switchgrass rhizosphere bacterial communities from Rose Lake, Michigan, USA - RL3 v2 (version 2) | ecosystem: Host-associated > Plants > Roots > Rhizosphere > Soil | place: East Lansing...
GGGTTGGGGTGGGGGCGTCGGGGTCCGGGATATCGCGCAGATCTTCAACAGCGCGATGCCGATTCGCCACCGGCTCATCCCGCAGAATGCGCCCGTCGCGCACTTCCACCGTGCGCTTGGCGTATGTCGCGATATCCGATTCGTGCGTCACGATCAAAATGGTGATGCCCTGGTCGTTGAGCTCCTGGAACAGCACCATGATCTCGATGGAAGTATGGCTGTCGAGGTTGCCGGTAGGCTCATCCGCAAGCAGCAAAGTAGGCTGTGTAACCAGGGCCCGCGCGATGGCGACACGCTGCTGCTGTCCGCCGGAAAGCTCACTCGGCTGGTGATCCATTCGGTCGGCAAGACCTACGCGCTGCAAGGCCGCGGTCGCCAGCGCACGGGTATCGCGCCGCTGTCCGCTGCGGTCGTAAAGCAATGGCAATTCGACATTTTCCAATGCAGTGGTGCGCGCAAGCAGATTGAAGCCCTGAAACACAAAACCCAGCTTGCGGTTGCGCAGGTCTGCAAGCGCGTTGCGGCTCAAACCGTTGACATGTACGTCATCCAGATAATATTCGCCCGAGGTGGGCGGATCGAGGCAACCGAGAATATTCATCAGGGTGGATTTGCCCGAACCCGAAGCGCCCATCACGGCAAGCATCTCGCCGCGCTCCACGGTCAAATCCACTCCACGCAGCGCGTGCACGCGATTGCGGCCGATGAAATAGTCCTTGGTAACGCCGACCACACGGATGACGCTCATCGGTCAACGCCGCTGTCCGCCGACGCGCTGCTGGGGCTGCTGTTGCTGGAAGGGATTCGGGCCGCTCGTCTCATTCTGCACGACGCCCACTATCACCTGCATGTCTTCCTTCAAGGACTTCCCAATGACTTGAGTCTTCTGGCCATCGGTAATGCCGGTGCGCACGCGCATCATGGTGAGCTTCTTGTCCGCATCGAGATACCAAAGCGTGCCGGCGTCACCCGGCCGCCGCTCTTTCCTCTCGCCCGTTCTACCGGGAAGAGCCAGGACAGAAGCATTCTTCGCGGTAGCGCCGCGTTCCTTGGCCATCTTCGCCAGAAGATCCTGCGGCGGACGAAAACGCAGCGCCGCATTCGGTACCGCCAACACACCCGAAGCCGACCCCGTGAGAAATTCAACGGTGGCGGTCATGCCCGGCAATAATTTACCGGGATTGCGCACGGCCACCGCCACCGTGTAATTGACAACGTTCTCCGTGGTCTTCGACTGCAGCCGCACCTGGCTGACCACGCCTTCGAATTTTTCATTGGGATAGGCCTGCACGGTGAAGCGGACTTTCTGCCCTTCCTTGATAAGGCCGATGTCGCTTTCATCCACCGGCGAGAGGATCTGCATTTGCGACAGATCCTGTGCGATCAAAAAAAGCTGGGGCGTGGAGTAGCTCGAAGTCACCGTTTGTCCCACGTCCACATTGCGTTCCACCACGACGCCATCGATAGGCGCATAGATAGAAGTGTAGGACAGATTCCGCCGCGCGCGCTCCAGCGCGATCTGCGCGGACTTTGCGGCCGCCTGCGCCACCTGGTAAGCGTATTTGGCGGTGTTGAATTCAACTTCCGTGAGCACCTTGTTTTCGAACAGGCCCTTATTGCGCTCGTATTCGAGCTTGGCCTTCTCGAGCTCCGCGCGGCTGCGGTCGAGGCCGGCTTGCGCATCCTGCACCGCTTGCTGTTGCAGCGTGGGATCGATGCGCGCAATCAGCTGGCCTTTTTTCACGCGACCGTTGAAATCCGTGAAAATCGCCGAAACCAGGCCTGAAACCTGGGTCCCCACTTGAACTGTGGTTACCGCGCTCAATACGCCGGTGGCGGCTACGGCCGCCTCGATATCGCCGCGCTCTACGGCGCCGAAACGATAGGGAGGAGCTTCTTCATGAGTGAAATGCCGGTAGACCCAGAACCCGATGAGCGCCAATACGATAATTGCGGCAACGAGCGATATTCTTTTCATGAGGTCCGTGGGTTCTTGCGGCTCGACGGTGCATCTTAGTCAACCGGAGCGCAAAAGTGTTCCCTTCGGGCGACGTCTTCTGCGGCGGTCGAGATAGAGCATCCAGCCGGTCACGGCAAAGAGGGGCATACACAGGCTCGCGACCATGAACACGGCCATGCCGGGCACGCCAAAGAACTGGCCTGTATGCAGCTCGAACAGAGCGCGCTTCGAATCGGGGCCGAAAACGGCGAACACTCCATCGCGGTACCACTCGTACGACCAGTGCAGACCCGTCAGCGCCATCAGAAGGTAAAACAGCAGCACCCAGGTGCCGGCGATGGTGTGCAAGTTCCACAGGAACGCCCGTCCCTTGAGCGAAAAATTCGGCGCGAGCCACCCGGACCAGCTGTGCTTGCCACGCGGCCAGCGCAAGTACAGTCCGGACAGGCTCATCAGCACCAGCAACATCGTGCATGCGCCGACTATTTGCCGGCCGATATCTTTATCGCCACTTTCCCCGAGCATCAACCAGCGATGCAGCTTGCGCACATCGCGGAAAAATTCCCGGCCGGTCTGCGCCTGCACTGCCGCGACGCGCGCGGGGTCCTTGATCTTTCCGCGCGGCATCTCGAGATACACGCCATCGTTCAACGCCGCAACGATCTGCTTTTCAAATGAGAGCGTCGCGCCGGTGGCGCCCACGACCGCGAGCACCAGGCCTGCCGTGATGCCGACGAGCCAATGCGTCTGGAACAGGAGGTTTCTCACATCTGCGCCCAGCGACGCAGCAGATTGTGATAGACCCCGGTCAATTGAACGGCGGCAGGAGATTGCGGCGTATCCGCGTTCAAGCGGCGAATGGCGGAGTCGAGATCGAACAGCAGGCTGCGCTCGACATCGTCGCGCACCATGCTTTGAACCCAGAAGAAGGAGGCGAGCCGCGCGCCGCGCGTGATGGGCTGCACGCGGTGCAGACTGCTCGCCGGATACAACACCATGTGCCCCGCGGGCAATTTGATGGTGTGAGCGCCATAAGTATCTTCGACGACCAGCTCGCCGCCGTCGTATTCCTGTGGCTCGGCCAGGAACAGGGTTGCAGAAAGATCCGTGCGTACGAGCTGGCCGGTGGCGCGCACCTGCCGTACTGCGTTGTCCACATGCATGCCGAAAGACTGACCGCTGACATAACGATTGAACAGCGGCGGAAATATTTTGAGCGGCAAGGCTGCGGAGATGAAGAGTGAACTGCGCTCGAGCGCGACCAGCACCAGCTTACCGAGCTCCCGGGCAGCGGCCGAATCCTCCGGCAGCTGCTCATTGCTCTTGGCGCGGGCGGACTGATGCCCTGCCGTCACCTTGCCATCCACCCACTCCGCCGCCTCGAGCAGGCGGCGGGCCACCGCCACCTGCTCCGGCGTCAATACATTGGGAATCGAGAGAATCAGAAGTTGTAACTCGCAGTCAACACAAACTGACGCCCTTCGCCCGGAGTGGCCCAGGCCTGATCGCCCGAAGTGCGTACCCGCGTCAAATATTCTTTATCGAAGACATTATTGAGGTTGAATTGCAGATCGAGGCTGCGCGTGACGCCGTAGCGAACCATCGCGCGATGCACCGCATAGCTCGCCGCGCTGGGCAGCGGTCCATTGACATTGGTTGCGCTGTGCTGGCCTACGAAAACTTCATCCTGGTACGTCACGCCATAGCCCACCTGCACGCGCCGTGGCAGATCGTAAACGGTCCAGAGGCTCAAAGCGTTCTTCGGGACGTTGAGTAGCGGATCGCCTCGAGTGTAATCCTGTCCGGCCGCTGAGATGCGGTCCGACGCGCCCTGCAACACCTCGCTGTCGAGATAGGAATAGTTGGCATAGATGCCCCAGTTGTCGCTCAACAAGCCGCCGACGCCAAGGATCACGCCATCCACACGCGCCTTGCCGTCGAGGCGCTGCTCCTGCGTGGGATTTTCCGGGTTGCCGGGATCGTTCACGCGATAATTGGTGCGCTCGTTGCGGAACACGGCGGCAGTGAGGGACAACTTCGCGTTCAATACATCCCACTTGGTCCCGATCTCATAGTTGCGGGCTTGCTCGGGAGCAACGTTGCAGGTGAGGCCGTTCGTGCTCGTCGCGACCGTCGTGCAGCTGCCGTTAACGGAAGCTTTGGACGGCGTGTTCGAATTGCCGTAAGCCAAATAAATGCTGCCATTGGCTGCAGGCTTGTACACGGCGCCCACGCGATAGCTGAACAGGTATTCGTCATTATCTCCCCGAGGATCTCGGGTCACGGCGCCGCCGGCAGCTGGGGTCGCGAAGTTGCTGACTAGAGATGTGCCGTCGTTGTGCTCGTAACGCGCACCGGCATTCAGCTGCCAGCGCTCAGTCAGCTTCATCGTGTCGAACGCGTAGATCGCCTGGTTGTCGAGCGCGCCCTCGGTGGTGCTTGCCAGCGTAAAATTGCGCGTGCCGGTATAGAGAGAGTCCGGGTCGCCGATGGGCGTCTGCGGCAACACGAACTGCGTGCCATCGGGGTTGCGGAGCACGTTGCCGGTTCGCAGCGAAAAAGTCTCGTGCGAGATCGCGAAACCGATCACCATCGTGTGCTCCAAGCCGGCGGTCTTGAAGGAAGAGATGAGATCGGTCTGGTTGATCAAGGCCTCATTTGTCGTATCGCGCAAATTGCCGCGTGGGCCGGTCGGCAAGTAGAACCCCGGCGCGACGTTCACGGTGATACCCGCGACTACTGCCGTGCACGCACTACCTGCAGGCGTGAGTGCCGTGGAAGCAAGGCAAAATGTCCCCTGCGGTGGGTCGACGATAGACAACTGATCCACCTGCTGCGCGCGCGTTTGATTGCGCAAGGTGAAATGCTGATTGAATTCGTGGCTGACCACGGCGCTCAGGATGTCCGTATCGATTTGCTGAGTGTCGAGGTTGCGATAGCCGTAATAGTCTTCGCCGTCCGCTCCCGGCAAAAGCTCGCCGCGGAACGTCGGCACGCCGTATTGCGGCGTGTTGTCATCTTCTTGATGGAGATAGCTCAACGTGAGAGACGTATCCTCTCCAAAACCAAAAGCCACGGATGGCGCGATGCCCCAGCGCTCGAAGCGCTCGACGTCGCGGCCGGGCACATCGTTCTCGTGCCACATCGCGTTCAGGCGCGCAGCATTGTTTGCGCCAAAGGTGCGATTGAGATCGGCTGTGATGCGCCCATAGTCGTCGGTGGCCGCGGAGCCGGTGAAGCGATTGAAAGAGCTCTGCAGCTGCGGCATCTTGCTGACCAGATTCACGGAGCCGCCAATCGCGCCCGCGCCCGCGTATACGGAGCTCGCGCCGCTCACCACTTCCAGCTGTTCGAGATTGAAAGGATCGGAGCGGGTGTATTGCGCGCTGTCGCGCAGACCGTCGACGGTGATGTCGTTGCTGCCGGCGAAGCCGCGCAAATTAATGCTGTCGCCGTAGCCGCCACCGCCCTCGCCCGCACCGAACGTGATACCGGGCAGCGTGCTCAGGATATCGCGCATGGTGAGCAGGCTTTGATCTTCGATGACCTGACGCGGCACGATGGTGAGCGTCTGCGGCGTGTCGAGCAGAGAGGCGGTGTATTTCGGCGAGGAGGCTCGATCTACCTTGTAATCGTCGGATTTCGTACCCGTGATCGTCACCTCAGAGGGCCCTGCATCTGCACGCAGTGCAGGTGACGCTACCAGCGTGCCCAGGGCCAAACCGACTGCTGTTGCAATGAGTTTGCCCGAGCGGGGCTCAACAGCCTCTAATCTGTTTCGAATCAACATCTTGAGAACTCCCTGACGGCGCTACGAAGCTTGAGCGCCGCGAACCGGACGGGAGCTTAATGCGATTCAATCTCATCTGCAAGCGGTTCGCATTAGAGCCGAATGAATTCGCGTTATCTTAGCCCGCCATGGCTACTCGAAAATCTGCGAAGCGGGCGAAAAAATCCGTGCGCGGCAAGCTCGCCCCCGGACGCAATGCTCGCGGCCTTGCGGCAACGGACGTACCCCTCAGCGTGGAAAGCCCCGATGTTGCAGGGCTCGCAGCGTTGGTGCTCGAGGCGGGCGGCGCACCTATCGGCGCGTATCGCGAACCTCTGGGCGGGCGCGCCATCTTGCTGGCTTCACTGCCGCTCGCCGCCGTGCAACCCACGCCGTTTCAGCGGGATCTCTCCCCAACGCATGTGAAGCGGCTTGCCGGCAAAATCGATGAGACAGGCGCCTTCCTCGATCCACTGATCGTAGTGCGCGGCGAAGATGGCCGCCTGTGGACACCCAACGGCCGTCACCGTCTCGCGGCCGCGAAGGTATTAGGTTTGCGGCAAATCACGGCGCTGATTTCGCCGAACGAATCCCTTGCCTATCGCATCCTCGCGCTCAACACCGAAAAGGCTCACAACCTCAAGGACCGCAGCCTGGAAGTGATCCGCATGGCGCGCAACCTCGCCAAACGCCAGCCGCAAACGCGCGAAGCCCAGCTTGCCGCGGAATTCGAAGCGCCCGAATTGCTGACGCTCGGCATTCTGTATGCGCGCGCGCCGCGCTTTGCGGGGGGCGCGTACAGCGCATTTCTGAAAAAAGTGGACTGCTTCAGCGAGCGCACGCTGACCGCGAGCCTGCGGGATCGCGAAAGCTATGCCGCGAGATTGTTGGATATCGACGCGCAGGTCAAACGCATCGTGACCGCATTGACGGCGCGCGGCTTTCGCTCGCCATACCTGCGCAACTATGTGGTGGCGCGTATCAATCCCGTTCGCTTTCACAAGACCAAGAAAGGCGATACCAAGCCGCCGATGCCAATCGCGCAGGCGCTGACGCGCATGGCGGGCGCGGCAAAAAAATTCAATGTCGAGAAGGTGTCGAATTCCGAAATTGCGTGGGTGGCGGTCGGCGCGGGTTCACAGGAGTGATGTTTGACATGATCCGGCTGGCGCTCATAACGATTTTTGTCCTGTCGGCCACCGCGCAAGCCGCTTCATTGAAAGCGCTCGAAACCATCTCCGAGCGCTCCGGGTTTCGCACCACCGGACGCTACGAGGAAGTCGAAAGACTGTGCCGCCTCTATGCAAGCACCTGGCCGGACGCTGTGCGTTGCACCGAATTCGGCCGCACGCCCGAAGGCAGGCCGATGCTCGCGCTGGTGATCTCGCGCGCCGGCGCCCTCACGCCGGAAGACGCGCGCGAACGCAATACCCCGGTGATGTTGATTCAAGGCGGCATTCACGCGGGTGAGATCGATGGCAAGGATGCCGGCTTTCTCGCCACACGCGAGCTGCTGCTCGCCAAAGGCAAGCTCGATTCCTTCGTGTTTGTGTTCGTGCCCGTGTTCAACGTCGATGGGCACGAACGCTTCGGCCGCTGGAATCGGCCCAATCAAATGGGCCCTGAAGAGATGGGCTGGCGCACCACCGGCCAGAACCTCGATCTCAATCGCGATTACACGAAGGCGGACGCGCCGGAAATGCAGGCGATGCTGCGCCTGCTCGAAGCCTGGGATCCCGTGCTGTATGTCGACCTGCACGTGACCGACGGCGCGCAATTTCAACACGACATAGCCAACATCGTGGAGCCCTCCTACGCCTGCGATCCTGCATTGCAGCCCATAGGCCGTGCATTGAGCCAGGACCTCAACAAGGCATTGGCTGCGCAAGGCTCGCTGCCGATCGATTTCTATCCTACGTTCAATACGGAAGACGATCCCGCATCGGGATTTAGCGCAGGCATTTACCGCGCCTACTTCTCAATAGGCTATTGGGCGCTGCGCAACCGCTTCGCGCTGCTGGTCGAAACCCATTCGTGGAAGGACTATTCCACACGCGTGCGCGTCACTCACAACGCCATCATCGCGCTGACAGACCTGATGGCGCGCAACGGAAAATCCTGGCGGGCGCTCACGCGCGCAGCGGATGAGCGCGCCACGCGGCTCGGCGGACAGGATGTTCCCATTACATACAAGAATGGCCCACAGTCCGGCACCGTTGATTTTCGCGGCTATGCCTATGCGCGTGAACCTTCGCCGATTTCCGGTGCGCTGGTCACGCGTTATGACCCGGCGAAACCGCAGGTGTGGCGCGTGCCTTTCTTCGACACCGTCGTTCCTGAAATCACGATACATGCGCCGAAGGCAGGATATATCGTGCCTCCTGCGCACGCAGCCTGGATTGCCGAGCGTCTGGCGGTGCACGGCATACGTTTCGATCGCCTGGAAGCGCCTATTCAAAATTTCCCAGTGGAAGCCTTCCGCGCCAGCACGGCCGTGTTTTCAAAAGCGCCCTTCGAAGGGCGCACGACCGTAGAGCTAACGGGCGAGTGGCAAGAAGAAAAACGCGCCTTGCCGGCCGGCTCTCTGTTCGTGCCCATCGCCCAGCCCAATGCGCGGCTCATTCTGGCCCTGCTCGAACCGCAGTCGCCGGATTCCTACCCCGCCTGGGGTTTTTTCAATAGCGCCTTCGAGCGCAAGGAATACATGGAACCCTACGTCGCCGAGCAGGTGGCGCGCGAAATGCTCGATAGCCGCCCTGAGATCGCCGCCGAGTTCAAAAAACGTCTGGCAGAAGACGCCGAATTCGCCAAAGACCCCTCCGCCCGGCTGGATTTCTTCTACCGCCGGCATCCCTCATGGGATGAGCGTTACAACCTCTATCCGGTCGTCCGGCTCGCCAAGCCCCCCAGGAATTGATGCTGGACGTGCGGCGCAACGGCGCGCATAGTTCGCCCCGTCGCCATTGGGGGATGTTATGGGCGACCCGACCCATAAAGAAAAAAGTCAGGAGGCTCTGAGGGTTCGTGCCTTGGAGCGGATCGAGCAAGGGCTGCTTCCGCGCGCCAAGCCAGCGCGCACCTGGGGCGGCCGCGGGTCGGGTTTGGCTTGTAACCTTTGCGATACCCCCATCCTCGAAACCGACCCGGAAATGGAGCTGGAATTCGACGGCGCGGCCAGCGCCAAGGCGTTGCGATTCCACCTGCAATGCCAGTCCGCCTGGGACGCCGCGCGGCGGACTCCGCAGGCAAGCGACTGGATCCCTATCGGCAAAGCACTTCCTCCTTTCGATACCCCGGTAGAAGCCCGTCTCAACATGGGTACAGGACGGTCCGTGATCCTGGGAGTCAGCAGGCTTCGGGGCGCTGGCGAGGGAGCATGGCTGAATGCGACTACGCATACGCCACTCCCCGAAACCTGGCGCCCGGTGGAATGGCGCTATCCAATGGGATTCGAGGCAAGCGAGCCTATTGCCGCAGAGAATGCGCCGCCGAAGCGGGCCTGAGCCTCGATGCCCACGGAGTATCTGGACATCGTAATACGCCTGCTGCTCGCCCTTCTGGTGGGAGCGGCAATCGGCATGGAACGCAGCTATAGCGGCCGCGCGGCGGGCTTTCGCACCCACACGCTCGTCTGCGTTTCTACGGCGCTGCTGATGCTGGTCACGGTGTATGAAAGCGCGTGGGTCACCTCCATCGCGACCGGACGCCTGGTGCTCGATCCCACCCGCATGGCGCAGGGCATCATGACGGGCATCGGCTTTTTGGGCGCGGGCGCCATCGTAAAGTCGGGGGCCAATATCCATGGCCTTACCACCGCGGCATCGCTGTGGATCACCGCCGCAATCGGCATTCTCATCGGCATCGGGTTTTATTTTCCGGCGCTGGCGGCCACTGCCATCACGCTCGGCGTACTCACGCTGTTTCGCTGGATCGAAGCTAAATTTCCCGCGGTGTTCTATGCGCAATGTGTGGTGCGTTTCGCGCGCGGCGGCGCGATGCCGGAAGCTGAGTTGCGCACGCTCATCGCGGGTCACGGCTTTGCGCTTGCCGAGCTCAACTATCGTTTGAGCACCGCCAACGATTTTTTTGAGTACCGCATGGTCATCCGCAGCAACAGAGCCACGAACGCGCAGCGCCTGAGCGCCACGCTTGCAAGCCTGCCCACAGTGAAGGAATTCAGGCTCTCGCCCACCGGCGATTGAAATCGTCCGCTGCCGTTATGTTCACTGCGATTGAATAACGCTCCGTCGTTTTGCTACGACGGCAAATACGGATTATGTGATTGCCCTCTCGGCGGCGTGGCCCTCTCTCAGCGTGCAATACGCGCCGCTTGTTGGAGGTCTCATTCATGAACTATTTGCACGGAACCGTGCGCTTCGGCGCACTTGCACTGTCTTTCCTCTTAACCGCATGCGGCAGCTCAACGCCCAGCGCGCCCGTAACCCCTACACAGCCTGCTGCAATTGAAGGCGTCGCCACGCCCAGCAGCGTCGCAGTCGTCACCGCCACCAACGCCGACTAAGCGCTCAAACTTTCCCGGAGATCGCCATGCAGTTCAATACACGGACATGCGCTTCTGCGCTCGCGCTATTTGCCTTTTCGTTCGCCACGGCCCATGCGGCTCCCGGCGCAGACTCAGCCTATAACACCGACGCACAATCGAGCCACGTGCAGGATGCGACCTCCGATGGCATCGGCCAGGTCAACATGATCGCCTGCATCATGGCCGCCATGCGTCCCGATGCATTGGTGAACGAGGGCAATTACATCGCGCTGGTGGATGAATCCAAATGCGAGCCCGCAGGGAAATCGAGCTCCGGCGGCGGCGATGGCGCGCAGGCCGCGAACTTCATGACCGCAGTCGTCAACGCGAGCCGCGCGTCCAACGACGATCCGATGATCTCGAAGATATGGATCCTGCAGCAGGAGGAAGGCCATCAAACCAACATAGATGTGCACGTCTCCGCTACTGCGGGCCCAACTGAAACCAATCCTTACGGCAGCTTTCGTCTGGACTTCTGCGGCGAGGGTGAGACTGCCGGCATCTGCCGGATGAATGGTTACCTTGAAGGCAGCGACACTGGCATCCGCTATTTCCAGACCGAAACCCGCGACGACGGCAATGGCGTCGAAACGCAAACCACCGCGCTACAGCTCAATGCCACAGGCACGACGGCCGGCAGCGGCCGCTTGCAAACCGACAGCCAGGGCGGCACGGACGCGTTTGACTTTGCCTACAACGCAACCTTGTTTCGCCGCTCCGACGGCGTGGACGATCAGTGCTTCAGCCGCGACGCGAGCGACGCCGACACCGGCCTGTCCGTGTGGCGCTATGGCTTGTACGACGCCACGAGCGGCGCGCGCATCACACGCAACTCCGGCTTCCCAATTGAATTCACCACCGGCGGCCAGACGTATCACGGTTACCTCGGCTATTACGGCTTGTCCTTGCCGCCTAACGCATTCAATGCGCTAGCGAGCGGCAGCACCGTGCAGAAAGTGAATTACAGCGGCGGGACCGCCACGACGGCCGATTTCACCGTGATCAAGGCGGCCGGCAAGCTCATGAAGTTCACGCGCCAGGCGCGCAAACTGAACGCAATGGATGGCATCAAGTTCACCACGTTCATAGGCAACAATGCCGCCGGCTTTTTCAATGGCGCGGCTCCCAACACTCAATATGAAATGTATTGGGACGATGCGGACGGGGTCTTCAAGGTGACCGGCCAGATGGTTTGCGACCAGAACGGCTGCCAGACCACCGCCTTGGGCGCCGTGCAATCGGTGGGCGCTTCGTTCTGGCAAACGCAGGGCGGCGTGCAGGGCTGGTCGCAATCGCTCGGCGGAGAGCTCTTCATCGCGCTAGCCGGCAGCGGCGATACGCTGGATTCGGGAGCCATCGACGTCGCTTATCGGACTCAGGACCTCGTCTATCCTTCGGATTTACCGGCCACGTTGTATTGCGTGCGCGATTGCCCGACCAATGCGTCCCTGGCCAGCTATTTTGCGCAGGGCTCGCAGGACAACGCGCCGTTCGCCGGAATCACCGCCAACAACTTCGCACCCACTGCGCAGGCTGACGTAGTGACGTATCATACCGACAGCGATGCAGCTTTGTTGCTGGATGGCGCAAACCAGCCGGTCGTGTTTACGGATCCGCAAGCCTTCGGCAGCCGTCCGCAGTATCAATGGGGCGGAGTGCGCAGCGGCCGTCTCTTCACAACGCTTGCAGGCGCCGAGTGCGATGTCGGCTCCAACACCTATTGCGACTGGAAGACCAACGATCTCGACGTGTACTACCAGTGGGAAACGGGCGCCAACAACTTCAGCCAGTTCGCCGCAGTGAAGGATTCGAACGGCGAGTTTGTAGCGTTCGATGCTCCCTTGCAGGTTACTTTCACGGTGCCGAGCGGTCCGGCTTTCGGCGCTTATACCGGCCAGAGCCTGGTGTTGCAGTACGGCGGCTTCGGCGACTTGTGGGGCATCCCGGGCCATTGCGTCTCGCGCGTCACGAATCTCGAGGCGCCCTGCAACGATGAAAGCTCGCGCTATGTAGCGGCGTTCGCCATCCCTTTCGATGCCGAGCTCGGCCGCGTGAGCGATGGCGCCAACACTTACCTCGTGAAGTGGCTCGATCGCGAAATCCGCTTTGCGAGCAAGCCATTGAGCCAATGCACCGCCGCCAACCTGAATCTTCCGACCGGCCTTACACTGCCCACCGCTGCCGACCTCAAAAACCCGAGCGCTTCGAGCTCGGATATCTATATCGGGGTAAAGCCTGACATCACCGACGCCCCGCGCGTCATTCAGGGCGAAGTGAAGTACTAAACCGCTGGCTTCGCAATGAATTTGAGTTAACCTACGCCTCCAGTGTGCAATGCAGCAACTGGAGGCGTATGGATAATGAAGACGGTAGCCTACTGGCCCTGGTCGCGCGCCAGCCTATTTACAGCCCCGGAATGGCGGTGATCGCTTACGAGCTGCTGTACCGCAAATCGCCGCACGCCACCAAGGCCGAGGTAACAGACTCGCGCCGGGCCACGATGGATGTCATCGGCAACGCGCTCGAAATCGGGCTCGACCGCCTCACCGCTGGACTGCCTATCCACGTCAACTTTTCGCGGGAAATGCTGGTGAGCGATTCACCTCTGCCGCTGCAGTCCGACCGCCTGGTGATCGAAGTGCTCGAAAGCGTGCCGGGGGACGCGCAAGTGCTGGCAGGAATTGCCTCCCTGCGTTCGCAAGGCCATCGCATAGCACTCGATGACTACGAGCCGCACGCAACGGACGCCGCGTTGCTGAACGTGGCCGACATCGTCAAGCTCGTCATCTCTCAAAAAACGCCCGAACAACTGGTCCCGCTGGTAAAACAGCTTAAGTCCCGCGGCCTCGAGCTGATCGCCGAGGAAGTTGAGACCGTGGAGCAGTTCGAAAGCTGCCTCGAGCTCGGCTTCGACGGCTTCCAGGGCTATTTCCTGCAGCATCCGCAGACGTTTCGCGCCCAACGCGTGCCGACCAGCCGGCTTGCGATGCTGCGCCTGGTGGCCACGCTCAATAAAGATGTGGAATCCCTGGATGAGATCGAGCAATTGATCTCGCAGGATGTCTCGATGCCTTACCGCCTGCTCCGCTGCATCAATTCGAGTTATTACAACCTGCCGCGGCGCATCGATTCCATACATCAGGCCATCGTGATCCTGGGGCTCGACAATCTGCGGCGCCTTTGCACGCTCGTCGCCCTGCAGGCTTTCGACGACCGCCCGCCCAGCCTGTTCGTCAATGCGCTGGTGCGCGGGCGCATGTGCGAGCAGCTCGGCAAGCTGGCCGGAGTGAAGGATACAGGGTCTTATTTCATCACCGGCCTCTTTTCAATGCTCGACGCCATCACCGGCGTGCCGCTCGAAGAGCTCATGAAAGAGTTGCCATTGACTGCGGCTGTCGAGCGCGCGCTACTCAGCGAAGAAGGCGAGCTTGGTACGGCGCTGGCTTGCGTCCGTGCCTACGAGCGCGGCGCCTGGAATCTCGTGGTCTGCGGGGACCTCGCCCTTAATTTGATCCGTGCAGCGTATGTGGATGCGGTGTTCTGGGCTGAGGAGGCGCGCGCGCTGATTTCACAGTAAGCTCGCGGGCGCATGGATAAGCCAGTTAGCCAGACCTCCGCCATTCACTGGCCGAGCCTGCCCTTTTTTCAACCGGACACGACGCTGCCAGGGGCTGAGCAGGAATGCGTGCTGGAACTGACGAACCGCCGCACCCTTACCGGGCAATTGCTCAAATTCGAGCCGGGCTGCGATTCGATTGAGTTACGGGTGCCGCAGCGCGACGGCGTGCAGCGGCTGAAGCTCGCGCTGATTCGCTCGATCAAACTCACGCTGCCGCTAAGCCTTGTCCCAGACAAGGCCGCGCTCGCAGCCGTCGGCAGCTCCTCGGATCAGGTGGCGAATGAAAAGATTTTTACCGTCCGGCTGCGCGACGCCGCGCCCATTACCGGTAAAACCCGCGGGTTTGTGAAAGAACAATGTGGCCTGTTCCTGTTCGTCGTGGAAGACGATGCGGGTAGCGCTACACGGCTATTCATCCCGACGCAGCAGCTCGAGGATGTACAGATTGGCCCGCCTCTTGGCGAAACACTGGTGGACAAGGCCCTCGTCAGCCCCGCCACCCTCGCCAGCGCGCTCGACAAGCAAAGACAGCTGCGCCAGGAGCCCATAGGCAAATTTCTAACGGATCGTGCGGTCATCACCA
>Ga0065707_10001862_pt1 | contig 14470 bp, 9 predicted proteins | sample SwiRhicommuniRL3_FD_59094 | JGI IMG/M metagenome (GOLD analysis project Ga0065707, IMG submission 59094) | Switchgrass rhizosphere bacterial communities from Rose Lake, Michigan, USA - RL3 v2 (version 2) | ecosystem: Host-associated > Plants > Roots > Rhizosphere > Soil | place: East Lansing, MI...
CCTTGGGGTCGAACGCCTCGCGCACGGCCTCGCCGATGAAGACGACGAGAAGGAGCGTCAGAAAGAGAGCGGCCAAAGGAAAGAACACCAGCCACCACTTGGTGAGGTTTTCGGTTCCCTGGCTGATCAACTCGCCCCAGCTCGGCGTGGGAGCTGGTAGACCAAATCCGAGAAAGTCGAGCGCCACGAGAGCACTGATATTGGCGACAATGACAAAGGGCGCGAACGACACCACCGGCGTGAGCGCGTTCGGCAGGATGTGCCGGAACATGATCTTCGGCTCGCTCACGCCTGTGGCGATCGCGGCTCCAACGTAGTCACGCGCCTTTTCGCGATAGAACTCTCCGCGGATGTAGTAGGTAATGGTGACCCAGTCGAACACGGCGAGAATGATGACGAGCAGCCAGAACGAGGGCTGAAATACCGCAGATCGTCCCGGCACGTAGATCGGCACGACGATCGAGCTGATGATGATAATCGTGTAAAGAAAAGGAAGCGACGACCAGATTTCGATGATCCGCTGGCCGATGATATCGATTCGTCCGCCGAAATAACCGAGCAGGGCACCTACGGCGACGCCCGTGGACTCGCTGAAGAGCATCACCATAATGGCAAACGTCATCGAAATGTTGAACCCGTATGCAAGCCGCACGAGGACGTCGCGTCCGCGATCGTCGGTCCCGAACGGGTGCTCTCGAGAAGGGGCGTTCGGCGGTGATTCGCTGAGGTCGAGGAGGGCTTCGTTCGGACCGAACGGGTAGGGGGGCATCAGCACCCAGCTCCCTTGTCCCGCTTCGGCGAAACGCTTTTTCAACGCACGGTAGTCTGGTTCTCCGAATCCCTCCACGCCGAAGTCAGTCACGCTGTAGAAATTGATCATCGGGAAGAAGAACCGGCCCTGATGTCTGACGAGCAACGGTGTGCCGCTCATGAGAAACGGCAGCAGGAACGAGACACCGTATATCGACAGAATCAGCACGAACGAGTAGTACCCGCGCTTCAAGCGCCGGAATTTGCGAACTCGCTTGCGGAAGATGGTTTCCGACCGGCCTGGATTCATTTGAAGCGAATGCGAGGATCGACGACCGCGTAGATCATGTCGGAGAGGATGTTGCCGACGAGAAGCAGGACCGAGCTGACGACCAGGATGCCCAGCGCGACGGGATAGTCCCGTTGGAGAATCGAGGTGTATCCGAGGTACCCCATGCCGTCGATGTTGAAGACCTTTTCGATCAGGAACGAGCCCGAAAGGATCAGGCTGAACACCTGTCCCAGTCCGGTGGTAATCGGGATCAACGAGTTCCGCAAGGCATGAACGAAGATCACACGGTTCTTGTGCAGGCCTTTCGCGAACGCCGTGCGAACGTAGTCCTGCGACATGTTCTCCATCAGCGAGTTCTTGGTCAGGATCGTCAGCGTGGCGAAGCTGCCGAGCATGTAGCACACGACGGGCAGGAACATGTGCTCGGCCTGGTCCGCGATTTTCTGTGCGAAGGTGAGGTACTCCCAGTTGTCCGATCGAAATCCGCCGAGCGGGAAGACATTCCAGAAACTACCGCCGCCGAATAGCACCAGAAGCGCTGTGCCCAGCGCCCATCCAGGAGCCGCGTAGCCTAGAAACACCAGCACGCTCGATACCAGGTCGAACTTGGACCCGTGCTTGACCGCCTTCATCACGCCCAAAGGCACACACACGAGATAGCTCAACAGGAATCCCGTGAGGCCGAGCGTGAGCGAAATGGGGAATCGGGCCTTGATGATGTCCCAGACCGGATCCTGATAAACATAGGAATTGCCGAGATCGAGGCGAACGACGTTCCACAGCCAGTTTGCGTAACGAATGTGCACCGGCTTGTCGAACCCGTAGTACCTCTGGATTTCCTGTATGGCTTCTTCCGGGATCTCGACGCCTCCACGCCTGGCAGTGGCGCCGCCCTCTCCACCGGCTGCCGCCATCTGAAAACGCAGGATCTGGCGTTCGACCGGTCCGCCAGGCACGAAGTGCATGATGACGAAGACGGCCAGCGTGATCCCGATGAAGGTCGGGATGATCAGCAGAAACCGGCGGAGGAAATAGCCGCTCATTTCCCTGTCGTGGAGGGCGCGGCGGCCTGCTCCTTCTTCGTGACCTCCTGCCAGTAATGATCTTCAACGGGAGGGATTTCCATCTTGATCGATTTGTCACGGAGCGCCCGATCGACCTGCTGCGATTTTGCAGCATCGATCCACCACATCTGAGGTATGCCAAGGGCGAGCGAACCAAGCTCGTCGCCGACCCGGGAGAGCGAGCCGACAGGCATGCCAAACCGGTTCCAGTAGGCAAATCTCTGTGCCGGTGCCCACCATTGCAGGACGTAGTGATGTTGGCCGGTCAGGACACCGTCCAGCTCTCTGAGAATTGCCGCCCGTTTACCCGCATCGAACTCCCTGTCGTATTGCTCCACGAGCGTGTCGATCCGTTTGTCTTTGAAGCCGGAGATATTGTTCGTATTGTTGACGTCTGCGGTCTCCGAGTGATATTCCGCTCTGACTGTCGGGAACACGCTGCCCGCTCCCCAGGCGCTGTAGGTCAATTCGAACTGGCGCTGCATGAGCATCTTGAACTGCGTTTCTGGATTCACGAGACGCAGGTTCATGCCGATGCCGACCTTGCGAAGATCTTCCTGATAGACGGTCAGCCAGCGTTCGCCGCCCTTGTCGTCATACAGCACCTCGACCTGCAGTGGTTTGCCGTCTTTCACGAGACGTCCCTGCTGGTCGCGGCTCGACCAGCCAGCTTCAGCGAGCAACTTGAGCGCCTCTTGCGGGTTGTAGAGGTTCTTCGGATTGTTCGGGTTCTCGTACACTGTTCCTGGAAAATAGGAATTCAGCGGCAAGTATTCGTTGAAGAACAGCGTCTTGATCAGCTGGTCGCGATTGAACAGGAGGGCAAATGCCTGCCGCATACGAACATCGTCCCAGGGCTGCCGCCGTGTATTGAAGGCGAGAAACTGCGTGGCGGCGGGATAGTTATTGAAGACCTTCCGTTTGACCAGGGCGCCGCGCTGGAAGTCGTCGTAGTTGAGATCCTCCACCCACTGTCTCGAGATTCTGATGTTGAAGAAATCCAGGTCCCCTCGCTTGAACATCTCGAAGGCGAGATTTTCGTCGCGGACGACGGTGAAGCGGAACTCGTCGATGTTGTAGAGTCCGACGTTGACACGGTTCTTTTCACCCCAGTAATCCTTCCGTCTCCGAATCGAAATCGATGTGCCCTTCTTGATGTCGCTGTCTTCGACCGTGTAGGGTCCTGTCCCCGGCAGCAGCTTGAAGTTGTAGTCGCGAAGGTAGCTGGCGCCATCGATGGTCTTGAGCATCGCCGCAGGGAATATGCGGAGACCGGCCGCCGCCATCATGAAGTTCGCCCACTGCAGGTCTTTGGCCTTGATACGCACGATGTACTTGCTCTCGGCAACCGGTTTTTCGAGTTTGGTGAACTCGGTATAGAAGTACAAGTCCTGCAAACTTTTGTCAGCCTGAAACACCCAGCTCGCGACGACGTCTTCGGCGGTCACGGGTGCGCCGTTCGAGAAGCGGGCGTTGGGATCGAGCCGGAACCGGTATGTCAGCTTGTCGGACGAAACCTGCCAGTGCGTGGCGAGGACGGGCGCGTATTGCAGGGTCGTCGGATGCAATGTGAGGAGCGTTTCGTAGACCAGACCGGAGATCGCGTAGTTGACGGAGGTGTTCCATTCGGGCCCGGCCATGCGAAGGGTGCCCGGAAAACTCAGCGTAAAGGTTCGAAATGCCCCGCCCTTGATGGCCCTTGGATCGCCAATCAGATCGAAGTCGGTGCTGGTTTCCCACCCGTCGCCCTTGAATCCCTTCCCGCCCTGGTCGGCAGGGACCGACGGATCCGCGCCGGCGTCGGCACTCGGAAAAACCGGATAGGCGTTCTTGTCGAGGGCTACGTTGCTGGGGGTGGCCGGGGATGATGAAGGGCCTGTGTTGCCGGCCGGGGGCGGCGTCGAACCTCCGCCACATGCCCCGGTCAAGACCGCCACGATCGCAAACCCGCTCAGCCACCCGTTCGGTCGTCCCTTCACATCAGCCTCCAGATCTTTGATCTTACCAAGAAATGGCTGAGGGCTAAGGGGTTAGGGCTGAGGTTCAGGGCGTGAGGGCGTATTGGTGAGGGCTCAGAATTAAGGGGCCGGCTTATTTTTTCGCCGGCCCCGCTTTGCTAGTTGAACGAGTAGCGCAGGCTCAGCATCCACTGATACACGTCGCTCGTGAATGCCGCCCGTGAATGCGATTTGGTCACCAACTGATTGTTGACGGTGGCCAGCCGGTAGTTGGCCCGCCCTTGTGCGTCCACGCCCGGATTGGTCAGGATCTGGGTCTGGTTGTTCGTGTTCGTCGAAGCCACCTGCTGCCATGACACGCCCCAATCGGAGTTCAGCAGGTTCCCGATATTGAAGATGTCGAACCGAATCTGAAAGGCGTTCCGCTGCCCGCTGATGTTGTGGAAGATGTCCTGCGTGATGCTCAGGTCGGCCCGGTTGAACATGGGCATCCGCGCGCCATTACGCTTCGCGTATTCGCCGCGATGCTCCCTCAGGTAAGCATCCTGTTGAATGTAGGCTTCGAATGCTGTCGCCTGCTGATCGGCGGTATACGTGATTCCATTGGGTGTGGTGAACGTCGCGAAATTCATCTCGGACGTATTGCTCGGGATGAATATCAGGTCGTTACCCGAGACGCTGTCGCCGTTCATGTCGCCGGCAAACACGTAGCTGAATCGCGAAGACGGCGTACTCGAGGCCTGCGCCTCGCGCGCTTCCCAGAACATCGAGACCGACGTCGCGCCAAAGCTGAAATACTGCCGCGTATATGAGCCCATGACGTAGACACGATGGCCGGGAGACCACATCGAGTTCGCCAGGCCGGCATTGTTGGGATCGCCGAATGTCGCCACGCGTGCGTAACTGGTTGCCGCCGTCGACTCAGGATCGACGAGCGTCTTGGATACACCGTAGCTGTACGCGCCACGCAGCGTGAGGCCGAACGTCGACGTCTTGGACAGCATTTGCGAGAACGTCCACGAGTTGCCTTCGTTCCCGTTCTTCAGCACGTAATTGACCGTCACCTGATTGCCCGGATCGTTGTTGATGCGATTGACGCATCCACCCGTCTGGCCTGCGGCCGCACAGGCGGCGCCGACCCACCGGGCACGCGTGTCGACACCGTTGAACGTCGACTGCGCCGCCGGCAGGTTCGCGTTGATGTAATAGATGCCGTTGACGTCCTTGGCGTACAGGTACTCGGTGGTACTGACGATGTTCATCGGAAGCCGGCGATCGACGGCCACGTTCGAGCGCCAGACCTGCGGGAACTTGAAGTCGGGATCGGTCACGTTCAATGCGTAGCTCGACGCGCCGGCGCCCGTCGCGACGCCTCGGTACTTTGCAGGGTCGGCCGCGAACGGGAACTGATTCGTGTTATCGATAATCCGCTCGCCGATGAGCACGCCGGTGTTGCCAATCTGGTTGGACACCCACACGTACGGTGGACGACCGCTGAACAGGCCCGTGCCGCCCCGCACCTGCGTTTGCGCGTTGCCGGACACGTCCCAGTTGAATCCGACACGCGGCGACCACAGGATCTTCGTACCGGGCATCGAGCCAGTGTCGTACTTCACCGGATTGCCGCTCTCGTCGCGGAACGTCAGCGCGTCGGCTGAGGCGTTGCGATAGGCCGTGTCGCCGAACTTCGACACGTCAAATCGCAGGCCCATCATCATGGTGAGGTTGCGGCGCGGCCGCCATTCGTCCTGCACGTAGCCGGCGCTGTACCACACGTCGAGCGGTTGCTCGGGTTTCTCGAGCTCGGGAAGGTTGACCCATCGAATCTGGAATCGGCGCGCGGCGACCGGCGACACGGTGCGATTGGGGTTCGCGAGCCCGTCGTTGGCGTCCGTGTAGAAGTCGGCGAGCGAGTTGTAGGACCAGGCGCCCTGCGGGCAGCACCCGAAGAACACGTTGTCGGAATGGTACTTCTCGACATACGCACCGACCGTCCACGAGTGCTTGTCCGTGAACTTCGTCAGGTTGTCCTGGACCTGAAACGTGCTGTACCGCAGCTCGTTGTTCACCGTGAACGGCTCGAAACCGAACGACAGGTACGACGCGCCCTGGTTGAAGATGTCGACGAACGGAAACAGCTCGCCCCGATAGCCGCGGCTCTCGTCCTGATAGGTGTAGCCCGTCTGGAGGCTGTTCGCCATGCTCTGGCCGAGCACGCTGTTCCACTCGCCGATGCCCGACTTGATGTTCTCGAGAATCCGATAGTTGCTGTTCTCGAAGTTGAGGAACGTCGCACTATTCCCCGAACGTCCTCCCAGCGCGGACCCGGAGCTCGACATGTAGACATCGGTGAACGAGTCCAGATAGTTGTAGCGGAAGTTCACCTTGTTCTGGCTGTTGAGGTTGTAGTCGCTGCGAAGCAGAAAACGTTTGGCCGGCGTCTCGTCGGGGATGTCTTCGAACGGCCCCGTCTCATATTTGTATCGCGTTGACAGGTATTGGCTGAGCGTGGTCATGTCCGACGCGGACACGGACGTGATCTGTCCGCCAATGGGCTCGCCACGGTTCGCGCGGAAGACCGAGAGAGGCCTCGTGTCGGACTCGTCTTCGTAGTTGCCGAAGGCGAACCAGGTGTTCTTGATGATTGGGCCGCCCGCGAATCCACCCGTATTGCGGAACTTGAACGTGCCGGGATTGACCGTCTGCCCTTGCGCCTCGGTGCCCACCCAGTCCTGGTCGCGGAAGCGATGATAAAAGGCGCCGTTCACCTTGTTCGCCCCGCTTCGCGTGATGGTGTTCACACCGGCACCGACAAAGCTGCCCTGGCGCACGTCGAACGGCGCGACGTTCACCTGAATCTGTTCGATCGCCTCGAGCGAGATCGGCGCGACACCCGTGCGGCCGCCAGGCTCGCCGGCGAGACCGAACGAGCTGTTGAAGGTCGATCCATCGACCGTCATGTTGTTCATCCGGTTGTCCTGACCGGCAAAGGTCCCGCTCGCGCCCGCCTGCGGCACCAGCCGGGTGACGTCGCCGATGCGCCCCGACAGCGTCGGGAGCAGCGCGATCTCGTCGCGCATGACGGTCGTCGCAGCGCCGGTACGCGACGACGCGAACACCGGATCGCTCTGGCCGGTCACGTTCACTTCTTCAGCGACCGTGATCGCTTCGACGCTGATGTTCACGTCGGTGGCCACCCCGAGGTTGACCGCGAGGTTCTCGACGGTCTTCGGCGCAAATGCGGCGCCGCCCGCGCCACCAACATAGATGACCTGGACCGTGTAGGGCCCGCCGACGCGCATGTTCAGGATCGCATAGCGTCCGTCAGCGCGCGTTGTCCCTTCGTAGCTCGTGCCCGACGGCTCGTGAATGGCAATGATGCTTGCGCCGGCAACAGGCTGCCCCTGGGCGCCGGTGACGACGCCGCTCATGCTTCCGGTGGTCACGCCCTGCGCGAACGCACCAGGTGAAAACGACACAGTGCACAACGCGAGAACGGCGAGACGAGCGATCCAGGAACTGCGGCCTGAATTCATGATGTGCTCTCCAGAAAAATCCGATTGATGGAGCCGCAATCGGCTCCCGGAACGAATGCTACGTCCGGGTGGCAACGGACGTATGACGGACGGTCGAACGAAGGATGAAGTGCGTTGAGGCTCAAAAAATCTAACCGGAATGATGGACGTAACGGACGAGCTTACGGAGAAGAACGCTGCCACCCGAACGGAGGTATTCTGACCGGCTTTGCCGCGCTGTGCAACCCACTCTGCGACGTCGTCGACGCTTTTGTCGCATGAGCGGAGCGCTCCACTCGCAGGCGGACGCCTCAGTATTACTGCGTAAATCTCTAGATTTTTGGATCGTTCAGGCGGATGTGGCCTGGTCTGTCAGTACTTCGACGTCGTGCCGATCCAAATTATCGGCGAGCAGCGACAGCACTTCGCGCGTGGCCTTGAGCTTGGCCGGCGACACGCGTGACAGCGTTCTGGAGACCGCGGCTTCGATGGCGCCGACGGCCATGTGGCTCATGCGCCGTCCCTTGTTCGTGAGCTGAATCCGCAGCCGGCGCCGATCGCGCACGTCGGGCTGCAGTTGAAGTAGCCCGCGCTGTCCCATCTGCTGCAGCACGCCGGTGAGCGTGCTCGGATCGAGGTGCAGCACCTTGGCGAGGTCGCCCGCGGAGATGCCGGGAAATTCGTTGACGACTTGAATGATGAGGCGTTGACGTCCCGTCACGCCGTACTTCGACTTCATGTATCGAGATGTCGTTGCGAGCCCGTGATTGATCGCCCAGAGCACGCGCAGGAAGTCGAGCGCCTGTCCGAGCGGCCGCGCCTCGTACGGCGTGGTGGCAACAAGTGGGGCAGCGCCAAGGGTGGTGTCTTCGATCGGTTTCATCACTTCTCTATAACGACGGCCCATGTTCTGTTGCTTACCGTATCATGGGAATTGAAAGTTTTCTCTAGGGACCGAGCCGGAAAAACGTCCAGCCACTTCTTTTTTTGAAATATAGGACACGATCGTGCAAACGGTGCGGCTGTCCCTGCCAAAACTCGATACATTCCGCGACAATTCGAAAGCCTCCCCAGAACGGCGGACAGGGGATCTTCTTGTCGCCGAATCGCGCCGCGACTTTCTCGTACTCGTCGATGAGAAACGATCGTCCTGAAACTCTCGCGCTCTGCGGCGACGCCCACGCGCTGATCCGGCTCTCGCGCGGACGCGTTTGAAAATAGCGTTCGGATTCGGCGCGCGATAATTTCTCGACGCGGCCTTCGATGCGGACTTGCCGTTGGAGGCGCGGCCAGTGAAACACGGCGGCCGCGTGAGGGTTCTCGACGAGGTCCGCCGCCTTCCGGCTGTTGTAGTTCGTGTAGAAGACGAACCCTGCGCGCGGGGAGCCGCGATGCAGCACCATCCGCACCGACGGACGCCCGTGTCGCGTGGATGTCGCGATCGCCATGGCTTCGGCCAGCGGTTCGCCCGCGCGTTCGGCGTCGCGAAACCAGCGCTGGAAGAGCACGATCGGATCGGCCGGACAGCGCTGACCACCTTCGCCGAGGCTACGGTGGTCCACCGAAGCCTTCCCGGTGCGTTTTCCTGACTTTCTCCCCCGCATTGGCCTGCCATTCTGCCATATGCGAGAATTGGCATCTCATGTCCAGTCCCAGCGCCGAGAGAGGCCCTGAAGCGCCGGCGCGCGATTTCATCCGCGAAATCGTCGCGCAGGACCGCGTCTCGGGCAAACACGGCGGCACGATCGTCACGCGCTTTCCTCCGGAGCCCAACGGCCGGCTGCACATCGGCCATGCCAAGGCGATCGCCATCGACTTCGGCATCGCCCAGGAATTCGGCGGACGCTGCAACCTTCGCTTCGACGACACCAACCCCGTCAAGGAATCGCAGGAGTACGTCGACGAGATCGAGCGCGATATCCGATGGCTCGGCTTCGACTGGGGCGAGCACCTGTACCACGCGTCGGACTATTTTGAGCAGCTGTACACGTGGGCCGAGCAGCTCATCCGCGACGGCAAGGCGTACGTCGACAGCCTGAATGCCGACCAGATGCGCGAGTACCGCGGCACGCTCACCGAGCCCGGCCGCGAGAGCCCGTACCGCAATCGCTCCGTCGAGGAGAACCTCGATCTGCTCCGCCGCATGCGCGCCGGCGAGTTCGAAGACGGGGCGCACGTGCTGCGCGCGAAGATCGACATGGCGTCTGGCAACATCAACATGCGCGACCCGGTCATGTACCGGATTCGCAAGACGCCGCATCAGCGGACTGGCGATGCGTGGGTGATCTACCCGATGTACGACTGGGCGCACGGCCAGTCCGATTACATCGAAGGGGTTACGTACTCGCTCTGCTCGCTCGAGTACGAGGATCACCGGCCGCTCTACGACTGGTACCTCGAAGCCCTGGGCCTGCGTCCGCCGCGCCCGCGCCAGATCGAGTTCGCGCGTCTCAACCTCAGTTACACGGTCATGAGCAAGCGCGTGCTGCTCGATCTCGTCGAGGGCGGGCACGTGAGCGGCTGGGACGATCCTCGGATGCCCACCATCTCGGGGCTTCGCCGGCGCGGCTACACGCCAGAGTCGATCCGCAATTTCTGCGACCGCATCGGCGTCGCCAAGCGGAACAACGTGGTCGACATCGCGAACCTGGAGCACGCGATCCGCGAAGACCTGAACGTGCGCGCGCCGCGCGTGCTCGGCGTGCTCCGCCCGGTGAAGGTCGTGATCGAGAACTATCCGGACGGCCAGATCGAAGAGCTCGATGTCATCAACAACCCGGAAGATCCATCGGCCGGCACCCGCAAGGTCCCCTTCGGGAAGGTCCTGTATATCGAACGCGACGACTTCATGGAAGTGCCGCCGAAGAAGTTCTTCCGCCTCTCGCCGGGCAACGAGGTGCGGCTGCGCTGCGCGTATTTCATCCGGTGCACCGGCGTGGTGAAAGACCCGAACACGGGCGACATCGTCGAGCTGCGCGCGACCTACGACCCGGCGACCCGCGGCGGCGATTCGCCGGACGGGCGCAAGGTGAAAGCCACACTGCACTGGGTGTCGGCCAGCCACGCGGTCGACGCCGAGGTGCGCGTTTACGATCGGTTGTTCACCCACGAAGATCCCGCGGCGACCGAGAATTACCTCGATCACGTGAATCCGGCATCGCTCGAAGTCATTCGCGCCGCCAAGGTCGAGCCGAGCCTCGCCAACGCGCCGGCCGGCGCGCGCTACCAGTTCGAGCGCCTCGGGTATTTCTGCGTCGACCAGGACTCCAGGCCTGGGGGGCTCGTCTTCAACCGCACGGTCTCGCTCCGCGACACGTGGGCGAGGATCGCGGAGAAATCCGGCACCACCAAGTAACCGCGCGGCTCGACGAACCACGAAGACACGACCACGAAGACACGAAGGGCACCACCACGAAGGCAGGACCCCGAAGACACGAAGGCACGAAGGGCACGACCACGAAGGCACGAAGACCCGAAGGGCCGAAAAACGGCGTCCAGTCTTCGTGGTTTCCCTCGAGTCTTGGTGGTTCCTGGTTTGGAATATAGTTGTCGCTTCCAGATGAAGCTGTTCGACGGCGCAAAGATCCCATTCGAGCCGGTTGATCCGAAGAACTTCGTCGGTTCGGCCCGCGTCAAGCGGCTGCCCATGGTCGAGGACGGCCGCCAGTCGGTCGTCGTCTATCTCGTCGAGTTCGAGCCGGGCGGACGGACCAACTGGCACCGTCACAGTGCATCGCAGCTGCTGCTCATCAAGGAAGGGAGCGGTTTCGTCCAGAAATGGGGCGAGCCGGTTCGAACGATTGCCGCCGGCGACGCGATCTGCATCGAGCCCGGCGAAAAACATTGGCACGGCGCTACGTCTGGGACAAGAATGTCGCACTTCGCCGTCAATCTGACTCTGACCACTGAGTGGCTCGAGCCCGTATCGGACGACCAATATCGTGCATCCTGAGCTGCAAGAAGCCATCGACTTTCACGAAGCCATCGTCGCAGAGGCCGGCAAGGCGCTGGTCGGATACGAGACGGAAAAGGCGCTCGCCAACATCGTGCTGATGTCGGAGATTCCGACGACTTACGACCAGGACGAGCAGCGCCAGGTGAACGCCGGCAACCTCCTGCTTCGCGGCGTGCCCGGGATCGGCAAGACCTTCTTCGGCGTCATCATCGCCGCCATCAGCGACGCAAAGTTCGCGAGGATCCAGGGCCGCGCCGACCTGCAGCCGACCGAAGTGGTCGGCTTCCAGATGATCAACCCCGCGACGGGGGCGTTCATCACCGAGTTCGGCCCGCTCGCGTCCGCCGAAGTGATCCTGCTCGACGAGATCAACCGCATTCCGCTCAAGTCGCAGAGCGCGTTCCTCGAAGGGCTGCAGGATCGCAAGATCACGGTCGGCAAGACGACCTACGACCTGCCGACGTTCAGCTTCGCGATCGCGACGATGAACCCGGTCGAGCTGGGGCAGGGCACGTTTCCACTATCCGAGGCGGCGACCGACCGCTTCGCCATCATGGTGAACATCGGCTATCTGCCGCCCGAGGAAGAGCAGAAGCTGGTCAACTTCGATTTCAAGCAGGTGCGTCTCAACAAGCTGATGTCGAAGGAGCGCATCGTGCAGCTGCGCGGCGTAATCACGCGTGAGGTCTTCCTGCACGAGAAGCTCGGCAAGTACATCCGAAGGCTCGTCGGGGCCACGCGGCCGTACAACGAGGATACCGACTGGAGGTTCCACTCTCCGTCGGAGATGGTGGAGCAGCACGTCGACCTCGGCGCGTCGCCGCGCGCCACGATCGCGTGGGGCCGCCTCGTCAAGGTGTGGACGCTGCTGGTCCGCAGGCGCGACGACGTGTATCCCGAAGACGTGCAGGATCTGGCGAAGTACATCCTGGCGCACCGGATCTGGCTGGGCCCGCACGCGACGAGCCACGGCGTCACGCCCGAACAGGTCATCGAAGACATCATCACAAAGGTCCCGATTCCGTGAGTACCGAAGTCCCCGATCTGGTCGATTTCGCCGACATCAGTGAAATCGAGCTTCGTGTGATCAAGAGGATGAAGGAATACACTCTCGGCGATCACGGAAGCGTGTTTCACGGGACCGGTGTCGACTTCGTGGGACTGCGCGACTGGCAGTCCGGCGACCGGCTGTCGTCGATCGACTGGCCGCAGTCGACGCTCACCAACTTCAATCCGCTGGTCATCCGCGACTACGAGCAGCCCGGCACCGCGCCGATTGTCGTCGTCGCCGATCAGTCGCCCTCGACGCGGTGCGGCACGGGCGGCACGCCGATCGCGGCCGGCGTGGCCCGGGCGATGGCGACCATCGGGCTGTCGGCGGTGTACTTCCAGGACATGTTCGGCATCATCACGTTCGACAAGGGCTTCGCCAGCATGGCGGCCATCCCGCCGCGCGTCGGCCGCGGCCACGTCATCCATTGCCTCGACGCGTATCAGGGGCGCGTCGGCCTGGAAGAGGTGAAGTCCGGGCTCCGGCTCGCGACGACGATCGGCGGGCATTTGCGGCGGACGACCCTGTTGCCGGTGATCTCGGACTTCCTGTTCGAGGATGCTGCCGAGCGCATCAAGGAAATTGCCGAGCTCAACTCGGTGCACGACGTGTTTCTCGTGATGATCGACAGCGCGTTTGCGTTCGCCCTGCCGGATGTCTCGGCGGGATGGGTGAGCGCGTTCGACGTCGAGACGGGCGAGACGCGCCTGATGTCGAGGCGCGAGCTGCGGAATCTATCGGAACGCGTGGGCGCATGGCAGGACGATCTCGAGCGCCAGGCGCACGATCGCGGCATCGACGTGCTGCGGCTGGGCGTCGATCAGGAGAAGAGCCTGCCCGCGCTTCTCGAGTTCGTCATGGTGAGGCGGTTGAGAAAAGCATGATGACGCCAGGGACTAGGACGCCAGGGATTAGGGATTGGCGATTAGGGATTGGGGTAGCGACGGGTGTCACGCTGATGCTCGCCGTGTTGGCGCCGCGCTCGTTGTCCGCTCAGAACCCCGCGAGTATGCCGGCGCCGCGCCGCGGTTCCGGTGCGTCGAGTGCAGCGAACCCCACGAACCCCACGAACCCTACGAACCCTACGAACCCCACGAACCCCACGAACCCTACGAACCCTACGAACCCGACGAACTCAACGAACCCCACGAACCGCTCCGATCTGTCCGTTCCTCCGATCGAGTGCTGGTGGAAGACCGATCGCAACGCGGTGAGCGTCGGCGAGCACTTCCAGCTGACCCTGACGTGCGCGGTGCTCGCAACCGATCGGGTGTCGGTGGTGGTGGACGAGTCGAGCCTCGAGCCGTCGGCGCTGCATTTGACGCCGTTCGAGATCATCGGGGGCCAGCGGTTTCGCGACATCCTGAACGCGCCGCGGAAGTTCTTCCAGTACCAGTACACGATGCGCGTCCTCGGCGAGGAGTTCTTCGGCAAGGAAGTTCCGCTGCCGCGTCTGCAGATTACCTACAAGGTGCAGAACTCGCTGCAGGGCGGGGCGGCGCTCCAGGGCCGCGAGGCGCAGTATTCGCTGGTGCCGGTGCCCATCCGGGTGCTGTCGCTCGTTCCTCCGGGCGCCGCGGACATCCGCGATACGCCGACCGACACGTTCGGCGACGTCGAGACGCGCCTGTTCCGATCGAACATCTTCCTCATTGTTGCGAGCGTTGCGTTTATCGCCGCCGGCCTGATGGTGGTGATGCTCCTGGCGCGCGCGGCCGTCAGGCGGCGCGCGGCGACGGCGGCGCGCCATCGAACGGTCTCACCGATGACCGTGCTGCGCGCAGCCATCCGCGAGCTGGCAACCGTGCGGGCGGAGAGCTCGCGCGCCGGTTGGACGGACGAGCTGGCCGGGCGGGCGGCGGCGGCCGTGCGGCTGGCCGGGGCC
>Ga0065707_10082499_pt1 | contig 14446 bp, 14 predicted proteins | sample SwiRhicommuniRL3_FD_59094 | JGI IMG/M metagenome (GOLD analysis project Ga0065707, IMG submission 59094) | Switchgrass rhizosphere bacterial communities from Rose Lake, Michigan, USA - RL3 v2 (version 2) | ecosystem: Host-associated > Plants > Roots > Rhizosphere > Soil | place: East Lansing...
TTGTTTCTTTCGCGGGCAGGGTATTGACGCTTGGCGAGTGCAAGTTGAATCGTCAACAGCCAGTACCTTGTTGCGCAACCGAGGTCGATTCGAAGATCCGAACCGGAAGGTTCGGCGGAGGAAGGTACGATGGCGACGACAACAGCGGTCGGCGGTTCCCAGATCGACGTACAGAGCCTGGTCTCGCAGCTGGTGTCGGCCGAGCGCGCCCAGGCAATGGCGCCCGTCAATCGCGATACCCAGCGCGTCACGACGCAGATATCGGCGCTCGGCTCGCTGATGGGCTCGATGTCGAACTACCGCTCGGCGCTGTCGTCGCTCAAGACCGTCGATGTGTTCAGTGCCCGCAGCGCCACGTCGAGCGACGAAAAGGCGTTCACTGCCAGCTCGACCGCGAAGGCTACGCCCGGTAGCTACAACATAGAGGTGGTGAAGGTCGCGAAAGCGCAGCAGCTTTCCTCGACTCCATTTGCCGGCGGCAGCACGACGGTGGTCGGTTCGGGCACGCTGACGCTCGATCTCGGCGGCAAGAGTTTCTCGGTGGATATCGCCTCCGACAAGAACACGCTGGCCGATGTGCGCGATGCAATCAACAATTCGAAGGACAATGTTGGCGTGCGTGCCACGATCGTCACCGGTACTACCGGTGCGCGGCTGGTGCTGTCGTCTGGGACGACTGGCGCAGCGAACAAGATCACGGTTTCACAGACGGGCGGCGACGGAGGACTCTCGAAAGTAGCCTACAGCGCCGCGGCTCCGGCCAACTACACAGAGATCACTGCTCCACAGGACGCGATAGTCAACATCGCGAATGCGCAGACCAAGAGCGCCAGCAACACGATCGACGGCGCTATCGACGGCGTGACGCTCACGATCCTCAAGGAAACGGATCCCGACGAGGAACCGCCGACACTGACCGTCGGCTACGATAGCGCTGCGGTCACGTCACGTATCAAGACTTTCGTCACCGCGTACAATTCGCTGGCCGGCACCATCAGCAAGCTCGACAAGTACGACGCCACGAGCAAGACGGCCGGTCCGATGATCGGCGACTCGATGCTCCAGGGCATCGAGGCGGAAATGCGTCGCACGATCAGCACGCCGGTCGCGGGCCAGAGTGCGGCCTTCTCGACGCTGGCGAGCGTCGGCATTACCACGCAGGCGGACGGCACTCTCGCCATCGACGACACCAAGCTGCAGAAGGCGCTGTCGACCAACTTCGAACAGGTCGGCAAGCTGTTCGGCTCGGACAACGGTGTCGGCGCCAAGCTCTTCAAACAGGCCGACGAACGTCTCAAAGCCACCAGCGCGTTGCAGGTCCGCAGCGATGGCCTGGCTGCCCAGCAGAAGAGCATCGAGAAGCGTACCGACGACATCGAAGCGCGCATGCTCGTGATCCAGAAGGCATACACGGCACAATTCACGCGGCTCGACACGATGCTCTCGCAGATGCAGGTCACATCGAGTTACCTGTCGCAGCAGATCCAGTCGTTGCAGGCGCAGACGAACGGATAATTCCGTCGAGGACGCTTTTCCGGGGACGCTCCTGCGGCACTCCCGGAATCCCCGACGCGGCTCTAAAGTCCCCCACGGCCACGCCGTTATCCTCAAGCAAGAAGGATGTTCACGGAGCACTAAACCGATGTCGTATTCGAGAGCCTCGAACCTGTCCGCCTACCAGAGCGCCGCTGCGCATGGTGGCGTGGCGGCGTCCGATCCTCATCGACTCGTCACCATGCTGATGGACGGCGCGCTGGAACGGATCTCCACGGCACGCGGCTGCATCGAACGCAAGGAAACAGTCGAGAAAGCCCGCTTGCTGAATCGCGCGGTATCGATTATCGGTGAACTGCGTAGCAGTCTCGACATGCAGGCCGGCGGACAGATAGCTCTGAACCTCAGCGAGCTCTACGATTACATGAACCGCTGCCTGCTCAAGGCGAACGCCGAAAACACGGTGCAGCAGCTCGACGAAGTCAGTACCCTGCTGCATGAGATTCGCGGCGCGTGGACCATGATTCCCTCGGATGTCCGTAGCGCCGCCCGTAGTACTGCCGGGGGTGGTACCGGTGGCGGTAGCACCGGTGGGAGTCCTGGATGACATCGCCCATTGCCGATGGCGTGATGGCTGCTACGCAGCGCCTGGTTCAGCAGGCGATGAGCGGCCAGTGGAGCGAAGTACCGAAGACGGTGGAGCATCGCCGCGAACTGTTGCAGCAGCTTTCGGCCACGGCTTCGCCGCAGGACAAGCAGTGGCTCGGCGCTTTGCAGCAGGCAATGGCGGAGTCCGACGCTGCGGTCAACGCCATGTCGCAGGTCGATGGAACTGCTTTCCTCGCCGGCGTGACGCCCGAACAAAGTGCCGCCACGCCCAGTGTGGATGCGGGTACGAACGCGCTGGCTGGCAGCAGCACGCTGGAAATGCTAAGGCTGCGGCGCTGAGACCATGCGTCGCATATCGATCAATGGATGATTGAAGCAAGCACCAGGGACATCATCGTGTACGAAGGCATAGATACCGTCGTTCTCTACGAAGAGCTGGCATACGAGGATGTGCTGCCGCTTGCATGGCGCCGCCTGCCCGAACCCTTCGATCCCGCCACCATCGGCAGCTTCGCCGACCGCAACCTGCGCGTATTGCAGTCGCTGTCGGCGCTCGAAGAGCATGGGCAGATCGAAAAGCCGACGGACGAGACCTCGGTGCACGCGGCCGACATCCTGCGCCTCGATATGAAAATGAACCTGCTGCTCGACATGGTCGGACAGCTGATGATCGCCAGCCGTCCGCGTCCACGCGCGGCTGCGATCCGCTTCAACGCCCTGGGTGCCGTGTGGCAGGGGCTGGCGCCGCATCCGGACCTTGGAGCGCAAGGTGTGCTCGAAGTCTTCATGCGCGACTGTATCGCCGAGCCGCTGCGGCTCGTGGGGCGCATCGCCTCGGTCTCGCCCGACGGCAAGATCAAAGCGAAGTTCATCCATCCCGGCGAACACATCGCCGACCTGCTCGAGAAGCTCGCCTTCCGCCGCCACCGCCGGCAGGTGGCGGGGGCCAAGCAGCCGCGAAGGATCTGAAGACGCGCCCCCACCCTGGCCCTCCCCCGCATTGCGGGGGAGGGAATGAATTCACGCACGCGGAAATAAATCTATCTCTTTTCCGACTCCTCCCCCCGGTTGCGGGGAAGGCTGGGTTGGGGCAGCTGCGCAACGTCGTCTTGAGGCTCGCGTAGCTACCGTAACTGCGTCTCGGTTTGCCGCAGGATCTGCCGCATTCCATTAAAACCCCTGCAGTGAAACCCTGAACGCAGCGCCAATTTTCTGGCAGCAGTTCACGCCTTATGCCCGTTCAGGGAGACCCTTATAGAGCGATCTTCATGTGTCGGGAGAATAGACACGACGAAGCGTTGAACGGATGAAGAAAACTTGCGAACGATGTTCGACCACGGCACTGACATTCAAGCGCCCCTCCGCACGCCTGCGAGAGCAGAACTGTGAAGTCGATGGCAGCTCGCGAGTACTACTCATTGCGCGAACCCTCGTTAGGGAAAACGCTTAACAACAATCGCACTGGAACCGACGTTTTTCTGTCGCTGCCACAAGAAGAAGGGGACTGCGAATGAATCTGTCCGATACGGCCAGGCTGAAAGTGACGACCCATCAGCATGCCGTCATCTACGACTGCGAACCGGAGCGCGCCGAACGCGTTGCCGCGGTGGTCAGAGTGCTCGGCCTGGAGCCGCTGGTGATCGATCACGCCGCATTGATGCGAGCGATGATCCAGACCTCGAAGACTCCGCCGGCGCTGCTGATCGGCGATGTGGGCGAAGCGCCCGACTGGCGTGAACTCGGCGCAGCGCTGCGCGAACAGCTCGCCGACATTCCAGTGATTGCCTACGGTTCGGCGGGAGCCGCCCAGCAGTTGAGTGCTGCGGTGGGCGCCAGTCGTGTGATCCGTCTCTCGTTTCCGTTTCGCGAAGACGTGCTCGCCTCGGCATTGCGAGTACCCGGCGCTGCGGCGCTGGAAGAAGCAGGGCGCGTCAACATGCCTACCGGCGAGTCGAACACGATTCGCGAAGTCGTACGGCTGATCCGGCAGGTGTCCGCTCACGATTCCAGCGTGCTGATCCTCGGTGAATCCGGGACCGGCAAGGAAGTGTGCGCTCGTGCCATTCACGATGCAGGTCCGCGCCGCCAGCGGCCATTCGTTGCCATCAACTGCGGCGCCATTCCCGCCGAGCTGCTCGAAAGCGAACTGTTCGGTCACGAGAAAGGCTCGTTCACCGGCGCGGTCAGCTCACGCAAGGGCCGCTTCGAAATCGCCGAGGGCGGCACGCTGTTCCTCGATGAGATCGGCGACATGAGCCTGCCCATGCAGGTGAAACTGCTGCGGGTACTGCAGGAACGAGTGTTCGAACGCGTGGGCAACAACACGCCGATCCGCTGCAACGTACGCATCATCGCGGCCACGCATCGCAATCTGGAAGACTCGATCGTCCGTGGCATGTTCCGTGAGGATCTGTACTACCGCCTCAACGTATTCCCCATTGAAATGCCGGCGCTGCGCACGCGCACCGAAGACCTGCCGATGCTGATTCGCGACCTGGCCACCCGCAACACTGCGGAAGGTCGTGCCAGCGTATCGCTTACTCCTCGTGCCCAGAAGGCTCTCAGCCGTCATCCGTGGCCGGGCAATGTCCGTGAGCTCGGTAACCTGATCGAGCGCCTGTCCATTCTCTGTCCCGATCGCAAGGTGGACCTGCCGGACCTGCCGGCGAAGTACCGGCCGCCCGGCGCGGTCGAGGACCTGATGAGTGAAGTGGACGCGCACGCTGCAGACGACGTGCCGCTGTTCCATGCTCCCGGGCAAGGGTCTGTCGATCGCAGCGCTCTCGAGCAGGGCTCTTTAGAGCAGGGTGAGACGCCGGACATGTTCGAAGACGAACACGAGGCCATCGCCCTGCTGACCACCGAGGTCACGCCCGACAGCGGCATGCTCGCCCAGTTGCCGCCCGAGGGCATCGACCTGCGCGATCACCTGTTCATGATCGAACGCAACCTGATCCGCCAGGCATTGAATCGCGCCGGCGGCACGGTTGCCCATGCGGCGCGGTTGCTCAAGCTGCGCCGTACGACGCTGGTAGAGAAGCTGCGCAAGTTCGAAATGCTCAACGAGGCGGCTGCGACAGAAGTTTGACGATGCCGCAGCGCGTGTCCGGTCCTTCCGGTTGTCACGCGATGCAGATCACGGGGTGCGGGCCGCGTTCCTGTGACGGGCTCCACAGGATGCGGTTGCCGCGGCAAGCAGTTGCCGGCCTGGAACAGAACTTGCTCTTTCTCCCTTGCCGCCAGTCATTGACGGTAGAGCCAATGCAGGCGTTTCACGGATCGCAAGAGAGTTACGGATCGCAAGAGAGTTCATGTCAGCAGCAATCCACAGCATCGAGAGCGGCAAGGTCATGACCGGCGCTGGGCCATCCAGCCTGCTGGCCAATCCGCTGGATGGCGACATGGTCGCGGTCGCCGAAGCTTCGCGCCGCCTTGCCGATCTCGCTCGACGGGTCGCCGCCAGCGATTGCACGGTGCTGATCAACGGCGAGTCGGGCACCGGCAAGGAAGTGCTGGCCCAATTCATTCATCGCAACTCGGGCCGCGCGACGCGTGCCTTCGTTGCCGTGAACTGCGCCGCGATTCCGGAGAACATGCTGGAAGCAATGTTGTTCGGCTATGAGCGCGGCGCTTTCACGGGCGCTCATACAGCGCATGCCGGCAAGTTCGAACAAGCCCAGGGTGGCACGCTGCTGCTCGATGAAGTCACCGAGATGCCGCTGAGCCTGCAAGCCAAGCTGCTGCGCGTTCTGCAGGAACGCGAAGTGGAGCGTCTCGGCGGCCGGTTGCCGATCGCGTTGGATGTCCGCGTGCTCGCGACCACCAACCGGAACCTGCGTGCCGACGTCGGCGCCGGAAAATTCCGCGAGGACCTGTACTACCGGCTGAACGTGTTTCCTTTGTCTACATCGCCGCTGCGTGAACGCCGCGACGATGTGCTGCCATTGGCAATGAGACTGCTGACGGCTCGTTGCCGTCCTGGCGAGCGCATTCCAGCGTTGAGTGCCGATGCGGCACACGTGCTGCTCACGTATCCGTGGCCCGGCAATGTTCGCGAGTTGGACAACGTGATGCAGCGTGCCCTGATCCTGGCGAACGGCCCGGTGATCCAGGCGGAGCACATGCAGATGGAAGGGATGGGCCTGGGCAGTGGCGCCTGGGCCATAGGCCAGAACGAGCCCGAATCGATTGCCGCTCCCGCCCAGGTCGCAGGCCCCAAGCCTCATGACCTTTCCTCCTCGGTCTCGGCGACCGAACGCGAAACCATTCTCGATGCCTTGCGGGCCGACAACGGCAATCGCGCACTCGCGGCGAAGCGTCTCGGAATCAGCCCAAGAACCTTGCGATACAAGCTCGCGCGCCTGCGCGATGCCGGAGTGGAAGTATGAAAACTCCACGGCTCGTCGTCGCTCACATCATCGTCAACACGGGTACCGGAGCCTGACCCATGTCATCCATGCAGATCGATGCAGTGTTGTCACAGATCCGCTCCATGCAATCGCAGGTCCGCGGTCTGGGCAGCCAGCCCGCCGGCGAAATGGCGAAAGCCGTCGGTGGTGTCGCCAACGGCGTCGGCAATATCAAAGAACCCGGCTCGTTCGCGAACGTGCTGAAGCAGGGACTGGATTCGGTGAGCTCGACGCAGAGGAGCGCCGAGAATCTCGCGGCCCAGTTCGAACGCGGCGTCGACGGTGTCGAACTGCCGCAGGTAATGCTGGAAATGCAGAAGGCCAGCGTGTCCTTCCGTGCGGTGACGGAAGTGCGCAACAAGCTGGTCAGCGCGTACCAGGACATCATGAACATGCCCATCTAGGGAACCTGCTGAAACTGTGCAGCAGCGCACAGCGACACGAGATGGATGGGCAGGATCGGGAACGGAACTTGAATCTGATTCGAGAGCTATGAGCAAGACAGTGCAAACTTTGGCGGTGCGGACATGAGCGCGGAAGCCAGCGACGTCATCCCGCGTCCGTCCTTGATTCCGCCGCAGTTGAAGCCATTGCTGATTCTCATCGGCATCGCTGCCGCGGTCGCCGCAGGTGTCGGTGTGGTGCTGTGGTCGAAGGAGCCGACCTACGGCATGTTGTACGGCAATCTCGGCCAGCAGGATGCCGCGCAGATCGCCCAGGCGCTCGATGCCGCCGCCATTCCCTACAAGCTCGAAGGCGACAGCGGCACGATCATGGTTCCCTCGGAGCGCGTGCACGATGCCCGTTTGAAACTCGCCGGCCAGGGCTTGCCGGAAGGCGACGGCGGCTTTGCCGTGATGTCGAAAGATCCGGGCTTCGGCGTCAGCCAGTTCATGGAAGGCGCCCGCTACCAGCATGCGCTCGAAACCGAACTCGCCCGCACCATCACCAACGTGCAACAGATCGAAGGGGCCCGCGTGCACCTGGCGTTGCCGCGTCAATCGGCTTTCATCCGCGACCGCCGTCCGCCCAGCGCTTCGGTGTTCCTGAAACTCAAGCCGGGTCGCCGCCTCGAATCCGAACAGACCACCGCCATCCAGAACCTGGTGGCCTCCAGCATTCCGGAACTGGAAGCCAAGCAGGTCACCATCATCGACCAGCAGGGACGCCTGTTGTCGTCTCCCGAAGGCGGCGATGAATATGCGGCCCGCGAAAAGCAGATGGAAATCGCGCGTGGCATGGAAGAGCGCTATACACAGCGCATCGAACAGTTGCTCGCGCCACTCGTTGGAGTTGGCCGCGTGCGTGCACAGGTCGTCGCCGACGTAGAACTTTCGACCACCGAGGAAGCTCGCGAGCAGTATCGTCCCGACAGCCAGATCGTTCGCAGCGAGCAACTCGCCGAAGAGAACAGCCGCGGTGGATCCGGTACGGCGGGCGTGCCTGGCGCACTCACCAATCAGCCGCCGACTCCCGGCGTGGCGTTGCCGCCGAACGTAGCCAACCCCGCTACGCCTGCCGCTCCCGCCGCCGCCAACGGCGCTCCTGCGGTGGCTAGTGCGACGGAGACGAGCCCGAGCAACAGCTCGAAGCAGTCGACCAAGAATTACGAGATCGATCGCACAGTGGCCTACACCAAGCAGCCTGCGGGCCGCCTCAAGCGCCTGACGGTAGCCGTGCTGGTGGACAACGACCGCAGCGCCGGCGAAGACGGCAAGCCGACGGATGTCGCCCTGACGCCGGAACGTGTCGAAAACATGACCAAGCTGGTGAAGGATGCGGTCGGTTTCGATGCGACACGCGGCGACAGCGTCAGCGTCGTGAATGTCGGCTTCAAGCCGGACGTACTGCCGGAGGAGATCAAGCCGGAAGAAATACCGATCTGGGAACGTCCGCTGGTGCGTGACATAGCCAAGCTGGTCGGAGCACTGATCGTATTGCTGGTGTTGGTGCTGTCGGTGTTGAAACCGCTGGTCCGCAGCCTGCTCGCATCGCCGCGGCCGCTGCTGCCTACAACGAAGCCGATCGATGCAACCGTGGCACAGCCGGCGCTTGCGGACGCAGCGACGGCGGCACTCGACTATGACGCGCAGATTGCACAGGTACGCGGCCTCGTATCGCAGGATCCGGCTCGCGTCGCCCAGGTAGTGAAGGGTTGGGTCGGTAACGATGAGTAAGCCAGCGGACGCGCCGAAACGTAACGGCACCGAGCGCGCAGCTATTCTTCTGTTGTCGCTCGGCGAGCAGGAAGCTGCCGAAGTCATGAAGCACATGGGTGCGAAAGACGTGCAGCGTATCGGCGGTGCGATGACGCAGCTGCAGAATATTTCGCGCCAGGATGTAAGCGGCGTTCTCAGCGAGTTCACCGTGGCCGTCGAAGGACAGACTTCGCTTGGCGTAGGCGTCGACGAATACCTGCGCAAAGTCCTGACCAGCGCGCTCGGCGAGGACAAGGCCGCGGGTGTCATCGATCGCATCCTGTTCGGCCGTTCGAGCAAGGGCCTCGAAGCGCTGAAGTGGATGGATGCACGCGCCGTCGCTGAAGTCGTGCGCCTCGAACATCCGCAGATCATCGCTATCGTGCTCGCTTACCTGGATCCCGACCAGTCGGCGGAAGTGCTCGCAGTGTTCCCGGAATGGCTGCGCACCGACGTCATCATGCGTATCGCAACGCTCGACGGTATTCAACCCACCGCGTTGCACGAGCTGGACGAAGTGATCGAGAAGACCTTCGCAGGCAAACAGGGCGCGCTCAAGACATCGATCATCGGCGGCATCAAGACCGCGGCGAACATCCTCAACTTCCTGGACACCAGCCAGGAAGGCTCGCTCATCGAATCCATTCGCAAGATGGACGATGCGCTGGGCTCGAAGATCCAGGACCTCATGTTCGTGTTCAACGACCTGCTGGAGATCGACGATCGCGGCATGCAGGAAGTGCTGCGTGCGGTTCCGGGCGAAAAGTTGCTGCTCGCCATGAAGGGCGCCGACGACGGACTCAAGGACAAGATCTACAAGAACATGTCGCAGCGCGCGGCGGAAATGATGCGCGACGACCTCGAAGCGAAGGGTCCGGTGCGCCTGTCGGAAGTGGAAGCGGCGCAGAAGGAAATTCTCGCCATCGTCCGCAAGATGGCCGAACAGGGCACGGTGCAGCTCGGCGGCAAGGGTGGCGATGCGTATGTCTAATTCCCAGCCCTTGTTCGCCGACGAAGGCGTCGCTCGCTGGGACCTGCCGTCGGTCAGCGGCACGCCGGTGCAGCTGCGCCGCCAGCAGGGCAAGACCGTGGCCGAACTCGAGGAAGTCGAGAATCGCGCCTACCAGGAAGCCTATGAAAAAGGGCACGCGGCAGGCCTGGCCGCCGCCCGTGTCGAAACCCAGAAATCGCTCGATCAACTCAAGGCGCAGGCAGTGCGCTTCGAGCAGGTGATCGGGTCGCTCGCCGAACCGTTGAAGGACGTCGATGCGCAGGTCGAACAGCAGTTGTTGTCGTTGTCCATGCTCATCGCCCGCCAACTGGTGCGCCGCGAACTGATGATCGATCCGGCGCAGGTGATCGCCATCATTCGCGAGACCGTGGCGTTGTTGCCGGCGGCAGCACGCGATGTTCGCGTTCATCTGCATCCCGAGGATGCTGCGGTAGTCCGCGAGCGGCTCGCTGCTCCGGCCGCAGACCGCGCCTGGTCCATCGTCGAAGATCCCGTCATGACCCGCGGCGGCTGCCGGGTGTCTACCGAGACGGCGAACATAGACGCACGCCTGGAAACTCGTATCAATACTGCAATCAGCACACTGCTCGGCGATCAGCGTACTCGCGGAGAAGAATAATGAACCGCGCGGCACGTTGGACTCACCACCTGGAACTCGGCCAGCGCCGTATCGAGCGCATTGCGCCGCCGCCCGTCGAAGGCGTACTGACCCGCATGATCGGGCTCACGCTCGAAGCAGCCGGATGCCAGGCCGCGGTCGGCGACCGCTGCGACGTCATGGCGAGCGACGGCACCAGCATCGAAGCGGAAGTCGTGGGATTTTCCGGCGATCGTCTCTATCTCATGCCCACCGGGGACATCCACGGCATCAAGCCGAATGCACGGGTGATTCCTCGCATCGGTGCGGAAACCGCTGCCGTTGGCCCGCAACTCCTCGGACGCATCGTCGATGGCGGCGGACGTCCGCTCGATGGACTGGGCCCGTTGCTTTGCGAAGATCGGGTGCGGCTGACGGGCACGCCGATCAATCCGCTGGCACGCCAGCCGATCGGCGAACCGCTCGATGTAGGCATCCGCACCATCAATTCGGTCCTCACCGTCGGACGCGGCCAGCGTATCGGCTTGTTCGCCGGCAGCGGCGTGGGCAAGAGCGTGCTGCTCGGCATGATGGCTCGCTACACCAGCGCCGAGATCATCGTCGTCGGCCTGATCGGCGAACGTGGCCGCGAAGTGAAGGAATTCGTCGAACGCATTCTCGGGCCGGAAGGCCGCCGCCGCGCCGTGGTCGTTGCGGTGCCTGCTGACAATCCGCCGCTGATGCGTCTGCATGGGGCCATGCTGTGCACGGCCATCGCCGAGTATTTCCGCGACCAGGGCAAGAGCGTGCTGATGATGATGGATTCGCTCACGCGCTTTGCCCAGGCGCAGCGCGAGATCGGCCTCTCGATCGGTGAAGCGCCGGCGACGAAAGGCTATCCGCCGTCGGTGTTCGCCAAATTGCCGGCGCTGGTCGAACGGGCGGGCAACGGTGCGGTCGGCGGCGGCTCGATCACAGCGTTCTACACGGTGCTCACCGAAGGCGACGACCAGCAGGATCCCATTGCCGATGCGGCCCGCGCCATTCTCGACGGCCATATCGTGCTGTCGCGGCGCATCGCCGAGTCGGGACAGTATCCCGCCATCGACGTGGAAGCATCGATCAGCCGCGTCATGCACGATATCGTTCCGCACGAACACACCGTGCTGGCCCGGCGTTTCCGGCAGAACCTGTCGATGTATCAACAGAACCGGGACCTGATCGCCATCGGCGCCTACCAGAAGGGCAGCGACCCGCGGGTCGACGCCGCAATCGGACTCGCTCCACAAATGCAGAAGTTCCTGCAGCAGGATGTGCAGGAGCGGGTTGACTATCACAGCAGCCTGGGCGCCTTGCAGTCCATGATGAAGGACGCCGCGAATTGAGCGCCGCGAACTGGTTCGAATCGGGAGCTTGCTCGTCCGTCATGGGCTTGTCTGACTCAGCGGGTGCCTCACTATGAATCACCGCGCCAAGCGCATGGCCCCGGTGCAAGATCTCGTCGGCGATGCCGAACGCCGGCTCGCCACCAGCCTGGCCCAGCATGAGGGCAAGGCGATCGAAGCGCAGAACAAGCTCAACGAGCTGGTGCGCTATCGCGGCGAGTACGAAAAACAGTTGAACCAGCGGGCCGGGAGCGGCATCGCCGCCGCCGACCTGCGCGACTATCACGCATTCCTGGCACGGCTCGGCGAAGCGATTCGCCAGCAGCAAGGCATCGTGCAGCGGACCGCTACCGAACGCGATGCCGAACGGCTTCGCTGGCAGGAAGCGGCGCGCCGCGCCAAAGCCATCGATCACGTCGTGCATAAATGGGAAGCCGAGGAGCAACTCGTCCTCGACAAGCGCGACCAGCGCGAAACCGACGAACGCGGCCAGCGCGTTCGCCGCAGCGAGCTGCCGTAGTCGACCCAGAGTCCGTCCATCTTCATCGATTCGAGCACGAGTAATGAAAGCTTCCGCCGTTCCCGCATCTCCGCCTGCTGCTCCCGTCGCTCCTGCTGCGCCCGCCGATCCGGCTGCCGCTGCGGCTGTGGGTGGCACGGCCGACACGGGTAACAACTTCGTCGGCATGCTGATGCAATTGCTCGGTGGCACGGCTCCCACCTCGTTGACGACGGCGACATCGACCACGAAGGCCGCCGATACGGATGCCGATGCCGAAGACCCGACCGCGTTGGCGGCGATGCTGGCCCTGCCCATGCCGGTGACCTTGCCGTTGAATGCGTTGCCGGCGGCCGCTGCGACGACGGGCAGCGATCCGCTCGAATTGCTCGGGCTGGGTTCTGGCAGCGCCAGCAGCACCAAGAGCACCGATCTCGGTACGCTGCTGGCGCTCAAGGGCGATCTCGCCGACACACTCGACAATGCGCTCGACGATGCGGTTCCCGACGCTCCCGGCGGCAATGACAGCATCGGCTCGCTCAGCCCGTTGAACGATCTCACTGCCGCCAAGAGTCCGGCTAGCGAGGTTCCCTCGTCACGACAAGTGCATGCGCCCGTCGGTTCGCCGCAATGGGCCGATGAACTCGGATCGAAACTGACCGTGATGGTCGACAAGGGCCAGCACTCGGCCTCGCTGAAACTGACGCCGGATAATCTCGGTCCGCTCGAAGTCCGCATTTCCATCACGGACGACAAGGCATCGGTCTGGTTCGGCGCCGCGCACGCCGACACACGGGCGGCTATCGAACACGCATTGCCCAAACTGCGTGACATGTTCGCGACCCAGGGCCTGTCCCTCGGGGACATGGGCGTCTTCAAAGAACCGCCACGCGACCAGCAGCCTCAGCCGAATCGCAACTTCGCCGGCACTGGCGACGGCTCGCCAGTCACGTCGGAAACGGCGATGGTCGTCAGCACGCGGTCGATCAGCCTGCTCGACGCGTACGCATAGCTCTCTCGAATCCTATTCCGTCCCTGTTCTGCTCTGCGTCCTCTGCGTGCTCTGCGAGAAATTTCTTGCAGACGCCAAGCCGTTACCACTAGGTTTGAGAGTGGCACAGCCACTCTCAGTAGCGGATTCGAGGTCTTCAAAGATATCTCTCGCAGAGCACGCAGAGAACGCAGAGCAGAAGAAGACACAGGCTCCGTGTCAGAACCCCGGCGCTGACGTAAAGCCATCTCTCTGCCCAGCGTGACGCACTTCACCTTTGTCGCGCCAGAATTCCGGCGCGAGTTTTCGGTGTGCGCTGTTTCACACTCCGTAATTGACGAATTAGACAGCGGCTTCAACGACTTACATCGCTCGTGCAGGGCGTGGCATGTAGCTTGCTTTTATTAGTTCGCAAGATTGCAAGCGCGCACTCATCTCGAGGAATTCCTGTATGGCCGAAGCTGTTGCTGCTGCTGCTCCTGTGGAAGCGGCGCCGAAGAAATCCAAGCTGTTGCTCATCATCGTGGTGGCAGTGGTGCTGTGTGCCGCGGTCGGCGGCGGTGTCTACTTCGCCATGGCCGGCAAGCACGAGACGACGGCGAAGGAGAAGACGGAGGCCGAGATCGATCCCAAGGCGCCCGCCGTCTACGTCAAGCTCGATCCGCCGTTCGTGGTGAACTTCGAGTCCAAGGGCATGATGCGCTTCCTCCAGATCACCCTGGAGATCGCGACGCGCGATCCGATCACCGCCGAGCTGCTCAAGCAGCACGATCCGATGATCCGCAACGACCTGCTGCTGCTGTTCGGCAACCAGACCTACGACACCATCAGCACTCGCGAAGCCAAGGAAAAGCTGCGGACCGAGGCGCTGGAGGCGGTGCGCAAGATCATCGAACAGCAGGGCGGCAAGGCCAAGAACGTCGAGCAGCTCTATTTCACCAGCTTCGTGATGCAGTGAGCCGCCAGGAATCCCAATCGCCATGTCCGGTAACGACGTACTCAGTCAAGATGAAATCGACGCCTTATTGCACGGCGTCGACAGCGGTGCGGTAAAGACCGAAGACACCCTCGCGCCCGGTGAAATCCGGCACTACGATTTCACCAACCAGGTTCGCATCGTGCGCGGCCGCATGCCGACGCTCGAAATGATCAACGAGCGCTTCGCCCGCTTGTTCCGCTCCAGCCTGTTCAACATGCTCCGGCGCACGCCGGAAGTGGCGGTGGCGCCGGTCAAGATGCAGAAGTTCAGCGAGTACGTGCATTCGCTGCACG
>Ga0065707_10082500_pt1 | contig 14445 bp, 26 predicted proteins | sample SwiRhicommuniRL3_FD_59094 | JGI IMG/M metagenome (GOLD analysis project Ga0065707, IMG submission 59094) | Switchgrass rhizosphere bacterial communities from Rose Lake, Michigan, USA - RL3 v2 (version 2) | ecosystem: Host-associated > Plants > Roots > Rhizosphere > Soil | place: East Lansing...
GTAACAGTCCCTCGATCCCCGCGACAGTATGCGGTTCATCGAGCCCTTCCTGGATCGCTGTCGGGGTGCGGGCGCATCCACCCACGTCCGTGTCTACGTGTTTGCCTGAGCGCTTACTTTTGTGCCGCCGATTACGCGCATGGCATTCCGGATATACGTTGCAGCGATACTTCTCGCTCCCGTGATTGGGTACTTCGAGCCGGGTGAAATCCCGTCCGTGCCGCCGGAGGAAACTCCGATTCTCGTAGCCGTTGTGTTACTTTTCGCTCTGCCCTTTTTCGGGCTAATCGCGCTACTCATTTACAAGGCTTATCGGGGTCGCAACTGGGCGCGCCTGATGCTTGCTGCATTTACAGCTGGCGGTGCATTTCTATATGCCGATCACGTGCTAGCGTTGTTTGCCGCAAGCCCAGCGGTGGCCGCTGCCCAAGCATGCCTCACCATTGCCCAGCTCGTCGCTGTAGCGCTTCTGTTTAGCGCACCATCAAATGCTTGGTATAGAGTGCAAGCAACTCGTGTCCATCAAGCAGCAGCCTAACAAGCGCATCAAGTTCGCACGCTGCGCGTGCCCGACTCGCAACGGCGAAGCGCCGTTGCTCGCGGCTTATGCGCGGCGTTATGTTTCTTGAAGAGCATGTTAGAACTGCTCGTTGCTAAGATTGCTCGCCGAGCTGCGCGCCCGGATAAGCAGATTGATCTGGAGGTGTCGCAGCTCAAATTGGTCCCGGCATTGGGGAAGGCGGACGCCGAGGCGTCGGAAAGAGCTCTCGGATTCTCAGTGCCGGAGCTTCTGAAGCTCGTTTATGAGAGAGTAGGGAACGGAGGATTCGGGCCGGGCTATGGCCTCATGGGTCTACTATCTGGCGCAACTGATGATCAGGGTCACAACGCAGTTGATGCGTACAAGGTCTATGCATCCTCTGATCCAAGCGATCTGTCTTGGAAGTGGCCGGAAGGGCTCCTGCCGATCTGCCACTGGGGCTGCGCCATTTACAGCTGCATCGACTGCAAGACGGTAGGCTTCCCCATTATCGTCTTCGATCCGAACATGCGCGACGAATCCTGGTCTCAATGCTTTGTTCCAGCAAAGCGCAATCTCGATAGTTGGCTTGATGCGTGGGCCGCTGGCGTAAATCTCTGGGACGAGTTGTATGGTAGTGAGCAAAAAACATAACAAGCCGCTGGTACCGACTCGCAACGGCGGGGCGCCGTTGCTCGCGGCACAGCGGCGGCGTTATGCATTGAGCAATGAGTAAGCCTGTAGCAGATATCGTGGCGGAGATCCGGCTGCATCCGACCGAGGTGAACGGGCGATTGTCATCCATCTGCTCTGGCGAGTATCGATGTGTCCTGGGCATCGACTCCCAACATTTTTCCGCTCGCTGGATTGTTCCTGTTGGCGAAGAGCTTGCTCCTGGTGGTCGCCCCAGTACATTTGGTATTCAGTTCTTGGTTCCTGAAGCTGCTCTGCCTCATTTCAAGGTAGGGGCAGCGTTCACGGTTTGGGAAGGAAAGGAGATCGGTAGTGGCCGGGTTCTCAGCGTGGCAAGGAATGCATAACAAGCCGCTGGTTCCGACTCGCAACGGCGAAGCGCCGTTGCTCGCGGCGCAGCGGCGGCGTTGGGCATTCAAGTGAGCTAAGAAGAACACATGGGTTGGGCTACGGCGTACATTGCAAAGTTGAAGGCCGGTGAGACCGTCTCTTTCAGGCCTCGCGGCGGATCAATGACCGGAAAGATCGAATCCGGTCAGCTCTGCACCGTCGAGCCAGTCAGCGACTTGGCCGCTCTGGAAGTTGGAGACATCGTTCTGTGCAAGGTCAACGGAAACGAGTACCTTCACCTCATCAAGGCGCTCCAAGGCCAGCGGTTTCAGATAGGGAACAATCGCGGCTTCATCAACGGTTGGGTTGGTCCAAATGCAATCTATGGTCGTTGCATCAAGGTGGAGCCGTGAGCGTGCCCAACATCATGCTGGTTCCGACTCGCAAAGGCGAGACGCCTTTGCTCGCGGGCACAGCGGCGGCGTTGGGCCTTTTAGCAGTGGACTGGGTTCAGTGAACACGATTCATCTCAAATGTAGCTGTGGCGCTGTCGAAATAAGAGTGAATGGTCAACCGCTGATGCAATACGTCTGTCACTGCGACGATTGCCAGGCCGTGCACGGTGCCGCATACGCGTGCGCTGTGTACCCTGCCAGTGCGATAGTTGTGATTGGGGAAACATGCGTAACAGTCTTGAAAACTTCGCCTCGCACGAAATGCAGTGGCTGCGGAACATATCTGTTCGCTGAGATTCCAGGGCGGCCCGTGCGTGGCGTAAACGGCGCGCTTTTTCCAGAGGGCGCCTTCGTTGCTGAGTATCACATTCAATGTTGGTTTGCGAAGAAACCAATCACGGATGAATTACCGCACTTCAAAGGTCTTCCTGTCCGATTCGGCGGGTCTGGAGAGTTGATGCAATGGTAGGTGCACAGCCCAACAAGCGCTTCGAGTTTGCTCCCTGCGGTCGCCCGACTCGCAAAGGCGACGCGCCTTTGCTCGCGGCTCAAGCTTTTCGTTAGGCCGAAGAACACGAACCCATGCTCCAAGCACTCCAACTTATTGCCACGTTAGCTGCGTCGTTGTTCGCTGGTGCTGCGTTGTACATCAACGTCGCAGAGCATCCTGCGCGTATGACGCTGGAGACTCGAATGGCTGCATTGCAATGGGCGCCCAGCTACAGGCGCGCGACGCTACTGCAGGCTCCACTGGCAATGCTCAGTTTGGTGTCCGGAACCGGCGCGTGGCTCTTGGGAGCCGATGTTCTCTGGTTGGTAGCGGCGCTCCTGATCGGGTTGGTCGTACCGTTCACATTTGCTGTCGTCATGCCTACAAACCATCAACTTTTAGATCCTCGCCGAGATCTGAGCTCAGCAGAAACGCGCTCGCTTTTGGAGAAGTGGAACGAGCTTCACGCAGTACGAACCGTATTGAGCCTTATCGCAACCGTCATCTATCTGTGGTTGCTCCATGAAGCCTAACAACACGCTGGTTCCGACTCGCAAGGGCGATGCGCCCTTGCTCGCGGCACAGCGTGGCCGTTACCTCTTGAGAACTATGAGTCTATGAACCCATATTCACCACCGAAATCAGCCGTAACCGAACAGCAAGTCACGAACACTGTGGGACGCAAGCTAGTCGGCGTTTTGTGCATCTCGCTCGGCAGCTTGATGCTGATTGGCGGCATACCTCAACTGATCGCTGCGCTTCGGATGGTGATAAGCCCAAACGCATTGGATCCGAGAAGTGCCGGGAGCCCCGGTGGCTACTTGATAGGCACGTTGTGGGGCTTGGGCTCGCCGGGCTTCTTGTCAGATTTGGCATTGGCAGGTTCAAGCCAAGAGCTAACAATATAATGGAGCCGACGCGGTGAAACGTATGCGCCTTTGCTCCGCGTCGGCGCGCCACGCGGCTCATCGTTGCCGTTAGCAGTCAAGTGGGAACCAAATTACTAATCAAGCCAGTGCTTGTGGTGTTGAGCGCCGCATTGAAGCCTCGTGGCTTCGCAAAAAGCGGTTTTACTTTCCGGTTGCGTAACTTGGACACAATTTCCATCGTCTCGATACAAAGCTCCACATCAAGCGCATCCGCTCTTGCCATGGTCACAGTCAATCTTGGGGTTCACGTTCCGGCGTTGCAGGATCCCCAACGCCCTGACAAGAACCCGTCTGCCTGGTCAGTGCATTGGCATCAACGCATTGGCCACCTGCTGCCGCAGAAGAGTGACGTTTGGTGGTCCATTCGCTCAGTTCAAGAAGGAAATACGGCTGCGGCGGAGATTGTGCGATGTGTGGAGGAGTTCGGCCTTCTTGCCCTTGCGGAGATTTCGACCGTCGCGGCACTTCAACGGCTCTGGGAGTCCGGCCGTAGCCCCGGCCTCACAGCTGGTCAACGTGCTCGCTACCTTCAACAGTTGGCTGGGGCCGCGGCTACATGACCGCTAACAAGCCGCTGGTTCCGACTCGCAAAGGCGAGGCGCCGGTGCTCGCGACACAGCGGCGGCGTTGAGTGTCCGCTTTTGGGAAGCCTAACAGCGGCAGGCGATCGGCCGCTACTGTTAAGGATTGTCCGACGCCTGCCCTTCAGGCCCTGCCATGCCTGGTGAGATCAGCTCGCACGGGCAGGCATCGAACAATCCTTAACAGAAGCGGACATCAACTTCGCCGTTGCGTACCGTCGAGTAATAACGGAGCAGAAACACGGGCGCGCGAACAGTTCTCGGCTTCGATCGCACGATCGTAGATCGATTACGGCTCCTTCTTGAACAAGTCTTGGAAGATGAGTTGGCCCCAAGTGCGGCCGCGTGCCTGCACCAGCGCGCCACCCTCCTTGAGCTTTCCCAGCTTGACGGGTGCGAAGCCAAGTCGTTTTGCCAAAGCCGCCACCGGAGCTATCGCGTCCTCGTCGTCGCTCGAGAGAAAGACGACTCGATGGCCGCCTTCGACAATCGGATCGGTAGCCAGGGTGGCCGCAATCAGGTGATTGAAACCTTTCACGAGCTTAGCGCCGGTGAACGCTTTCGCCACCATGGCGGAGGAAGGCAGACCGCCCAGGTCTTCAGGTAGAACTCCAAACGCATTCATTGCATCGATGACTGTTTTGCCTTTCCAGTCGGCCAAGGAATTCGCAACCTCGCGATGCTCCCCGAACGGGACTGCCAGGATGATCGTGTCGGCCTCAAGTGCCCCCCGCAGCGACTTGGCGATGACTCCGGGTCCAATCGCTCGGGCCTGTGGCGCCAACACCTCGGGCGGCCGCCGGCTTGCGACGTTCACCTCGATGTTCTTACGCGCAAAGGCGTAGGCGAGAGCCTGGCCTATCTTGCCGAATCCTATAATTGCGTAACTCATAATCCTTCTCCGATCCGTGCCGAAATTGTTTCGCTGGGTTGCAACGGTGTTGGTATGCAGAGCAGCGCCGCGGCGCCGATAACGGCAATTGCCTGCACGCTTGCGAGAGCTATTTCACTGTGCTGCGGATGGCCTACTGTCACAGCCTGACAAAACGATAGGCGAAGCGATCGGTCTCGCCCTTGATCGAAGGGTCGAATACGTTGGCGGAGTGCGGATCGTCCTTGTTAGACAGCAGAGTGCTCTGTGCGTCCAGCACAAAACCTGCCGTTTCCACCTCCGCGCGAACAGTTGCTGGATCGATCCGATGCTGCGACTCGGTGCGACTTGCGCCCGTCCCAGTGGCGGCAACGTGGTCGATGATGATGTAGAGCCCACCCGGCTTCAGACGCTCATAGACGGCTCGGTTGAAGCCAGCCGGAGTTGCGCCTCTCGTCTGAAGGAGCTTCGTGTGCAGGTCGTGATAGAACAGGTGCAGCCACACGACATCTAGGGATTGCGAGCTCTCCGGCAGCGCCAAGAGGTCCGCTGAGACGACCTCCACGTTCTCTCGCCCCGGCTCCTTTGCGAGCGCCCGCATCTGGCCGACCGGATCGCTCTTGAAATGAGCGAGCTCGGCCGGCACGAAAGTGTAGACGCGTCCTGCGGGGCCGGCGATGTCGGAAAACAGGCGGGTCCAGTCTCCGCGGCCTGGCCACACATCCAGCACAGCCGAGCCCGCATGAACTCGTGCGAATCGGCTTAGCTCAATGAGCTTGGAGGAGTCGTACATTGCAACCTCCTTCATCAGATGGCCGAGAAGCCGCCGTCGACCGACAGCTCCACTCCATTCACGAAGCTCGAATCGTCCGAAGCAAGAAACAGCGCAGCCGCCGCAATCTCTTCAGGACGACCCATTTTTCCGCGCGGGATCAGGGATTCGAACATCTGCTTCGCTTCCTCGGTGAGAACCTGATCCTGCATCGGTGTGGCGATCGGCCCTGGGTGCAACACATTCACCCGGATATTCCTGCCCTTGAGTTCGTTGAGCCACCCGCGTGCGAATGCGTGCAACGTTGCCTTGCTCGCGGCATACACGCTGTAACCGGGAAAGCCTTTGATCGAAGCAACTGACCCGGTCATGAAGATCGATCCGCCATCGTTGAACAGCGGCAACGCTTTCTGAACCGTAAACAGCGTGCCGCGCGCGTTCAGGCCAAAGGCCGCATCGAAGTGCTGTTCGGTAATTTCGCCGAGGGGTGCGGCTTCGCCCATGCCGGCGCTCGCGTACAGGATGTCGATCTTGCCCTTCACCCGCTTGACCGTATCGAACAAGCGGTCGAGGTCGTCGAGATTGGCCGCGTCGCCGCGCACGCCGGTCACGTTCCGGCCAATCAGTTTGACAGCCTCGTCGATCGCCTCCTGCTTTCGACCGGTGATGAAAACGTAGGCGCCTTCTGCAACGAATCGTTGGGCGCTTGCGAGTGCCATGCCACTCGACCCGCCGGTGATGACTGCAACCTTACCTTCGAGCTTTCGCATGACTTCTCCTTCCAGACTGGTTTTTGATCGTTCGGGAACGCCCCGAGAGCTCAACATAGGTCCGCGGGAGTCAGGCGGTAAGTGCGCAGGAGCGCACATCGGTGGTGCAAAATCGATCCGGTCAGACGACTGGTATCATCCTCGCCGACTGCTACCCGCCGATCAGAGTCGGACCGATGCTTCTTGACATGAGTCGGAGAAGCACGGTACCGCTGTTCGATGTGCTAGATGTACCGACCTCCGAAAAAGCACCGCGCGGTGCAGGATTGCACCATGATCCAGTGGGATGACGTTCGCTATTTTCTTGCCGTGGCTCGCGGCGGCTCGGTGCGGGCTGCTGCCCAGCGTCTTGGTGTCAACCATGCGACCGTGCTGCGACGTATAGCGCAACTCGAGGATCGACTCGGGGCGCAGATGTTCGAAAAGCTGCCTTCGGGCTACCGCCTTACGGGTGCGGGCGAAGAGGTACGTGAGCTCGCGAACCAGATGGAAGCGTCGTCGCACCAGCTGGAGACGCGCGTCTTCGGGCGCGACCAGAGCGTGCGCGGGCTCCTCAGGGTGACGTTGGCTCCGACCCTCGCGACACACCTGCTCATGCCGGACTTCGCCGATTTCGCTCGTCTGCATCCGGACATAGAGATGGAGATCGCGGCGTCCGGCGAGCTGGCAAATCTCACCAAAAGAGAGGCCGACGTGGCGATTCGCGTCGTCTACGACCGCAAAACCCTGCCGCTCAATCTTCACGGCATGAAGGGACCGGAGCTCTTCGGCGGCGTCTACATGTCTCGCGATCGACTAGCCGCATGGCGTGCGGGGACGACTGATCCCATCCGCTGGATCGTGATCAGCGTTCATGGGATTCCGGATTGGGCCAGCGAGGGTGAGGTTCGCACCACGGGCGTTCCCTTCAGGACCACGGACGCAGAGGCGCAGATCGTCGCTGTACGGCAAGGACTCGGGATCACGACACTGCCGTGCTTTGTCGCGGATGCCGACCCTCTGCTGGTGAGGGTGCCTGGCACAGATCTGCACATGTACGGGACGCTCTGGCTTCTCACACAGGGGGAGACACGCAAGACAAAGCGTGTGCGGCTCTTCACTGAGTTCGTATCGCGCAGGCTCGTCGCATACGCTCCGCTTCTCGCAGGGCTGTCTATATCGCGTGACTGACGCCCGCGAGGCGCCGGATTCGGCGATAGTCCACCGCGATCGATGTCGCGGGAACTGGAACTTCGTTCCATGACGATGTTGCTGGCTGGAAGCTCGATAGGCGATCGTCATTTGCGCTCATGGCCGGTCGAGGAAGCAACTTCGCTATCGACCCAGAGCGGACATCACTACCAATTGCGGTACGATGCCTTCGCGGGATCGACGAGTAACAACTGGGGCTGAAGAAGGCCGACAGGTAAAGCCAGCCGTTGCAGCTGCTCCTGACGCTACTGGTTATCGATGGCTGGCTATTCGATGCGGCTGCACTTCGCCGCTCAGGGTTTGATCCCCCAGTGTTACATAGAGGGTGCGTTCGGCAATCGATAGGTCGAATGTCATGCGCCGCTGTAACCTGGCAGTTAGTGCCGTGAGAATGTCACGATCCATTGCATAGAATTCGATCGTGTCGGCACGATGTATGTGCTCGCCTTGCAGCTTGGCCAGCAATAGGTCGATGCCTTTGTGCGCGTACACCGCAACGCGCGGCGTTGCTTTGCTCGCCTTGTGCAAGCGCGCTGCTTCCGGCGACCCGATCTCAATCCAACTCTTCAATACGCCGCTCAAGTCGCGGACGGCCAGTGCGGGTTCATCGGGGTTGGACAATCCGCCGCTCGAGAAGGCAAGCCCTTCACCGAATTCCAAGCAATACGCCAGCACTCTTGTGAGCAAGTACTCTGCGCTTTCTGAAGGATGCCGCGCCACGCGAAAAGACAACGTTTCATACACGTTGCGATCCGCATCCGCGAGGCGGATGTCGAAGATGTAGACAGTTGCGCCGAGAGCCATATGCGGAGTCGAACCTGCTCGAGTAAGAGCCGGATTCTAGCAGCTCACCGACGTTGCCCGGCGAACTGCACTTGAGTCCTGGAACCGACACCGCGATTCGATAGTGGCCGCTGCACCTCGGCTTCCTTCATCACCTGGCGGCCGAGCCGCCAGGACTCTGCGGATTGCAGCGTCTAGCACTATTCGTCGCACCCAAGCTTTATCGAGGCGCACTCACGTGTCGAACATCGCGCTGTATCTTCGCTGCATTTCCTCCGGTGTTACTTTCTCGATCTCGTGGCCAATCAACCAGGTGTGGCCAAATGGATCGCGGATGCGGCAGCCGCGTTCGCCATAGAACTGGTCAGTGGGTGGCATTAAAATCGTAGCCCCTGCCGCTACCGCCTTGGCCGATACGGCGTCCGCATTGTCGACGTGCAAGTGCAGGGAACAGCCGATGTCGCCGTCACCTCGAGGCGCATTGAGGCCGAACTCTGGAAAGGGATCGGACAGCATCAATACAGAAGGCCCCAACTGCATCTCCGCATGCCCGATGCGCCCCGACGGCTCGGCAAGCCTGAATTTCTCGACAGCACCGAAGGCTGCCGCATAGAACCGCATTGCGGCGTTCGCATCGCTCACACGCAAATAGGCGAAGACTTCATGGATTCCGGCTGGTTGGGTTGTCATGCGCTCGCACCTCGATTGGATGGTCCAACCCCATGGTAGTCACCCCTGCGACCAGGGTATTGGAGATTTTTACGTGCTGCTGGGTCTATGCGCTATCGACACAACAGGAACATGCGTGGGTTGGTCAACATGCAGCGGCTCATACGAGGCAGGAGTAATTCCTGCGAGCTGCCTGAATTCGTGAATCAGATGCGATTGGTCGAAGTAGCCGGCCTCGGCAGCCACATTTGCCCAGTCACGCGGTCCGACTCGCGCGAGGCGTGGCAGTAGAGTGTTGAATCGCAACACTCTGGCATACCGCTTGGGCGTGATGCCGACCGTTCCGGCGAAGCGGCGAATAAATTGTTGTGGCGAACAATCAGACGCGCGCTGCACGTCAGTAATGCGTGCGGCCGACGGGTTCAATTCAAGGGCGTGCAGAGCCCAAGTGACCATCTTGTCGACCGGGCGCGTGCCTGACAGCCGCGACAGTAGCTCGCCCTCCAGGATTCGGATTTTCTGCGATGCGTGTGGCGCAGCCTGCAAGCGCTGTCGCAGATCGCGAGCCGCAGCACCCCACACGTCGTCGAGCAATATAGTCTGGTTGCCGAAATGCCGCAGGGCTCCGTCAAAGAAAATTGCCGCGCCCCCGGGTTTGAAGTGAACACCGATCACCGACGAGGCGCCGTCCATGCCACGGACTACAAACCGATCATGTGCGCCGCTCACCACCGCACCCCGAAAATAGTGTGCGTCGGAGGAGTCGACATCGTCGAAGCGCACGATACTGTCCTGAAGCAATGGAATTACAATATCCACCCGTCCGGTCGGCAGACTGCGTTCTCGGGTATGCGACAGAGAATCGCGAGATGTGAACCAGATCGCGTCGACGTATGTCGCCAGCGGCGCTGTTGGACGGTGGGTGATGATCATTGCGAATAGTACTACCGACTAACTCTTTGCTGTCGGGCGGCAGAAAGATGAGAGTTGTGGTATCAGTTGGGCCGCATTCCACACCGGGAGAGACAGATGTCGACACCAGGGGAAATGAAAGAGCAACTCGATCCATCCCACATCATGCAAACCGCCACTGCATTTTGGGCTTCAAAAGTATTACTGACCGCGGTGGAGCTGGATTTATTTACCACGCTGGGAGACGGGCAGCAATCTGCGGCGCAGCTCGGCAAGGCGCTCGGGCTACATCCCCGCGGCACGTTCGATTTCTTCGATGCGCTGGTGGCTTTGAACTTTCTCGGCAGGGATGGGGACGGTCCGGAGGGGAAATACAGGAATACGCCGCAGACCGCGGCGTTCCTGGACAAGAAAAGTCCGGCCTACATCGGCGGCTTGCCGCAGATGCTGAATTCCCGCCTGTTCGGATTCTGGAACAGCCTCGGAACCGCGCTGAAGACAGGGAAGCCACAGAACGAGATCAAGCACGGTGGCACCTCGATTTTCGAGGCGCTTTACGCGAACCCGGATTCCTTGGGCGAGTTTCTCGATGCCATGACCGGCTTCCAGGCGGCGAACTTTGCATTGCTCGCGCAGAAGTTCGATTTCTCAAAATACAAGACGGTCAGCGATGTGGGTGGCGCACTGGCGCTTTTGTCCAGGGTCGTGGCCGCCCACCATCGGCATCTGTCCTTCACCAGTTTTGATCTTCCCCCGGTGGAGCCGCTCGCACAAAAGCACGTCAGAGCAGCTGGCATGGAAAGTCGAATCAAGACGATTTCAGGAGATTTTTTGCAGGACGAGTTGCCGAAGGCTGATGTCGTAACCATGGGCAATATCCTGCATGACTGGAACCTCGAGAAGAAAAAGGTCCTGATCAAGAAGGCATACGAGGCTCTGCCGGCGGGAGGAGCCTTCGTTGCCATCGAGAACGTGATTGACGATGCGAGGCGGGAAAACGCGTTTGGCCTGCTGATGTCGCTGAATATGCTGATCGAGTTCGGCGACGCTTTCGACTATACGGGCGCCGATTTCAGGGGCTGGTGCAGCGAGGCGGGGTTCCAAAAATTCGACATCATTCCGCTTGCCGGCCCCAGCAGCGCGCTGGTCGCCTACAAGTAAGAACGCCAGCGAGCGGCGCCAGGGATCGCCAAGTGAAGCACCGATCTACGCCAGCTCCAAGCACGGCGTCGGCTCGATATCCCCGGTTGACGCCGTTAGTTTCTGGCGTCGTAATAGGTATTGCGAAGGCCAGGCGCGATGGGCCGCCGGATGCCTGAAGGGCCGGTGGCTACTTCACAGGCGCCATCAAGTGCTGGTACGGCGTAGCTGCCCACATGACGTATGGGCTCGAAGTGTCGGGTTCGGCGCTCTTTGGATAACTGTCGTAGAAGCTCGGCTCGGCACCGACCACCATCACGTGCGGCCCCGTGCTGATCCAGTGATTTGCGGCCGTGGGCGCCTTCGCATACGGATCGGTGTTGCTTGCGTCGGTTCCTCCGGCAAGCATGTACATGAAGCCAACCTTCCCGGCCGGGGGCTTCTCGTGCGAAAGATACGCGTGGAGCCATTCCATTGCGTTCTTGTCCATGCACATGGGATCGGGCCCCGGCGTCTCGGGGTTGTCGCCCATGCACGTGAATCCATTCGTGCCTTTACGCAGCGTGCGCATCTTGCCAGTGGCGTCCATGGCGACGATCGTCGCGTCCTTCCCCACCTTGGCCGGTGCAGCAGCCATCGCACTCTTGATGACATCCTGATCGCTCATCGCGTTGGCCGGAGGCTTTGCGGCCGAAGGTTCCTTCGGGTCTGCCGCGTGCACGCTCCACGTTGCGGCAACCAGTAACGCACCCATCAGGAAGCAGCCCGCACGATTGAGTTTGGACATCGTGGTCTCCCGCGTTTTTGTGTGATCAGCGGCGACTCGTATAGCTCGCTCCCGGCGCGGGCGCAAGTGGGAGCAGTACCGGGTGCAGGCGACGGCTGGCTTTATTGCGCTGCGTGCTAAGGAATCCGATTGTCTACACCAATGGGAGCGATGCGGCCTCGCGTGAGGAGAAGACGTAGTCGACCACGCCCCACGCCTGGGCCTCCGCCGCAGTCATGAAATGATCGCGATCCAAGGTTCGCTCCACCTCTTCAAAGGTGCGCCCGCAATGTCGGGCGTAGATCTCATTGAGGCGACGCTTGGTCCGTACGATGTCTTCGGCATGCCGCTCGATGTCGGAGACCACACCTTGAAAGCCACCCGAGGGCTGATGGAGCATGATGCTTGCGTTGGGTAGGGCGATGCGCTGTCCGTGCTCCCCTGCCATCAACAAAAACGAACCCATCGAGTACGCGGTGCCCATGCAGACGGTCGCGACGGGGCACTTGATCCATTGCATCGTATCGTAGATGGCCAGGCCGCTGGTCACGACGCCACCGGGCGAATTGATGTACATCGAGATCGGCTTGTCCGGGTTCTCCGCTTCCAGAAACAGCAGCTGCGCGTTCACCAGGGCGGCGATTCCATCGTCGATCGGGCCGTTCACGAACACGATGCGGTCACGCAGCAGGCGCGAAAAGATATCGAATGCCCGCTCGCCGCGCGCCGAATGTTCGATAACCATCGGCACGAGATTGGCACTCATCATGCGGCCTTGCGCAGAACGCGGAGCGAACACACGATCGTTGGTGCCGAGGTCATTCGAGCAGGCACACGACGGCGACGCGAGCGCGGTAAGATGGAAGTGACAGCGCTCGGTGCGGCGGCACCTGCCATCGCCACGATCGGGCAAGTGGCGAATTCCTCGTGCACCAGACGCAGATGAGTGCCCCCATCTGGGAGCTCGGAGAGTTCGAAGCTCACGAGCGATTCGACCAGCGTGTTGTAGGCATCGGCATCGTCGCGCTCCCATTGCTGCCAGCGCAGTTGCCGCTGAGGCTCTGCCTGCAGGATTCGGCAGTGCACCGGCGGCGATCCGCGGACACCGTCAATCTGAAACTGCGCTCCGACTTCGGGGCGGATGTCGTTCGGACCCAGCCACGCGGCGAGCAGTTGCGGTTCGGTCAACGCCCGCCACACCTTGTGCGGCGGCTCAGCCAAGTCATACTCGAAGACGATGGGCGCGGGTGTTGTGGTAGTGGCTGTCATCGGTCCATATCCTTCAAGACAGTTTTGAGCTTCTCGATTCGCGCCGGCCATTCCACGCGATAGTGCTGCACCCAATCCGCTAGCGTCGTAAGGCCGCGCGGCTCCGAGCGGTAGTAAGTATTACGACCCTCGCGACGTTCCACGATCAATCCCGCAGCTCTCAGCACCGAAAGGTGCTGGGAGATCGCCGGCTGCGACACGCGGAAACCCGACGTCAATTCGGAGACGTTCATCTCCTGCCGCGACAGCCGCTCAAAGACGGCGCGACGAGTCGGGTCCGCCAGGGCACGAAATACCTCAGATTCCAGCATGGGATAAATATAAGCCACGGCTTATGCATTGACAAGCCCTCGTCAACGAGCTATGAGATCGGGCGCGCTTCATGATGCTCTCGGAAGCGAATTTTGCGGTGCTGTCCAGAGCGCCGGACTTTCCCGTTGCCGTACCTGCCTGCGCGAAGACATCGATGCCATGATGCAAAGCAGGAAGGTCGATATCGCCGGACATGTCGCCACGGCCGAATACGCAACACGCCATCTGCTCTCCGAGCTGGCGGAGAATCGCCGCTACATCGTCACCCACGGCGACTGTCGTGAGGCGATCGTCAGCAATTTCGATGACCTCCTCGCGGCGCATGACCGAGCTCAGCCGGACTAGGACGAAAATACCCGATCGCCGTTGTCGGATCCGATCTTGCCCATCCGTCCTTGGACTGCGAACATTTTCTTTTCTCAGGAGGAACAGCAATGGCTACGAATACCGTCCGACTTCATCGTGTACTGCGTGCAAAAGCCGAGCGCGTCTACCGCGCATTCCTTGACCCCGATGCGATGGCGAAGTGGCTTCCGCCCCACGGCTTCACCGGCAAGGTTCATCAGATCGATGCCAAGGTGGGCGGCACCTACAAAATGTCGTTCACCAACTTTTCGACCGGACACTCGCACTCCTTCGGCGGCAAGTTCGTGGAACTGGTCCCCAACCAACGCATCCGCTACACGGATCGCTTCGACGATCCGAACCTGCCAGGAGAAATGATCACCACCATTTCGATCGCAGCCGTGTCCGTTGGCGTGGAGTTGAACGTCACCCAGGAAGGAATCCCTGCCGCTATTCCGGCGGAGGCGTGCTACCTGGGCTGGCAAGAGTCCCTGACGCTGCTGACCCAACTGGTCGAAGCGGAGATACCTGACGGCGCCTGAGCCGCATGCTCGATAACGGCGTGGGGCAATGTAGCAGCTATACCTTGCCCCGCGTTGACGCGGCCTCCGATGAATCGATGCATCGGAGGCCCGTCAACCTCATCC
>Ga0065707_10082502_pt1 | contig 14429 bp, 15 predicted proteins | sample SwiRhicommuniRL3_FD_59094 | JGI IMG/M metagenome (GOLD analysis project Ga0065707, IMG submission 59094) | Switchgrass rhizosphere bacterial communities from Rose Lake, Michigan, USA - RL3 v2 (version 2) | ecosystem: Host-associated > Plants > Roots > Rhizosphere > Soil | place: East Lansing...
TGATCTCTCAAAAGAGATGTTAGACCGTGCCGGTCAGTTTTGCAATTGTCACGACGATCTGGCTAGCGATGCTGAGAACGGTAGGCATGACCCCCGCCAGGTTTTGAGCCGCCTGTTTTAATCCCTCACCACTGATTTGCAGCATCGTTTTATTCGGTTTCTCTGCTTTGGCAGTATCGACCAGCACTTTGGCAGTTTCGGCAACCGCCTGGGCTTGTTCCTGGTGTTCAGCCGGGACCTTTTGCAACGCTTCACTCAGTTGTCCAATCAGAGTCTCCAGTTCCTTGCGCGCCGTCTCATCATTCGTGCGTAGGTCACCAATACTTTGCTGAACATTCGTCAGTGTAGACTTGATATTAATGATTGCACCCCGAAAATCACCACTCATGTTAAATCGGTCTGCCATATCACCTCATTTCAGCATAGGAATGACCAGTCTAGCCTATAAAATCCTTAATTACACTTTCATTTTAGCATCGAAAATGAGAATTTGAACCATCCAAATCTCTTAGTGGCATTCCGGAATTTTCTCCACACACGCTCAAATTTCTATTAAAATAAAGTCATGCCTACCTATGACTTTATCTGCAACAACTGCAACCAGCGCTTCGACGTTTTTCTCTCCTACAGCGACTATGGCAAAAAAACCGTCACCTGTGCTCACTGTGGCAGCAAAAATGTCCGCCGCCGCCTGACCAGGGTCCGCATCGCGAAATCGGAGGAGAGCCGCATGGATTCTATGGCGGATGACTTCTCCGGTTTCGAGGGACTCGAGAATGATCCCAAAGCAATGGGACAGATGATGCGCAAAATGGGGAAAGAAATGGGAGAGGAACTACCACCCGAGTTCGACGAAGTTGTGGACAGGCTTGAATCAGGTCAAAACCCGGAAGATATCGAAAAGGCAATTCCTGATTTGGGTGGACCAGAGCCTGGTGGTGGAGACGACGAATAAAACGTAATGGCGACCCGCCTACGGCGTGGTCGCCATTGTTTATAACATTCTCTCCATTGTCTGGCGGTGTTCTGCAAAATGATCGCTTGTGTCGCCGATCACCCACATCAAGAGCGGACGTTTCTCGGGGTCATTCGCGTGGCGCGGCTTCATTAAATCATCAAAAGACATAGCATCCAGTTTTGCGAGCACTTTGTCATAGGTTTGTTTCAACTCTTCCTTCACATCTTCCAGTGGGCGATCCTTATTGCGCTCGAAAAGAACGGGGTTGATCACTTCCATATCCCATCCCTTGGTCACTTCTTCAGGAAGCCTCATCACCTCGTAGGGGGGACGTCTGTCAATGTGATAGCCCATCACCGAATTCATCCATTCGGAGAGGTGTGCAAGGTTGTCCTTCGGCGACCAGCCACCTTCATCGGGCGTAGTCATTTTCTGCGCGGCTTCGAGTTTGGCGACGACCTCCATCAGGGCCTTCCATTCTCGTTTGATCGCAGATATCAATTCGGCTTTGCTGCCAGGGATCCACTCTTCTTCACTCATCGGTCATCTCCTTAAGGAACAATCGTCTTTCCCGGTTCAAGTCTCTCTTTATCGACTCCCTTGCGCAGGATCCAGGCGTCTCCGCGCACGAGAGTTGTTTTCTTTCCATCCACTTTGACATACGCGCCCTCACTCACCAGGATCACAGGATTGTCGTGGAAGAAATGATAATCTCCCAGCCAATCATCATGGATGGACTGACCGTAGCCATCGTCAGCGTAGTGCGCAAAAAAATTGAACGGGATCAAATTCAGACCGTCGAAATGAGGCGTCTCGACCGTGTTCATATCATTTGCGGTGAGGATGTTCGGTCCACATAAGATCATCCCCGCACTGACTCCGATCACAGGCAATCCATTTTGGATTTTCTTTCTCAGGTAAGGCATCACACCACTGATATGCAGGCGATGATTGAGAAGGAATGTATTACCGCCAGTGATGTATACCAGTGCCGATTCACGGATGATATCTTCAATCTCTTTTTGAGTCATCAATTCCGCGTTGAGCTCTTTGATCTGCGCCAATCCCTTGAAAGCAGATTCATTCATCCCCAGCCACTTCTCTGCATAAAGTGACGCCAGTGGCAGATACGCTACGATCGGATCATCCTTATCTTTCAGATAAGGTCGGCTCGCTTCGATCACATAACGGAGATCGTTTTTGCCAGGCGTGGAAAAAAGATGAAGCTGCATCTACGAAGTCCCGCATATCTTTCTAAGCTCAATAATTAAAGGTCTACTTGGAAGCATTTGGATAAATTTTATTTATCAATTAGATTGGCGGGAAAGGGTGAGTATGATCGGCTCGTTCTTCGTGACGACAATCGTGTGCTCGAACTGCGCGGCAATCGCGTTGTCCATCGTGCGCAGTGACCAGCCATCTTTCTCTTCTACAACGCGGCCGACCCCTGTCGTGAGAAATGGTTCAATCGCCAGGACCAGCCCCTCAGTGAGGATACGGCGGTCGCTCGGATTGTAGAAATTCAGAATTTCTTTTGGATTTTCGTGCAAATGGCGCCCAATGCCATGACCGGTCAAATCATAGATGACGTTGTAGCCACGCTTTCGCGCTTCCGTCTGAACCGTTCGCCCGATTCCGTTCAATGGATTTCCCGCTTTCGCGGCATGGACCGCCTTATTTAAAGTTGCTTTCGTCGCATCGAGAAGTTTTTCTAGATTCCGTTCGCGCTTGGAAACGACCAACGACGCGCCGGTATCGGCATAATATCCGTCGAGTTCGGCTGATACATCGATGTGAATTAACTCGCCCTCGCGCAAAACATGCTCATTTGGAATCCCATGCGCAATGACAGGTGAAACACTAATGCAGGTTGCACCGGGATAGTTATATGTTACCTGCGGTGCGGAGCGCGCTCCTTCTGCTTCGAGCAAGGCGCGACCGATCTCGTCGAGTTCGCGCGTTGTCATTCCCACCCGCACTTGTCCCATCATCTTGCGCAACGTCTCCGCGCAGACGCGTCCTATTGCTTTGAGATATTCAATATCTTCCTGGGAATCAGCTGTCATGGATTGATTGTAATGCAAAACGTCATTGCATACACTCGCGCTGAGCGGAGCGAACGAAGTGAGCAAAGACGAAGCGCGGATGAAATAATATCCTCCGAAGAGGAGATTGCTTCCCGAAGGCTCGCAATGACCACATTATTGCAAGATCAAATGCAAATCCCCAAATTCATGCCAGAGATATCCTTTGCGCAAAGCCTCTTCATAGGCAATCTTGATATGAGAGAGTCCAGCCAGCGCTTCGAGCATCGCCAAATGCGTGGCCTCCGGCTCGTGCATCCCGGTGATCAAGGCATTGACCGCCCGAAGTTTGCGTTGAGGCGTGATGACGAGGCAGGTCCAGCCTTCGCCGGCGTGCGTCTTGCCAGCTCCGTTCGTCACCGATTCGAGGGCGCGGATCGCCGTTGTTCCAACAGCCACCACGCGATGACCGGAGGCGCGGGCTTCATTCACCATGCGCGCAGTTGCCTGTGTCACTCGATAGAATTCTTTATAGGGCGGCTCATGCGTCTCAAGGTTGGAAACGCCTGTATGCAAAATCAACGGAGCGATTTTTATTCCTTTTGATTCCAAGCGCTTCAATAACTTCGGGGTAAATGGGCGTCCCGCCGAGGGCATTTCGGCGCTGCCGGGTTCTGTCGCATAAACGGTTTGGTAAAACGAAAGCGGCCATTTCTCCTTAACATAGTTATAGCGGATCGGAAACCCATAGCGCGCCAGATATTCATCTACATCCTGAGGAAAGCTGATTTTGGCTAGCCATAGGGTTTCAGATGGCTTCGTATTCTCGTTGCAATCGCTGACGTATGGTCCCTGTAAGCTTGCCGAGACAGAGTCAGGCAAACTCAGGATTTCCCCTTCACGCGCATCCTCGAGATGTTTGGTCTTGCCCGACTCATCGATATGGCGGAGTTCCACCGTCCATAAGTCGTCATCAAAGTGTATGGATAAATGCAATTCCAAAACAGAGCCATCCGCTCTTGTTCCCAGCAATGCAGAGTTCCTCGTGCGGCTGGTGTTGATGACGATGACATCGCCTTCATCCAGATATTTATCCAGGTGATGGAAACGCGTATGTTTGACCTGGTCTGTTGAATAATTCGAGATCATCAAACGGACTTCATCGCGTCGCAGACCACGCGCTTCCGGCGGCGCGCTAGCCTCCAGTTCTGGTGGCAACGAAAATTCAATCGCAGATAAAGATGCAGCATTCATCTATCCTCCTGCAGATTCGGCGACTTCACGCGCCCGATAGCGACCAGAGGGTTGATTCCCTTCGATCAAAGCGATCAAGCCTGGCACGGATTCTTCAGGCATCGGCCGATCGCTGATATCTTCGTTCGGGAAAGCCTCCTGCTGCATCTGCGTGCGCATGTCGCCCGGGTCTACCCAGTAGACTCGCAGCGAAGGATTTTCTTCTGCGAAAATATGTGAGAGATGTTCCAGGGCGGCTTTGCTGGAACCGTACCCGCCCCAGCCACCGTAGGCCTCTACGCCCGCATCGCTGGTGATGTTAATAATGCAGGCATCCAGCTTCAGCATGAGGTGAAGCACCTGGATTAATCCGAGTGGCGCGATAACATTTGTGTAGTACACCTGCTCGAGCACCTCGAGCGGATAAGCCAGTAACTGCGGCTGAGGGCTGGGACCCAGAACACTGGCATTGTTGATCAATGCATCCAACCCGCCAAGTTCGTCTGCGGCCTTTGCCAGCTTTTTGCGATGAGATTCAGCTGTGATATCGCCAGCAATCGCGATGACTTTTGTTTTTGCAGATAATTCATCACGGACCTGCTCCAGCGCTTTTTTGCCGCGGGCATCGATCACCAGCCCCCATCCGTTTTGAGCAAGCTGACGGGCGAGCGCAAGCCCGAGTCCACGCGAAGCACCGGTAATAAGCGCATTTTTCATTTTTACCTCTAAAAAACTTTTGTCATTGCGAGGGGGGCTTCAGCCCAACGAAGCAATCTCATTTGTAATTGGCAGGCAACAAATTTTATATGGGACACTGGCACCCCCTGGCACCGCCCCTTTGGGGCCAGGACAGGTGTTGCTTCGCTCCGTCCCGAAGGGACAATGACGGAATGGAAAGTATTTTTGAAATATGTTCTGTTATTTTGACGCAGAATTCATGCAAATATTTACCCTCTGAAAGTAGGCATGTCAAGTCAAAAATTGACTGGGGAATCTAGTTCTTTCGGCTAGGTGAAACAAGCAGACATAAACAAAAATTCCTCTCCAGTTTTGAAACTGGAGAGGAATGCACTTTTAGAGAATCAGGTGACTAATAACGCTTGTTACCGCCGCGTTGAGGTGCACGACGCGACTGCCCGCCACCCCGATTTCCAAATCCACCGCGTTCTTCACGCGGACGTGCCATACTCACCTTCAATTCACGATCGCCCATGTTGTACCCATTAAACATGCTAATGGCTTTCTGCGCTTCACTCTGATTGGTCATTTCCACAAAAGCGAAGCCCTTGGATTGACCACTATCGCGGTCTTTAATGAGCGCTACTGAAGCAACGGTACCTGCTTGAAGGAACAGGCTACGCAGATCATCTTCCGTGGTCGAATATGACAGGTTGCCTACATATAACTTACTTTCCATTTTTCTCCTAACAACAACGCCCGCCATCAAAGCAGGTGTGTTACATAAAATCAGGCGTGAGACGACCTCGAAAGAGAATCACCAGACCCTGTGACAGTGAGGTCAGTATAACACAAGGGATGAAATTGTCGGAAAACACCTCCTTTTATTTCAATCGACCCAATACTGCCATCCTTAACTCATCCTGCACCTCTTCCCATTTTCTGCCCGCATCGATCACCACCCAACGATCCGGTTCCTGTCTCACCATCTCCAAGTACCCGGCGCGGACACGTTGATGGAATTCGACGGTATAAGCATCCAATCGATTCCATTCATTATCTTTCTTCTTCCTTCCTAGTCCCTCTTCCACATCTACATCCAGCAATACCGTCAGATCAGGGATCAACCCACCCGTCGCATACTTCACCAGGGCGCGGACTTGCTCCAGATCCTGCTGATGTCCGTAGCCTTGATAGGCAATCGTCGAGTCGTAGTAACGATCTGAGATGACGACCTCTCCGGCTTTCAAGCGCGGTCTGAAGACCTGCTCCACAATTTGGGCGCGCGCGGCCTGATAGAGCAACGTCTCTGTACGCGGGTGCATCTCTACATTTTTCAAATCATGGATCACTTCCCGGATCTGCTCGCCAATGGATGTTCCTCCTGGTTCGCGCGTCGGGAATACCGTATATCCTTTTTCGCGCAGATATTCCACCAGATGAGGAAGGTGGGAGGTCTTTCCAGAGCCTTCGGGGCCTTCGAGTGTGATGAACATGGGATAAGTATAAAGGGAAACGGGTAGACACGTAAACAGGAAAACAGGCGGGAACGAATGAATATATATTTGGAATTAACACACTTGTTACACAATTCCTTAATTCTCCTGTCATAATTCCGTACTAGAATTTTGCCGAAGGCGAATGAAAGCAAGGAGGCAGAAATGTCTGTTAGAAGAATTGTATACATATTCCTTATTCTAGTTGTTGCCGGAACGTCGGCTTTGGTTGGAGCAGTAGTGGGTGGGTTCGCTGTTTATCGCGCGGTTCAAGGACAGCCAAACAATCTCCCAGGTCCCATTCAGGAAATTCTCCCGGCGAATAATACCAACCCGGGCCAAACGTTGACTCTCAACAACACGGATGTGGAGACCGCGATTACCAAATCCGTGCAGAAGGTCAGCCCTACGGTTGTGACCGTGGTTGGGACGATCCCCGGGCAAACGACATTCTTCGGCAATACCGGCGATCAGACGGTGAGCGGAAGCGGCTTCTTTATCACCGACAGAGGTTATATCCTCACCAACAATCACGTCGTCGAGGGAACAAAGGAAGTGAGCATTGTCCTCTCTGACGGAAGTGAGCAAAAAGCGACCATTGTTGGGACTGACCCCTATTCTGATATCGCTGTGCTGAAAACCGAAGGAAAAGTGCCCGCCGCGGCTGCGCTGGGAAACTCCGATGCCTTGAACCCCGGGGAATCGGTGATTGCCATCGGATCACCGCTTGGCAACTTCAAGAATACCGTCACGGTTGGCGTGGTCAGCGCGACCGGGCGATCCATCGATACCGGCAACGGTTATCAAATCGAAGATTTGATCCAGACCGACGCGGCCATCAATCACGGCAATTCTGGTGGACCGCTGGTCAACCTGGCGGGCGAAGTGATCGGCATCAATACCCTCATCGTCCGTAACACCGGCAGTGGCGATGTCGCCGAAGGACTAGGCTTTGCCATCCCGGTGAATACCGCACAAGCGGTAGCACAGCAGATCATCCAAAAAGGATATTTTGCACGTCCTTATCTGGGAATTAGTTTCGAACCCATCAATCCTGATATTGCACTGCGATACAATCTCCCGGCTCAATGGGGAGTCTATATCACCAGGATCTCCAGCGGCAGTCCCGCCAGTCAGGCTGGATTGCAGGAAGGCGATATCATCACAAAGATTGGTGATGTTACATTGGATGAAACCCATTCTTATGTAAACACACTATTCACATTCAAGCCCGGTGACCAGATCAATTTGGAAGTTGTGCGAGGCAATGACAATGTGCAGGTCCAGGTCACGCTTGGCGAAGCACAACATAGTTAGCGAAATCATGCTAGCAAACGGGGTAAGTGTACAGTTATAAAAGAAAACAGGGAAACAAGTACACACGTAGTCAAGTACTTGTTTCCCTGTTTACAATTTACCCAAATTCGTTTATTCCCTAAAAATCCTCACATGCCGCCGCGGCTCTTTCCCATACGAATGACTCACCAGCTCCGCATTGCGCGCCATCTCGTGCTGCAAACGTCTTACCAGAGAGGGACCCGGGGGCAAATCTACCCAGCGTTCGCCATTCAATACGGCTGCAATTGCCTGCTGGGTTTGTGTTTTCACGTCACTCATGTCAGAGGATCCAGATTGTTCCTGTGACGACAAATTGAAAAGGTCGCTGAGAAACTGTTCCATTTGCGATACGGTGTTCGCACGCAGGACATAGATCGGCATCCCACGATGTTCGGCATCCACAATCGTTTGCTGGCGATCGCGGTAATACGTCTTCAACGTGACCAGCGCGGTGGCTTCGCTCACATCCTTCACAATAATGGCAGGCACACCCAGTCGCTTTGCGGCTTGCATAAGCCGGTTGCGCGCCACACCATGCGGATACACCTTGATAGTCTGCAGGGCGCCGCGCCTCTGTTCAGGGCGCTGTTGCGCAGCGACAGACATCTCAGGCGCAGAGATCGCAATCATAGGAGAAGCAACAGGCATCGCCTGAGTCTGATCGGCGGGCTGACGTCCGCGCCGCGTCGTTGTTTTTGACTCTTTCGCATCCATCCTGGATGTGGAAGTGGGCGCGACTTTTTCGATCTGGATCTTGCCCTGGTCATCGCGCGTCCGTACTTCCGGAGGAAGCGGGAAGCCGCGCAGCAGTGCATCGACCGAAACCATTATGTCAACATGGACCGCGAAGCGATCACGGTTCTGGATTTCGATCAGAACATCGAATGTGGGCGGGGCGCGTCGCTCCAGGACCGTTTTCTGGGTGCCGCGTCGTCGTGCTTCTTCATCGGACAACGTGACGGCTTCGATCCCACCGACAAGATCGCTCAAGGTTGGGTTAAGGAGCAAGTTATCAAGCGTTTGACCGTGCGCCGTGCCGATCAGTTGCACCCCGCGTTCCGCGATCGTGCGTGCTGCGGCGGCTTCGAGTTCACGCCCGATCTCATCGATGACGATCACTTCCGGGTTATGATTTTCCACCGCCTCAATCATTACCTCATGCTGGAGCATGGGTTCGCGCACCTGCATGCGGCGTGCTTTGCCCACTGCCGGGTGCGGCACATCGCCGTCGCCGCCAATTTCATTCGATGTATCCACGATGACAACGCGCTTTGATTCAGCCAGAATACGAGCAGCCTCACGCAAAAGCGTGGTCTTGCCAACACCGGGTCTACCGAGAATCAGTACAGACTTGCCTGATTCGATAATATCCTGGATGATATCCACCGTGCCATAAACGGCACGCCCCACACGCAGGGTAAGTCCTACCACAGCGGTGCGTCGGTTGCGGATGGCAGAGATGCGATGCAATGTCCGTTCGATGCCGGCGCGGTTATCCGCGTCGAATTCACCGGTGCGCTCATCCACGTAGTCAATCTCGGAGCGAGTCACTTCGGTTTCACGCAGGTTGATCTCATGGTCCACAAAGCGGGCGGTGGGGACACGCCCTAAATCAAGAATGATCTCGAGCAGGTTCTCCGTATCGTTCGCTTTCTCCACAGCATGGCGGATATCAAGCGGAAGGACGTCGAGAAGGGCGTCGAGATCGTCAGTTATTTTTAATTGAGTCATAGGTTTATCAGATAGAAAGTGTCACTTGTACCAGTGCTACCTTGGAGTGACATAAAAATGGGGAAAATGAAAATACTTACGCCGCGATATCCCCGGTCCGCACGGCCTACGGAAATTTAGATGTGGTTCACCATGGAAAAGTTCCTGCCTGTTCATTAATATGTACCTATTATACGGGAAATAGGCTGTCCATGTCCGAAAAGTTGTTTTAGAAATGTATAAGAATTTTACGGAGATTTTTTATCGGCATTTTCCATCAATCCGACTCACGCGCGACGGCTGCACAGTGACCCCCTTGGGCACCGCAGGGACTGTCTGTTCCTCTTTTACCAGATGAGCCAAATGTTTGACCATGACAGCCTGCCGGTCCGCACCTTGCGCACCCAAGTCTGCAAGCACAGGCTCCAGCCATGCCTGATAAGAACGCACACAGACATACACCGGACGATTGCGGCGGTCCGGTAAATTGCTGATCAGGGAAGCCAGTTTTTCGCTTACGTGAGTCGCTTCAGGATGGATAAGCGGCACCAGCACAATTCCATACGCACCCTGTGTCGCGCTCACATAACACTTCATGCCCTCATTGCACATCCAGCCCAGTCCGCTCTTTGGCTGCGGCTCGATGGGCTGTAACAGAGGCGGGACAATTTGATGATAGAGACTTTGCACCGATGGCAAATGCACAGACCTCACACGCGTCCATTCAAAAGATTTGTCCGTTCCCGTTACATTCGAGACATCCCACATCCGCTGCCACGCATAGACGGAAAATCCCGCTCTACGCAAAGCAATAAACACATCGCTTCTCTCATCAACTTCAGCAAGAACGTGGAATGCACCCCACGAACCGGCCTGAGCGGAGAGGTTCTCAAGCAATTCAGGCAAGTCTGGATGATCCAACTGGGAGGCCGGAGCGATGTAAAGTAGCTTTGCGAACGTATCCTTACTCGAATGGATAATTCCACCCAAAACATGTTCCTCTTCGCCATTGGCAATCGCTGAGTAGATATGCCGAACAGGGTTGACATATCCGAATAACCCCACCGCCCCAAGCGGATTGCCGCGTGTCAAGGTGCGCGCGGTATCCAGACCAATCGCATGATCGCGAAAGCTATATACATACGGCAGATCTAAAAGTGCGAGTTGACGGATGGGCATGCGTAAATTATATGACATTACAAGCCGAAAAGGTATTGCAATCTTATAAAACGTCCCGAAGGATTTCTTGAAAATATTGTTAAGCCGTTTAAACCTTCGGGATGGTGCATGAGATAATCAATCGGCCAGCGACAAGAAATATTCGTGGAAGCGCGTATCGCTCGTCAATTCGGGATGAAAGGATGTCGCTAGGAGATGTCCCTGTTGCGCGGCAACAATTCTTCCATCAGGAACGGCGGCGAGGACCTTGGCATCCCCCTGTACCGACTCGATGATTGGCGCGCGAATAAAGACCGCGTGATAATCATCTTTTGTATTCGTCGCCTGTTTGACCTCCGGGACATCCAGATCCGCCTCAAAGGAATCAACCTGGCGGCCAAAGGCATTCCGTTCCACTTTGATATCCATGAGACCCAGCAAAGGCTGGTCGCGGCTGATGTCTTTTGAAAGAAAGATCGCGCCTGCGCAGGTTCCCCAAATCGCATGGCGTTGACCGAATTGTTTCAACGGTTCCATCAAATCATACGCCACTGCGAGCTTGCCAATCGTGGTCGATTCCCCGCCTGGGATGATCAACCCATCCAACCCCTTAAGCTGCTCAGGCAAACGCACCTCGGCAGTTTCCACACCGAGGCGTTTTAGCATCGTAATATGTTCAGCAAAGTCGCCCTGCAGGGCAAGTACACCTATCTTCATGGTATCAGGTACACACGTAGACAAGTACCCAGGTAAACAGATCCTTTTGTTTACGTGTCTACTTGTTTACCTGCCTACGTTCTCCTTCCTTACCAACCCCGTCCTGCGATCTTTTCTTCTTCCGGCATTTGTGAGATGTTGCGCCCCACCATCGGTTCACCCAGGTCCTTGCTTACTTCCGCGAGGATGTTCGCGTCCTGATAATGTGTCACTGCTTTGACAATCGCCGCCGCGCGCCGGGCAGGGTCACCACTCTTGAAAATGCCCGAACCGACGAACACACCGTCTACACCCAGCTGCATCATTAGCGCCGCGTCCGCAGGAGTGGCCACACCACCCGCCGCAAAATTGACAACAGGCATGCGCCCGAGTTCCTTGGTCTCTTTGACGAGTTCGTATGGCGCACCGATCTCTTTGGCATAAGACATCAACTCTTCATCGGCCATGGTCGTCAAACGACGGATATCGCCCAGCACGGTGCGCGCGTGACGAACTGCCTCTACTACATCACCGGTCCCCGCCTCGCCTTTCGTGCGGATCATCGCCGCGCCCTCGCCCACGCGCCGCAGCGCTTCGCCGAGATTTCGGCAGCCACAGACGAACGGAACTTTGAAGTTGTGCTTCAAAATATGATGCGATTCGTCGGCAGGAGTCAGAACTTCCGATTCATCGATGTAATCCACGCCGATCGCTTCGAGAATCTGCGCTTCGACGAAATGTCCAATGCGGCATTTCGCCATCACCGGGATCGTGACCGAGTCCATAATCTTCAAGATGAGGTCCGGGTCAGACATGCGCGCCACACCGCCGTTCGCGCGGATGTCGGCCGGGACGCGTTCCAGCGCCATCACCGCGCATGCGCCCGCATCTTCGGCAATCTTTGCATGTTCAGGTGTGACCACATCCATGATGACGCCACCTTTAAGCATCTGTGCCAAGCCCTTCTTTACTGCGAAGGTACCAGTTTGTTGTTCCATAGAATTCTCCTGATAATAATTGAATTGAAATTCTACCATGCCACTTTTCCACCGATCCAATGAGTCCAAACTGGTGATGTAACACAGTAGATTATGACGTTATCCTGGTTTTTTACTTTATATCAGATTCTAGAAGAAAAGTGGCATAAGTTAAGAGCCAATATTCACGAATTGTTAATAGTCCAATTCAATGGATGGAGGGATTTAGAAGAGAATTGGCTCTACTTTGATTTCCAAAATAGTGATATATCTTGCATGCCAATCTTCTCAAAGAGGTTCAAAATGCGTATTCCGCTCGATCGACAAAGTACGGTACCCCTTTACCAGCAAATTGAATCCCATCTACGACAGGGGATTCTCTCAGGCAGCCTGGCTGCCGACACTCGTTTGCCAGCCAGCCGCCAGCTTGCTCACGACCTGGGCGTCAATCGTATCACCGTGGAAAATGCCTATGCTGAACTTGAGACTGAGGGATTGATCTATTCCAGGATGGGTAGCGGCACCTATGTCCTGCCTGCCAATCCGCTGCTACCTCTTCCCAAAGATGGTCCCGGTGCTCCCTGGCCGCTCTGGCAGCAAAGTGTAGAGTTCCAGACCAAGACTGCCAAAAGGAAACCTTCAGAGGAAATATCCAAGAAAGCTTCCCAGTATCCTCATCCAATCAGTTTTGCCAGTGGCATTGGAGATGCTCATCTGTTCCCTGCGGAGGACTTTCGCAAAGTGCTTCAGACCGTCATGCGCCGAGACGGCATTACAGCGCTGGATTATGGAGAGCCGAATGGACATGCCCCGCTGCGGGAAACTATCACTCACATCTTAGCCAGTCAGGGCCTGCAGACTCGCTCTGATAATGTTTTGATCACGGCGGGCTCACAACAGGCCTTATCCCTGGTATCACAGCTTCTACTCAAACCAGGAGATGTCATTTTAGTAGAGAGTCCCACGTACTCAGGCGCCCTGGATTTGTTCCGCGCCCTCAACTTTGAAGTGGTGGGAATTCCCATTGATGGTCAGGGGATGCAAGTGGAGGCGCTGGAGAAGTCGCTGCAACAACATCATCCGAAGCTTATTTACACCATCCCTAACTTCCACAACCCAACCGGCACTTGCCTGAGCACTGCGCGCCGCCGTCAGCTGATTATCCTTGCGGACCGCTATAACATTCCGATCCTGGAAGATGATTTTGTAGGGGATTTGCGATATGAGGGGCGCACCCAACCCGCCCTCAAGGCACTCGACCCTGGTGGGCGCGTCATCTACGTGAGCACGTTTTCGAAGATATTGATGCCGGGTTTGCGCGTCGGCTTCCTGGTAGCTGAAGGCCCCATCTATAACGCTTTGGTCAATTTCAAGCGTGTCAACGATTTGGCGACCTCGACTCTGGTCCAACGCGCTCTGGAAGCGTATGTCACTGTTGGGCGATATCAGTCCCACCTGCGCCGTTCCTGCCAGATCTTTCGCAAGCGCCGGGATGTGATGTTATCGGCCATCCAGCATTATCTTCCGGCGGAGGTTCGACTCGAGCCGCCCCAGGGCGGGTTGTTTATCTGGCTGCAATTACCTGAAAAGCTATCATCGGAAAAGCTGCTTCTACTGGCTTGGGAGGAAGGCATGACATTTTCTCCGGGCAATGGATTCTTCCCGGACGCGTTTGGGGGCAGAGATTGGCTGCGTCTCAACTTTGTAGCTCAGCCACCGGACCAGATCGAAGAAGGCATAAAAAGGTTGGGAAGAGCAATTCAACGCTTAAATGCAGCTTTATAAATAACCCTTATGCAGATAGTGTGAGGGCAGGTTCGGATCGGGGGACTTGACAAAATCACTGAAGGGGATACAATTGTGACAATGATACAATTAGTTCAATAATACAAAGATACAATTTATGACCAACAAGAAGCTAATTCTCCAAATTGATTTCCGCTCAGGCTTGCCCATTTATATTCAAATCGTAAATCAGGTCCAGGCACAAATTGCCAGCGGAATCTTACAACCCGGCGATCAATTGCCAACAGTGCGAGCACTCGCAGAAGAATTACGCGTCAACTTTAATACAGTAGCCAGAGCCTATCGGATACTCGATGAAGCAAGGATTATCTCAACTCAACAAGGACGCGGTACATACATCACAGAAATCCCGCCG
>Ga0065707_10000723_pt1 | contig 14427 bp, 10 predicted proteins | sample SwiRhicommuniRL3_FD_59094 | JGI IMG/M metagenome (GOLD analysis project Ga0065707, IMG submission 59094) | Switchgrass rhizosphere bacterial communities from Rose Lake, Michigan, USA - RL3 v2 (version 2) | ecosystem: Host-associated > Plants > Roots > Rhizosphere > Soil | place: East Lansing...
CCGGGCACACGCTCGGCTTCCCGCACGAACACATGCGACGTGATCTGGTCGCACGAATCGAACCCGAAAAGGCGTACGCGTATTTCCTCCGCACCCAGGGCTGGTCCCCAACGATGGTGGATCAGCAGGTGCTCACGCCGCTTGACGAGCGTTCGATCATGTCTACGCCGGCCGACCAGACATCGATCATGTGCTATCAGCTTCCTGGTGAGATCACACGCGACGGACGGCCTATCGTCGGTGGTCCCGATATCAACGGGACCGACAGGACATTCGCGCGACGGATTTACCCGCCGGCGCCGAGCTTTGACGAGCCGCGCGAGCGCGAGGCCGAGCGGGTCGAAGAGCAGTTCGGGGAGGATGCGGGCTACTCGTACGAACCAGTGTTTATCGACTGACACCGATCTCAACGGGGGAGTGCGCCGTCGTGAAGCCGATTCGTTTGATCGGAGTAGGAGAAGTCACGCTCGAGGAGCTCGAAGCGCGCCTGTCAGCCTACGTCAACGCCGGCGCACCCAAACCGATCCTCGAAGGCACGCGCGAGGAAAAGGCCGCTGTTCTGCAGCGCGTCGCGACCAAAGGCGACGCGCAGATGCGCGCGTTGGTCGAGAGCTTGCTGAAGGAATAGTCGAGAGCTTGCTGAAGGAATAACCGTTCGTGGCTGACGTGTCCACACCCTCCGCAACCAAGGCAGTCGCACAAACGCGCGAACCGGTCATCCGACCAAGCACTGCCCGCCGGCCAGAAGGCCCGAGACGATACGCGGGTCGTGGTGTCGTGTACACCGTCGGTCCAGGCGTCGCTCGCGCCGCCACGATCGCCACGTACGAGCGAAAGCCCAACGATCCGGTTTATCGCCCATTAAAGATCTATACGCTCGACCCCGCGGCGCAGGCGCTCGAAGGGGCGACTACGGTTCTGCGCGTTCCGTACGAACCGTTGGCACCAGGGCCAAGGGGCTGGGTGTTTGAAGTTGACGCGATCGATGAGGATGCGCCGAGCGAACCGCTCAATCTCGACGATCCGCGTCTGCTGATTACACAGGGCGTGTCGCCCTCGTCATCCGATCGTCGATTTCATCAGCAGATGGTCTATGCCGTCAGCGCCAGCATCTACGCTGCTTTTCGCACGGCTCTGGGCCGACGGGTTGCGTGGGGCTTCGATCGACCGGACCGAAACGGCGTTACGCGGCTGAAGCTGCGGCCATTCGTTCGCGAGACCGGGGCCAACGCCGCCTACTATCCGGCGGAAGGCGAGATTCGCTTCGGGTATTTTGCCGCTCCTGGCAACCTGCCTGCGGGTCGACACGTTCCCGGCGGCCCGGTCTTCACGTGTCTGTCCCACGACATTATCGTGCACGAAGTCGCGCATGCGCTGATTGACGGCATGCGCTCGCACTTTGTCCACCCGACGGGCTCCGACGTTCTCGGATTTCACGAGGGGTTCGCCGACCTGGTCGCCATCCTGCAGCACTTCACGTATCAGCAAGTGCTTGAATCGGAAATTCGAAAATCGCGCAACAGACTCAGCAACGCAACCTTGTTGCTTGGCATCGCACAGGCATTCGGCCTTTCAATCGGGAAGCAAGGGGTGCTGCGAAGCGCGGCGCACAAAGACGTGTACCGTGCAGATCTCGAGCCGCACGCGATGGGCCTCGTGCTCGCAGGCGCGGTGTTCGACGCTTTTTGCAACGTCTACCAGCGGAAGAGCGAACGATTCTTGCGCCTGGCCTCCAACGGCGCGCTGCCTGAAAACGCTCCGTTGGCGCCAGAGTTAATTTCGATTGTCGCCAAGGAGGCGAGTGGTCTCGCCAGTCAGTTTCTGTCGATCTGCGTGCGCGCGCTCGATTACTGCCCACCGGTCGACATCAAGCTCGGCGAGTTTCTGCGCGCGATGATCACGGCTGACCGCGATCTGGTGCCCGACGATCCGTGGGCCTATCGCGAGGCGCTCATCGACGCCTTTGCTGCTCGCGGCATCTATCCCGACAACGTTCTACACCTCTCGGAGGACGCGCTCGTATGGGGCGCGCTTCCCCGCGAGCTCCCCTTCGTCAGGAGACTCAGCTTCGCCGAGCTCAAATTCGCGGGTGACCCCGCATCTCCCGCCGACCGCGGCGAACTCGAAGAGCAGGCGTGTGCGATGGGTGAGGTGATCACCCGCCCGGACAACCTCGAGCTGTTTGGCTTGACGGCTGAGTGGGATGATCGTCTGGCTGGCAGCCGCGTCACGCTCCCCTGCGTTCAATCGATTCGCACGTCGCGACGAGTGGGGCCCGATGGTCAAGTAGTGTTCGATCTGGTAGCCGAGGTCACGCAGAGCCGGTTTGTGCGCGATCGACTCACCGGTACGGAGTGTGAGTTCGTTGGCGGCTCGACGATCATCCTGGGACCGAATGGCGAGTTCAGGTATGTCGTGTTGAAGAACGTGATGAATGGCCGCCGGTTGGAACAACAGCTTGATTACCAGCGCACCAGCCGCTTCTGTCAGCAGCGGAACGGTCAGCTGATGCCGTGCGCGAACGTGCTGCAACTTGTGCATGGCGGACGTTTGACCAACTCATCGCACATCTGAGCTGAACACGGGCCGCAGCCTACAACATATCGACGAGCGTGAGGGGTATCGGTACGTCTCGCATTTTTTTGAGGCGCGTTAAACGCTGCGAACAGACTCCTAAAACACTCCGTCCTGGAAGGCGCTGTGCGCGGCGGCCGCGGAGGCTCAGGAGTACTGGCGCGCGGAGCTGGTCAAGCGCCGAAAGGAAATAGCGGCTGTGTCGCGGCGCATCCACGATCTTAAGCTCGAAACGAGCGAGGCGGAGATGGGAATGGGCGAGCCCGCCATCCACTGACCCCGTACCGCCGCAAACAGATCGCGCATTCGTGGGGCAAATTCGCTATGCGAGCGATTGGTATCGAAGAGTCAAACTGGCGGCGCTTGCTCAACCGAAGCGTGAAGGCGGCGCTCCCCGTTCAAGTCCAAGCCCGCAGTGAGAACGGGGCGTAATTTGAGACCAGTGCGGGACGAGCCGATGCGTCTCTCGCCTGGCGTCGGGCTGAGCTCACGGTGCGCTCAGCTCGTTCCAGCGGACGACCTTCAAGTCGAGCACGAAGACTGCGTAGAAGACTGGCACGAGCAACAGCGTGACAGCCGTCGCCAGCGTCAGTCCTCCGATCTGCGCGTAGCAGAGCGCTTCCCACAAGGGGCCGCCATGAAGCGCCAACGGAAACAACGCGAGCACCGTGGCTCCGACCGTGATGAGGACGGGCCTGATGCGGCGCACGCCGGCATCGATGAGCGCCTCCCGCAGTGGTGCTCCGTGTTCGCGTCGTTCCTCGATGAAATCGAACAGGACGATGACGTGGCTCACGATGACGCCGATGAGACTCGTGATGCCGAGGATCGCGAGAAACCCCATTGGCATCCGCGTCAGCCAGAGACTGGCAAACGCGCCGACCGCGCCGAAGGGAATGCCGGCGAACACGATGAACGGTTTCACCGCGTTTTTGAACTGGAAGACGAGCGCCAGGTAGATGGCAATCACCGATGCGAGCACGACGATCAACGACCGCTGCTGTCCCTTCAGTTGTTCCCGCAGCTCGCCGACGATTTCGAACCGATAGCCGCCTGGCAACTGGCGCTCGAACTCGTGAATCTTCGGCATCAGCGGCTCGGTCACTTCGCTGGCGAGCCGACCGGGAACCGGCAAGGCCGCCACATTGATCGCCCTGTACTGATTGACTCGATGAATCACGGCCAGCTCCGGGCTGTACGTTAACTGCGCGATTTGCCCCAGCGTCACCCTGACGGGTGCTTGACTCGAGTACACGTACAGTTGACTGAGGTCGGTGACCGTCTCGCGTTGCCCGTATTCCATCAGCTGTACGATTGGAATGTTCTTCCGTCCTTCCCGCAGATATCCGATCGGTGCGCCCACGACGCCGGAGTACATGGAAAGCGCGATGTCGTGGCTCGAGACCCCGGCGAGGCCGGCGCGATCTTGATCGATTTCGAGATGTGTTCGAATCGTGTCGTTTCCCCAGTTATCCCGCACGTTCATCGCGTACGGCGATGTCTCGAGAATCGCCTCGAGCTTCTGCGCCTCGTGGCGCAGCACGCGTGCATCGTCGCCGAGAATCCGCATCGACACCGGGATGATGGTCGGCGGCCCGGTCTCGACAGTGCGCACGTCGATCCGCGCCCCCGCAATACGCGTGGCGAGCGCATCCTGGAGCGCGCCGACGAGCCGGTTCGTGTCGTCACTCTGTGTGAATTGCAGGAGCAGTTGCGCGTAATTCGGCGCCGGTGGTTCGGGACGCACCGAGAACCAGAACCGCGGGCCGCCGGCGCCGACGAACGACGTGATGGACGCGAGCGACGACTCACCATGGCGCGTCCGGTCGTAAACGGTCGTCACCTCACGAATCAGTTGATCCGCTTCGCGCGCGATTCGCGTTGTCTGCGCGAGCGGCGCGTCTTCGGGCAGCCGGATGTCGACGTATGCGATGTAGAAGTTGTCTCGAGGAAAGAACTGGCGATGAAGGTGAGTGACGAAGAACGCGCCGGCCACAAGTGCCACCGACGACGCCGCAAGAACCTTCCACCGGTGATCGATGGCGAACGTCACGGCGCGCTCATACGCCCGGGCGAATCGACTGTCGCGCGCGCGATCGGCCGCCGCAGGTGACGGCTTCAGGATGTAATACGCGAGCAGCGGCAGAAACGTCATCGACATTACGCGCGATGCGACCAGCGAACACGCGATTGTGACGGGCAGGCTGTAGATGTAGCGGCCGACATCGCCGTTCAATAGAAGGAACGGCAGGTACGCGGCGATGTTCGTAATCGTGGCGTAGAGGATGGCTCTCGACAGTTTCTCCGGACCTAGCCAGGCGGCGATCGATCGAGGTGTGCCGAGCGACAGTTCCCGCGTGATCGCGTCGCCGGCGACGACCGGATCGTCGACGAGCAAGCCGAGCGCGATGATGAGTGACGCGATCGACATCTGCTGGATGTCGAGGCCGAGGAGCTGCATCAGCCCGAACGTCATCGCCAGGGTGATCGGAATGGAGAGCGCCATCAGCAGGGCAGAACGCCATTCCCAGAATCCGACCAACGAGACCAGAACGACCAGTGCGACGGCTTCCCACAGGCTGCGGTTGAACAGATCCAGCTTCTCGCGCACCTGCCGCTGCTGATCCGACGTCGTCCCGATCACGAGATCGGCCGGAAGCGATTCGCGAACGTTCTCGATCTGCGAACGAACACCCGTTCCGAACCGATCGATCTGCTCGCCCTTCTTCATTTCAGTCGAGAGGGTGATCGCCCGCCCGCGCAGCCATCGCCCGTTCAGATCGCGCCACGTGTAGTAGGAGACCAAACGGGGCGGGTGTTCGTATCCGCGATGCACACTTCCGATGTCGCGCAGGTACAGCGGCGTGCCGTTGGCCGTTTGCGTGAAGACCGTGGTGTCGATGTCGGCGAGCGTGCGGAATTCTCCCGTCTGATCGAGCGGCAGTTCGCGGCCTTCGGCGTTCACGGTGCCCGCCGGCAGCGTGGTGTTGCGGCTTTGGAGCACACCACGGATCGCGGCCGGCACAATGCCCAGTGCCGCCAGTCGATGTTGCGAGTAACGCGCTTCTATCTGTTCTTCGATGACGCCGACACGCGTGACGCGCGAGGCCTCGGGCGCGAGTCTGATCGCCTTTTCGATTCGATCGGTGAAGTCATCGAGCTCGCGGTACGAATATTTGGGCCCGGCTTCACGCGTCAACACGTCCACGAGCGAGATGCCTGGCGTGATCACGATCGGATCCCACACGTCCGGATGAATGTCCGCTCGCTGGGGCAACTCTTCCCACACCCGGCGCACGGCTCCACTCGAGGCGGCGGCGTCGGTCTGCGTGGACAGTCGGATGATGACGAAGCTCTGCCCGTCAATGAAACGTAGGTCGGCGCCCACACCCTGGCGGAGCAGCGCGTCGCCGAGCAGCCCCGCTGCCTCCCGCAAGAACGAGGGGTCGGGCGAACCGGAACTGCACAGCACAATGTCGAGCGTCGAAGGAACAGGTGCGGTCGCCGCAGCAATCTGTTTCGAGAGCAGCTGGAGCTGCGAGCCGCTTGCCGGCGGGCTTGCCACGGTGAGCATCAATGCCGATGTGTCACCGAATTCCTTGATGAATTGGATCGGACCGGCGCCTTCCGGGAGGTCGGTCAGCGCATCGAGCTTCACCTTGATGTCGTCGAACTCCTTGCCGGTATCGATGCGGGCGTTCTCATCGACTTCCGCATAGACGACCGAGAGACCGGGCCGTGTCGTCGACGTGATCTCGGAGACTCGAATGTTCTGGGCGACCCGTTCCTCGATCTTGCGGGTCACGAGTTGCTCCACCCGTTCCGCGTTTTGACCAGGCCACGGCGTTACGACGGCGACCTGACGAACGGGGATGTCGGGGTCTTTGCGTTTGGGCATCGCGGCGTAGGCCCAGATGCCCCACGCGATCACACCGACCAGCAGCACCCACGAGACCTGACGGTTCTCGACGAAGAAACGAGCCATGTCTACTGGACTTCTTTGATAGGGTCCCCGGGTCGCACAAGGTTGGCTCCGGACGCGACGATGCGTTGGCCGGCGGTCAGGCCGTCCAGGACCGTGACGTGATTGCCGACCAGCGGGCCAGGGTTGATGTCGATTGCCTTGGCGACTGTGCGCCCGTTCTTCTGCTCGACGCCGTAGACGAGGTATCGATCGCGGACCGGATCGTGAACGAGCGCATCGATCGGGATCCACATCTGCTGCCTATCCGCCGCTTCGCCGGTGGCGCGGATGGCCGCGATCATCCCGGATCGGAGCTTCAACGATGGATTGGCGAGAGCGACCGTGATTTCGAACGATCGTGATTTGGGGTCCGCTGCCGGAGCGACGGATAGGACACGGCCTTGAAATGGTTCGTTCGGGAACGCGTCCACTGTCAACTGGAGGACCTGTCCGGCGTGAAAGAGATGGAGCGCGGTATCCGGCGCGTTGAACCGTGCTTTGATCTGATGCAGATCCGCGATTGTGAACGCCGGCATTCCGGGTGAGACGAGAGTTCCGATGTCGACACGACGTTCCAGGAGAACCGCGTCAAAAGGCGCGCGTAGTTCTGTGTCGCTGAGCGCGATCTGCGCTTCATTCAGCTGCGCGGCAGCAGATATGGCACGCTGTTTCGCCGCGGTGATCGCGGCTGTGGCCCCATCCACCTTCGCGCGCGCCGCATCCAGCCGTGCCTTGGCGCCGTCATAGGCTGGCTTCGTGATGCTCTCTTGCTGCCACAGCGTCGAGATGCGCCCGAAATCGGCTTCGGCCTGAGTGAAGCCGGCCCGCGCTTCGGCGAGTGCCGCCTCCGCAGCGACGACGCCTGCGGTCGCTTCTTCGCGCGCACCATGCGCCTTGTCGACGACCGCTTGATATTCAGATGGCCGAATGCGCGCGAGGGGCGCGCCGCGGGCGACAAGAGCGCCCGGCTCCAGCTCGCGGACCTGACCGTCGACCGCTTTCGCGCGACGAACCTCGACGACGTACCCGGCGAGGCGGAACGCCAGATCGACCTGCGCGTTCGGCGCGATCACGGCGGAGTACGTGGTGGCTCCGCCACCGGTCGCCGATTCAACGGCCACGAGTCGGACCGCCTTCGCACTACGCGCATCGGCGTCTGCCTCGCGGCTTGCGCAGGAGCAGGGCCACACCGCCGCAGAAAGGAGAAGACACGTCCAGCTGAAGCAGCCCATGCGTATGTTCATCAATCCTTACCGACGGCCTTCTCGAAGTCGGCCTGCGCAGTCGCGAGATCGGTCAGCGCCTGCGTGTATTGATGGTTCGCCTCGGCGAGGCTCGACTCGGTCCTGACGACATCGCTCAGGACCGCTTCCCGCAGGACGTAGCGATTGCGCGTGATGCGGAGGGCTTCGGCGTTGGCGGCTTGAAGCGCCTGCGCGAGCTCGACTTCCTTGCGCGCTTCGATGATGCGTCGATATTGATGCGCGACGTCCGCCATGACTTGCGCCTCAATGTCCTCGAGTTCCAGAGCCGCGTGCGCCTCGGCGTCGCGCTTCTTTTGGATCTCTTGTCGTCTTCTGCCCCAGTCGAACACGTCCCAGTTTGCCTGCAGGCCCACACTGCTCACGCTGTTCGGCAGAGTACTGCTGAAATTCACGGTTCGCAGGGCTTGGAACGACAGGCTGACGTCCGGGATGCGTTCAGCGCTTGCGATTCGACGTTCGAGCTCCGCCTTACGCCGCTGCACTCTCGCGAGCCGCAGTTCAGGACGTGACGCCAATGCCTCGGCCAACGCGGCATCCAGCGACACTGGATCGCTCTCGGCGATCGACCCTGCGTCGATATCGAACGGCATGTTGACAGGCCGACCCATCAGACGATTGAGCTGTTCCTTCTGCGTCGCGATTGGATCGTCCGTCTTCAACAGCTCGTATTCGGCTTTGACGCGCTGGGCTTTGACGGTCAGCTGGTCGGCTCGCAGCGCGACTCGTTGAACGGTCTGTTCCTCCGTTTCGCGTTCGAGCTCCGTGAGGAAGTTGACGGTCGCTTGTAACGTCCGTCGGCCGCTTTCGGCCTGCGCGATTCCGTAGTACAGATGGCGCACGTCGTTGACGATCGCGTGACGCTTCGCGCGGAGTTGCTCGTTGCTGGCTTCGACTCCGACGCCAGCGAGTGCGATGCCGAGGCCGATCTTGAACTGCTGCGTGAGCGGCTGCGCGACGCTGAGATAGCCGATGAATCCAAATTGCAATGGGCTTTCCAACGTCGTCGTGCGACCGGGGATTGGGCCGTCGCTGGGGTAGACGCCGAGCGCCCCGCGTTCGAGCGTGATGCCAAGTTGCGTGAGAGACTGCGATCCGAGAGCGGTCAGATTGAAAACCGGTAGCCGGTGCGTTTTTGCCGTGTTGACTTCGAGGAGGGACTTGTTCCGATCGAGCTCTGCGATCTTGATCGTGTGATTCGCGGCTTCCGCAGCGAGAATGGCCTCTCGCAGCGTTGTCACCTGGGCGTGCACGTCACGCGGAGAGCCAGCAGCAATCAGCGCAAGCAGAAGCATGGCACGGCCGGTTCTGTAGAGACGGCTGAACCTCAACACCATGGTGGTCCTCGTGGCGGTGTGATTGCCGCGTCACACAGTCGTCGAACGGGGTGCGTTCGAAACGACAGACGATACCCGAGCCGGGACCCGGACACGAGCCCAACCAGAGCACGACAAGATCGTCACCTCGTGCCCAGAATGTCGTCGGCCCCCAACTGACAACGTCGCCCCCCATGCTAGCGGCCGGCCATGCGACTGGTCTTGAACAAACTGGCTGCGCGAGCGTTGCGGCGGTGACCGCGCGATGTCAGACTCACGTGATGTTGCTTCCAGCGGTCCCAGGCATGGCGGTCTGGCCGGCGGCAATGATCGTGTGGGGGCCTGGCTTCCGGTCGGCGGCACACCGCCATCACTGCGTGCAGCTGGTGATGGCGATGCACGGTGACGTGCGAGTGCGCGGAGGGCCTGATACACGATGGATGAGATGTGGCGCGGCATTGGTGCGCCCCGATGCGGTCCATGAAATGGACGCCCCTGATGTCACAGTCGTCATCGGGTTCATCGACCCGGAGAGCGACGTCGGCGCCGCACTCTCTGAGCGCATCAACGGTGACATTGCGTGTGTGCCAGCGGACGACGTCAGGCGCTGGCGCGCCATGCTTGGGCCCACACCGAACAGGACGCGCGCAGAACGCTGGCTGATCGCCTGCCTGCTGAACCGCACCCGCGCCGTCGCCATCCACCCTCGCGTACGGCGTGTATTGACTCATTTCAGACAACCCAGCGCGTTGCTGGACGACTCGTCGTTGAAGGGGTTGGCGCGCATCGCGGGCCTCTCGCCATCCCGCTTCATGCATGTGTTCACCGAGTCGACCGGAGTGCCCGTGCGACCGTACGTGTTATGGCTCCGGTTGCAGAGCGCAGCGTGTGACTTGTTGCATGGCGCGACGGTCACCAGCGCGGCCCATGCGGCGGGGTTCTCGGATGCCGCTCATCTCACCCGTACCTTCCGTCGAATGCTCGGCACAACGCCGCGCGAGATCGCCCTGCGAAGCAGGCAGAGCCTCGGTGTTGCACTCGAGCGGGGTGCGACTCAATCGCGCGGGCAGCGCAGGGCAGCGAACCAATAGATCTCATCCCAGCCAATTTGTTCAAGACGCGCTCACCTCGCCGAAATACGATGACCGCTGGGGGTAGCGTGATGAGAAAGCTGAGGGTGTCCAGTTTCATTTCACTTGATGGCGTCATCGAGTCGCCGATGACGTGGACAATGCCCTTCTTCGATGATGAGAGCAAGGAGTACGCATACGAACAGCTCGCCGATGTCGAATTCCTTCTGCTCGGCCGCATGACGTACGAGCTCTTTTCCGCGCGTTGGTCTCAGATCAAAGGCGACCAGTACTTCGATCGCATCAACGGTTTGAAAAAGCTGGTTGCTTCGAGAACGCTCATAGACGCGACCTGGAATGCGTCGGTGATACCTGGGGAGGTGCCCGCGGCATTGAGGGCGCTCAAGGAGCAGGATGGCGGAACCATCATGAAATATGGGATCAGTCAACTGGACCGGACACTTCTCGCGAACAAACTCGTGGACGAATACAGCTTGTGGATTGTGCCCACGGTCGTGCACCAGGGGAAACGCGCATTCGAAGACGCAGGGACCTCCGTGCCCAAGCTCGATCTCGTGGACGTGCGGCGGTTCAACAGCGGCAGCGCCATCCTCAGATACCGTCCCCAGTACTGAGGACCGCATCGACTTGAGGGAGACGAAAAGTGCCAGTTGCCTACGTCGATCTGCCGTTCGGCCTCGATGTCGATACCAAGAGAAGACTCGTCGAGGTGGTCGCCGAGTCCTTGCACCACGCGTACATGATCCCGGACAACCGAGTCTTTCTTCGCGAATGGCCCGTCGAGCAGATCAGCATCGACGGTGAGCTCGGTCGCCCAATGCGCCCCATTTGCAATTTCCTGGCCCCGCCAGGGCTACCAGTCGAGGCGAAACGACAGCTCGTTCATCGCGTGAGCTCCGCAATCGCAGAGGCATGCAATCTGCGACGAGAGAGCGTTCTGCTCCCGAGCGGAACGACGGTCAGCACGCGATGGGTGCTCGGATTCTTCACCGAATACCCGCTCGACCAGGCTTCTCTCGATGACCTCATGGCGCTCGAGAATCCGATGGTTCTCGAAAGCATCGAGGCAGCCATGCAAACGCAGAAGGGGCATCCCCGCTAAGAACGAATCCATGTCGAGACTCCACAAAGTGTACGGCGGGGACAGCGGGACGTCCCGCGTCGACGATGAGTTCATGAGGCGAGGTGTCGTCTCGAGGCGTTGACGCGGCGAGCTCACCGCTGTCTACTGTGCACCTGTCTCAAAACGGAAGGGAGGTTCGCGATGCCTGGTCAACAGGTAGTGCTGATCACGGGAGCCTCTTCTGGCGTTGGACAATACACAGCGCAGTTGCTCGCTCGACGCGGCTTCAGAGTCTTTGGAACGAGCCGGAATCCGGCGAATGCAGAAGCGATGTCGGCCGTGGAGATGTTGCCTCTGGATGTGCGCGCCGATGACTCAGTACGAGCGTGCGTCGAAGCGGTCGTCAATCGAGATGGACGTCTCGATGTGCTCATCAACAACGCCGGCTACGAGTTGGCGGGCGCGTTGGAAGAGCTCTCGTCGGAGGAAGGTCGATCTCAGTTCGAGACAAATTTCTTTGGCGTTGTTCGGATGATCAATGCGGTTCTGCCGCTGATGCGTCGTCAGAAGAACGGGCGCATCGTCAACGTCAGCTCGCTCTCGGGTCTGTCGGCCATTCCGTTCATGGGACTCTATTCCGCGAGCAAGTTTGCGTTGGAAGGATATACGGAAGCGTTGCGACACGAGATCAGGCCCTTCAACATTCACGTGTCGTTAACCGAGGCTGGCTTCCTGAAAACGCCGATGATGAAACATCGGCAACAGGGAGCGAATCAGATCGCCGACTATGACCCATGGCGGGAACGAGCGCTTAAGGCCATTCGCGCCTATGAGGAGAAGGGACCGGGTCCGGAGGTCGTGGCTGAAACACTGCACCGGATCGTGTCCAGTAAGACTCCGCGATTACGGTATTTGATCGGAGGGCAAGCGAAGTCAGTCGCGCGACTGCGTCGATTTCTCCCTGAAGCAATGTTCCAGTCCGGAGTGCGACGCACCTTCTCGATTTAGACGTTCCAGCGATGACGGGCCGAGCCGTGTTCACAGCGCGCGCGATCAGGGTGGCGCGGTCACGACCTGGGGAAGAACAGCAAAGCGGTACGTCGTCGTCGCAACGCAGGGACAGGGCAACAACGAGTCACTGCACGTGTTCGCGCTGCCCTAGAGCATCTCCAACTTGCGGCCGCATGCGCAGGCGACCGGCGGCCTGGACGAAGGGCAAGAGCAGACTGCCTATCGCGGTGTGATGGTCGCGCTCCCGTGTCGCGACCCCGAAGTTCAACCGCTCCCGCGTGCGCTCGGGCATATGCAGTGTTCCAAACACCCAGTCCCAGATCGACAAACAGCTCCCGAAATTCTTGTCGAAGTGTATCGGTTTGTCGGAATGGTGGATTTGGTGGTGGGCCGGGCTGAGAATCACTCGTCCCAGCAGACCGGTCGTGGCGATCCACAGATGTGAATGCTGGAGGTGCACGGTGACGAAATAAAACCCCACGAGGATCAGGTTCGTACCACCTACCTCGAATGGATGACCAAGCTGCAGGTAGCTCAGTACCCCGCCGACGACTCCGAGAAAGACGGCGAGGATGTTGGCAAACACCACGCTGTCCACTGGATGCATTCGAAAATTCGTCAGCGGCGAGAGGACTTCCGCCGTGTGGTGGACCTTGTGGAAATCCCACAACACCGGGATCCGGTGGCTCAGATAGTGGTCGACCCAGTAGCCGAGTTCGTAGGTCAGAAACAGGACCACTGTCACGATTGACTTGCTGGCGAGCGCATTCAACCCTGTCTCGGGACCTACACCGAACAGGCCGGTCAGAGTACCGCTCACGAACTGACTGACGGACTGCGACGACAGGATCGCCCATCCGAGCAGCGTCGCGGCGAACAGGGCATTGAGTAGAAAGAACGCGATGTCGGCTCTGAAGGAGGCGCGTCGCAACCAGCGCGGAAACAGCGCCCTGCCCATCACGCGGTACCTGACCTGCCGCCTGTCGGGCCGGCGGCGCAACAGCAGGAATGCCATCGCGATGCACAGCGCACTGAAGAGCGATGCGAGAGAAAAGGTGGAGCCGAACGCCAGTAACACCGTCGCCAAGTTGTTGACGAGAAACTGGATCAGGCGCTCGGCCGCGTGAAGAAACATCAAGCCCTACCCTCAGCGGATTCGGTCGAGGATGTCAGACGGATGCGCAAACTGTGCCGCGCGTGCCTACACCGACCAACTGCTTGTCGCACGAGAGCTTCCGATGATTTCACACCGCGCCCGGATGCGTGCTCGATGTGCAGGGCTTACAAAACCGTGGCCGCGATACGAATTTTGCAAATGCCGCTCTAACCTTTTCCCGCGTAGAGGTCGAGGACCGCGACGTCTCAGCGCGGTCTTCGCGTTGAGAGATGGTAGGGGTAATGATGCGGGTTGTGGATGCGCCCTGGGAGAACGCGTCCCGTGATGTCGTTGGTGGCAGGCGCGGTCGAGGACGATGACGTCCTCGTCCATTCTGGTTACATGGGTGATGGATTGTATTGAGACGGATGCTATTTGCTCCCGCTCGCCTCGGCCGCGCGCGACGCACTCAGCATGTTGCGCATCGCGTAGTTGCCCTCGTGGCACGCGTACTCGAACATGCCGTAGGCGGGCTCGCGCTTCCATGGAAACGACAGCGTCCAGGGCCGTGTCCACGTCCCCGGGTCGTCAATCGTGGCCGTGTATTGGAGCGTGTCCTTGTCGAGCATCGTGAACCGCTCGGTGATCGTCAGCCGGCTGCTCGTGCGACCGCCGCCGTTTCCGCCGACACCGGTCATCCCGTTCAGGTTCTTGGTCACGACGACCAGCGTGTTTCCTTCCCAGTGACCACGCGCGTCCCCCATGTAGGACGTCACGTTCGACGGGAGGTCGGGACGGCCGTCGAGTGGCACGACGCGCGCCTCGTGAATCATCTCGTGGCGGATCACGACGTAGCCGGGGCCCTGCACGATCTCGTTCCCGTTGTTGTAGATGGTCGGCAAGAGTGAGCCCATGACGCCGCGCGTGATGCAGCGGTCATAGAGGCTGCGATCAAGGTAGGTGTCCGCCTCGCGCCCCTGGAGTCGCGTGCTCCGTGCCTTGGCGTCCGCCTGCTGCTGCGCCTGACGCGCCTGCCCCTCGGCTGACAAC
>Ga0065707_10082503_pt1 | contig 14412 bp, 12 predicted proteins | sample SwiRhicommuniRL3_FD_59094 | JGI IMG/M metagenome (GOLD analysis project Ga0065707, IMG submission 59094) | Switchgrass rhizosphere bacterial communities from Rose Lake, Michigan, USA - RL3 v2 (version 2) | ecosystem: Host-associated > Plants > Roots > Rhizosphere > Soil | place: East Lansing...
CCTGCCATGCCGCGTAGCCATCGCCGTCGAGCGACAGTGCGGCCAGCCGCGGCGCCGCGGTGCGCGTCCCCGCAGCGCCCAGCGCAATGAGATCCGGCGCGCGGTCGAAATCGCGCGACGTCAGCGGCCCCAGATCGGGCGTGACCAGGATGTCCTGCGGACGCAGCGTGGCCAGGCTGCGCTCCACATTCTGCTCGGTGAGGATGTTGATCATCTGCTGTGTCAGCCCGAAGGCCGAGCCCAGCGTGTCGCGCCCGGCCAGCGGCGTGCCGATGTTGACCACGATCAGCACGTCGACGTTCATGCTGCGCACGACGCCGATCGGCACGTTGTCGACGAGTCCACCGTCGCCGAGCACGCGTGAGTTGACTTCGATCGGCGAGAACACGCCGGGCACGCTCATGCTCGAGCGCAGCGCCTGCGCGAGGTCGCCGGAGTCGAGCACGACCGCTCGACCGCTTTCCATGTCGGTGGCGACGGCGCGAAACGGAATCGGTAGGTCGTCGAAGCGTTGGATCTGGTGCACCGGCAGCGTGAAGCGGCGCAGCAGCGACTCCAGGCCACGACTCGACACTGCACTATGCGGCGCTCGCAGTTCGCCGTTGCGAACGCCCAGCTCAATCGCGGTGGAGAACTCGAAATCTTCTTCCTTGCGCCGCTGCGACAACTCAGGGCGCTCGACGCGATTGGAGAACACCTGATCCCAGCGGATGGCGTTGAGCTCTCGCTCGAGCGTCTCGGCACGCATGCCGCTTGCGTACAGTCCACCGACGATGGCGCCCATCGACGTGCCGGCGATGGCGTCGATCGGAATGCGCGCCTCCTCCAGCACCTTCAGGACGCCCACGTGCGCGAGCCCGCGAGCCCCACCTCCTGAGAGCACCAAGCCGACCCGTGGCCGCGCTGTGGCGCTGGCGGCGGCTGTTGGCGCTGCAGGTGCAGGCTCGGCGGCCGACGCGGCCCGGGTCGCCAGCACGCAAAGACACGATGCCAGCGCACACAGGACACGCCGGAGAGCAGCGCGCGCGCCCGCGCGCCTGGTGCTCATCCGAACAGCGTGGGGCCGGGATCGCGGGCCACCTGACCGACGCGCTGATTGGCATCCGCCATCAGTGAGCGCGGCGAGAACACCCGGGCCAGGCCTTCGGCAGCCAGGCGTTCGATGGCCGCACTGCGGACGGCCCAGTGCCTGGCCTCGTTGGCGTCGAGCAGCAGCAGCGGGCCTGGACTCGGCGCGCGCCACAACACCAGCGTGCGGCGCCATTGCCCGCGCAGGAAGACTGACAACCACGATCCGGCACGCCAGGTGCCGGCCACGCCGCCGGGCTCGAGTTCGGCGTCGCTGCCGCGGCGCAGCGGTGCCGGTTGGCTGTCGCCGCTCCCAGCGTCCAGCGCCTGCGGCAACGACGCCAATGGATCATCGGCCGCTTCCTGAAAACGAGCACCCAGCATCGCAATGTCGCCGGCCGCAGCCGAGACGGCTCGCGCAAAACGTTGCCGCTCGAGGACCGCGAGTCGGTTGGCGGCCGATTGGAAAGGCCGCGAGTCGGCGCTGTGTTGGGTGACCAACTGTTCGACCAGTCCTTGAGCGAACGCGATGTTGGCCTGGCGGTCGCCGACCTCGCGGGTTTGCATCAGGAAGCCGAGGTGGTCTGTGAAACGCCACACCGCGTGCCCGGCATCGTTGAGCAGGCTCGCATCGAGCAGCGTTTGCCGCAGCACAGCGGGGTACAAGCGAGACAGCAGCGGCAGGCTTTCGCGCGGCAAACGGCGGTCACCGAGGATCGCGTCGTACACCTGCGACAGCCGCTCGACGGTGGGCTGCTCGCGACCAGAGTTCGCTGACCGTGCCGACGCGGCGCCAAGCAACGCATCGTGGTGCGGCATCGCGATCCCTTGCTCGACGCGATGCAGCAGGTCCTCGACCGAGCCCGGCAACGCCCCAATGTCATCACCGTGTTCGAGCGAACGGCGTGCGCGCATCGCGTCGGTCAGCTCGGTGACCACGCCCTCATTGACGACCGTGCGGTGCGCCGCCGGCGTCACGCCGATGCTGCGCAAGTGCGAGCAAGCGGCTGCGTAGTTGTCGTTGATCGCACGGATCAAGGGCTGGGTGGCGCAGCGCAACAGGTCGGTCTGCAAGTCGCGGGCGATCGGCAGCGTGCGCGCAGCCGCCAGCACCGCACGCACCCACACCTCCGGGCGCAGCGGGTTGGTGTCGCGCGCGGTGTTGACATCGCCCACCAGCGCCGACGTGTAGGTGCGCAGCTCACGCAACGGCTCTTCGAGCTCGGTGTTGCTGCGCTCGACGATGCGCGCGACCTCGATGTCGGCCGTGATCTCGTCGTCGTCGACCAGTGACAACTCGAGCTTGCCGCTCCTGCGCGGTCTGGCGCTGGCGGAATCGACTTTGCCCAGCGTTTGTTCGTGCAGCGACGCCACGGCGCGGCGGACGAAGTCATCACGCTGGACGTGCAGCACACGCAGGGCATCGACCGCGTTGGCCATTCGCATCGGCGCACGATCGCGCCACTGCCTCAACACGGCGTCGACGATCGCAGCAAAGGCCGACTCTGACAGCCGCAACTCTTGGTCGACGAACTCCGCAAGCGTGGGTCGATGAAGCATCGTGGTGCCGGTCGCGAGCGGCCATTATCCAGCGCACCAGCCCAAACAAGACGGCCCGCGGGCGCTGACGCCTGCGGGCCGTGTGTCACATGCACCCTTGTTCGGGTGCGCGCGACGCGCCGATCACATGTCCATGCCGCCCATGCCGCCCATGCCGCCCATGCCGCCGGCGCCTGGGCCCGGGGCCTCGTCCTTCGGCGCCTCGGCCACCATCGCTTCGGTGGTCAGCATCAGGCTGGCGACCGACGCGGCGTTTTGCAGCGCGGTGCGGGTGACCTTGGTCGGGTCGAGGATGCCCATGTCGATCATGTCGCCATATGCACCCGTCTGGGCGTTGTAGCCGAAGTTGCCCTTGCCTTCGAGCACCTTGTTGATCACCACGCTCGGTTCGTCGCCAGCGTTGGCAACGATCTCGCGCAGCGGTTGCTCGATGGCGCGCAGCACGATCTTGATGCCGGCTTCCTGGTCGGTGTTGTCGCCCTTGATCTTCTCGCCAATCGCCTGGCGCGCGCGCAGGAATGCCACGCCGCCGCCGGCCACGATGCCTTCTTCGACGGCCGCACGGGTGGCGTGCAGCGCGTCTTCGACACGGGCCTTCTTTTCCTTCATCTCGACTTCGGTGGCAGCGCCAACCTTGATCACCGCCACGCCGCCGGCCAGCTTGGCCACGCGCTCTTGCAGCTTTTCGCGGTCGTAGTCGCTGGTGGCTTCTTCGATCTGCACGCGAATCTGCTTGACGCGCGCTTCGATGTCGGCTGCCTTGCCGGCGCCGTCGATGATGGTGGTGTTTTCCTTGGCCACTTCGACGCGCTTGGCCTGGCCCAGATCGGTCAGCTGAACCTTCTCGAGCGTAAGGCCGACTTCATCGGAGATCACCTTGCCGCCGGTGAGGATCGCGATGTCCTCGAGCATCGCCTTGCGGCGGTCGCCGAAGCCTGGCGCCTTGACGGCCGAGACCTTGAGGATGCCGCGGATGGTGTTGACCACCAGCGTGGCCAGCGCCTCGCCCTCGACTTCCTCAGCCACGATCAGCAGCGGCTTGCCCGCCTTGGCCACTTGCTCCAGCGTGGGCAGCAGGTCGCGGATGTTGCTGACCTTCTTGTCGTACAGCAGCACGTAGGGGCTCTCGAGGATCGAGGACTGCTTGTCGGGGTTGTTGATGAAGTAGGGCGACAGGTAGCCGCGGTCGAACTGCATGCCTTCGACGATGTCAAGCTCGTTGTCGAGCGACTTGCCGTCTTCGACGGTGATGACGCCTTCCTTGCCGACCTTGTCCATCGCGTCGGCGATGATCTTGCCGATCGAATCGTCCGCGTTGGCGGAGATCGCGCCGACCTGGCTGATCTCCTTGCTGGTGGTGGTGGCCTTGCTCTGCTTCTTCAGTTGCTCCACCAGCGCGGTGACCGCCTTGTCGATGCCGCGCTTCAGGTCCATCGGGTTCATGCCCGCGGCCACGTACTTCATGCCCTCGCGCACGATCGACTGCGCCAGCACCGTCGCGGTGGTGGTGCCGTCACCGGCGGCGTCGCTGGTCTTGGAGGCGACCTCCTTGACCATCTGGGCGCCCATGTTCTGGAGCTTGTCCTTGAGCTCGATCTCCTTGGCGACCGAGACACCGTCCTTGGTGACTGTGGGGGCGCCGAAGCTGCGCTCGAGCACCACGTTGCGGCCCTTGGGGCCCAGTGTGACCTTGACCGCGTTGGCCAGGATGTTCACGCCCTCGACCATGCGGTGACGGGCGTCGGAGCCGAATACGACGTCTTTTGCTGCCATGTGTGTTTCTCCGAAATCAGGGGAATGGGGTTCAGCTCGCGGCATCCCTCTTTTGTCTCCGGCCGGCCCTGCGGGCCTTAACTTCGCTGCGCGAAGTTAGCCTCGACGAAAGAAGTGATCGCCGCGGGCGATCACTTCTTTTCAACGACGGCGAAGAGGTCCTCTTCGCGCATCACCAGCAACTCGTCGCCATCGACCTTGACGGTCTGGCCGCTGTACTTGCCGAACAGCACGCGGTCGCCGACCTTGACGTTGGGCACCACGAAGTCGCCTTTGTCGTTGCGCTTGCCGGGGCCGACAGCGAGTACTTCGCCTTGATCTGGTTTCTCGGCTGCGTTATCGGGGATCACGATGCCCGAGGCGGTCTTGGTTTCCTGTTCCAGGCGCTTGACGACCACACGGTCGTGCAACGGACGAAGTTTCATTGCATCTCCTTCGAGGGTTCGGATGAGTCTGATAAAGCGCTCAACAATGAGTGAGCGCACATTTACATTAGGCGGAAGGTCGACCATGGGTGATGGCCTGCCTCTGTTAGCACTCAACACCCGAGAGTGCTAGCAGAAGGCATTATAGGTACAAAGTCCGCGACTTCAACCCCCAGGAAGGCGCCGCTCCTGCGATGCCGGACCCACGCCATCGACATCTTCGGGTTGCGAATCGGCTGCCACGCGAAAGCGTTCGCTGGCCCAGGCGCCCAAGTCGATGCTCCTGCATCGCTCGCTGCAGAACGGTCGCCAGCGATTCGCAGGTGTGAACGCAGTGCGGCGCGCGCAAGTCGGGCAAGACACCTGCAACGCCTCTTCGGAAGGACTCATCTCAAGCACACAGCGACAATTCGAAAGACGCGTCCTCGTTGCTCGGGCGCAGGCGCCCATCGGCTTCGGCGCGCATCAGTCGCACCGACACCATCAGTCGGTGGCCACTGATTTCCGGCACCAGTTGCAATGCCGGATCGAGGCGCAAACGCAACAACTGGTAGACCTTCCCCGGGGCCAACCCCTGCTGGAACTGGCCACCCGGGGCCACCACCTTCTGCCGCACGCCCGAATCGCGCAGCAATTGGAGCAGGGCCTGCAGTGCCTGCGCCAGCGGCATCATCGTCGACACCCACTGGCTCAAGTCCGCCCGTCGCGCCGCGGCATCGCGGTGTTGCCAAGCGTAGTAGGCGGGGAGGTCGAATTCGCAGGTGCCGCCAGGAATGCTGATGCGACTGCGCACGCTCATCAGCCATTCGTTGCTGGTCAGCGCATGTCCGGCCTTGCCCGGAAGCTGATTGAGCGCATCGAATGAATGCTCAATGCGGTGGACCACTTCGTCGAGCGCCTGCTGCGCGACCTGGGCGTTGCCCCGCAACGCGATCAGTTGCTGCTTGTGACGCTCAAGCTCCTTGAGCAAGTCGGATTTCAGGTCGGCGCGCGACGCGACATCCATGATCTCGAACAGCGTCACGAGCGCGAAGTGGTGGTCGACCGCGCTGTCGCGGACCATCAACTGCCCGATCCGATCGAACAACTGTTCCAGGCGCAGCATCGTGCGCACGCTTTCCTGGAACGGGTACTCGTAGAGAATCAACTCGGTCGGCTCCTACTTGGCCAAGGCTGCAGGAGCGCGATTGTTTCACAGCACTCTACGCATTCACCCTATCCACCCACAGAGCCCATAGTGCGTGCACGGCGGCCTCAAGCGTGGCCAGAGACTGCCCATCGTTGTGAATGATTGCATCGGCGATCGCTCGCCGCGCCGGTCGCGGCGCCTGTTGCGCGATCACGCGGCGCACTTGGTCTTCTTGCCATCCGGCCCGTCGCATCACACGCTCAATTTGGGTCTGCTCGCTGCAATCGACCACCAGAATCCTGTCGCAGCGGCTGCGCCAATGCGACGACTCGGCCATCAACGGCACGTCGAACACGATCACGCGGTTGGCTGAGCGCGCAGCCCGGACCAACGCCTCGTCGCCGATCAGCGGATGCAGGATGATTTCGAGGCGTCGCTTGGCCGATGGATCATTGAAGGCCAGTTCGCGCATGCGCTGCCGATCGAGAGCACCGTGAGCATCGAGCAGTTGTCCGCCAAACTCGGCGCGCACCGCCGGTATGGCGGCGCCACCGGCTTCGGTCAGCGATCGTGCAATGGCATCGGTGTCCACCAGGGCAGCACCCTTAGCCACCCAAACACCTGCGACGGTGCTCTTGCCACTGCCGATGCCGCCGGTGAGGCCGATGCGGCGAATTGCCATGTCTCGACGTGACCGCTCAAGCCCAACCGATCCACGCCAGTGTGGTGGGCACGCCGACCCACATCACCACCAACCCGGCACCGGCCAGGAAAGGTCCGAAAGGGACGTAGCGGCCTTCGCGCAGCGCGCCGGACACCTTCATCATGATGCCCACGACAGCGCCAATCACCGACGCGCCCAACACGATCGGCAGCACCGCCTGCCAGCCTAGCCAAGCCCCCAACGCGGCCAACAGTTTGAAGTCACCGTAGCCCATGCCTTCCTTGCCGGTGGCCAGCTTGAAGAACCAATAGACGGCCCACAGGGACAGATAACCCACCGCGGCGCCGGCGACGGCGGTGACTGGCGCAATCGTCCAACCCAGGGCGGCACAGAGCATTCCGGCCCACAGCAGCGGCAATGTGACAGCATCGGGTAGTACGGTGGTGTCCCAGTCGATCCATGCCAGAGCCACCAGGGTCGCCGCGAAGCCGCACCACAACAGGGTCTGCGGCTGGGTACCCATACGCCAACCGATGGCCCCGAACAGCACGGCGCACAACAACTCGATCGCTGGGTAGCGCATCGAGATGCGGGTCCGGCACGACGAACAGCGGCCCCGAAGCAACAGCCAGCTGACCACCGGAATGTTCTCGTAGGGTCTGATGCGGTGTCCGCATGACGGACACATGGAGGCCGGGCGCGCCAAGCTCAGAGGTGGCAATGCGTCGATGGCGCCCTGCAGGGCGGTCGCCGACTGCTGCAGCGGCTCGGGTGACGTGGATCCAAAGACGCGGCGATACGACTGCGCATCGGCCAACTGGTGGAGCGCATCGTGCCACCACCCGCGCTCGAGCATCGATGGCAGGCGGTGGATGACGACGTTAAGGAAACTACCGATCGCCAGCCCGAGCAGGGCCAGCGTCGCCGGGTGCAGCAGCCAGGCCGGCCAAGGGCTGGCCATGCGCTTAAACCACAGCGCCGAGCTTGAAGATGGGCAGGTACATCGACACCACGATGCCACCGATCAGCACACCAAGAACCACGATGATGAACGGCTCCATCAGGCTCGACAGGCCCTTGACCATCTCATCGACTTCCTGCTCGTAAAACTCAGCAGCCTTGGCCAGCATGTGGTCCAGCGCACCGGACTCTTCGCCAATGGCCGCCATCTGCAAGACCATCGACGGGAAGACGCCGGTCGATTGCATCGATGTGGTCAGGGCCGATCCGGTTGAAACGTCCTTTTGAATCTGCTCCGTGGCCTCAACGAACACCGCGTTGCCCGACGCACCGCCCACCGAATCGAGCGCTTCGACCAACGGAACACCGGCAGCGAACATCGTCGACAAGGTGCGCGTCCAACGCGCGATGACCGACTTGTAGATCAGATCACCGAAGAGCGGGATCCGAAGCAGCAACCGATCCATCGCCTTTTGCATCTTTTCTGAGCGTTTCCAGGACTCGAGGAGGAAATAGCCTCCGCCGCCCAGGAAACCGAATATCACCCACCAGTACTTGACAAAGAACTCACTCATCGCGATCACCACCAGCGTTGGCGCTGGCAGATCGGCACCAAAGGACTTGAACACGTCTTTGAACGCTGGAATCACAAAGATCATGATCACTGTCAAGACGACGAACGCCACCACGATCACCGCGATCGGATACATCAGCGCCGACTTGATCTTGCGCTTGATCTCCAACGTCTTTTCCTGGTACATGGCCAGGCGATCGAGCAGCGCCTCCAGAATACCGCCGGCCTCGCCGGCCTCGACGAGATTGCAGTACAGGGCGTCGAAATGCATCGGATGCTTGCGAAACGATGCCGACAGGCTGGTGCCCGTCTCGACGTCGGATCGAATGTCAGTCAGCAGGCGCGTCAGCTTGGGGTTCGGGCTGCCGCGCGCGACGATGTCGAAGGCCTGCAGCAGAGGTACGCCAGCCTTCATCATGGTCGCCAGCTGGCGCGTGAAAACGGCGATGTCCTTCTGCTTGACCGAACGGCCGCCGCTCATGCGGCGCTTCTTGACCCGCGTGACGAGAATGCCCTGCCGACGCAGGCTGGCGGACACCATCGCCTCGCCGCCCGCGCGCATTTCGCCGCGCATGACCTTGCCGTTCTTGTCGCGGCCTTCCCATTCGTAGACCGTTTCCTTGACGTTCTTGAGGCCGCGTGCGGCCACCGCTGTTGCCATGATTCCTCCGGCGGCTCTGGCGCTGGACCAGCTCAGCCGCAAGCTTGCAAACGAACTACTCGTTGGTGACCGCGATCACTTCTTCCAGCGTCGTGACACCAGCGCGGACCTTGACCAGACCAGACTGGCGCAGATCGCGAACGCCGTCCTTCAACGCCTGCGCGGCGATGTCCATCGCCGTGCCTTCAGACAGGATGATCCGCTGGATCGCATCCGAAATGGGCATCACCTGGTAAATGCCGACCCGGCCCTTGTACCCGTTGTTGCAAGCAGAGCAGCCCACCGCCCGATAGGGCTTCCAAGAACCATCAAGCTCCTCGGCCCTGTATCCCGCCTTCAGCATCGACTCGCGCGGATAGTCCGCCGGTTGCTTGCAGTTTTCGCACAGCCGCCGCCCCAACCGCTGGGCTGTGATCAGAAGCACGCTGGCGGCAATGTTGAACGGCGCCACGCCCATGTTCAGCATCCGGGTCAACGTGGTCGGCGCGTCGTTGGTGTGCAGCGTCGACATCACCAAGTGGCCGGTCTGGGCGGCCTTGATCGCGATGTCGGCGGTCTCCAGGTCGCGGATTTCGCCGACCATGATCACGTCCGGATCCTGGCGCAGGAATGCTTTGAGTGCGGTCGCGAAGTTCAGTCCCGCCTTGTCGTTGACGTTGACCTGGTTGATGCCCGGCAAGTTAATTTCGGCCGGATCCTCCACCGTCGAGATGTTGACACCGGGTTGGTTGAGGATGTTCAGGCAGGTGTACAGCGACACGGTCTTGCCGGAACCCGTCGGTCCGGTGACCAGGATCATGCCGTAGGGCCGTTGGATCGCGTTGGTCAGGCGGTCGCGTTCGATCTTTTCGTATCCCAGCGCCTCGATGCCCAACTTGGCGCTCGAAGGATCCAGGATCCGGATGACGATCTTCTCGCCGAACAGCGTCGGCAGTGTCGAGACCCGAAAGTCGATCGCCCGATTGCCGAACTTCAGTTTCATGCGGCCGTCTTGCGGCACCCGTTTCTCAGCGATGTCTAGGCGACTGATGACCTTGATGCGCGAGGCCAGCTTGTCCTTGATCGCAATCGGCGGCTGCGTGATCTCTCGCAACTCACCATCGACCCGGAAGCGCACCCGGTAGTTGTATTCGTAGGGCTCGAAATGCAAGTCCGACGCGCGGGCGTTGATCGCGTCGATCAGCATCTTCTGCAGGAAACGCACCACCGGCGCGTCTTCGACATCCTGCGCGACGTCGGCCTGTTCCTGGCTGGCGCCGTCATCTTCCGCGACGTCGAAATCGAATTCACCTTCCGCCATCGACTCCAGCGCCTCGTTGGCGCTGGTGCCCTGTTTCTCGAGCAGCTTGCCGAGCTTGTCGTACTCGACGATCACCCACTCGGGCGACAGTTGAGTGGCGAACTTGATACGTTCCACCGCCTCTTGATCAGTAGGATCCGCTCCACCGATGAACAGGCGGCTGCCGCGGCGCCCCAGCACCACGATCTGGTACTGCAAAGCAAGCTTGCTGTCGACAAGGTTGCGCGGCAATTTCTCGCCGTCGATCCCATTGAGGTCCAGCAAAGGCAACGCGAGGCTGCCGGACAAGGTGTGCGCCAGATCGCTGGCCGAGACAGCGCCGGCCGAGATCACCGCCGACACGAAACTGACGCGACGTTCCTTGGCGCTCTTGACCAGTTCCTCGGCGTTCTTGACCCCGAGCCGGCCAGCGTGAACCAACACCCGAGCCACGCCTGACAGCGTGGACTGCGGTGAATCGACAAGGGTATCCACAGGCGTGGTTGAGCCGCGTTGGAGGGGGGTCGAAGGATCATCGCTGATCCCTGCAACACTGTAAACGGCCGTCAGGAAGGGAGCGGGCACTTCTTCACGGCAGGTCGCCGCGAGGCCACAGAGGGCTGTGCGGAATCGAGCTCTGATGGTGCTGGTCGGGGTGAGAGGATTCGAACCTCCGGCCTCTACGTCCCGAACGTAGCGCTCTACCAGGCTAAGCTACACCCCGTTGCAACGCACTTGTGATTCCGCGCACGTTGCCAGCCGAGCGTCGTCGCTAGGACGAACGGTCGACCGACCGAACGCACAATTCTAACAAAGCGTCCTTGGCTGGCCCCGATGGCAACTTCGAAAGGCAGGCCTGCGCCTTGCGTGCCTCGGCGCGCGCGGCGTCTCGTGTAGCGTCCAGCGCGCCGGTACGGCGGACGATGCTGGCGATGTCGCGCAGCCTCTCGATTTCGCCGTTGACAATGGCCCGGCGCAGCAGAGCGCGTTCCTCGGGCGTGCCGCGGGCCATGGCCATGAGCAACGGCAGCGTGGGCTTGCCCTCGCGCAGGTCGTCGCCGACGTTCTTGCCCAACTGGCTGGGATCGCCTTCGTAGTCGAGGAGATCGTCGACCAGTTGAAAGGCGGTCCCTAGTGAGCGGCCGAAGTCCGCACACGCGTCCTCGAGGTCGGCCGGCGCTTTCGCGATCACCGCACCGAGTTGTGCACTGGCCTCGAACAACTTCGCCGTCTTGTAGCGGATGACACGAAGATAGTCGTCCACCGACGTGTCGGGGTCATGCATGTTGATCAGTTGCAGCACCTCACCCTCGGCGATCACGTTGGTGGCGTTGGCCAACACCTCCAGCACGCGCATAGAACCGATCGACACCATCATCTGAAAAGCGCGCGAATACAGAAAGTCACCCACCAGCACACTGGCCGCATTGCCAAACAGCGCATTGGCCGTGGGACGACCACGCCGCATCGACGATTCATCCACGACATCGTCATGCAGCAGCGTCGCGGTGTGGATGAACTCGACAATGGCCGCCAGCTCGAACCGGGCCGATCCCTCATGCCCGAGCGCTCGCGCGAAGAGCAGGACGAGGCGCGGGCGGATGCGCTTGCCCCCGGCGCCGACGATGTAGCTGCCGATCTGGTCGATCAGAGTCACATCGGAGCTGAGGCGCTGGCGGATGACTCGGTCGACCTCAGTCATGTCGGCCGCGACGAGGTCAACGCCGTTGCTCTGAACGATGCTGGAGTCAGGCACTGTGGCAGTCCCAGATGGGCGTGCGATTATAGAAAGCGATAGAGGGCGGCCCCGCTCCGGCCGGCAAACTCGGCGCCCCCGGCCCCGGCGCGGCTGGGCCAGGGGCCAGGCAAATGCCCCGTTTCCGCTATACTCTACGGCTTCGTTTCGGCCTGCGATGGCGTGGGCTGGCTGCAGACAAGAGGCAAAGATGTACGCGGTCATTAGAACCGGTGGCAAACAGTACAAGGTTGCCGTCGGAGAGAAGGTCAAGGTCGAGCAGATTGCTGCCGATGTCGGGCAGGAAGTTGTGCTCGATCAGGTGCTCGCCGTGGGTAGCGGGTCCGAACTGAAGGTCGGCTCGCCGATGATCAGCGGGGCGACCGTCAAGGCGACCGTGGTGTCGCATGGCCTCCATCCGAAAGTGCGCATCTTCAAGATGCGTCGTCGCAAGCACTACCAGCGCCACGCCGGTCATCGGCAGTCGTACACCGAATTGCAAATCGGCTCGGTAAGCGGCTGATCGGCTGCACCAGGAACCATTCAAATGGCACAGAAAAAGGGTGGTGGCTCGACCCGAAACGGCCGCGATTCACAGCCCAAGATGCTGGGTGTGAAGGCGTTCGGAGGCCAGATCGTCTCGGCGGGTTCGGTGATCGTGCGTCAGCGCGGTACCAAGTTCCACGCCGGCACCAACGTTGGCACCGGAAAGGACCACACGTTGTTCGCGCTGGTTGACGGTCGAGTCGGCTTCGCGACCAAGGGCCCCCTGCAGCGCCAAACCGTGACGGTGGAGCCGGCGTAGGGCGCATCCCGGTGCCGAAGCGGCGATCACAAGCCTCGGCATGCCGGGGCTTTTTTGTTTGACGGCGACGACAGGCCATGAAGTTCATCGATGAGGTGGTGATCGACATTGCAGCCGGCAACGGGGGCGCCGGTTGCGCCAGCTTTCGCAGAGAAAAGTCGGTTCCGTTCGGCGGCCCCGATGGCGGGGACGGCGGGCGCGGCGGCTGCGTCATTGCGTTGGCCGACTCCAACCTCAACACGCTGGTCGATTTTCGCTACGCGAGACGGCACGAGGCAGCGCATGGTGAACCGGGGAGGGGCTCGGACCAATTCGGCGCTGCAGGTGCAGATGTGGTGCTACGAATGCCGGTGGGAACGATCGTCACTGACTTGCAGACACAACAGGTCCTCGCGGAGCTGATGCAGCCGGAACAACGCGTCGTGCTGGCTCGCGGCGGCGACGGCGGCTTCGGCAACCTGCACTTCAAAAGCAGCACGAATCGCTCACCGAGGAAGAAAACCCCTGGCTGGCCCGGTGAGCAACGCAAGCTCCAGCTCGAGCTTCGTGTGCTGGCGGATGTCGGCTTGCTGGGCATGCCCAACGCCGGCAAGTCCACGCTGATCGCGGCGATTTCGAACGCGCGGCCCAAGATCGCCGACTATCCTTTCACCACGTTGCATCCTAACCTCGGTGTGGTGCGTGCAGGGCCGAGCCGCAGCTTCGTGGTGGCAGACATTCCGGGGCTGATCGAAGGAGCGGCCGAGGGCGCGGGTCTCGGTCATCACTTCCTGCGCCATCTGCAGCGGACTCGGCTGCTGTGGCATGTCATCGACGTAGCGCCGCTGGACGAATCGGCGGATCCGGTCGCACAAGCACGGGCGGTGTTAAGTGAATTGCGCAAGTACGACGAAGCGCTGTATCGCAAGCCGCGCTGGCTGGTGCTGAACAAGATCGACCTGGTTCCAAGCGAGCGACGTGATGTGCTGGCGCGCGATATTAGCCGCCGCCTGCGCTGGAAAGGCCCGATGTTTGCTGTCTCAGCGGTGGCGCGCGAGGGGCTGAAGTCACTGGTCGAGGCGACCTGGCACGAACTGTCACCTTCACGTGTGGCGAGCGGCGACGACGATGACGTGAGGTTTCGGCGCAAGCCGATCGAGGCAGGATGAACCAATCGCTGCGCGCTGCACGGCGCATCGTCGTCAAGGTGGGCTCCAGCCTGGTCACCAACGAAGGGCGAGGCGTCGACCCCGAGTCGATCGGCAATTGGTGCCGCCAGTTGGCCGTCCTTGCGCGCGACGGACGCGAGGTTGTCATGGTGTCGAGTGGCGCCATCGTCGAAGGCATGAAGCGGCTCGGCATGGCGACGCGGCCGAGCCAACTGCACGAACTGCAAGCCGCGGCAGCTGTCGGCCAAATGGGTTTGGCGCAGATGTACGAGAGCAAGCTCTCGGAACACGGCTTGCGTAGCGCCCAGGTGCTGCTGACTCATTCCGACCTGGCCGACCGCGAGCGTTACCTCAACGCGCGATCGACGCTGCTCGCATTGCTCGCGTTGAAAGCCGTGCCGGTGATCAACGAGAACGACACCGTGGTCACCGATGAGATCAAGTTCGGCGACAACGACACGCTCGGCGCGCTGGTGGCCAACCTGATCGAAGCCGACGCACTGGTGATCCTCACCGATCAGGCAGGCCTCCATTCAAGCGATCCGCGCAGCGACCCGACGGCGCAGCTGATCGCACTGGCCGACGCTGGCGATGCCGAACTGGAACGCATGGCGGGCGCCGCGGCGTCGCC
>Ga0065707_10082504_pt1 | contig 14390 bp, 31 predicted proteins | sample SwiRhicommuniRL3_FD_59094 | JGI IMG/M metagenome (GOLD analysis project Ga0065707, IMG submission 59094) | Switchgrass rhizosphere bacterial communities from Rose Lake, Michigan, USA - RL3 v2 (version 2) | ecosystem: Host-associated > Plants > Roots > Rhizosphere > Soil | place: East Lansing...
GCGAGTCAGGCCCTCAACGGTTAGTTGACACTCGATCCCGGTCTTGGTTCCAAGATTTACCTCCCGGTAGGTATCCGACCAGGTTAAACTGACTTCGTCCAGGCGTTCCATAACGTTGCGAGCGTCAATGTATGCCACGACAATGGCTTTAGTTGGGTCGCTCTTGAGCTTGGCCTGAATTTTTAACTTAATTTCCGAGCCGGGGAAGGGTGCTTGCAACTGTTTCATTATTTCCGCTGATAACATAGTCTCTCCAATTCTGTTTTAGTAGTATTTGACACTCCACAATCCTGTGGAATGCCTCAAAAGAAACCACCAGGGCCCCCACCCTGATGGCGTTCTCGTCATAATTTGCCAGCGAGGCCCGCCCCGCCAGTTTGTATTTCACTTTTGGTTCTCCTGATAGATCACCTTGGCTTCAGTGTCCCCTTCGGTTCCGTCAGAGTTCCGGTACTTTCCGTCAGCTTTCATCCAGCCGCGGGAAATGAACCAGACCTGTCTGCCACATTGCCAGCAGAACTTTCCTGCCTTTACCCCTCCGCCCACGGCTCGAATGGTGATCCACCAGCCGCACTTACACATGACTTTCACAATGGTTACGATGGGTTTCATTTTATCCCTTTCCTAATTCAAAAAGTTCGTCGCTGCCCTCCGGGTTTTCGATGCCGTTGATGTGCTCAATCAAGGCGTCTAATTGAGAATGTAGTACCTCCCGCTTGAGTTTTGAAATCCCCTGTCCCCCACCGATCAAGTTGGTCGAGCGGTAAATCTCAAAATTGCCTGACGTCGCCTGGGTCATATAGGTGATTGCCAATCTGATTTTCATTGAGCCTCCATTTCTTGATGGTATCATAACTTTTGTTTCTTGTCAAGGACAAAATCAATCGTGCTCCAGGCATCCAATAGCCTTTCCCGGTCAGTATCATTGTCCAGTAGAAGGAAGTTGTCATACAAATCGTCCTTGACCCGATTCCAGACTGCGCCCGGCCCCTGTTCCCTAAATTCTGGTACAAAATGGTTTATCATTTCCCCTACGGTATGAAACTTTCCGGCGTTGAGCTTTTCGTCATTGCCTTCGACACACCATTGCAGACCGTACTCAATTCCCGGAGTGTATCCCTCGTTAAAAAGTCTGCGAGAAGTCTTGAAGTGCTCAAATGATAGGAGTTGGGCGTACTTGCCCTGAAGTTTCTCGTCATAGTCGGCGGCGACCTCTGCCCACCTTCTAATGGTATTGATCTTGCGACCCTTACACCTTGCCGCAATGGCCCGGTACACGTCCTTGCGTCCAACAACACCGCCCTCAAATTCTGCAATGACATCGTTGGTAATGTTGGCGATCTTCCAGACACGGTCGTCTGTGTCGCCACTCAATTGTAAAAGCAACTGTCCCAATTCGCTGTCGGCGGGAATAAGGTTATCTGGCGAGACCATGTTTAAGTTCCTTTGCGATCAGTCTGATCCGTAATTTCAGGAGCTTGTCCTGAAACTTTCTAAGCCGGTAAATCTGTTCCTTGTATAATGGGAACTGCTTTTGCAGGTATGCCCAATCTACGAATCCAGTACTGGCTTTTCGACAGGCAAAGCCCATTCTCATGTTGACGTGTTGATGGGGTATCATTTGACTCCTCTGATCTTTTCAAACAGTTCCTTGATGGTTTTGGTGATGAATAGGTACTCCCTGGTGAGGGCGAAGAACTTCTTGGTACTGGAGATCACCAGGCCCAGCAGCCATAGTCTGCCGTTTAAATATATCTTTCGATTCTTCATCTTCCGACCTTCAGTCCTCTCTCTATCATGGCGATGAAGGCTTCGGCATTACCCATGGCGTCATCGACCGGGTTGTGAGTATGGGCCGTCTTTCTAAGATACTTGAAGGACACGAACATACTTTTCTCCATGCCCTTGTACAGACTCCCCAGATTCGTGGAACTATGCCCAAAAGGGTTGCTACCGATGTAGCGCATGAAATAATAGTTCACGAACTGCCAGTCAAAACCGTTATTGTCGGAAATGAACATGGGTTTTTCAAACTGATTGACCCAACCCGTGAACTTTATCATGGCAAGCCCCGCAGGAGTGGCGTCCAGGGTTTCGTCACGTGTTTTTCCGATGGAATGTAGTACGCTTTCGTCCCAGACGGCCCCTTCAATGGGCTTCAAATTGGTATAGAATGTCGGCCCGATTTCTACTCCGTCAACAGCCACGGCCCCCAGTTCCGTCATGGAATAAATCCCAGGGCAGGGGCCGTCTGCTTCGATGTCCACAAATATATAGGTCATTTCTTTTGTTCCTGTTTCTTGTTGCCCCTCTTGAAAGCGGGCAGGCTGTCAAACTTGTCATAGACCCTTATACAAATAAAGGTTGCCCCCGCGATGATGGCCATGTCTGTGTTGGAAAATCTGGAAGACATTCCGATGTAGAATATTGAGCCAACCATAAAAGTCACGATCAGGGCCACGATATTTACTTTGATTGTTACCATTTTGCCTCCTATCTTGAATATAATAACGCATCCCCCAGGTTGAGTTTGTACTTGATTAACATGTCGTCCACCTTTTCAGGCAGATTGACGATCTTGACCCGTTCTTTTCCTAAAATATCGACCATCCTTCTTAGGGGACTGGTTCCGTTTTTCGATTTGTTCTTGGAGTCCGGGTCGAGGCATAGATAGATTTTCTTGAAGGGCTCCAGTTCCTTGAGTGCCGAGGGACTGGGCGTAACACTGGGAGTTCCAACCACCTGTATGTCTTTGACGTGAATGGACGATACCATGGCCTTCTTCTCGCCCTCCACTACCAAACAGGTGTCTGATTGTAAGTCCCACCTGGAGAAGAACAGCGAATCAAAGCCGGTTTTGTATAGGGCTCGATAGCGATCCGATCCGGTTCTTGGATTCAAGACCCTGACCTTGACGTTTCTCACGTCTTTGTTGGGCCCCCAGACGGGGATGCTGATGGCAGGGGAGTGATACTCGTTGTTGACTATGTAGTCTTTGATTAATCCGAGTCTCCAAAAAGCTGCCATGTGTTTTGTGATTCCCCAGGATTCCAACACTTCAAAAGCCCAGTTGTTTAATTCAGAATGGTATTGTTCCCATATCTTTTCGCTTTGCAAGAACTTCAGCGCCCGTTCTGCTTCGAGTTTCTTTCTGGTCTCGACCTCGATTTGCTGCTTGCGCCAGGCCTCAAATTCCTCTTTTGACATTGGAGAGTCGTGAGTCGGAAACCAGACATAGGAACATCTTCGACACCAGCCCATGATCTTATTCTTGCCGTTGGCGTTTGTCCACATCCTGAAGCGGTCGGGCAAGTCGCCGCCTTTGTGGGGTTCCCCGCCACATTGGGGACAGGAGCCCGACCATTCTCTGGAACTTACTTTCTGGACATAATTAACCTTGAGACCGGAAAATTCTGGGGGGAGGGTGTCGAATCTCATTTGATTTCCACCAGCTTGGCCTTGATTCCGTTCAGCAACAGCATTTCACAGACGCCCATGGCTTCGCACAATTTCATTTCCTTGCTTCTGCCGCCCTTCCAGGTGACATAAGCCCTTTGGGGCATCTGTAAGAAGAGGTCAATGGTCTTCATGATTTCGTTGTTATCAAACTTCATTTGGCCTCCTAATCTAATTTGATGTTCCAGTTTTTTGGGGTTGTAAATGTTGAAGCTGTGGTTATACGCCCTTCGTTTGCCATCTTGTTGTACTCATCTATGTGAAACAATCCGGTCAACATAGGATAAAACGTTGTTCCAATTATTTCCCCACAAATAACACACTCTGCAAACCTATAATCGTTCCAGCGTAGATAAGTATGTTTGTGCATTACTCCTCCCACTGTCCACGATGGCACATCAGTCCCATGGCGGCATATCCCAGTAGGTCTAGCCAGGTATCTTCCAGCTTCTCGTCTTCGAGAGTTTCTTCCTGGTCTTCAAACAAAGCCCGCTTAAGCCGCTGGATTTTGTCATAGCCTCGAATCAGACAACCACGTTCCCCGAAGGCCCCGATGTTTCCGGGGCCATAGGAGGCTTGTTTCTTCTGCCACAAGAGGAAATATTCCTGCATGGTTTCGGCAAGGTGCTGCTCCAGTTCAGGATTTCCACTTTTTCCGTTGACTTCGATGGTTATCATTCTTTATCCATGGGAACAATGGCGACGATGTGTCCGCGCAGACGCAACACAATTTTATCGCTGGGGACATACTCGGACATGACGACGGCAACCTTTGCCATTTCGTCCACGTCCTGACCCAGTTCAACAGCTTTGCCCAGGAGGGAAAAGTATGCATCTGGAGAGACCAACATGCTGTCAAATTCGATTTGAGCCGTGTTCTTGACCGTTATCTTTGTTTCCGTCTTTACTTCTGTTTTGTATTTCATACTGCCTCCACGATTTCATCCGGCACGGGGTTTAGTAACTCGGCCGCATCCAACTTGTTGTAAATTGGGTTAAAGGTTGTCCATTCAGAGAAGTTTCCTTCTCCAAGTTTTTGTTTGAGTACGGTAATTAAAAGCTGATTATGTCCCGAAACAATCACGTTCCCAAATTGCTCGCCCTCTTTTCGGTATCTGCGGGGTCTGACCAAAGACAGCACCCTGTCACTGGACTGCTCGATGTTGCTGGTCATTTGGGCGTGGTGCATTTCCGGGATGGGCAGTTTTAGGGACTCGACTTCACGGGAAGCCTGCACCCCTACGACCATGGGGATTCCCAGCCACAACGCCAGATTCTTCAAGTCATCCATGATCTTGCTGTACCCGAAGAACGGGTTGTCAGAGTTTCCCTCCATGGCGATTCTTTGTAGATAGTCCGCGTACAAACAGTCAATGTCAAAACCCTGCCCCTGGATTTCTTCGATGGCGTTTCCGAGAGAGGACACGGTGATGGGCGTCCGACCGGATTTTCGCATGGTACTATGTCCGATAAAGAACATTGGTTCCGAGATTCTATCCGACGTCGCCTGCATGACTCTTTCAAAATCATGGGGAGACAAATCACCCTTCGCCATGGCGGTAATCGAAACCTTCTGCTCGGCGGCAATGTAGAACGAGTTGAGTTCCTCAACGCTCTGTTCCCAGGTTGCGTATACCACCACTCTTTTGGGATGGGGCTTGATGATGGAGGCTCGTTTTCGCGCCCAGGCCATCATGAGCCCGGTCTTGCTGTGTCCGGGTCTGGCAATGATCGTCATAACCTCACCAGCCGAAAGAGGGTACACGCGGTTGGACATTTTTGTTACAGGAAAGGCGACCGCCAGTTCCTTGTGCTCATTCTTGTACTTTAAGTAATCATAGCCGAGGGTGGCTACTTCAGTTGGGGAGAACACTATGTTCGGTTTTTTCATAGTCCTCCTTGATGTCCCTGGATGTAATCCGCAGACCCTCGAACAATTTCAAATCCACTTCTCCCACCAGGGTAAAGACATGGGTCATCATCCTGGAAAGTTTCTCAAGCCTGACCAGTAGTTCAATCTTCTCCGGAGTCAGGTCTTTAAGCCATTCTCGAAACATAAAAGTTCGATCAGCCATTCTTTTCCTCCAAAACCGCAAGGGCTTCGTCGTATAGATTTTCATTATCCACGGCAAGCATTACTTTTCTAAGCACGTCCTCCAGCTTTTGGGTGTAGGACTTTTGTTTCCGGTGGATCATCAGACAGGATGGACTTACCATCGACATAACGATATTATCACCGATCCCTTTTCTTGTCAAGTCCTTGCGGACATGATTGCGAACTTTGAAAGCCACAGGCCTTGAGAACGTCACAGTATCTGTCTGTCCCGGTTGCAGGGCTTGTATCAGTTGGGTGAGTTCAATCACTTCCGGGTCTGTTTTCTTCATGTTTCACCTCCATTGTGAAATGTTGTACTAGCTTCAAAAAACGGGGGGTTCTGGCTCCCTTTCTGTAGACACCATCCCGTACTACCTTTTTGAGATTTCCGTCGTTTTGCTACTCTACGAAAATGTCGGATTCTGGCATCGTAGCGGGGGAGGGGAGTGGCTTATCCACCCGATCTATGGGAAAGGTCTGTCCCGCCCATAAATAGACCCCGCTTTTTACCTTGTTCAACAGTTTCTCGTCGTTCAAAATGGGGGCATCAAAGATGGCAGGGTAGTACTCCACGGCTTCCTCAAAGGGAGTGCTGTTTAGGAGTTTGACCAGGTCTCCGGTGGAGATCGTGATGAATATCTCTCCCCATTTCTCGATCATGAAAACCCACCCCGGCATCACCAAAGAGTGGTGACACAGGATTGCCTGCACTTTTAAGCCTCGCTCCATCTTGTATTCAAACTTCTTCTGGAGAATCTCCACCAGGATTGTGGCAGACTCTGCCGTCATGGGCTTAATCATACACCCTCCAAAAAAGGATGTGTGTTCGCGGAGGTCTTGTCGGCAATGAACTCCTGCCAGCTTGTGTCCATGAACACCTGGGGCTGGGTGCGAATCTTGACGTTTGACATGGATTTGTACTTCCCTTCACCCGCTCTCCAGACAATGTACTCTCCAAAGGCAGTCGGACTCTTCAGGTACTCGGCAATCACAAACTTTCTGAACTTCTGCCAGGTTGACGTACTGTCCCAGGGAAGTTTGCCGAACTGAAACGCTGCCTCGAACTTGATTAAGGCAATCTCATGGGTATCCTTCAAATCTTTTCCTGCCGCGATCTGCCATTCAATCGGTAATTCAGACCCAGGCGACGATGTTTTTTCGTCGCTCGCTCTTTCGTTAATTGGGTCGTTAATTGGGTCGTTATCTACTCGTCTAGGGGGAGTAGGGGTATCGTCGGACTGTGACATAGGGGTATCGTCGGACTGTGACGATAGGTCAAAAATGAGCCTGTATTTATTTTGCATCCTGGCCCCGGTTTTTTGGTCATATTGTGGATGGGATTCCACGTATCCAAATTCAACCAGGGCTTGAATGTCTTTACTAATGTTCTGTTGGTTTTTTCCAACGTCTTCCCCAAGGGTTGACTGTTTTGGAAAACACCAACCGAGTTTGTCCCCGTATATTCCAAGTGCACTTAGGGTTCTTAGCTGGGAATCAGATACCCGCCCGTCCCTTACCGCTGCCGCCTGGATAATGGAAAACCTGGCGTTGCTCATCGTGTGCCCAAATAGATCACCCAAAAGGGCGACACGACAATGGTGCACAGGATGATTGCCAGCAAAATAACGATCACGCGCAGAACTAAAATTCTTGTATTTTTATTCATATTACCTCCATTGAGGGCGAAGACCGCCCCCAATACAAATCCAATTAATAGGCACAAAATCCCGAAGTCTATCATCAGCAGTACCAGCACGGATGCACGATCCGCATCCAGATTGACCAGATGGGGCCGATGACACATCCGAATAGAACCCACAGAACGACAATGACCAGCCACAGACGTTGAGAAAACTTTTTCATTCTTCGTCCTTTTGGTGCTTGATGACGTCCAGTATCTTCTCCAGGTCGTCGTCGGTGAACTGCTGCCTCCGCATGTGGCGTACCGCATAGTAGGGTGCGCTAAGAATCTTCCAGAAGAACACGATGATCCGGTAGAACATCAAAAGCCTCCGAGAAATGCGGGCCACAATGGCCAGCCCTTGACAATGGCCACCATGTCATAAATCGAGACAGCGACCACAATCAGAATCCCAACCGTTACCAGAAAGTTATCCTTTTTCATGCTGTTCCTTTCTCAACCTGAACCATAACAGATTGCGACTTGTTTCTCTGGTCAATCCCACGACCTCTGAAAGACCGTGCTTGAACAGGATTTGCCTGACCGTTTCATAGTCCCGGTCAAGATTGTCCGAATGAACGCTAAAGGGGAAGTCGTCGTTGTCTAACGCCGCCCACACCATCCTTACAACTGAATCTGCCCTCATGATTACCTCTTCCAGCGCTTGCCGACATTATGGCCCAATGGGTCGAGATTGACAACTTCGGTTTTATCACGTAACTCTTTTTCGCGTTTATTGAAGTACTCCAGGGTACGCTTGGCCTGGAGATTGTCTCCGCGATGTAATGCCCACAAAGCCCCTACCTTATGGGCCCTGATGTTGTCCAGCTTTGCTTCGATCTCTTGATTTTCCTTCATATTGCGGCTGGCAAAGTTTTCGTATTGGGTTCCCAGAAGTACAACCTCGAAAACCAGCGCAGCCAGTGCCCATTTCCATTCCCCCAGAGAAAAAAGACCCACGCTGGCGCAGAGCGGGAGCCCAAAAATCACGAACTGTATCAAACACATATTACCTCCTTTTTTAAATTGTGCGCCCGACAGGAATCGAACCTGTATAAGTTGGAGAAACTCCTTCCGCATACCAATATGCTACGGACGCATGTGACGCTCTACGCTTGACTGTTGCTACCGTGTGTTTATCACGGTTACTGATACATTCTATGGCGTCAATCAGTCTAGTGTGGACACGGGAGGGGTCGAACCTCCATGCTTTCTTGCAAGCCATCCTGGTTTAGAGTCAGGTGCGCCTAAACCACTATGCGCCTCGCGTCCAGTCGCTCTGACAGTTACACGGTTGTCTGAGCAGTATTCGGCTTACCTTTTCCCGTTTCAAGTTGCGTGTTCACAAATAAATCGCAAGACCCTCATTATGTACCACGATACACGCCATTACCTCTTGCTTGACTCAAAAACTTGTTGACTGGCTGGCTAACCCTTTCGGAGAGCATTTCCAAACGACGAATAACCGTACTGTTATCTCGTATGCTCAAAGCACTTTTCTTATTGCGCCAGTTTCACAGCCGATGCAATATGCCTGAGAGGACTCGAACCTCCATCTCGCCCCCATGGGGCTTGTACTTTCCGCTGTACTACAGGCAACCATCCTTGCCCAAGGGAGTTCAGGCTCGCGGTTTTAGCAATAACCGTAAAGCGAGTGGCACGGGTTTCTACCGTTGTTACATGCGCTAGTATCGCATCCACAAATACATCTTACCACATTCAATTCAGCTTGTCAAGTCTGTTTCGCTGATCTTGTTGCATTTGGGACACTGAAAGGAAATCTTCACGCCACTATCGGCGTAGTGCTCCTCGGAGCCCTCGTAAGACCATCCCGTAAAGTCTATTGGAGTAGGGATGACTGTTGATTTTTTCAAACAAAAGGGACATTCAAACCTTATGGAGATTTTGATTATTTTAGGTTTTTTCATAGGTACTTCGACAAGTCTTGTGCGACCTGTACCTTTTTGGTCTCGATCACCTTGCCAATGTCGGCAGGGATGTGCCCTTCCTTCACGGCTTTGCCAAATGTTTTCTCATCCAATATCAGCGCAGGCGTGAAGTTCTTGAACGACCATTCCCTGGCCTTGGGGGCATCGAAGACTGCTTCCTTGAAAGTTTTGATCTTGATCTCGTCAGGCAGTTCTGTTTTTAGTGGAGCCAGGGCCTGGATGGCTTCATAGAACAGGGTTTCCGCGTTCTTGGCCAGTTCCACCTTGCGCTTCAGCGCGTTGTAGCCGCTGTCTTCGAGGGCTTTTTCGTGGAGTTGCTTGGCTTGTTCGGATAAGACGGCGACCTCTTGACGGGCTCCAGCAAGAGACTCCAGGAGTTCGACAAGTTTCGTGTCAGGTTCTCGGTTTGTTGCAGACATACTTCACCTCCGTTTAGAAATAAGAATACCGAAATTGTCAATAGTACCAGGGTCATGGTCGTGTCGCCCGTGGTCATGGCGAGGATCAAAAAGATGGCGGCTAGTGCTGTCACTTTTTCTCGCAGAACACCCATTCGGTGCGGGTGTGATCAGTTTTTACGATGTCCAGCGTGCGCCCCAAAGATTGCTGGATGTGAGCCAGGGCCGCTTTCGAGCCGACCACCAATTCACCCTTGACGTTCCCGCTCCCGGAAACAATGTGGGTTTTGAATTGATACTTGCTGGCGTGGAACTTTTTGTACAGTTTACTTTTCATCGGTTGCCTCTTTCTTGTCGGCCTCTTCCTCTTGTCGGGTGATTCTTTCATGATCCGACTCGGTGATGACCTTTGTGTTTTCTTCGATTTGTTTGATGATGACCTGCACCAGTTTCCTGGCTTCGGCATCGTGGTCTGTCCATTCGTGTTCGCTCATATTATGTTCATCCAATCTGTTTTTCAACTTGATTATATCACGGAGTTCTAGAATTGCAAGAGACTCCGTGAACTTCATCCCCTTTTGGTGCAGGACAACCAAAGGATATTTGTCCCCTGGATTTGACATTTTCGCCTGTTCCATGCCCTCCAGTATCCAGCCTGGCAAACTTTGCCGGTGCTTGACCTCGATGGAAAAGAAGTCGTGCTGGATGTCGGGAGCGTCACCCCTCTGCCTGCCTGTAATGGGAACCCGCCTTCCCCCTAATAATTCAGCGATCTTGCGCTCAACCGCCTTCCAGGTCATTGCTCCTCCAGCATGTTGTCATGAAAGTAGTAATTTCTGACTAAATACAGTTCTTTGCTAATTTTTTTGGCTGTGTATGTTTTTCCGATCATCCTCTGCATGGCTGTGACATAGGAGAGTCTACTGTCCGGGTTTTCGATGATCTTGACGATCACGTTGACCGGATAGGATTCCAGCCACGATTTGTGATACCACCAGCCACTTGATTTGTACCAGTTTTTAAACTCGGTATACTGGAATTTTAAAGTTTGCCCGATACCTCCTGGAAACACATCCTCATGGCCGTTATCTTTCACCTGTTCCCCGCCGATAGTCTTGGCTTCAAATTCAAACTCAAGCCACTCTGGGAGCCAGAAGTACCCATTCCCGTAAAATGAATCACTAACTTTTTTCAAGGGAATCACCTTTCCCTCCATGGCGATCATGGACGAATTTATAGCCGAACTGTTATGGGGAAGAGGCTTCGCCTTGGCATATAAAGTCTGGTTTGGTTTTGAAGGGGAGGTTTTGAAGCCAGCCTTCCATGTGGGCAGTTCCCAGGGAGTTACATCTTCTGGCCCAGAACTCCCGTCTGTGCTCGACGCTGTCCACATATCCCCTGGAATGGCACTCTCGACATAGTCTTTCGAGGTTTTCTTTTCGGTCGAGGAACTTTCTGAACCTGATGTCCCGCCTAAATAGACAGTGATGGCTGTCTGTTGCTTTCCTGGATTTGCAGAGTTCGCAGACATCAATTCCGTACATGTTTTCAATACCTCATCTCGTTTGGATTTGTAGGTGAAACTATATTTTTCTGATAGGTTTCCGACCATCAGTAATATGCCGTACTTTCCCTCGGCTCCATAAGGAAATAGTTTGACTGGCCCTTTGATTTCTTTTTTCTTGTGACTGAAGCGCTTGACCGTCTTTCCGATCACCAGGTAGTGCATTGTGGCGTTGGGTCTATATATAACAATTGCGTCCACGTGTTTACTGGCGTCCTTGGTAAGATTAAGATTCGCCTGGTTGCCTTTGACAAAAGTCCTTACTGTATATTTCATGTTCACCTCACATCATCTTCGATTGATAGATTTTCTTCTGCTTGACACACTCTTCACAAAGCCCGTCCTCCACCTCCAGGTTATGAACGACATGCTTGCACACATCGGCACTTACGATCCCCGTACACGTCACGCTAGCCTCGCATTTATGAGAGACCGCACGGTAGGGGTCGGTGATGGAATTATGGATGGAATCCACGGCCCCGGCTTGTTTCAACTCCTCGGAGCAATCATAGCAGATTCCGTAGGATTTCCCGTAGTAACTCTTACGACCACACATCGCGCACTCCCCAAACTCATTTGAGTCTGTGATGACGGGCTTCTCCTCTTTTTTGCCAGTCTGGGCAGATGTCCACGAGCAAATCTCGCACAGGCCGTCTGACACGATCATATCATGAACGACATGTCCGCAGACGTCAGCCTTATAGATGCCGATACAGTTTTTGGAGTCGCACTTGTGCTCTATGGGATTGTCGATGTCATGAATGGTCAGGTCGTGTACCACGGGCGCAACGGGCGAGTACTTATTCTTGCAGCCCATGCACATTCCCCAATCCTGGACGTACACAGAACTAACTCCGCAGATGGGGCAAATCATGAGATTCTTGCTGGCTGCGGTGGAATACACCTTGGTCAATGGCAGGCTCAATTTCAGCATGTTATAAACGAACTGCTCCTGTGCCTGAGTCTCTACTGCGCTGGAGCAATGCAGGTCTCGAATCTTTTGTACCGGGTTGTCCCAGCCGTCCTTGCCCTTGTTTAGAATATTTCCAACAATGGCACAGAATAGCCCTGATCTTCCGTGTCCCCCGGTGCAGGCGACCAGAACGTGTGTTCCTTTTTTCAGGATTTTCTTGATTTCCCCGGCAATTCCAACCCATTGCTCGTGAGTTTTGATGTCAGGCGTACCATAATCCGGGAAGGGCATGGAAAGCCAGCCCCGGCATTTGGACGTATATTTCAGAAACGCCTTGGAGACATCGTCCATGGCTACCGCGATCTCGTAATAAATGTGTTCCTTGCCCGTCAAGTCAATGACGTGCATCTTATTTGTTACTTCCGCCCCGTTATTCCAGCCCCCAATATACAAAGAGCCCCCGTCTTTTTCCGTGTATATTTTGGTATTGCCTTCGTGACACTTGTCTTGTGTATAGCCATAAGACCCGGCCCCGACAAAGTCCCAGGTCTTTTTGGTTTCGCTCCATTCCCATTGTGGTTGTGTTGTTGTCATGTAAATAGTGCCTCCAGTTTTTTATCTCCCCATGTCCAATTATTCGTGCGTGTGTTGATCTTGATTTTCCCGTAGTTGGATAAAGATGCCAGAGCATCGGTATATCCGCGCTGCCCGTCGAATCCAAGTTCATGTTCGTTTTTCTGTGTAATCCCCTGACTTGCGTCCACGATTTTGAACCCATATTCTGTCTTTTCCCCATAGCCGTAATACTCAAACGGAACCTGGATTTCGAGATTATAGTAGTCTACGTTTTTGATCTTGACGGGAATCACCGTGTAGGTGATGGGCAATTTATCCACCTTGCATTTATCGTTGTAACGATTATACTGTGAATAAACGGCTTTGTCAAGTTTCCTTTCATATTTGGAAGCCAGTCTCCCTAATATAGCTACAGCCTCGGTTTTGATCTCGTTTAGTTTTTCCTGAAATTCAGACTTCGTGTAGTTATACACCGAGACCTCGCTCATGCCAGCCTTGTAGATGACCCAGCGTAAATCAGGTTCATTGACTCCCTCTTTGCATTGCGCCCAGTCGTGCCACTTCTTTTCCGTGGTCAGCACCCCATTTCCCCAAAAAATTTCATAGGGGCCGAGGATTTCAAGATGGGATTTGATCCATTTTGCGGGTTTGAGTCCAAAAATCAACTCATAGCGCCGCACGAATCCAGCCACTTTGCGAGTCACGTACATATCGCCGCACGGTCTCTTCAGGATGTTATACCTGAACTTGCAGTCCAGGAAGCCCAAGAAGTCGCCGGAGTATCTGACTCTGAAATTTAGGATGTCGTCACTTTCGGATTTATTAAAGATTGTGCCGGTATTGTGCTGTAGGTCTACAACGTGGTCAATGAAGGCCGCGTCAGGGGCGTGTCTGTACATTTGCAAGGCCTTGGCGATCTTCAACCACTTTCTACCCCCAAACGACCCCCGCCAGCCCTGGCTAAATATGTCAACAATGGCCTGGATGTTCTGGTCGTTTGGTGCAAATTCCAGTGCCGACGTGAACGCCTGGTTCCTCTGCTCGCAGGACATTTCCTTCAAAAAATAACTTTCGGCCATGGTGTTGGCTGCGTGTCTGGCCTCGCCCAAACAGGCCGCATACAGGTACACAAAAATCCTGTAGGCAATATTGGGGATAAAGTCGCTGGCGTACCTTTCAATGTCGAACAGCAGTCTGGTCAAAGAGTGCTTGAACTCCACCTTGGGGTCTGACGAGATTTCCATGCCGATGTTGACCTTCAAGGCCTCCAGCACATAGAAGTCGTTAATGTAGTCCAGCGTCATTTTTGTGTTTGTACGAACTCTCATGATAGCGCCTCCGTGATCTTTTCGGTCAATTCCTTGCGAGCGTCCCTGTAGCCTACTTGATAGGATGCGCCCCGGAAGTACCAAAGGAAGGCCAATTCCTCGGCCTCAAATTCACCGCCGCGCATGTTCTCAACGAACTGCTGAAAGGTTTGGGCCTTGTTGATAATTTCATTAACCTTTTCGGCTTGTGTAAATCCATTTTTGATTTTCATGTTTCACCTCCAAGATGTGTGTCCGATAATGACCCCGTCTAGTCTGCGGACAATGGCAAAGTGCGCCAGTCCGACGGGTTTCAATGAGTACAATTTCCAGAATTTTCTGGCCCCCTTCTTTCCAATTTCGCGCATGTGCTTTATACCATGCCGCCTGACTGTTTGTCTACCCCCCATTTGTCCTGCCTGTGATTTAGTCATTCTGTGTCCCCCATCCA
>Ga0065707_10000667_pt1 | contig 14388 bp, 12 predicted proteins | sample SwiRhicommuniRL3_FD_59094 | JGI IMG/M metagenome (GOLD analysis project Ga0065707, IMG submission 59094) | Switchgrass rhizosphere bacterial communities from Rose Lake, Michigan, USA - RL3 v2 (version 2) | ecosystem: Host-associated > Plants > Roots > Rhizosphere > Soil | place: East Lansing...
GGTTTCTGTGTCTTCGCCGCAGCCTGCACGGGCGCGGCGCCTACCGCACCGACGTCCTCTGTGACGACGTCCTCCGCGACGACGCCCTCTTCGAGTCAGATCGGGAGCGGGATCGTAGCAACGGCGATAGGCGGTTCAGCGTTGCCGTTCAACGGCACGTACGAAGGCTCTGCTGAACCGCAAACCCGTGTGGCGCCCGCTACCGTGAGCTGCACGGTGGATATCGGCAGTACGGTGCATTCACTTCCGCTCATCCAGCTCATCCAAGCATGGCTGAACATCTCGATCAACAACGCTGCGTCGAGCCTGAACTGTGGTCAGGTCGAGTCGCTGAATGCAAAGCTCAATGTGGTTGCCGAGAAAGTCGATCAGGACGTGCCAAATGCTGACGCGGCGTGTGGCGCATCGACGGCATTGGTGAGCGAGCTTCAAGCGTTAGTAGAAGGCGGCCGGCTTGCGACACCGACGTTGACGCCTCCGCGTCCAGGAGGACCAACAAATGTGCTGATGGCCGCTGAGGGCTTGAAGGCACACTGGTGTGATGCCGCTCATTGAGTGGTCCGCTGCCCTAAAAGACGCGCGAACAAGCGAAGGGAACCCGCCCGGTTCTCTCGACTATCGCAATCGAGCGTACTCGGCTTTTGCCTGCGCGAGGATCGGGATGTCGGAATCGGCGTCTACCCAGAGCCCGAGCAGGTTCTCATAGGCGGCCGACGCTTTCTTCGTGTCGCCGGCCATAGCGAGCGCTCTTCCGAGTTGCAGGCGCGCGATCGCGTCCAGTGGATCCGCGAGCACGATACTTCGATGGTCGAGGATCCGCTGGAACTCGGCAGCGGCATCTGCAGGGCGATGTATCGCAAGGTAGGCCTGGCCCCGAACATAGACGGGATAGAGCGCGCCGAAGCGCCCGTTGAAGCCGATGCCACCCACGGCAAGATCGAAGCGAGAGGCGATCTGCAGGGATTGAATCGCCGTGGCGGCATCACCCGCGTTCAATGAGAACAGGGCCCGAAGGGTCGGGAGATATAGGTATTGGACCGACGTGTCCTCAGGCAGGTTGGTCGCGAGCTCGTCGGAAAGAGCCTGCGATCGATTGACATCACCGACGAGCGCCAGCGCAAACGCGGCAGCATAGTCCACCTCCCGACCGCGAGCGAACGCGAGCGCGTTGCCTGCTCGCTGTCTGGCTGCGGCTGTATTCCCGTAGAATGCCTCCCAGACGGCGGTTGCCGCCTCGAACAGCGCCGCACGCTCCCGCTGACGCTTCTGCATCGCGATTTCCACGGCGACTGCAGACGCCCGTCTGGCTTCCTGCCTTCGGCCGGACCTGGCGAGAACGAGTGCCTCTATATGTGAAATCATGTCTTCGGTGGCCGGCTTGCTTCTAGCCAGCGCCGCCTGCCGTGTCATGTCGTCACGATCCCCGTTTAACAAGGCAATCAGGTAGCGCAATAGGAAGAATTCAGGATTTTCGATTTTCCGCTCCGTCGCTTGACGGATCGTGGCCTCAGCGTCGGCGAGCCGATTCAGATAGAGCTCGCTCAATGCTTTGCCCTTATACTCGGGCGCACGCGGCCCGTCCGGCTCGAGAGCGATGGACTTCGCCGCTTCAGCGACCGACAGCTCGTATTTGCCGGTACTTGTCGCCGCGAACCCCGCCAGCAATCCGTGAGGACGTGAATCACGGGGGTACGTGTGCGCCCACGACTCCAGCGTTCGCTGCTCCCGCTCCAGATTGCCAGTGACCTGCCGGTCGTACATCGTGTCAATAAAGAACCGCTCGACATCGCTGGCCCGATCGCGCAGTTGGTAGGCCTTCAACGTGCTCTGCTGCGCCCGCCTCGACTCTCCGAAATTGCTGTAAGAAATCCCGAGCTGGGCATGTGCGATCGCGAAGTTCGGGTCCATGGCGACCGCGCGTTCGAACAACGGCACGGCCGCCGGCGCGCCGGACACGCTCATCACCTTCCATGCAGTACTGAAGGCCTTCCACGCCTCGAGTGATGGCGTTGTCGCTTCCGCGAACGGCGTCGAGTACTTCTCGACCGTCGCGAGCGACTCCCCGACGCGCGTCCTGAAGCGGGTCGCAATCCGACCGAGCGCGCCGAGCACATCTTCCTTTCCTGATGCCTGCGCCTGCTCGTCGTCGAGGATGTCACCCGTGGCGCAGTTCTTCGCGCGCAGTCCGACGACGTATTGACTGCCGAGAGTCGCGATCGAGCCTTCTAGTACAGCGGCGCTTCCGGTACGGGCGCAGACACTTTGAGCGATGTCCTGCGTTAGGCGTGTGTCCGGCGACTGGCCCATCAGAGCGAGCGTCTTTCGGATCCGATCATCTGAGACGACGCTGAGAAAGGGTGACTGCTCGAGCTGCGACGCGAGGCCCTGCCGGAGTGTTTCATCGAAGATCGGATCGCCCGTCCGATTGACGAAATCGGCTAGGACGATCGTGTCCTTGTCGGTGAGCACTGGCGTGCGGTGGGAGTAGACGTAACCGGCTGCCGATAGTGCCGTCACCGCAACAATCGCCGGAACCAGGATCTTCCACCCACCCGTTGCGCGCGAGCCGGCTGGGGTATCGACGCTAACCGCCAGAGGCGCCGAGTCAATCTGTGTTTTCAGCCTTTCGAGATCGACGCGAATCTCCGAAGCGTGCTGATACCGGCGCTCGGGGTCGATCTCGAGGCATCTGGAGACAATCCGCTCTAACTCGGCAGAGTTGTCGATCGGGAGCCGGACCGCGACGATCGGGCGCATTCCCGTCGCCATTTCATAGAGCACCAACCCGAAGGCCCAGACATCAACACGATGATCGACCGCATTGCCACGAATTTGTTCAGGCGCCATGTATGCGGCTGTTCCGACGACCATTCCGCCGCGAGTTGCGACGGAGCTGGACGACTCTCCGTCGAGTGGAATGTCACGCGTTTTGGCCAGGCCGAAATCCAGGATCTTCGCGTGACCACGCGGGCTGACGAACACGTTCCCCGGCTTGATATCGCGATGAATGATCCCCGCTGTGTGCGCAGCATCCAGGGCATCGGCAATTTCGACGCCGATGGTCAACAGCGCGGTCATATCCAGGCGGGACTCTGCGGCGATTCGCTCCCTCAGCGTCGAGCCCTCCAGATGCTCCATCGCGATGAAAGCGCGGCCATCCTGCTCGCCGATGTCATGAATGGTGCAGATGTTGGGATGATTCAAGGCGGAAGCGGTTCGAGCCTCCCGCTGGAACCGGCTTAACGCTTCCTGGTCGCGAGCTAGGTCGTCCGTCAGGAATTTCAGAGCGACAAAGCGACCGAGCCGGGCGTCCTCGGCCTTGTAAACGACTCCCATTCCGCCGGCGCCCAGCTTCTCGACAATCCGGTAATGCGAGACGGTATGACCGATGAGGGAATCGACGTCGTTGCCGTCCAGGTTGCGACGTTCGCGTGCGAGTGCGAGAGCGGCCACTTCAATCGCGGGCCGCTCCAGAAAGTCATCGGCTTCCAGTGCCGAGTCGAGAAGGATGCGGAGCTGGCGTTCCAGCGGTTCGTCACCCGTGCAGGCGTGCCGGAGAAACGCGTCGCGCTCCTCGGGCGGTCGCTCCAGCACGGACTGGAGCAGGCTATCGAGCCGTTTCCAGTGATCCGAGTCCATCGTCGGTTTCACCGGTGAGCTCGCGATAAAGCCAGATCTTGGCGCTGCTCCAGTCGCGTCTCACCGTGACCGGCGAGACCTTGAGCACCGTCGCGGTCTCTTCCACGGTGAGGCCGCCAAAAAACCGCATTTCGACCACCTGCACTTTTCGGGCATCGACGCGCGCGAGCGCTTTCAGCGCGTCATCGAGAGCCACGAGGTCGACACCGGGATCTGCGCTCACGACGACAGCCTCGTCGAACGAGACATGCGGCACGCCTCGTCCGCGTTTGAGGTTATGACGACGTGCATGCTCGACCAGAATACGGCGCATCAATTGGGCTGACACCGCGAAGAAATGAGCCCGGTTCTGCCACTGCATTCTGTTGTAGTCCACCAGGCGCATGTAGGCTTCATTGACCAGCGCGGTCGTTTGGAGGCTGTGGCCGGGGCCCTCACCACGCATGTAGCGGTGCGCCAGGCGGTGGAGCTCGGCATAGACGATCGGCGTCAGCTCGTCGAGGGCGAGCTGGTCCCCGTCGCTCCAAGCGCGGAGGAGCTGACTGACGTTGTCCAGAGCCATCCTCTGGGTTCTGTGCTCGCTCATCGTCACTGGATTGTACCCCCCAGAGAGAATCGCACGGCATCGCGCCGAAGTCGTCCTTGCGGCACTTTCTGCCCGAATCCTCCCCGCCATCGGCGTTTCCGACTGTGCAACAACCTTAGGAAATCATCGACCCTCTCGCAATAGACCCCGAGAGCGGCAAGATAGCGAGATATTCCTTCTTGAGTGGAATTGGAACCAGGCCCAGGCAGCGGATTCGATCGATCCTCAGGCGATGACCGGCGAGGCTCTAGAACCCGAAAGCGGGAGCCCGATAGGCCCCTCGGCGCCTTCCAGCGGGCAAAAACGAGCAAGGCTCCACGGCAACGCTGGCATTCCTGGCACTGCTGGCAATGTGGTTTGTGTAACTTACAGAATCTAAAGGATGCCCGAGAGACCGAATCCCTCTCTCTCCGCCAACCGTAAACATATGAATTTAAAGGATTTGTATTCATCAGCTTAAAGTACGAACCCTCGGTAGAAGATCCCGCATTTTTCATAGTGTCGCTAGTCAGTCCTGTCAATTCAATAACTTAGCTGCCGGATCTTCCCCGCCGGGAAGAATATTTGACGCACTGCGGGGCAACCTCGCCTCTGTGAGCGTCAAGAACCCTGGATCGCGGCGAATGATGTGTCCGAGATTTTCGTTGAGCGGCATCGGTTGCCGGCGGGACACATCCCGACCGCCCTCTTATTCTTCAGCCTCGGTGTCGAGTCAGGTCACTTCATGTTTCATCGGCGTGGTGCAATCACGTTGGTACGCCGAATCAACGGTTACCGTTACAAAAAACGTCGAGGTCTTTGCCGCTGTCACGAAGTTGGCGTGGGGCCAGAACGTTCCCCCACCTCGATCCGTGACCGTCGGAATGAATTGGAGCTTCCAAACACGTCGAGCCGTCACGACCAGGCCGAGCCTGACAGGAAGAGCGCTGCCGCCTCCGTGAGGGTATAGACTGTCGAGGTACTTGATATGAAGAGGCTCCTGCGGATAAGTGGAATAGCAGCGGCGGTTCTTGCCGCCGGCACTGTATTCGGCGGTGTGCGAAATGTTGCGTCTGCCGATTTGAAAGGCCACCGCTCATCACTGCGTGCCACGGTGACGCTAGCCGACGGCGGCGCTCGAACGGTCATCCTCGAGGGAGTCGGGTGTACGGTTGCCATGTGCTCGCGGGTCCGCGTCCTGGACACCAACGCCGGGACCGTGTGGCTCGATGGACTGTCTTCAGTGCATGACATCTCCCGCGAGGCTGATGGTGTGACGGCTGTCCTCACCTTCAGAGATGGCAGTGAACGCCGCGCTTCCATCAGAGCTGGCAATCGGGTTCTGTATCTCGCCCGGCCTTTCGGACTCACGGAGCAGTTGGATCTTGCGGGCGTGACGAAGATCGAATTCCAGTAGATCCCAACCAAGGCCACGCCGGCCGCGCCCGATGTCTCTGACGCGGCCTCTCAACCGGCGCAACCGATTAGGAGCAGGTGGCGCCGTCCAGGCACTCAGGAGGCCAAGGCGTAAACAATTTGCGCTGTGGCAGTGAAGTCGGTGGGCGTCAGCGCCTGCAATCGTTGACGTGCACTCGCGACGCAGTGCTCTCGAGCGGTCTCATCGAGGCTGTCGAATCTCGCCCTCTCGCTGCCCATCCGCGTCTTCAACAAGAGCAAGTGCTCAAGGCCGATGACGGTGACGAGATTGTCGGCCCATGCGCGAATTGTTTCGAATCCGGCCGCCCGAAGCAGCACGTCGATCTTCTCTGGCGTATTGAGCAGCTCGTCCCGGGCTGCCGTGACTGGATCGGCCGGCGCAGCACCATGTTCATCAAGACATCGGGTCCAAACCTGCGTTGCCTGGGACTCGAGGCTGCTTCCCCAAGTGACGGTGCCGACGAAACCACCGGGCCGCAACACGCGCCGCGCTTCCCTGAGGCCATCGGCGGGCTCGCTCAAATGAAACAACATGAAGACCAACAGCGCGACGTCGACGCTTGCCGAGGCCAACGGCAGTGCTCGCGCGTCCGCGACGACGCGGGCCATTTCCGGGGGTGCGATCTGCAGCATGCCAGGCGAGCGATCGAAGCCGAGTAGAAAACCCGATGGGAAGGCCGCTCGCAGATCGGACCAGAGCGCACCGACGCCGGCGCCTACGTCAATGATGTGGTGGACGCGCTTTCCAGCCAGCTCCGGAAGAAGGCGGACAGATGCGAGACGCAGCGTGGGCGCCCAGAGCTCCTGATAGGCAGCCGCATGTGCGTCGTATCGCTCCACGAGCTTCTGGTCCCGCTCGTTCGCCTTCGCCATCAATCTACGTCCTTACAAAATCCCATGAGTGCAACTATTTGCTGCGCGACACCGATCGAGATCGGATTGAAGCGCTACGCATCGGAAAGGTCAGCTCCAAAAGCTGCAGCATCGCGCGGCACGCGGCACCGTGGTGTTTTTGCGGATGATCGACGACAAAGAACTCTCGACTCGGAAGGCTCGTCGTGACCGGCACGGATGCGAGGCGACGGCTGGCGAGATCCTCTTCGACCGTGAGTCGCGAGACCATCGAGATACCGAGGCCGGCCATGACCGCGCGTTTGACGGCATCAGGATGATCAAACGTCATCGTTCGAGTGGGTGCGAGCCGGTGGCGATGCCACCAGCCAATCAATGTTCGCCGGGTGTCGGATCCCTCCTCTCGCAACAACCAAGTCTCGGATTCGAGGTGAGTGGGCTTCAGCGACCGATCCCGAACCAACGGTGAGTTCGGCGGCGCAATGATTAGCAGGTCATCAGGCGAGAGGCTACGTGCTTGGAGTTCCCCAGACGGCAAGGGTCCCGCGACGATCGCCATGTCGAGATCGTTGCGCGCGACGCGTTCTGCGAGCAGGTGCGTCGCCCCAATCTCAAAATGCAGGTCATACGTCTCGTGCTTGCCGCGGTAGGTCGCCAGAATCGCCGGCAATAGGTACAAGCCGGGCGTGGCCGTCGCACCGAGTCGAATCCGGCCGACTGCGCCCCGCGCGACCTCCTGCATCCGTTCGTGTGCGCGGTCAACCGCCGCGAGAATGCGGCGGGCCTCTTCCAGAAACACTTCGCCGGCCACAGTCAACGAGACGCGCCGAGCGGCGCGATTCAGTAGCTTCGCGCCCATCTCCTCCTCGAGCTGCGCGATCTGGTGCGATACGGCCGGCTGCGAGAGGTTGCAGAGACTCGCGGCCCGAGCAAAATGCCGCAGCTCAGCGACCGCCGCGAAGGTGCGTAGCTGACGCAACTCCATTCGCAAAGCTTATCAGAGCAATTCGATCATTTCATTGGACGAATCATTAGGCAGACACTAAATTCAGCCGATGACGATGAATCTCCTGAGTGTTCCCGCCGCCGTGGGCGTACGCGCGCTACGAATCTTCAACGTGCGCGCCCTTCTTGCTGATGTTCCGATCGCATGGACCGTCCAGTCGGTCCGCCAGCATCACGTGATCGGTAGCGTAGTTTTCGGGATAGGTTGGTTGATTGTGGGCACCTGTTCCGGACCCGTCGCGGCGCAACTGGGCGGCGGTCAAATCGCGGCCGTGTTCACGATTGCCGGTGTATTGACCGAATCTGATGTGAAGATGCGTCGATTGCCGGAAGGCGCCAACCTAGCGGGCCTATGAGTACTACACCCTACAGGTGCGATATTGAAAAAGGAGATAACCATGACTGTGGCGACTGTGGATCGAACCGCTCTCGAGACCAAAGTGAAGAGCATGTACTCGGACGTCGCCGAACATCCACACGGTGAATTTCATTTTGAGATGGGACGCGCCATGGCGGAGCGGCTTGGGTACGCAGCGGCCGATCTCGACCAGGTATCACCAGATGCGATCGCATCGTTTGCCGGGGTCGGTCATGTTTTCCATTTGGCCAATTTGAAGCCCGGAGAACGCGTCGTTGATCTGGGCAGCGGTTCGGGGATGGACAGTTTCATCGCGGCCCTCAAGGTAGCCCCGACGGGAGAGGTCGTTGGCGTCGACATGACGGATGCGCAGCTCGCCAAGGCCACTCGGCTAGCCGAGGCGGACCTTGCGCGGACGATCACATTTCACAAAGCGTACATCGAAGAAACCTGTCTCTCCGCCGAATCATTCGATTGTGTGATCTCGAACGGCGTCATCAACCTGGCCGCGGACAAATCTCGGGTCTTTCACGAGGCCGCCCGCCTGCTAAAACGGGGTGGCCGATTGGCCATTGCTGACATCGTCACGGAGCTGCCGTTGCCCGAGAACGTTGTTTGTAACGCAGACCTTTGGGCCGCGTGCATCGGTGGCGCTGCCCAGCGACAAGACTACCGCACTGCCATCGAAACAGCTGGCCTGCGAGTTGAGCGGATCGAGGAGAACACGGAATATCGCTTTATCTCGGAGCGTGCGCGGAAGGCCACGGCAAAGTGGGGTGTCAAGAGCATCTCAATCCTGGCCCGGAAGGTGGAGACCCTGTGATTTTCCGACCTTTTTATTACGACGACCTTGGCTGCGCCTCATATCTGCTCGGTTGCGGCACCGTGGGGCAGTGTGCCGTCGTGGATCCGCGGGCCGGGGGGCTGGCGACGTACATCTACTTTGCGCGTAGCAAGAACATGCAAATCACGAACGTCATCGACACGCATGTCCATGCGGACCACCTTTCGGGAGGTGTCGCGTTGGCGACACAGGTGGGGGCTGCGTACCGGCTGCATGAATCAGCTGATGTTGCCGTGCCGTTTACACCGATGCGCGATGGTGAAGAGATTGAACTCGGGAACACGCATCTCCGAGTCCTGCACACACCTGGACACTCGCTCGAAAGCGTGTCGTTGCTCGTCACCGATCTAAGACGCGGCACCGATCCGTGGTTTGTACTGACTGGCGACACCCTGTTTATTGGCGCTGTCGGTCGGCCAGATTTGCCCGGTCGCGCGCGCGAGAATGCCGCGCAACTCTACACAAGTATTCACGACAAGCTTCTCACCCTTCAGGATGATCTCGAGATCTATCCAGGCCACTTCTCAGGATCGGTGTGTGGAGCAGGGCTTAGTGGCAAGCCCTCGAGCACGATCGCCTTTGAGCGGCGATGGAATCCCATGCTGTCGCTCGACCGTGATGCCTTCATCGATGCGCTGGCGGACGTACCCGCGAAACCCGCCGACATGGAACGCATCTTGGCGGTGAACCGTGGAATCGCGCCGTTGGAGACGTCTGCATGATCGATCGCGCTCCGGCTCTGACTGAGAAGCCATCGATTCGACTTGGGCTCCACGAAAACATCGGACAGTTCGGGCTGCTCGTGCTGGTGAATGCATTCGTGGGCGCGATGGTGGGCATGGAGCGCAGTATTCTGCCGGCCATTGCTGAGCACGACTTTCATCTTGTCGCTCGCGCAGCGGTGTTGTCGTTCATCGTTGTCTTCGGTATCGCGAAGGCCCTGGCAAATTACGCCGCTGGTCATCTTTCGGATCGCATCGGCCGTAAGCGGGTATTGGTCGCCGGCTGGCTGGTGGCGACGCCGGTGCCGTTCATGCTGATGTGGGCACCGACGTGGAACTGGATTCTTGCGGCCAACGCGCTACTCGGGCTCAGTCAGGGGCTGACTTGGTCGACCACGGTCATAATGAAGATCGATCTCGTCGGTCCCGCACGACGGGGCCTGGCGATGGGACTGAACGAGTTCGCAGGCTATGTGGCCGTCGCCGGTGCGGCCCTTTTGACCGGCGTCCTTGCTGCCCGTTACGGGCTCAGACCCGAGCCCTTCTATCCCGGCATTGTCTTCGTCACGATCGGGCTCTTGCTATCAATGGTTCTGGTGCGAGAGACGCGCATGCATGCCGCGTTGGAATCGCGGCTTCACGACCATTCAGAAGGCGCTCACAACGCGCGAAGCGTGTTCTGGCGCACGACGGTCACCGATTCCAATCTGTCGAGCGTCAGCCAGGCCGGTCTCGTGAACAACTTGAACGACGGGATGGCCTGGGGCCTCTTCCCGTTGTGTTTTGCCGCCGCAGGGATGAATCTCACGCAGATTGGTGTGCTCACGGCCATCTACCCCGCCACGTGGGGCGTTGCGCAAGTGATCACCGGGGCGGTCTCCGATCGCCTAGGCCGGAAGTGGCTGATCGCGGCAGGCATGGTGGTGCAGGCCGGCGGAATCATCATTGTCAGTATCGCGCAGGGATTCTCTGGATTTGCGGCCGGGTCCGGTGTTCTCGGCCTCGGGACCGCCATGGTCTATCCCACCCTGCTTGCAGCAGTTGGGGATGTGGCGCATCCGCTATGGCGCGCTTCTGCTGTCGGCGTGTACCGTTTGTGGCGGGATCTCGGTTATGCAATCGGCGCCCTTCTAGCGGGGCTTTGCGCCGACCTCGTTGGTCTAACCGCGACGCTTCAGCTGACCTCCGCAATTACGTTCATGTCTGGTGTCGTTGTGGCGCTGCGGGTGGTTGAGAGTGGACCGTCATGGGCCGACGTATCGAAGGCAAGTCTTCAAGTGGTCAATAGTGCGACGACGAAAGAGAAAGGAACGCTGTGATGAATCCGAACAAAGCGCTTTGGGAAAAAGGCGACTTTACTCGCATTGCGGACAGCATGAGGGAAAGCGGTGAGGCGCTCGTGCAGCGACTGGGAATCACGAAAGGTCTGAAGGTCCTGGATCTGGGATGCGGCGATGGAACAACGGCGTTACCAGAGGCGAGACTCGGAGCGGACGTGTTGGGTGTCGATATCGCAAGAAACCTCGTTGAAGCGGGGAATAAGCGCGCAGGTAAGGAGGGCCGCACGAACTGCACGTTTCAGGAAGGCGATGCTTCTAACTTGAACGAGCTGACCAATCATACGTTTGACCTCGTCGTGAGCATCTTTGGAGCCATGTTCGCGCCGAAGCCGTTTGACGTGGCCAAGGAGATGGTGCGCGTAACCAAGCCCGGAGGCCGGATCAGCATGGGGAACTGGATACCAAACGATCCGACGTTAGTCGCACAAATTTTGAAAATCAGTTCTTCATACTCCCCGCCTCCGCCCGAGGGGTTTATCAGCCCGATGACTTGGGGGGTCGAGAGCAACGTGATCGAGAGATTTGGCAGTGCAGGGGTTCCAAAGGAGAAGGTGTCCTTCGCGAGAGAAACGTATACCTTCAAGTTTCCCGGCACACCCTCGGAGTTCGTGGCCGAATTCAGATACTATTACGGCCCGACCATGAATGCCTTCGAAGCCGCAGAAAAGAACGGTCGAGCTGCAGACTTGCTGAAGGATCTCGAAGCGCTGTTCGAGAGTCAAAACACAAGCCCGAACAACAATGGCACTTCTATTCCGGCAACCTTTTTGCGCGTTACTGTTGAGCCTTGAGGAACGATGCCGGATGTGCGCTCAGGAGATCCGGATCCGAGCGTTCGGATTGGCAGCACACTGTCGACCGGCACATTGCCGTGCGCCGGGGCACACGCGGCGCCTCGGGTCTGGCCACGGCGAGCCGGCCAGTCCTGTCACTCCGCGTGAAGAGAGAATGCCATACGTAACCCTCGGCGCCTTCAGGGGGCAAAAAGGGGCAAGGTCCCACGGCAACGCCGGCATTCCTGGCATTGCTGGCAATGTGGTTTGTGTAACTTACAGAATCTAAAGGATGCCCGAGAGACCGAATCCCTCTCTCTCCGCCAGCCGTCGGTCACGCGAACTAACGCCCAAGCATAAGCTTCGGCTTCACGACCCCGAGTGCCCACGGACTTCGCACGACTTCGCGACATGGCTTCGATGCACCTGAAGTCTGTCGTCCACGGGCCGACGCGCTTGATGCTTATATGACCGTTTAACGGATCGTGAGCTTCTGTACCCTGAAATTGCCGACTTCGCCGACATAGAGCGTGTTTTCGCCGCGGCAATCGATCGCGTTGACGGTGCCGAACTCCTTCAGCAATTTGCCAGCCCGGCCGAATTTTCCGATCATCGACCCGTCGAGGCGCATTTTGTAGATTTCGCCAGCCGTGTCGAGATCAGTCGGCGGATTGGAGTTCGAGACGTACATGTTTCCGCTCGGCGTGATGCAAATCGCCTGTGCGTTGCCGACGTTCTTGATTTCGGTCTTGAAGGTGCCATTGTTGTCGAAGACCTGGACGCGCGCGTTCCCACCGTCAGCCGCGTAGACGTTGCCCTGCGCGTCGACGGCGATGCTGTCGACGGTGGCGAACTGGCCTGGTGCGGTGCCCTTCTGGCCCCACGACTTCACGAAGACGCCGTCCTTCGAGAACTTGGCGACCCGCGCGTTGCCGCGGCCGTCGGCGACGAAGATGTTGCCCTGCGCGTCCCACGCGACGTCGGTCGGGCGGTTGAAGACGTCCTGCTGCGCTCCTGCTCCGGGAGCCCCACCCCCTCGGCCGCCTCCGCCTTCGCCGCCCCCGCCAGGCCCACCCGCGCGCGGCGGGTTCGGAATCGCCTCAGGCTTGCGCCCGAGGAGAAACGCAACGCGGCCCTGCTGATCGAGTTTCATGACCATGCCGGACATCTCGTCGACGACCCAGAGGTTGTCCTGGGGATCGACGCGAACCTGCGCGGCAAAGAGAAACCCGTAGAGCCCCTGGCCGATTTCGCGCGTGAATTTCCCGTTGCGATCGAACTGGAACAGCCGCGATCCCCCGTGCACGAAGACGCGCGACGTTCCCATCGACATCGTCGGATGGCCGGTGCGTGTGTAGACGAAGATGTCGCCGCGGGAATTCGTGGCGACGCCGCCAACCTCACCGAGATAGATGTCGTCGGGTAGCATCAACGCCGTGGGCGCCGAGTCGAAGTTCAGCACCGGCGCCGTGTTCTGAGCGGAAAGGGGCATCGCCGCCACGATGGTTGCCGTCAACAGTGCGTAAATGGCGCGCTTCATCGACGTGCTCCTGCCGCGGTGGGCGCGGCCGTAGGCTGCAAAATGTATTTCTGCACGCGCCACGATTCGATTTCGCCGAGGATGAGCTCGTTCGGGTTGCGGCAGTCGATCTTGTGGACCACTTGAAACCCGGGCGCGTTTTTGCCGGGCTTGCCGAACTTGCCGAGGACGGTGCCGTCCAATTCCGCCTTGTAGATCTCGCCGGTGTTCTGCCAGGATCCCGGCGGATTGCCGTTCGGGTTCGAGTTGGAGAAGAACGCGTACTGGTGCGGTCCACCGGAGATGCACAACGTCCATCCCGTCCCGAGATTGGTAATCTCCTTGATCGGTTTCAAATCGTTGTCGAGCTCCTGATAGCGGTTGTTGGTTCGATCGGCCACCCACACGTGACCGCGCCCGTCAACCTGGAGACCGTGCGGCAGGTTGAATTCACCGAGTTCCTTGCCCGCCTTCTCGCTGCCGGCCTGCGCGACGAAGCGGCCGTTCTTGTCGTACTTCACGACGCGATTGTTGCAGTAGCCATCCGAGATGAAGATATTCCCCTGCGGATCGAAGCCGACATCGCTCGGGCGGCAGAGGATGTACTTCTGCGCGGGCGGGTTCGGACCCGGGGTCACCACGGGACCATCGACGGCCGATGGCCTGTGGCCGATCACCATCAGCACTTTCCCTTCAGGGCTGAACTTGGTGACGAGGTTGGTGCCCTCGTCCACCGTCCAGATATTGTCGTCTTTGTCGACGCGGACCGAGTGCGCGAATTCGAAGCCGTAATAGCCCTTGCCGATTTCCTTGATGAAGGTGCCGGTCTTGTCGAATTCGAACAGGCGCGTCGTGTCGCGGCGGTGATAGACGAAGATGTTCCCTTTCGAGTTAGTAGCGACGGCGACCGATTCGCCCAGAGACTCCCCGGCTGGCAGCTTGAGGAAATTCGGGACGGAGGTGAACGGGATTTCCGGCACACCCGTAATCGTCGCCTTTTGCTGAGCAGACGCGGAACCGGCCATGAGAAGGACAGCGGCGTACGCGCAAAAAAGATGTCGTGTCATGGCCGCAGCCTACACCACCGCCCGGGTTCGTTCAATCACGATCCAGGCGATGGAGAGGGCTCGGTGAACCTATCTCTACCGATGAGATCCCCACGTAGCACGAAGTGCAAAGGCGGACGAATCCCCCTCTCTCCTCCAACGCTGAGCTTTATGCCCCTACATGGCCAGTATATTTAGGGCCCATTGACCTGCACCACGAAGCCGTCCGTCTCTCTCCGCCAGCCTTCGCTTGCTTGCTCGATTCTCGGGCGCAAGCTTCGGCTCGGC